>Ga0351891_1001_pt2 | contig 105673 bp, 71 predicted proteins | sample TotcelFGM3001K13_FD_206768 | JGI IMG/M metagenome (GOLD analysis project Ga0351891, IMG submission 206768) | Enriched cells from coal bed in the Powder River Basin, Montana, United States - Total cells FGM rep3 HSBNCT.FGM.300.1.K13 ... | reverse complement strand
AACAACTGCAACGCCAGTAGAGGCGCATGGCACAAGCCGATCACGACGTACAGCGTCGCGTCTCGCCCCGCCCCATGCAACCTTCGAGATTCCGAGTACCCGATCGCCATATCTTTGAAAAAACTCAAGAAAAAAACCCGACCTCCCTCACGGGACGACGGGCCAGTACAAGAAAGATCCTGGGATCGACAGCTTACATCAAGACGCTCCTTCTCGCAAGCCGCGGCTGGGAAAGAGCGGAGAGCGGAGAGCGGAGAGCGGAGAGCGGAGAGCGGAGAGCGGAGAGCGGAGAGCGGAGAGCGGAGAGCGGAGAGCGGAGAGCGGAGAGCGAATGCCCACTGACTACTGACCACTGACCACTGCCCTCTGCCCACTGCCCACTGCCCACTGCCCACTGACCAATGCGTCATTCGCGGCTGCAGCCCTGCGTCCCGCTTCCGGCTCTTCTCCACCAGCCGGGATTGGCCGTATACCATTGGATCGTATCCTGCAACGCCGAGGGCCAAGCGGATCGCGTTGGCCGCCAGCCCAATTCGCGGGCGATCTTGCCGGCGTCGATCGCATATCGCCGGTCGTGGCCCAGCCGATCCGGCACTAATTGGATCCACGAATCGTCTCTGTCCATCAGTTGCAGAATGGTTCGCGTCAGTTCCACGTTCGAACGCTCGTTGTCACCCCCGATGTTATAGACCTCGCCCGCCCGGCCCTGCTCCAGCACCCGCAGCAGCGCCTCGCAATGGTCGTGGACGTGCAACCAATCTCGCACGTTCCGGCCGTCGCCGTACAACGGCACTTTCTTGCCGTCCAACAAATTGGTGACGAACAGCGGAATCACCTTTTCCGGAAACTGATACGGCCCGAAGTTGTTCGAGCAACGGGTGATCACGGTGTTCATCCGGTACGTGTGATGGTACGCCAGCACCAGCAGATCGCTGCCGGCCTTGCTGGCGCTGTAGGGGCTGTTGGTGTGCAGCGGCGTCTGCTCGGTGAACTTCAGGTCGGGCCGCTCCAGGGGCAGCGATCCGTATACCTCGTCCGTGCTGACGTGCAGAAACCGCTTGTCGCTGTCTGCGCTCCACACCGTGCGAGCCGCGTCCAGCAGCGTCTGCGTCCCCAGCACATTCGACTCGACGAACGGCCGCGCGTCGCGGATCGAGCGATCGACATGACTCTCGGCCGCCAAGTGCGCGATCGCATCGACGTCGGCCAGCAAATCTTCGACCAATCGCCGGTCCAGGATATTCCCGTGAACGAACCGATACCGCGGCTCCGCGGCCAGATCGGCCAGGTTCTCCGGATTGCCCGAGTAGGTCAGCGCATCCAGATTGGTAATCCGATAGCCGGGCCGTGTTTCCAGCACGAAACGCACAAAGTTCGACCCGATAAACCCACACCCGCCAGTAATCAGTAAATGCATGTCAAAAGTAAGGACGAAGGATTAAGGATCAAGGACGAAGGACGCAGGAGGAAGGACTAAACCTTGAACTTACCACGTGAACTGGCCGCCTAGGGTAACGCCGTGGAACCAGGTGTCCTGGTCCGCATTCCGGTTCGTGCCGGTGGCTTGCGTCAGCGGCGAGACGGGTTGCCCGGTGGCTAGAGCCAGTCCGTACAGGTACCACAATTCGTATCCACAATGGACCGACAGGCGCCGGGTGACGCGGAGATTGGCCCGCGCACCCAGTTCGCCTTGGAACGCGAACGCCACGCCGTCGTCGCTATTGTGCAGCTCTTGGACGCCGGCGTTGATCAACCGCACTTCGCCCTCCGCAAAATTGGCATAGACGCCCAGTTTTGTTTTCGCGCTCAAGCTGAGCCGATTGGAAGCGCCGACGGGGTGGATCACGTCCAATCCGCATTGCGGTCCGATTAGGTGGTTGCGTGTGCCGACGGTAAATAGACCCTCGTCCGCCAGCGGGGCCGGGTCGCGGGATTCGAAGCTGAAGTCCTCGTCGAGGTTCAGGTACCGCAGTCCGATCAGGCACGACATGGTGTCCCAGTCAAAGTACCGCTCGTTGATCTCCAGGCTGTGCAACGTCGACTCGTAGGTCTGACGATGGAATTCGGCGCCATTGAAGGCGGAGATGTTGACGTCCGCGAGGGGCACGGCAAACTTTGAATTCAGCGGGAACCCGAACGCTTCGCCCGCAACTTGCCACTTCAACGCTCCCACGTAGACGACTTCCAATGCTTCGGAACAATCCCACCTGCGTCCCACGGTGAGCCGTAATCCCAACTCGGTCGAGAACTCCGGCAGGGCAAACGCATTGGACAGCGAGACGGGGCCGCTGCCTTCGTTGACAAAGTACAACGCTTCGCCTTGGGCGTACCAGGACGGCGGGCAGCCCTGGCCACAGTCGGGCGGCAACGCAAATACGTCGCCGCCGAAGTCGTTCGCCGCGTCCATTTCGAACACTTCCGGAAGCGGTAACAACGGGCTTGTCGAGTTCGCGACGGTCTCCGGTTCGGCAGCCATGGGGAGGCTGGCCGGCGGCGCTTGAGCAGACGCCTGCTGCCAGGCAGACGCGAGGCAGCTGCTCAAGATGAGCACCAAGCCCTGCAAGGCAAGCGGGAGGAAATCTCTGCGCCGAGGCAGCCGTTTCACGCCGTCATTCGGGAAAACTCCGGCACGGATTGGCCGGGCCGTCTTGTTCTGTCGCTCGACGAATGTTGTTCTGCTCGCTCGATTCCTCACAGCCCCGTCCTCCTTGTACAATTCGCGCGCTGCCCGCGTGGACAGGCGTTGATTTACTTCGCCTCGGGTTGCACCACGATCTCGTCTGCCACCGGGATCAACTGGGATCGCCGTACTGTGGATATGATCTCGACCGCTTGACGCCGGCTGACGGCCGAGCCACGGACGATCAACCGATCCTGATCGCGGACCAATTCCACCCGGCTCGCGGGGAAGAGGTACGCAACCAGCCGTTCGATCTTCCGATCGTCCACTTCCAGCTGCATCTCGGGGTTTCGTCCGTCGCCGACAGCCACCAGATAGCTGACGCGTCTTGTGCCTTGGCCGTCGTACCAGAACTCGACTTTGACCGTCCCCTGCTGCCTGCCGATAACCGCAATTTCACGGGGATTGAACACGAGGACATCGCAGACACCGTCATGCTCGGAGACCACCCGAACGACGTTATCGGAGGTCCGCAACAGGCGGCTTTCCCGAACCGCCACGTGTACCAGCGCTGGTTCGGGTGCGGCGGTCAGGGTCTCGCTTTGCGCCGGTTCAAGCGGCCGCAGTTTCGGCGGCAATTGCGGCTGCAACTGCGGCTGCGATTGCAGTGCCGGCAGCGTTGGCGACGCCGGCGCCGATTTCGGCGGGGAGTGCAGCGCGATTTGCCGCGGCAAGTCCGCCGCCGGCGCCTTGGGAAGGTCGCGCAGCGTGTTGGGCAGTTGGGCCAGCGTGGCCCAGCGAGGGGTGCCGCTCCATGAACTGCTCGATTTCCGCCGGCTCGCCGCAACTCGTTGCAGCCGCAACTCCGGTGCGGACGGCAGAACCGATCGGCGTTTTAGCGACGGCATGGCCAGGCGCGTGAACTCGACGTTGGCAGAGATTTTCGCCGGGCCCGCGTCGGCTCCGTGTCTGGCGTGCAGAGGCATCTTGGCGACGGAAACGGGCCGAGGCTCCAGAACGGCGTCTACCGAGCGTGGTTCAAAGCACAAGCCGTCGGAGTCCGCCGAAAGCGGGGCTGTGCCGTGCGTTTCCGAGGCCGAATAGATGCAGGCGTCCGGCTTGGCGTTGGCGTTGCGAACGGAGGGTGCGGGTCCAGGCACCGGCTGCGAACTCGCGATCCCCATGCTCGATGCGTTGGTCCCGCTGGCAGGCGGCCGACTCGATACGCTGTCGGTACGCAACGGCGGCAAGGGCGGCAGAGACGCCATCGACTTTGCAGACAGCGGGTGGGGATAGAAGTTCGCTGGTGCCCGTGTCGCTGTTGCTGGCGGCGTCGCTGCTGCTGCTGCTGGCGATGTCGCTGCTGCTGGCGTCGCTGCTGTTGCACGTGTCGTTGCGGGCACCTCGCTGGCCGCCGGAAGCTGTGCGCCCGGGGCTTCAGTCGCTTTCGTCTTGTCGGCTGCCAGCTGGATCGTTCGCCGGCTGGATGTCATGCCCCCGGGGCAGACGATCGGCGAAAGGGGCCTCGCCGGGCTGGCAATCGTGCGGGCTGGATTGGGAGCGGGGTCGCTCGGGTTTGCCGCCGCCGCAACGCCTTGCTCACGGGTCTCTCGGCTGCCGCGGGCCTGGTACAAGGCGGTGAGCTTTGCCGGCTCGCGCAAGTCGTTGCTGATCGGCCAGGACGAGGCTGGGGCCCTTTTTGACATAAAGAAATGGGGTGACGCGGCCGCCAACGGCGCTGTGTGGGCACCGTCCTGGAGCGCGTGAGCACCGTCCTGGGACGTGTGGCCACCGTCCTGGAATGCGACGGCGGCCGCGGTTTCACGTGGCCCGGTCTCGGTTATCAGCGGAGGTGGAGGGCCCATGTCGATCTCGGCCTGAGCCAGCGGTTGGTTGGGCTGCGTGGGACGATGCACGCCGAGCATTTCAAGCAGGCGCAGCACGCGACCAGCCGCCGCATGGGTGGTCGACGGATCATCGTCCACATAGCACACGTAGGAGCCTGCGGGTGCTTCCGGGATCGCGACATGCGTCGTCTCTTCGGCGCGGACTGCGCAGAGTGCGATCCCCGCCAACCCCGCTACGCACAAGACCGCCCTTCGCCACATGTTGGTCACCTTCCTCTTCAGATCCCGCCGTCCTCTTTGCTCAGCCTCGCAACTGCCTGACTCGTCCGGGCGAGGTGGTGAAAAATGGGACCGGCTCCCGTTCGGCTCCGCTGACAACCGAGCAGATATGGCAGCCGTGCCTGTCCCAATTCCTTCACGGCCTCGGGTCGTGCCGCCAGTGCCGTCGGCGCAGGAGGACGATTCCGATTTCGGCATCTCTAGCTAATCTATCGGATCTTCCTACCATTCGGGTTAAATGGGATATCCTGTCTGACCGGACTTTAGGCGATCCTGTTCTCGTGCCAGCACGGCTAGCCCCGAGAATTCAGGATCCTGTAACCGCCCGCTTGCCGCCGCTCGCCCGTGTCGCCCATCCGGCGGTCGCCCGACAGATTCTACCTGCGGAACGATTTGAGGCTGACGTGCAAGGGTGTGCCCGCGCGTCTCAATTTTTTTCCCCCTGCGGCGCGGGGTGGGCGGTGGCCGAGTTTCCGCCGGTGGGCGCAGGGACCGCGGATACAAGGATGGCCGTATCGCGAGCCTTGCCGGAGTAGAAGGCGAGGAAGTGCGTGTCGCCGATCGTGGTGGCGTTCACGTTGCCCGCGTCCAGCGGGAGTTCGCTACCGGTGGCGACCGCCGCGGAAGCGGGCCAGCGGAGCGGATTGTCGAACACGACGGCGGGATCGGCAACCCGGCGTCGGAGGACGCCGCCCCGGCCGCGCTGGTAGTAGTAGTTGCTGATCAGTCCGGTCTTCGGGTCGAGAATAAGGCTCGGCGTGGAGCCGACGACCTCGCCGATGTTCGTCTGCGTGCGCTTCCAGGTCGTGCCATAATCGGTCGACGTCAGCTGGAATTGGGATCGCGCCGTGGACGAGCCGCCCCAGGCTTCCGACCGTCCGATCGCGAGGATCCGGCCGTCGCCGAGCCAAACGGCGGAAGGTTCGGTCGGCCACTGCGATTTACTCAGCCCGGATTCGATGACGGTCTGCTTCCAGGTCGCGCCGTCGTCCGCGCTGGTCAGCGTACCCCACGAGTGATCCGCGTCCTCGGCGTAGTCTCCTGCAAACCACAGCGCCATCAGCCCGACCTTCGGGACCGTGAAGACGTCGGTGATCTGCACCGGCATCACGGCGAGCTGCGGCGTCGCCACCCGGTGGAAAGTCACGCCGTCCGTCGTGCGGTAGAGATCCTGAAGCCACTCGGCGCCGACTCGGCGAACCCAGAGGAGCATCGCCCCGGTGGAGTCCAGTCCTTTGCCGACGGCGACCTCGCCGAAGCCGGGCGTGTTGGCGACGAGCGTTTCGTCCATCCAGGTCTTGCCGTCGTCCGCCGAGGTGCGCGCGTAGACGGCCCGGGCGTCTTCGCCGATGCTGTGCGCCGATCCGCGGCTGTATACGCAGACCAGCTTGTCGCCGATGGCCTGGATCATCGGCGACTCCAGGACGATGGTCCGAGAATGAAACGGCGCGGCCGGCAGCGCCGTCCTGACCGGGTTGCCGAGGTAATACCGTTCCGTGAACGGTTCGTTCGCCACCATCTGCGAGAGGTGGACCCTGTAGACGTCTTCGGCGCCTGGGTTCGCCGGCGCTTCGGAGGTGGTTACGACGATCTCGACCTTTACGGCGGCGCACCCGCCGGGCAGGGCCACGACGCCGGCGACGGACTGTCCGGCCGTGCCTCCCGACAATGACCAAACCGGAATGTGCGTGGAGCCGTTCGACATCAGCACGAGCGAAGGATTACCCGTTGATCGATCGGTCGGTGATCAATTGATCGATAACCTCAGGTTGGTCGGCCGCCAGCACGGCCAAAATTCGGTTCAGGTCTTCGGTGATCGAATCACCGAACAGATCAAACGGTCCCTCGCCCGGCAAGGACACGGCTTCCACAATGGCGCCGAGCGATTCCTTTGCGCACAGTTCGGTCAGCAAATACAACGCGAAGAGGTGGCCGTTGCCGTTCAGCGACTCCCCGGCACGAATCGTAGCTGTCGCCTTTCTGATCAGATCGATCAAGTGAGGCAGCAGCACACACGCTACGACTCGCCCGCCGTGCTGTTTGTCGTTTCTTGGCCGTTGGTTGTTGACGAATCGCTCCCTGAGTAGAATACCGGCTCGTGCTGCCCACTTACGGGTAGCGTGGTCCGTGCTTGCCGGGAGCGGCCATGACGCCGGAACAGGAATCTCGCCAGGAAATCGACAGCCAGCTTGTGCAAACCGGCTGGATCGTTCAGGACTACCGAGACATGAACATCTCGGCAGGTCCGGGCGTTGCCGTGCGCGAGTTTCCGCTGGCGACAGGCACGGCGGACTACCTGCTGTACGTGTACGCCAAGGCGCTCGGCGGCATCGAAGCCAAGCCCCGCGGCCATACGCTGGTCGGCGTCGAGGAACAGTCGGGCAAGTACGCGATTGGCGTCGCTGAGGAAATGCCCCATTACGTTCTGCCGTTGCCTTTCACCTACGAATCCACAGGGACCGTAACCCAAGTCACAAACCGGCTGGACCCAAATCCGCGCAGCCGCGAAATCTTTACGTTCCATCGACCAGGACGATTTTGAATATGCGCCGTTCAGCCAGTTCGGCGGACTGGGGAAAGCGTATGAATTGTTTGGCGACAAACTGCCGCAGATGCTTGAAGAACTGAATGCGAGGTTGGCGGCATGATGGTGCTGCCGCATTTGCTATAATTTGAACGGAACCACGGAATATCTCTGAAGCAACAGATGCAGTAAACAATGAACACAATCCAGGCGATTTACGAGAATGGAATCTTTCGGCCGCTTGCGCCGGTGGCACTTCCGGAAAACGTGCAGGTTGAATTCGAGCCGCGTGTTGTCGGTAGCGGCACAGCCAACGAACACCGGCGGCGGATTTACGCCATCCTCAGTCAGACGTTCGACACCGACCAACCGGACTTGGCTGCCCGCCATGACGAGCACCAGCCATGACTCGAGCCGTTTTCCTGGACACCGTAGGTCTGCTCGGGTTGTGGAACCATCGTGACCAATGGCACGCGGCGGCCAAATGGGCGTTTGACGAATTGGTGGCCGCGGAAGTGCGTCTGCTGACGACGCCGCTAGTGCTGTTGGAGTGCGGGAATGCTGCCGCCCGCCACTCATTCCGTCACTTGGTCGCCCGTCTGCGCGAAGAATTGCACGCCAGCGGGGATCTTCTCGAACCGACAGCCGCCGACTTGGATGCGGCGTGGGCCGCCTACACCCGCGGCGAAGCTGGCGATGCCGGGATCGTGGACCACGTCTCGTTCGTGGTAATGCGACGAGAAAACCTTACGGAGGTTCTTTCCAACGACGAGCACTTTCGCAGAGCAGGGTTCCGAACCTTGTTTTGATCCACCACGGGACTCGGAAAAAACGGATTGGAATGGTTGGCATCATGAGCAGGGATGTTGGATTGCCGAAGGGGTGGGCGACGATTGCCATTGGCGAGTTGGGACGATGGTTTGGCGGTGGTACGCCAAGCAAGGCGAATGAGAAATTCTGGCAAGATGGCTCAATTCCCTGGATTTCACCCAAGGACATGAAGGTGCTTCGCGTGACGGATAGCGAGGATCATATTACGCCCCTTGCCTTGGAAGAAACCAATATCGGCGTGTTTCCAGCAGGTACGGTCCTCTTTGTCGTCCGCTCAGGAATCTTGGCCCGCACATTCCCTGTCGCCATCAGTGAAGTGCCAGCGACGATGAACCAAGACCTGAAGGGCATTGCTCTAAGCGAAGGAATTGCCGCAGCATACCTTGCATACTGCATGATCGGGCGGGAGAACGACGTTCTAAAAAGATGTTCCAAACATGGGACAACCGTAGCCAGCATCGACACCAACGCCCTGCATTCCTATGAAATACACCTTGCGCCGTCACCGGAACAGAACCGCATCGTCGCCAAACTTGAAGAGCTCTTCTCCGACCTCGATGCTGGCGTTGCTGCCCTTAAACGAGCCAAAGCCAACCTGAAGCGATACCGTGCTGCCGTTCTGAAAGCCGCTGTCGAGGGCAAGCTGACCGAACAGTGGCGGGCAGAGAATCCACCCAAAGAACCCGCCGCCAAGCTGCTGGAACGCATCCTCAAGGAACGCCGCAAGAAGTGGGAACAGGATCAACTTGCCGCCTACGAAGCCAACGGCAAACAGCCCCCGAAGAACTGGCGGGACAAGTACCAGGAACCGATTGGACTGGATACGGCCGACCTTCCGAAGCTGCCGGAAGGTTGGTGTTGGGCATCGGTTGATCAAATTCTGACGTACCTTCGCAACGGGTATTTCCAAAGTCCCAGCAAATGCGGGACAGGGACACCAATTCTGCGAATCAACGCGGTACGACCGATGAGGGTCGATCTGTCGGAATGCCGATTCCTTGACGAATTCAAAGGGCCGGTGCAAGACTACTACATTGAGAACGGGGACTTGTTGTTCACCCGCTACAACGGAAGCGTTGACATGCTGGGAGTGGCCGGGATGGTCCGCGGCTGCACAGAAAACGTGTTGCATCCCGATAAGTTGATTCGGGTGAAGTTGGCAATCCCACAGCCACTTTCTGCGTTTGTCGAAATCGCTGCCAACGCCGGTTTATCTCGCAAACACATGGTAGGAAGGGCGCGAACCACGGCTGGTCAAACAGGCATTTCCGGTACTGATATTCGGCAGATGCCAATACCACTCGCTCCATTGCGAGAACAATCAATAGTCGTCAATGAGGTATCGGAGAGGCTGAGCGAGATCGAGGCGGCGCAACAAGCCATTATCAAGAGCCTCAAACGCTCCGCCCGCCTCCGCCAAAGCATCCTCAAACAAGCCTTCGCGGGCAAGTTGGTTCCGCAAGACCTCGCGGATGAACCGGCCAGCGTGCTGTTGCAACGGATCAGGTCGGCAGCGGTTGGTTCGGATACAATAAAAAACAGCCGCAAGTCGGCCGGAACGATTCGGCGTCGTACTGCGGCGACGAAAGAAGCAAAGAGTCTAACAAATGAAGTTTCCTGACACGTGGCCCGCCGACTGTCCGCCCTCGGATGCCGATGACGCGAGCGGCGGGGTGTTCCGCCTCGTCAAGCACGATCCGCCGCAAGCCGAAGATACGGCCAGCCACATGGAGACCGGCCGGCTGCCGACGGCTCCGGCGTGTCTGCGCTGCGGTTTGTCTGTCTTCCGCGAGATGCGAGATGCTGTCCACCAGCGGCAACTGCTGCCGAAATTGGGACGTTTCATTGCACAAGCGACGCTCGTGGCCGAACATGGAAAGACAAAGCGGACCACGGGCTCGCAGCCGGCGCACACGACCTGGTGGGCTTGCGAGGGGCTGAACCGCCACCGTCTGTTCTCGGTCGTCCGAGAGGAGGGATGAACATGTGGAGTATTCCAGGCAAATCGGTTCCGGTTACCCGTTTTCCGCGATTCGAGCCGGACGAGGTGTTGTACGATTTCGACGGCCCGCGGATCTTTGCGGTTCGGGACTCGGAGGGCGAACTGAATCTCGCTTACTGGTCCGATGAAGACGACGCGATTTGCCGGTACGTCGTCGTACCGACCACAGCGAACATTCTTCAAGCCCTGCGGCAGGGAGATGTCAGCGTTTTCGATGCGCTCAATCAGCCCCGATGTTGGCTTTGCGACGTGACCCACGTAGGACAAATCGCCGCATGTCAGCGGGTGGACTTCGAGGCAATCCCCAAAGACGCGCTGCCTGCCGCTGGCACAATGCTGCTGCCGACGCTCGAACCGCAATGGGTAGCCGTCTCCAAGATCGGGTCGCGACCATGAACAACACCACGCAACAGATCGTCAACAAAGCCTGGAACTTCGCTCACGTCCTGCGGGACGATGGCTTGAGTTACATGGCGTACACGGAACAGATCACGTTCCTGCTGTTCCTGAAAATGGCTGATGAACTAACCAAGCCTCCATACAACCGCAAGCCCATTGTGCCACCGGAGCTTGGTTGGCGCAGCCTGCTGGAGCGTGACGGCGACGAGTTGGAGGTCCATTACCGGCACATTCTCGAAGAGCTTGGCAAGCGGCCGGGGATGCTGGGCGCGATCTTCAAAAAAGCCCGCCAGGAAATCCAGAACCCGTCTACCCTGCGGCGTCTGATCGTCGATTTGATCGACACCGAGAAGTGGTCGTCCATGCAAGCGGACGTGAAGGGTGACATCTACGAGGGGTTGCTGGCGAAAAGTGCCGCCGAAAGCCCCAAGGGCGCGGGCCAGTATTTTACGCCCCGCGAACTGATCAAAGCCATCGTCGATTGCGTGCGACCCGAACCGGGGGACACTGTTTGTGATCCTGCGTGCGGCACAGGCGGTTTCCTGCTCGGCGCCCACGATTTCGTCATCAACACGCACGGCAAGGATCTGGACCCGGATCAGAAAAAGCACCTCAAGAAGGGCTTCGTCCAAGGCTGGGAACTGGTTCCCAACACCGCTCGCCTGTGCGTGATGAACCTGTACTTGCACGGCATCGACGCCGATCCCTGCCCCGTCCGCTCCGGTGTCGATTCGCTCGCCAGCCATCCCGGCCAGCATTTCAGCCTGGTGCTGACCAATCCGCCGTTCGGCAAGAAGAGCAGCATCGCCATCGTCAACGAGGAAGGCGACCTGGAAAAGGAAGACACCGCCTACGAGCGGCAGGACTTCTGGACCACCACCAAAAACAAGCAGTTGAATTTCCTCCAGCACGTCAAAAGCCTGCTCAAGATCAACGGTCGCTGTGCGATCGTGCTGCCGGACAATGTGTTGTTCGAGGGCGGGGCGGACCAACATGCACTTCACATTGAAGACCAATCCACTCAAGCGGGCCGACCTGGAAGATTTCGTCGCCTGCTACAACCCCAAGAACCGCCACCGCCGCAAACCGACCTGGACCGCAGACAACCCCGAAGGCCGCTGGCGGTGCTACGAGTACGACGAAATCATCAAACGCGACAAAGCCAACCTGGACATTTTCTGGCTGCGTGACAAGAGCCTCGAGGACAGCGACGACCTCCCCGATCCTGACGTACTGGCCCAAGAGATTGCCGACGATTTGCAAACAGCCTTGGACCAGTTCGCAGCGATTGCCGGGGCGTTGAGGGAATAGTGCAGAGTCGTTCGGTGCTCTTGGGCGAAGCCAGAGAGGGCCATCGCCACCGGCACAAGACATCCGCGGCCGATACCTTACTGGCGGTTGTGTATTTTGCATGGGGTAGGTGATTTCCGGAGGCCCGATTGAGGTTCCTGCGGATTGGGGCCGGCGAGGCTGTGATCTATCTTGCAGAAATACTCAACGCCCCAGAGCCTCGTGACACGGTTGGGTTGCGGGGCGAGCTTTTCCAGCTGCCAAGGTGCAGGTTCCGGGGGGGCCGTCGAACACGGGACTGTGCCTGATGCATCCGCAATAAAATAAAGGGGTTCTTATATGCTGCAATCTTCCAATCTAAGTCCTCTACGATGCCGACCGCAGGGGTCTCAGATCCGCGTCGTTAGAGTCACGGACCCGTCAGGTCTCCACCTTCGGAGGTGCCTGGCCGTCGTTAATGCGGTCCGCAAGCATGAGGCCCGGGTTACAGTTGTTGGCAACGGACAAATCGTGGATGCGGCGAGTATCTTGGGGCTATTGTCGCTCGCAGCCATCCCCGGAACGGAACTTGTCCTGTCCGCCAAAGGACCGACTGCGGACGAAGCTCTGGAAGATATCGCCAACGTCTTTGCAGACATTCCGGCGGAGGATATTTGCTGAAGCGGGAAGCCGGGGGACGACGTCCCGGGGACACTTCCGGGCGGCTCGTTGCGGAGCTGCCCGTTCTCAAGTCGCGCCGCCAATGGCATCTTAACGGTTCTCTTGGACCCATCGAAAAGTTCGGCGGCTCAGATGCGAGCCGTCTATCGTCCTGCGATGCGATTCCGCGAAGCCGGAAGCGGCTCAACCCCGTCGAATACACTGTGACAGGAAAAAGGGACGTTAACCCGGGTTATGGGTCCCGGTCGCCTCCGATCAAACGCGTTTTGCATAGAAACGCCGTCCAGGTCACGATTGCCGATCCACGTTTGGTTTGACTAGCCGAAGACACGTACAGTAATTGCAATCTGCCAAGTGGCATTTTAGTGGTTATCAGGGGACAATATCTTGTGCCGTAGCCACGCCGCGATGAAAAATGGGCGAATTCGGCGCTGTCCTTTCCCCCTTCGCCTGCAACTTCTTCGCCGCACCGTGCCTGCCTTCCGCTCACCTAAAAACACCCCTCTTTCGCGTCATAATCACCTGATGCAAGCGGTGTAGCTTTCACAGCCCGCCGCTGACCCTGTTTCAGCCCGGCTCATCTGCTTCAAGCCAATGAGCCGGGCCTTTTTCATCCGCTCGTGGCACTGTACCGCGGGCGACTGTGTTCCATCACACGGTCGCCCGGCATGGGGCGACCTTACCTATCAGGAGTCTGCCCCATGATCGCATTCGCACGCACGATCCCTACCCGCGAAGAACGCTTTCTCCAAATGCTCCCGCAGATCCGCGAACAAGCACGTCACGCTTTCCGAAACGAACATTCCGAACGCCGAGAAGAAGTGCTGGCCGAAGTGATTGCCAATTGCTGGGTGGCATTCGTCCGCCTGATGGACCGCGGGCTGGATGACGTGATCTATCCCACGCCCCTGGCCCAATACGCCATCAGGCAAGTCCGCGATGGCCGTCGGGTCGGAAGCAAAATGAACGTCCACGATGTCAGCTCCGGCTACGCCCAGCGCCGCAAGAGCTTCGTGCTGAAGACCCTGGACCTGTTCGATGACGCGAAGCAGGAGTGGAAGGAAGTCTTGGTCGAAGACAAGCACGCCGGTCCTGCCGACACTGCGGCGTCACGACTCGACTTTGATGCCTGGTTGCGTCTGTTGCCCCGCCGGCTGCGTCGTATCGCCGAGACGTTGGCCACCGGCGAAACGACGAAGAAGACGGCCAAACGGTTTCACGTTTCGCCCGGCCGGATCAGTCAGCTGCGACGCGAACTGAACCAGAACTGGCAGGACTTCCAGGGCGGGGCGGCGTTCGCCTCTGATTCCGTCGAGCCGCCGGTTGCCGCAAGAGCCGCGGAGCAGGGACCGCTCGCGTGGCTCGGCTACAGCCCCATCCGAAAGCAGACGCCGTGTTCGTCTGCTTTTCTTAGCCCTCCCCCGTCTCCGCCTTCCCCAAGGACATCTCCCATGTTTTTCCGTACGCAATGGCGACGGTGGCTGCTGCGACATTCGCCGGCCGATCCATCGCTTCCCCGTGCCCCCATCCTGGTTCTCGTCGAAGGGCCGCACGACATCGAGTTTCTCTGCAGGATCAGTGAGCGCGATCCTGTCGCTTCAGGCGTCCGCCGTGCCCAACCTGGCCCAAATGGAGCGTCGCCAGCAGCTGGTCTTCATCCCGTTCGGAGGCGGCGATCTTTCGCTCTGGACCACGCGACTGGAGGCACTCCGTCTGCCGGAGTTTCACCTGTACGACCTTGAGTCAGGCCCGGAACCAGAGCCCCTTCGATGTTGCCCAAGGCGGTGGTGTAGCTCTTGCTTTCATCGCCGCTGCCTGGAGCATGCGTCGGCGGCAGAGCCTGGTCTGCGGCTGCGACCAACGCGGCCGTCCGGAGCAGAAGAAGTACGGCGGGTGAAGCACTGGCCCTCATGGCGTGACTCCGGGGATACGTGGCGACTGGGACGGGCTGCAGCCGTCATTTTCGACCCGCTGGCTGTATGCTGGCAGGTCGCCGCCGCGAAACTTCGCCAAGACAGATTGGGCGGGTGCGTTCACGCAACGGCGTCCTTCGTCACGGTGCGACTCGATGGCAACCGCACCAGCCGGTATCCGCAGGACCTGACCACCAGCAGCGAGGCCACAAGCGACAGGGCCTCGACGGAGATGACGGTCATCCACCAAGGCACCACTGTCCAGGCAAATGGAGGAAACCACGTCAGAAGACATAATCCAAGGCCCGCCGCAATGGCCACCGCAATGGTGCTGGGCAGAATCGGCCGCCTCGTCCCGAGCACGGGCCAGACCAAAAGGAGGCCGACTGTAGCACGGAAAAGTCCGTTCAGGGCAAGTAGAAAAGGGTTGGTCACAGGGAGCAAGTGCGGTTCGAGCCATTTTACAAGTGACATGAGGCACGCGACAGCAAATGTCAGGATCAACAATTGCCGGATGGAGAATTGATTCCGGTGAGCAGCTACTTTGGTCACGGTCGTCAGGCAGATCCGGACTCCGAAACACCGGACGATCAACAGCACTCCGGCTACCGGTAGCGTGGCGAGCGACACGATAAAATGGCTGTCGCTCGTTAGGTATCCCACAAGGCAAAGGTCCATCAGCAGACCGAGATAGCCCATACCGAGCATCACGCCCAGAAGTCGGTTCCACCGAGAACTCATTCCCAGACCGCCCCAAATCCCTACCAGACTTGCCTGGCAGAAGACGATGCCGACGAAAACCGTCGCCACTAGGTTGGGCTTGGACGGGGAACGAGTCCACGCCACAAGTATTCCAGTGGACAAGCCGATGGCGACATGGGCCAGGACAAGCCAACGCAGATGTAGTCTTCGGGGCCTCTTGATCGGCTCCCCGGTGCCGGCGATTGCCTGGTCAGTCACATCCGGTGGCTTGGAATTGGGCGTCTGGTCCATCTCAGGCAACTCCAGTCTCCTCAGTGGCACGTGGAGCCAGCCGCACCAACCGGTATCCGCAGGATCTGACCACCAGCAGCGAGGCCACAAGCGACAATGCCTCCGCGGACGTAATCGTAACCCAATAGGCTGTGGCCATGGGAAGGCCAAACGCATTGAAACACATGCCTACCCCGCCTGCGATCACGACAAAAACGCCACAAGGCAGCAGCGGACGCCTTGCACTCAGGGCCGGCCAAACGGACAGCACCCCGATCGTGATGAAGGGGAGATAGATCAAGGCCAAGAGTCCCGCCTCAAATGGTGTGAACTCGACGGTCAGCAGCCATTTCCCGCATGCGGTGACGCAGGCAACGACCATGGTGAGGATCATCAGGTCTCGAATGGCGAACTGAAGCCGGCCCGCTGCTGACACGGGGACGGTCTGCCGGACAATCCGGATCCGAAGACAGCGAGCGATCAGCAACACGGCGGCCACGGCCAGGGTACACCCGGTAAGGAACACGAGGGTCAAGATGCTCAAGTAACTGCTGCCGCCCTCGCGGAACCAGATTGGGATGCAAACGCAGCCACTTCCAAGTGCGGCACCGGCCAGACGGATGTACCACGGATTTGATGCCATGCCCACCCAGATCCCCAACAGGCTCACTTGGCCAAAGACGATGCCAGAAAAGATGGCATTCAGTGTATCAGGCTGTCCGCGGTATCCCCTCGTCACCAGGGCTCCGACCGCGGCGACTGTCGCTGGGGCCGCGACAAGCCACCGGAGCCTGGTTCGTCGGCTCGTGGGGGGCACAGGTGTTGTTTCCGGTGACATTGGGGGGTCCTCGTCGGGGCCGGGCAAGCCGATGCCCGCTGTATGTGATGGCCCGCTGTTCCCGATGCACAACCACGATCAGAAACGCGGAGAGGCAGCCGGCACTATTCCGCTTCGTTGCGAACGGCAGACCGCCCAGGCGTTGCCGAAGTATGCCTGAAGATCAAATGCTTCCGGCCCCCGAGCGGGTTCGCCCAGCATCCGTAGCGTCTTGAACCGAGCCACCCGGTAGGTTTTCGGCTCCAGCGACGAGGATCGGACCCGCATGCTCTCGTGTGTGGGAGGGATCCCGGAGCAATCCCGGCCCCCATCCCGGCTGGTTCGGCTATGTGGCTTTCGCCAAGTTTCGGTTTAGGCCCATTTCACGACTTTGAAGCTTGCGCTGCCAGCGTCCCTCCATCGCAAGGATCTGGTCATGATCCGCGGCCGATCCTGCGACTTCAAGTATAGCGATTCGGTAGTCACTCGGATCGCGGGATTTCAGAGCCACATTGCCACCGTGGCCTGTCTTGAAGTACTGCATCCAGCGGCCCCAGAACCCGGATGCACCATCAGCGGAGCCAATATATTGTTCCTTTGTCTTGGGGCAGGTGAGGATGTAGACACCACGCACCGCCCGAAGCGCCTCGATCCATGTGGCGGGAAGCTTGCCGATTCTTGACAGCGGTTCAATAAAAAATAAAAGACATAGGGCTGGTTGCTGGAGAACCGCACCACAAGACCTCCGGTTCGCTTCCTCCAGAAATCGGCCGCCACCGGTATAGGGCGAAACGGCCACATCGGGTCATCGGGCGGCGTATAGGCGACGCCCGGAACCGCGCAGCGTTTATAGCCGCGTCTCGCGTCAAAAGCGTCGATCTCGACGAGAGTGAACTTCGGGCATTTGTGACGTGTGCGCATCGTTCCAGTCCCGACGGCTGACGCGGAACTTCTAATTGACCGGAACCGGTCATTCCCGGTTCGTTTTCCGAGATAGGCCGACCGTGGATCTGGCTATCCCGGCAAGTTCAGACCTGGCGGCGTACGCCGCCAGTCTCGATTGAAACTAGCGAATCGCCGTCGCTTTGCAAGCACTTTCTTGGGTTTTTTCCAGAATTCTGATACGCACCTTGGCTGCCACAAAAACCCGGCAGCATACCTCTCCAGCGACATCGAAGACGCCCGCCCTGCGCCAAGCCGCAGAATACACTGTGACAGGAAAAAAAGACGTTGTGGCCAAATGCGGGTCCCGGTCGCCTCGAATCCGCAGCTGTTTGCATGGGAACGGCCGCCAGCTCAAAGCAGCCAAGCCACGATATTTGCCAGCCGCCATGCTGCGTTTTACCTTGTCGCGGCAGATGCTAAACTGCGATGGTTTTCAATCTACAAAACAGGCTGTACGAAAAACGCTCAAATGGATGCCAAAGACGATTCTGATTCGATGGACCTGCTCAAGGACATTTTCCGCCAATACTGGCTGAACATGCTGGCCTTTGCCGTTTTCTTGGCGGCCGCCCTGCGTTACATTCGCTTGGCGGAATGGGAACAACGTCTGGTTCCGTTTGCCTTGGCAGCGTTCGGCTTCGTTTGCGTCATCGCCAGCGAAGAAGTCGCGGAATGGACTGGCCGGTATGGATGGACGCGGGAGCAATGGTGGCAGTATCCGGGAAGTTTCGTTCGCTTGGCCGGAGGCGTGATATTGATTATGGCGACGTTCGTTCTTTTCAGCAGGTAGAGGGATAGTGGATGCCGTGCGGCAATCGCTCGGTATGAACAAGATCGACCCGCGGACGGTGACCGTCTTAGTCCGCGGCAGGCGTCACAAGCGGGTTGATCCTCTTTGAGCAAGATTCCGACGGCCGTTGACCTTATTCCGAAGTCGATGGCCTATCCCGCCACTGGCCAGAATCGGCTTAAAGCGTGTCTGGCCGATGGCGGGGCCGTGTCCACAAACCCAACGGAAACACGGCACCTCCAAACGTCCCACCCGTTTCTTATCTTTTGCCCGTCTCCTCTGCCAAGCCGAATTTCCATCGCCCACAAAACAACCACCTTCTGCAGCGTCATCCCAAGGCCGGACGTACTTCGTTTCGTGCCGGCGACTGACACTGGGCAATGGCGGCCAAATGTCGGCACCGTCGTTATCTCGAGCTGACGGGTCGTTTCGCCATTTGGCCAGAAATCGCTGAAAGCGTACCTGGCCTCCGGCGAAAACAGGGTCCGTCAAACATCCAAGAGCAACCTTTATTTAGCTGCTGGCTGTTTTCGCAATTCCAATATCGCCGCTGGCAATGTTAGAATCAGACGTCGTTGTGAGCGCGACCACGATAATCGCCACCAGTTATGCGTTGCAGGTCGTCGAGGGACTGCCGGACGGCATCTGCCGGATTCTGGCTACCGGCGCCGCCAAGGCTCCGGAAGATCGTCATCAGAGCGCGGCCGAGTTGCTGGTGGAATTGAATGCCGTGCTCGCGTCACCCCAGGAATCGCTGTCATTCGGTTCGCCTTTTCCCGCGATGAAGTTGCCGGTTCGGTCCGAAACATCTTCGGCTCCCCTCGCCCCGTCGATCATCATCAAGCCCACGACAATTCGGCGCCAACAGGAGGCGCGGCTGGGACGTGGTAAACCGTCCCGGCAGCAGCGTCTGGGGACGCGAGTTCCGTCGAAACGGCTCGCCATCGCGGCGGCCGGCGCTGCCGCGCTGATTCTGTGCGGGATTGTGTTCCTGGTGCGAACGCCCAAAGTCCCGGTTAGAATCGACCCGATCGAGCCGACACCTGGCGTCACAGTCGCGGCGGACGACGAACGGGCGGAGGTTGCGGGACTCGGCGGAGCAGATCGGATTCTGGCCCAACTCGAGGACGAAATCCGTGCCGATCTTCCGTCTGACCCTGCGGACCCGCGTATCGACGCGATTCGCGGTCGCTTGATCGCTCTGCATCGCCAACGCTACGGCACCGTGGACGCTGTCGCCGCAGCCAAGCTGATGGCCAGACTGGCCTGGCCTGCGGATGCCCTGCGCCGGGAGAACATCAACAAGGACGAGTTGGCCGCGGCTGGCAATGGCGACGAAGCGCACGCGCCGCCGCCAATCGTCGCGATCCTGGGCGACAGCCGACTGAAGCACTGGGACCGGGCCAACAGCATCGCGTTCAGCCCCGACGATCGCTTTGTGGTTACAACGTCCAGCGACCGGACGGTGCGGGTTTGGGAAGTCGCTGGCGGAAGACAGGTCCAGGTTCTCGTGGGCCACGCCGGCGCTGTATTGTCGGCCGACTTCAGCCCGGACGGGATGATCATCGCCTCGGCAGGGATCGGACCGGAGATCAGGCTCTGGGAAACGGCAACGGGGCAACAACAGGGTGTCCTGCAGCACGAGACGAGCTATGTTTCGAAGGTTGCTTTTAGCCCCGACGGACGCACGCTTGCTTCCGCCGGCACGGACGGGCGGATCGTTCTCTGGGACCCGGCCAACAAACGGCAACGGCGGCTACCCTTGGCAGGGCACAGGGACATCGTGTCGGCACTGAGCTACAGCCCCGACGGCAAATGGCTCGCGTCCGGCGGTCGCGACAAGACGGTTCGCATCTGGAATGCAGAATCCGGCGAATGCGTTCAGATTTTGACGCAGCACACCGCCAGTATCAATTCTGTGACATTTAGTCCCGGCTCCGATATTCTGGCCGCGGCCGGTGACGACAAGACCGTAAAGATATGGAGGATCCCCGTGACCGACGCGAAAGCCGAACCCCTTCGGACGCTCACGGAATCGGCCGCGGTGCGTGGCGTGGTATTTCATCGCGATGCGAAGACCCTGACGACGGCGGGCGCGGATTGCGTGCTCCGATCATGGACCCTCGACGCTCCGGGAGAGCCTCGCACGCTTGCCACCGGGAGCGCCGACTTCACCGATGTCGCACTCAACCACGCGGGATCAATCATCGCTTCGACAAATGCCTACGGCAGGGTCCAACTCCTCAATGTCGCGACGGACGAGCAGCAGATCGCGGAGAGTCGAAACGCCCATGAGGAAAAACTGTCCTCGGCCAGCTTCACGCGGGACGGCAAAACGATCGTGACGGCCAGCTACGATGGTACGATACGATACTGTGACGCGTTTTCCGGAAGGCATCACAACATGCTCCGTCCCCACGCTGCCAGCTTCAAGGTTCGAGACATCGCGCTCAGTCGCGACCAGCGATTCCTGTTCGCTGCGTTTCAATTTACCAGCGGATCCTGCATGCTGTTTGAGTTCGAAACCGGTCGCAAGTTGGCGACCGTGGGTGGTTACTGGTCTTGGGCGGTGGCGGTTAGTCCGGACGGAAAGTTCGTCGCCACCGGGAACAGGCCTAGCAGGGGAACGATCGCCACCGATACGATAGCCGTCTGGGATACGGCCACATGGAAGAGGCGAACCGAATTCCCGGCCCCAAAACTCGACATCGTTTCAGTTGCGTTCAGTCCGGACGGGAAACTCCTCAGTGGTGCGTGCGCGGACGGGACGGTTTGGACTTGGGACGTCGGCACGGGTGCCGCAAAGTTGATGTCGACGGCGCACGAATCGGCTTGCCACTCGGTTGATTTCAGTCCGGACGGACAACATCTTGCGACAACCGGTCGTGATTGCTTGGTGAAGATTTGGGACGTTGCCGCGGGCCAGTGCATCCACACCCTGTCAGGCCATACCGCTCCCGTGAGATTCGCCAAATTCTCGCCGGACGGCCGCATCTTGGCGAGTTCGGCGAACGATGGCACCGTGCATCTCTGGGATCCGGATTCCGGAAAGCTCGTGCCCGGAAGCTCGTTCCACCTCGGACCGCCCGGCGGTTCGATCTGGAGAATGGACTTCAGCCCTGAAGGCCGGCACTTGATGACCGCGAATCAAAACGGCACCGCCTACGTATTGCGTTTGCGCGGCCGCGCGAATTAATCGGCTCGGTTTGAGGATAAAGTGATCCGCCCAAGGGACGTGGGAAACGGGAAACCGAGACAATGTAATCCAACTGTATGAGCATTAGTCATCTATCATGCCTGCCAAAGTGATCCTGGAAGTGTTGACCGGTCCGATCCAGGGCCGCACGTTTGAGTTTAACGCCCACGACACATTCTTGTTCGGCCGCCAGGCGGATTGCCATGCGCGGCTGCCCACGGACGACAAATTCGTCTCGCGGCATCATTTCATCCTCGAGGCCAATCCGCCGGACGCTTGCGTCCGGGATTTGGGCAGCCGCAACGGAACGTACGTCAACGGCACCCGGTACGGCGGCCGGACGGCACATGAAACCCGCGAACAGGCCGCCGCGCGAATGCATCCGCAAGTCGATTTGAAACACGGCGATCAGATTGTCGTCGGCAAGACGGCGATTCAGGTCAAGGTGGAACTGCCGGTGGTCTGCGGCCGATGCGGAACGGAACTCGCAGAGCCGGCGCTGGCCACCGCGGCGGCGGTGAACGGCGATCCGGTCTGCGCCGCCTGCCAGCAGCAGCCGGCGCCGCCTCGGATCGAAAGCACGATCACCGCGATGCGCTGCGAGCGCTGCGGCAAGGACGTGGCGGGCGAAATGCATCCGGGCCGGCGCGGTGAGTATGTATGCCGCGCCTGTCAAACGGAAGTCCAAGCCGAAAGCGGCGGTCTTAAGAAATTGATCCAAGCCGCCGCCGCGCGACACCGCAGCAAGACGCCGGAGATTGCCGGATACGAGATCGGTGAAGAACTGGGCAAAGGCGGCATGGGAGCGGTCTACAAAGCCGTGCGGAAATCCGACGGGCAGACCGTCGCGGTCAAAGTCATGTTGGCCAAGATCGCCGTCGACGATCATGCCCGGCAGATGTTCCTTCGCGAGATCGAAGTCACCCGCCATTTGCGCCACAACCATATTGTCCGGCTGCTGGACAGCGGCACGGCCGGTTCGGCCTTCTTCTGTGTTCTGGAATATTGCGGCGGCGGCTGTCTCAAATCGGTTGCCAAACGGCGTCAAGGACGGCTTTCCCTCACGGCGGCCGGGCCGATGATGATCCAGTGCCTGAAGGGCCTGGACCATGCCCACCGAGCGGGTTTCGTGCATCGCGACTTGAAGCCCGAGAATATCCTGCTGCAGCAAGTCGAGGGACGTTGGCGGACCAAGATCACGGATTTTGGCTTGGCCAAGAGCTTCGAGCAAGCCGGACTGTCGGGCATGACGGCCACCGGACGCATCGGCGGCACCTTTCATTTCATGCCCCGCGAGCAACTGACCAACTACAAGTTCGTCCGGCCCGTCAGCGACCTCTGGAGCCTGGCGGCAACGTTCTACAAGTTGCTCAGCGGCCACGTGCCATTGGACTTCCCGCCCGACCGCGATCCGATGGAAGTCGTTCTGGGCGACGAGCCGGTGCCTTTGGGCGCACAGCGAGAACTACCGGCCGGCAAGATAGCGCCGGCGAGAACGTCCCCGACGGATGCGCTGCACGTGCGCTGCGCGGCAGCCAGCGAGACAGGCCGCGTTCGCGCCCACAACGAAGACCGTTGGTACGCGGACGCCGAGCAGCAGTTGTACGTCGTCAGCGACGGCATGGGCGGCCAGGCGGCGGGCGAACTGGCTTCCCGAATCGTCGTCGAAATTCTACCCGAGCGATTGCGCGAGCACTTGAGCGACGCCGACGAATTGGATGAAGCCACGGTGAACGGCGTCATGGAATCGGTCCGCAGGTTGAGTTTCGACGTGCGGCAGGAGAGCGAAGGAGAACCGGGATTGGCGGGCATGGGGGCCACGCTGGTGCTGGCTCTGATTCGCGGCCGGCAAGCGTTGATTGTTCACCTGGGCGATAGCCGGGCGTATCTCCTACGGCAAGGAAAGCTCGCCCGCCTGACCAGCGATCATACGCTCGCGCATGCCCTCTGGGAGGCAGGCATGTTGACGGCCCAGGAAGCGGCCGATCACCCCGGCCGTCATCAGCTCAGCCGTTTCGTCGGCATGCCCGGCGAGCCATTGCCGGCGGCACAACGGTTGCGTCTTCTGCCGGCCGATCGTTTGTTGCTCTGCTCCGATGGTCTAACCTCCATGCTGCCGGACGAGCAGATCGGTGGTGTGCTCGACAACCAGGCCGATGTGGAGCGAGCCTGCCAACAACTGATCGCATGCGCAACGACGGCCGGGGGAAAGGACAACATCACCGCGCTTCTGCTGGAATTCGTGTGACGCAAAGTTGCGGGAGATCAGAACTCGGCTGGCGGATTGTCGGTGACTTCCAGTGGGATCACCCGCTGCACGGCGCCGGCAACTTGTGCTCCGAAGACGCGGATAACCTGAGTTCGCGTTTATCGGAGCGCCCAATCGGGTGCGGGATGCTCCGGCCGACGGGCCGAGTAGCCGCGGTAGTTCAGCCGGTACCCGGAGGGGGAATACGCACCCGGTGCCCCCGATGCAGAATAGGGCGGACTCGCCGGCAGTCCAGCGGGCGGCGGAGTGCCCGCTGCCAAGTCGATCATCGGGTAGCCGGAAAAAGCCGGCATGGCCCACAATTGGGCCGGATCGCTGTACATTTGGTTCACCGCATAGGTTTGGACGCGGATCTGCAGCGACTGGGCCGGCGGTGGCAGACGAACTTCGACGGCGTGCGGCAACGAGATCCCCACCGCCGGGTCGTACTGATGCTGGGACGCGAATACCGAGGCCATCAATTGGCCGCGCGCGTCGTACCAGTGCTGTTGGAGAATCCAGCCGAAGCGGTCGTGCAACACCATGATCTTCGTCAGATCGCCTTCCGGCGTGGGGATCCGCGTGCGGATCTCCAATTCTCCCGGTCCCCGCTGGTACGGCCCCTCGTGCATCCCCGCCGGATCTAACTGGACCAATCCAAATGCCTCGACCAGCCACTGCGGCTGAATTGGGAGCATCCGCCGCGCCTCGCTGTACAGATACTGATCGTGCCGCGCGAAATACACGGCCCGCGGTACGTCGGACATCAGCTGCGGCGCATCGACCATGGCCCAGAAACCTTGATCGTTGCTGCCGAGATCCAAGACTTCGCCAACGCCGATAAAGCTGGCGCGCAGGCGAAAATTCCTCGGCGGTCCGGCGGCCAAGCTGGCGCGCAGCGTGGGCATGCCTTGGACGGACAGCGTTGCCGAATCCGTTTGCAGCTGTCGGATCTGGCCGCTGGTGGCGTTGACGGCGGCGATCACTTCCGGCAACGTCGGCGGACCGGCGAACAAGGTGGGGGTCGGCGCGGCCAGCGGCTGGCGCAGCGTCGGACAGCTGGCCCCGCTGGCGCTCAGCAACACGGTCATCAGACATAGATAGGCTGCCGCCTGCCGCTTCAAATCCGCATCCTTGCTGCCATCCTCAACCGCTGGTGGAAGAAGTCTGGCCACCAAACAGCAACTGTGCCAGTTCGTCCTGAATCACCTTGGCGCGTGCCGGATCCGGCATGACGACCGGCACGCGATGTTCGGTTTCGGTCCGCGGGCAGAACAGCACGAGCAGTTCCCGCCCGAATTCGTCGTGTTCCGTCTCCTCGAGGCGAACGATTCGCCGCCGCACCATCAGCAAGCCCAGGATGTAGCGGACATCCTCCTGCTCGGCCTGTCCCTGCAAACGCTCGAAATAGTCCAGCATCACGTCGTTGGGCGCCCAATGGGCCTTTTTGGCGTTCGTTTCCGGCAGCTGGCACTTCCACCAACCCAGCGAGTTCTCCGGAGGCCCGTCCCAAGCGTCCTGAGCGTAATCCCGCCGAACGACCTCCGCGGCTTCCGAAATCAGCACCGAATAAAACGTCTCGCCGGCCTGAAACTCCCGGTCGGTTTTCGCACACTTTCGCGCGCAGCGTTGAATCTCGAAGTCCAGCATCGATGTTCTCAGTTTCTCGAGGAGATGCGAGCCGCTGGGACAAGTGGGCGAATACTACGTGAATCCGCGTTACGACTCAAGACGATTGTTTATCGGCGAACGTGCTAGCACGAGGCGAGTGAAGGTGGGTGGAATACTCTTGCCTGCTCGCCTACGATACTTACGGCGGCCTGCATCCGTCCGGCTTCCCGCTCTTTTGCTTGTTCCACGCGCATTTTGAGATTGGCCTTCATGAAAGTTCTGCTTGCCGCGCCGCGCGGCTTCTGTGCCGGCGTCAATATGGCCATCGAGAGCCTGGAGGCGGCGCTCCAAACATTCGGCCCGCCGTTGTACGTGTTTCACGAAATCGTCCATAACCGTTACGTGGTCGAGTCGTTCCGCGAACGGGGCGTCGTGTTCGTCGCGGATCTGGAGCAGGTACCGCACGGCGCGAATTTGCTGTTCTCGGCGCACGGTGTGGCGCCCGAAGTTCGCCGAATCGCCCGCCAGCGGCAGCTGACTGCCGTCGATGCAACGTGTCCGCTGGTGACGAAGGTCCATTTGGAAGCGGTGCGTTTTGCCCGCCAAGGCTATACGATCCTGCTGATCGGCCATGCCGGGCATGATGAAGTCATCGGAACAATGGGCGAAGCGCCGGAGGCGATGATTTTGGTGCAGAGCGAGGACGAGGCCGAGCGGCTGGAATTGCCGCCGGGAGCGAAAGTCGCCTATTTGACGCAAACCACGCTGTCGGTCGATGATGCCGAACGCATCGTACGCCGCTTGCAAGCCCGGTTTCCGCAACTGGCAGGGCCGGCCAAGGATGACATCTGTTACGCCACGCAGAACCGTCAAGAGGCGGTGCGGGCTTTGTGCGCGGAGGCCGACCTTGTGCTGGTTCTCGGCAGCCAAAACAGCTCGAACAGTCAACGCTTGCGCGAGCTGGCCGCCGAGCGCGGAGTGCCGGCCCACTTGATCGATGGCGTAAAGGATCTCGACGCATCGTGGTTCATCGACGTCCGGACCGTCGCCGTGACCGCCGGCGCCAGCGCTCCGGAGGCGATCGTCGAACAGTGCTTGGACTATCTGCGTCAGCACTACCAAGCGGAAATCGAGGTCCGCACGATCCGCAAAGAGTCGGTCTATTTCCCGCTGCCGCGCGAGCTGCGCGGCGAGGCAAACGGCACGGGATCGTGAATTAAGTCCGTTTCGCTCGTTCCGGTTGCACCCGATCCGATTTCTCAATCTTGCTTGAACAGCCGCTGAAATCGCGTAAACACATCACCCCACGACCGTCTGCCTTCGTTGTCTTCCGAGCCTTCCCTATTGTCCCACTCGTTGGCGCCCGGGATGGGAGTCGCGGCCGGATGCGATTCCGGCAATATTGGGGAGCGGTAATGCGTCGAGTTCGGGCTGATGTCTGCGAGATGGAAACTGGTGGTTGAGGCCAGCGGTAGGGTTGGCGTTCTGTCATCGGACGGCGTCTGGTTGTGGGGCAACTGTGGGGGCCCAACGCGTCGCACGACTGGGTTGTCAGCCAGTTTTTTCGCCTCGGCAATCGTGTGCAGGCGGCCGGCCATCTTCGCCTCTGCGATGGCCTGAGAAGCTGCCCGACCCTCCACGGCCGCCCGCGCTTCGGCGATCTCTCTTGCTCGAACAGCCGCCTTTGCCGCAGTAATCGCCTTAACGGCGGCCTGGCGGTGCTGCGCCGCCTCTGATTCCGCGGCCGCCCGTTCCTCGGCCGCGGCAGCCGCCATCGCCTGTTGTTTAACGAGCACCAGTTCGAGATTGCGGGCCGCGTCCTGGTTGTCCGGATTCAAGGTCAGCGCAGCCCGCAGTTTTTGTTCGGCGGTAGTCAAGTTGCCTTTCATGTAGAGTGCGCCGCCGAAATCATTCAGCAATTGCGGTGAGGGCGGCCCTCCGCGTTCTGCCGTACTGAAATGGGCGATCCCTTGGTCTAGGTCTCCGCGAGAGGCAGCCATCACACCCAGCCGATGATGTGCATACTGGTTCATCGGATCACTTATCAGGATCCGCCGACAAAGCCTCTCCGCCTCTTCTAACTTGCCGAACCGTTCGCTCTGGCGCGCCAGGTTCATCAACTCCTGTTCGAACGCCCCTTGGGCAAACACTTCAAGAGCAGAGCCACTTACAACGCAACTGACCAGTACCGCCGAAAACCAAACCGACGAATATTTCAACGTCTTAGGGAGGTTTCCTTTCATAAGTCCATTACCTCGGCCGCTGATCGACGACGAATCGCGCAGAACGTTGACAGAGAATCTGCGGAGCACTTCACATTATGGAATTCGGCAACGTAGCCGTTCGCCCCTTAACGGTTTTTCCGTTTACGCAAGATTTAGGTTCTGTTCCGATTGTACACCAAAGTACCACACCCACATTTATCGGAAGATTGGCTGGTCCGGGAAGATTGCAGCGACTGTACCGATAGCGTTGGTGGAGGGGAGGTGGAAAATCGCAAAAGAATGGAGAATTTAATTGGCCTGCATTGAGGGATGGCTCGTGGCGACTACGATCAATCCAATCGGACGTGAACACCACGTTCGGAGTAGCACGAGACGATTCGAGTTTTGCATTAGCCAAAAGCATCGCGAAAAATGGTCCCGAGGGTGCTTGGCAGCGATTCCATATTTTCCGATTGTGAGGAACTATGATCATGAGAACTGCGATAGTGATGGTTGCTGTGGTGCTTGCTCTGGTTAACGGTGTTGTCGTAGCCGGCGAAAACGGCGTACCTCCGTCGGCGTTGGCCGCACTAGGGCTCGGCGGCATGGAGCCAGTTTCCGACAGTCAAGGCATGGAAATCCGGGGGTTGAGTTCCAGTGCTGCCGCAGGGGGCACCAGTCTTGTCTTTGGCCAATTACTCGATCCTTCCTCGCCCGGGAACTTTTTCGTGGCCTCGGATACAAACGGCGGCGGGAGCACGGCCGAGAACGGCGGCCTGCAGATCTTTTCACTCGCGACTTCAGGACCTCAGGGATCGTCGATCGCCGGTCAACTGACGCTCCAATCGGGCAATCCATTGATCACCACGTTTACAGGCGTGTTTCTCGGTAACGCTGGCCATGCAGCCAACCTTGGAAATGCAGGGATTGCGTTCGCCTTTGGCAGGTAGCTTCAGAGCGCCAGAAATCATCGAAGAGAGCATTTATCGCAACTGCCTTGAGAAATGAAGGCTCAAGTTTTCGTTTGGAATAAGCCCGTCATTTTTGACGGGCTTTCTTTGTTTCTTGTGGAATTGGATAAGCTCTGGCTTCACAAAAATGGGGAGATGCACAATTGACACAAGCGGCGTTCAGTTTAGAATCCTTTGTTGTGCGGATTATCTGGACTGTGCAGATTATCCATACAGCCTTTGCTTTTAACCCTTGTGTCAGGAGAGCTAGAGATGAAGATGTCGCTTGTTGTGGGTGCCGTTTTGGTGGCACTGGTGGCCGTCCCGGTCTTGGCTGGCGATGGCAAAGTCCCTCAGTCAGTCCTTCAGTCACTTGGTTTGAGCGGCCTGCAAGAAATGTCCGACAGCGACGGCATGCAGGTTCGTGGAATGAGTGCGGAAGCCTTCGCCTTTGGGGCGAGTTCGCTGTTTGCGCAATTGAGCGACCCAAGCAACCCAGGCAACTTTGTCACCGCAACCGACATCAATGGCGGCCGCGGAAGCGATGAAAACGCGGGTTTGTCAGCCAATGCGCTGGCGACTCAGGGACCTCAAGGCTCGTCTCTGGCAGTTTCGTTGGACATTCAATCCGGCAACCCGGCAATTCAGGTCTTCTTGGGCACGATTATGGGGAACGCCGGCAATGCTTCTAACATCGGCGCCGCGGGCATTTCGGCGGCCACAGGCAACTAGTTGCAGTTGATCAATTTTGCTAAGTAGGAGGTTTTGAGAATGAAAACCGCATGTCAAGTATATTTTACAGTCGTTGTCTTATTGGCTTCGTCGGTGTGGGCTGACGACGGCAAGGTTTCCAACTCAACGCTTGCCGCGTTGGGACTTGGCCAGATGGAAATCATGTCCGACACGGAGGGTTTGCAGGTTCGCGGGATGAGTTCCAACGCGGGGGCGTTTGGAGCAAGTCTGTCGGCGGCGCAGATGGCCGATCCTCGGACTCCCGGAAATTTTCTCGTCATCACCGACGCCAACGGTTCGCGTGGTACGGACGAGAATGCCGGCTTGAACATCACGTCCCTCGCCACGCAAGGTCCCCAAGGTTCGGCGCTGAATGGGACGTTGGACATTCAGGCGGGTAATCCGGCGATTCAGAGTTTTCTTGGGACCCTTACTTCCATGGCTGGTCAGGCGGCCCAACTCACTGCCGGTATTTCGGCCGCTTCGGGCGGCTGATCGCGGATCAGGCATTGAGCCCGGGTGGAGTATTTGCCTCCCCCACAAATCATGCTCACGCAGGACGGTCTTTCCCAGACCGTCCTACGTGAATCAGTTCAATTCCCGGTATGACTATCCCGGCCGATCCACAACCTCGCCGGAACTTCGGTCCTTAATCAAATCATCGACGCTGGCGAAGAACCAATCCGATCCCCCGCGGCCAAAAAGCGTATCGACCTCATCATCGTCGATAACCGTGGTGCTGTTCAACGGATTGGGGCCGTTTCGAATCGCAGTGATGCGCGTCGTGTACGCCGTAGTGCTGAGCCACTGATTGAGGATAGCCAGCAACGCTGCGTCGTTGTCGTCGTAGGTGGTTCGAGAGGAAATCAAGATGTCATCCAGATTGCCGCCGTCGATCAGATCGCTGCCACGTCCACCGATCAGAATATTCCGGCCTGTGGTAGCGTAAATCTTGTCGTCGCCGTCACCGGCGATCACAATATCGTTGCCGGATGACGCCGTGATGACGTCGTTCCCGCCTCCGCTGCGAATGAAGTCATTGCCGACGTTCCCATCGATCACGTCATGACCGTCCCCGGTCGTAATCTGGTCATTGCCGTAGCCCGCCTTAACGTTGTTGTTTCCATGCCCCGCATCGATGATGTCGCTGCCGCTGCCGGTAACAATCGTGTCATGGCCATTACCCGTCACGACTACGTTGTCGCCGTCACCTGCGTTAATATTGTTGTCGCCGTCGCCGGTCCGGATTTCATCATCGCCAGCACCTGTGGAAATGGTGTGATTGCCGTTTCCCGCGATCACAACATCATTTCCCATATCGGTCGTAATGACGCTGATGCCGTCGCCAACCGTCACCCGGTCGGCGCCGCGGCCGGTCCGGACGTCGTTATTGCCGTCGCCGGCGTCGATCACGTTCCCTCCGTCGCCTGCCACGATCGTGTCGTTGCCCGCGCCGGTCGTGATCGTGTTGGCGCCGTGGCCGACATGCACTGCATTATCGCCATCGCCCAGGCTGATGATGTAAACGGCGTTGCCGCCGTCGACTTGATCATTACCTGATCCCGCGAGTACCGTGGTTTGATTTGAACCAAGATGGACTCGGTTATCGCCCTCGCCGGCATCGATCCAGTTGGGCCGCGAGTTGCCGCTGAGAATGTCGCCGAATCGCGTCCCGGTAATCCGTTCAAAGGCCGTCGAAGAATTGAACGTGATGGCGAGATCGACACCGCCGTCGACAACGGTTCGGTTCACCAGCTGCTTGAATGTCTGGCCGAGCTGCAGTTCGGCCGTCGCATCGAAGCCGCTCAAATCGAGGTGGTCCCAGGCATCGTTGGGGTAGGCAATCTCGTTGCCGGCTTCGACCAGGAAATCGGAACCGAGTCCGCTGCCGGCAAAGACGAATAGGTCGTCGCCGAACTGGCCGTAGATCAGGTCGTCGCCAGGACCGCCTTCGAGCGTGTCCGTGCCGCCGATCGTGTTGCCGAGCAACGTGATGCCCGGGACGTTGTACGGATTGAACGGCAGCACATCGGCACCGACGATCTGACCATCCATGAGTAGGACCGTGGCATTGTCGCCGAAAATCGTATCCGCGCCGCCGCCGCCGCGGAGATCGTCATCGCCGTTGCCGCCGATGATCACATCCGCACCCGCGCCGCCGATGATCGTGTCGCTCGCAAATGTCGCGTCTCCGTTCGCCGGTGACAAACTCTCGATTTGGACGCGCCGCTGGCCGACGCCCGTGGCTTTGGCGCTGTCGCCGAAAACGATATCGGCGTCGTATTCGGAATCGGGGCCGGCCGACCCGGCGTCGATCCAATCGCTGCCGTTGCCGCCGATCACAAAATCACTGCCGCCGCCGGTCAGAATGGTATCGTCGTCGCCGACAGCCGGCGTCGCGGCTGACTCGATGGCAGTGCTGCGGATGTCCCGAATTTTGCCGCCGTCGACCACGGTCATCGCGTTATCGCCGATGACGACGTCGTCGTCCAGTTCCTCGTCGGCCGAGTCGCCGAACGTCTGGATGTCGTCGGCACCGCTGCCGCCGATGGCGATATCCGGTCCGCCGCCGGTGCGAATGATGTCGTCGCCGCCGAATTCCGCATCCAGCGTTTCGATCACATCCGAACGAATGCCCTGACCGACGACTTGAATCGCCGAAATACTCGGACGATTGTACGCCGCGTTTCCTCCGCTGACGGTATTGTCGTCGTCGACGCGGATCGATGCCGTGTCGCCGGTCAGTCCCCGGAATACGACATAGTTCCCCAACTCCGGGGAACTCGGATCGGTCGAAGTGGTTTCCACATACGTGCCGTCGAAGGTATGGCCGTCCGGATCATCGAGATAGTAACTGGTCGTGCCGTCGCTGATCTTGCGGACGGAATGATTCGGGTTGCTGATCAAATCGTCGGCATCGACATAGACGTAAACGTCATAGCTGCTGAAGTGATTCGACAGTCCGGCCAAGTCGACGGCGACGGAGAAGTTCGTCGTCATGTACAACAGCCCCTCGAACAGCTTTGCATCTTCGCCCGAAAGATTCAGGTTCGAGTGCAGCGCGCCGGACAACGGATACGGCGGCAGACTGCCCAGGCTGTACAACGCCCCCCATGCGATCGAAACTCCCGGCGCCTGACTGCCGTTGTCGAACAGGACGAGTTCGGCGGGCTCATCGCCGAAAACGGTATAACCGTTGCTGGCGAGGTTGTTCCAGTTGGCGGCGCGCGCCTGACCGGCGCCCGCCTCACCCGCAATGATCGTCGTGCCGCCGACTGCGAAGAAGTTAAAGCTGACAATTGTGCCGTCGTCGGCGCTGGCCGAACCGGAAGAGCCCGTGCCCCCAAACGTCGCGCGGCCGTTATCGCCGATCGCGAGGTCCGCGGCATTGTCATCGCCCCCGACCAGGATCAGATCGTCGAACGTCCCGCCGATCGCGACGTCGGGTCCGTTGCCGGTCACGATCGTGTCCTCGCCGGCGTACGCAGGTTCGTTGCTTTCCGCCCGCGTCAGGTTGCCGGATTCATCGAAGCGAATCTCGCCGTTGTCGCCGATCACGACGTCGCGGGCCGCATCGCCGGGATCCAACGCATCGTAATTCTGCTGAGCGATCAACAGCATCGCCTCTGCCAGCGTCATGTTGCCGGCCGTGATGATGAAGTCACTGCCGACGCCGCCGATCACGTAGTCGGCGTCTGCGCCGGCCGAGATCTGGTCATCGCCGCCGTCGGACGGCGATTGGCTGATCATCGATGCGATGATCCGCGCCGCCCAGAAGAGCACCTCGCCGTTATCGCCCAGGATGGCGTCGGAATCCGGCGCCGCGCCGGGCAAACCGTCGCCGGCGTTGCCGAACAGCACGTCGCCGGCCTGACCGCCGACGATGATGTCGTTACCGGCGCCGCCGGTGATCCAGTCGACGTCGCCGACGCTGTCGTTCGCGGTCGCCAGACGCAGGATCGCGGTCGTGGTGATCACGAGCAGTTCTCCCGGTTCGGGGATCAAGACGCCGTGATCGCCAATCAAAGCATCATCGCCGGGGCCGCCATCCAGTGTGTCCCTGCCGCCCGCGTGCGTCGTGATGATCGCGGTGACGCGCGTCTGCAGGTCGACTTCGAAACCGGAGTCTCCCAGGATGTTGTCGTCACCGCCTTGTCCCGCGATCGAGTCGTCGCCCGCCGATCCCGCCAGATTATCATTGCCCTGACTGCCCACAATTGTGTCGTTGCCTTCATTGCCATCGACCATCACACCGCCGCTAGACGCCGAGGCGTCGATGTAGTCCCGATCCGGAGTGCCCGTCCCGGTGAAATCGCCGTACAGGACCAGCGGCGAACTCGGCCCGCCGCCGCCCGCAACGATCAGGGCATCCTGACCGCCACCGCCATGCACGGCGGTGATGGTCGTGTTGCCGTTGCCTTGCGGCGCGGCGGTTCCAGCCACGACAAAGTAGTCGTTTGCCTGGCCAAGCAGGATGTCCACGACTTCCAAGGTGCCGTACTCGATCCCCTGGAAGCCCATGTTCAGTCCCGTGATCGTGGTGCCTGTCATGGCACCGCCCCGCATTTCCGTTTGCCCCGTGCCGATCACATTCATCGTGTCGTAACCGTCGCCGCCGTAGACGTGCAGCGCGCCCAGAATACAGTCGACAGTGTCCGCCGTCGGGACACAAGACGGAGCGGCGACGGGCGGATTGGCCAGCTTCGCTACGTTGATCGTGTCGTTGCCGGCATTGCCGAAGATCTGCGAATTAGTCGTGGGGTTGGTGCTGTCGACATCGAGCACGTCGCCGGCTTGCCCCAGCGTAATCACCAGATCCTCGATGGCGCCGTAGACGATCCCAGCGGTCATTTGAAACCCGGTAATCGTGGAAAAGGTGAGCACGCCGGAGTCGGGGTTCTGATCGCCGCTGTCGTCCGCCGACAGGAAATCGTCGCCCGCTCCGCCGTCGATCGTCAGCAACGCCAGGATCGCGTGCAGGACGCCGCCGGTGTTCTGCGGATCCCAGCTGGCGGGTGGATTGTCGCCGATCGCAACCATCGCGTTGCTGCCGGCCTGGACGTGGTCGTTTCCTCCGTTGGTCTGAATCGTGGTACCGGCCCCCGTCGCCACGTTCGTCAGACTGACGATGTCGGCGTCCTCACCGGTTTGGACATGAACCACTTGCTGTAGCGCACCGGACTCGGTGATCGTACCGCCGAGGTTCCCTGAGATCAGGCCACGGAGATCGATGACCGCTCCGACGCCGGGATCGGGATCCGGCGCCGTTCGATCGCCTTGGATGAGGACGGTCGTGCCGGCATTGATCTGGCTGGACATGGCGGGTGCCGAGACAGAGCCGGCCATGAACAGGTTGTCGCCGACGTGCATGGTGACGGAAGTCGCCGCATTCACCCGCGAACCGGCGGGACCCAGCAGAGAGCTGTCGAACATGATTAAATTCTCGCCGGCAGCGGCCGTATCCGGGACGGTCAACATCACCCAGCGGTTTGTCGATTCGATCACGCCGACGCGCATGGCGCGATTGGCCGTTTCCGCGACCGCTTCGGTCAAGTCGATCGAGCCGTTGGTGTTGCCGTTGATGACGCCTGCGGTCAAGCTGGTGAGCACGACATTGCCGATCACGTTGACTCGGCTCGTCACGGTGCCGCAACCCCCGGCAGCGCAACCCCGGAAGGTAATGCCATTTCCCGCCTGGAGACGTCGGAGGTCGCCCGCACCGAACGTGCCGGTGAATTCGTAGCTCGTATCGATGGTGGCCGTCCCGCTGCCCTGCAGTCCCAAATCCGTCACCGGCGCTGGCCCGAAGCCCGCCGGTGGCCAGTGATCGACGACGGTCGTAACCCGAGCGGGTGACGGAGCGGACGCCGGCGGCACCGAGATCGAGGGGAAATCGACCACGCGCCCGGTTTCTCCCACATTCGCACTGATCCCCCCGCTGCCGGGCGTTGTTTGCAGCAGTCCCGGCGGCAACAACAGGTCCACATCATTGCCGGCGGCGACTAGATCCAGGTTGGGCCGAAAATCGGCGACGGACGGATCGCGCAGTAATCCCTGAATGCTCATCGCGTTGTAAACGCCCGCACGCGATTCCAGGGCCGTGGGGCGGCCGGAGCTTTGAACCAGTTGGACGTTCACCCGGTGATCGCCGATCGTGCCGCCTGTCTGGCCGATGTTGCCGTGGGGGGCCGTCACCCTCAGTTCGTTCGTCCGCACCACCGCTTGAATGGCCGTCGCCACGATATCGCCGCTGGCATTGGTGACCGTTGTGAGTCCGATCGGATTGTCGATGACGCCGTTGATGATCAGCAAGGGCGCGGCGGTCGGATGCGTGTTCTCGATGACGACTGTCGTGGGAGCGACCTCGTTGGAAACGCCGAACGAAAACCCGCTGTCCGTCTGCACGTTGATCGTAATTTCCGTATGATTCGGATCGGGGGTAAAGAACACTTCAACGCCGTTGACTTGCAGGTCGCGACTGGAGGCGTTGGAAATCTCGACACTCCCGAACGTCCGGTGGAATTCAAAAACCGCCTGGCTGCCGGTGATCGTGCCCCGCGGCGGACTCATGTCGTCCTGATTGCCGGGGACGTTGGCCTCGAACACGACGCTTCCGGCCACGTTGTTCACGATGTTCTCGACCACGATCGTCCGCCCCGCCGGGACGGTATCGCCGAGCGACAACGCCTGGCCGGTATCGGTCGTCACCGTTACGCCGTTATCGACGGTGATCGTCCCGTTGCCGTCGACAACCAGTTGCGGATCCGCATTCCGCGGCAGTCCGACCGTCGCGTTCCAACTGATATCGCGGTGGGCGTTGAACGAGCCTTCTTCGTGGTGGCCGCCGAAGACCAAAAAACCGCCTCCGTGTTTCTCATGGCGGTCGTAGGTCGTGACGTTCTGATCGGCCGAGGCGGTTAGGTTGGACGCCGCGATGAATGCGGACGGTTGAGCGTTGACGTTCGAGTGACTGTTGTAATCGGTCAGGGCCGTCGAGTTGTCGGCGCCGCCGAAGCAATCGCAGCGGGAATTCGATGTCGACGTGACAACGATGCCGTTGTGGGTCGACGACAAATTCACAGTTTGTCCGATCAAGCTTGCATTGGAATTGACGGCGACTTCCGTGGTGTCGGTCATTTCCAGCCGCGCCTTGGCGTTGGAGTTGCCGCCCAGGCCGCTACCTTCGGCGGTCGCGTTGACACTGGCATTCACGCTCGTGACGGTCGCTTGCACGGAGATGGTATCGGCGCTCAATTGCGCCCCGCCGTGAATCGCCGTCTGCGTCAGCGCGCTGCTGCTGCCGATATACATCCCTTGACCGCTGGCGTCATTGGCGCTGGAGCCGCTGCCGACACCGCTGCCGTCGGCAGTGGCCGTGACATTGCCGGAAAGGTTGCTTTCAGCGGCGAGGGTCAGCTGGTTGCCCGCCGTAATGGTGGCGGCATAGATGTCGATCTTCGATGCGTAGTCCACATGAGCTTTGGCATTGGCGGTGGGGATCCCGGCGAACCCGGACGAACTGATGTCCGTTATCGTGTTGGCGGATTCGCTGGTCGTCGAGTTGATGGCAATATTGTCGCGGGCGTGGATCGTTGCCGAGTCGCCGACGACCACGCTGGCGGCGTTGGTCGTCGAAACACTGGATCGGCCGCTGGACACGGCCACAAATCCGCCGTTGTTGTTGTCGGCCGAGCCGCCGACATTGCCCGCCGAGGACGCAGCCAAGCTGATCGAGTTGGCATCCAGCCACGCGGATTGACCGATCGTCAATGTGGAGGTCGGCGTGGAAGTTGATGTCGTGGCAGCCGATTCGACGGATACGGCGCCGCCGCCGCCGCCGCTGACCGATGCCGTGGCGATCCCGTCGCCCGAGGGCGCGCCGGCGAGACCGGCAGCGCCGCCGATGCCGACCAGCTGTTGCGTGCCGGCGCTCGCGGAGGTGATGTCGACCACCAGGTGGTGCCGCCCCGCGCCCACGCCGGTCAGATCGACCCCGCGCGTGCCAAGCGTGTTGCGTATGCCGGTCAACACGTTGCCGGTGGCGGGGTCGGTCGGATCGAGCGTTATGATGTTCGTGCCGGCCTGGGCGTCGGCCGCGGTCGGCGCAAGCCGGAACGTGTTCGCCGTCACGTCGGCCACATAGTAGGTCCGCTGATCGGCCAGGCCGCCGATCGGCTGGTCGTTCACTTTTCGCAGCGATTGTGAGACGTTCGTGGGGACGCCGGTCGGATCGAGCGCGATCGGGGTTGCCGGCGTGGCGGTTTCTCCCAGCTGAATCTGATTCGGCATGCCGGTATCGAAGATCACCGCGTAACGGCCTCCGTGTATCAGGCCGCCGATCGGCGCCGGATCGCCTGTGCTCGGATCAATACCCGCCGTATAGATGATGACGTCGCCGTTTTGGAAGCCCTGTTCGGCGATCACGTCCGAACCGAGGTAAATGTTGTCGGCATTCGGATCCGGGGTGACACCTGTCGGATTTCCGCTACCGTCGGTTTGCACATCGACGTCCACCGCAAAACTGCTGGTCACCGCGGCTGCCGCTGCGCTGTAGGTCACGGGCTGTCCCAACGTAAATTGATGACCGTTGATCGTTATCGTTTGTTGATCCAACCCGATGCTGGTGCCGCCAAAGGCAAGTGCCGCAGCGGGCAAATCGCTGGGATCCACCAGGCGGATCGTGATGGCGTCGACGACGTTCACCAGATAGGCTGTTCCCGCCTGCAGGCCGCCGACGGCGGTGCTGCCGCTGGGCACCGCATACAGGACGCGGTCGCTGGTTCCCGGCTGGCCGTCGCCTTCCAAGTTATGCGGGGCGGCAAAAATGATCGTATCGTCGAGCAGATTGACCCCCGCCGGATTATTCGGTACCGGCGTCTGGGCCTGGAATGTTCCGCCCAGTTGCAGCGACTTGTCGCCTGTCACGATGACCCCGTAGGTTCGCTGGTCGCCCAAGCCGCCGATCACCGCATTGCCCTGCGCATCATAGGTGACCGAGGCGCCCGTCTGCACGCCGTGATCTTTGCTGAAGCTGATCGTATCGTCGGCAGGGTCGACCTGAGCGGCAGCATCGAACGTTCCATCGGATAGATCGGCGGCCGGCCGGCCGTGATTCACGGAGATGCTGAGCGTATTCCCGGCGGCGAGCACGGCATTGTCCGAGACCGTCGCCGACACGTGCGGCGTGACGGTAACGGTCGCGTCATAATCCGTCACATCGATCAATCCGCCGGATGCATTGGTGATGTTCGCATCGGCGTCGGTGAAGCTATCGGCGTCGACGGTGATGTTTTCGGCGGCGCGGATCGCGCCGTCGATGGTCACCGACACCGTGGGCATCGTTTCGGCTTCGGCGTGCGAGTCGTTGACGGAAATCCCGCCGCCACCGTGCTGGGTAATTCGGCCGTTGGAGATGTCGGACGCCTGCGCGACCACGGAGACATTGCTCGCGCCAATCCCGCCACCGGGTCCTTCGAGATCGGTGAGCACCTGCACGGAAGTGACGCCGTGGGCTTTGCCTTTGGCATCGCCGAGGCCCACGAATACGACTCCGCCGCCAGAAGTGGTCAGATGAGCATTTGCGAGATTGCTCGACCTCGATTCGACATCGATGAGGCCGGCGATGGCATTGATCGTTGCGCCATGCGCAAGGATGGTGGCGACGTCCGCCTTGGCGTCTGCCGTGATGGCGGTATCCGCGACCGAAACGACGATTGCCCCCGTCGTGTTATCCGTCGACACGAAAGCCAGCTTGTCGCTCAGGAAGTCACCGGAGATCGGATCGAAGTTGTGGCCGGAAGCCACCCGGACATTGCCGGCGGAACTGATCACCGTCGCGCCGTCATCGATGCGCGTGCGGACAACCGGCTGGACGGTCGACGTGGCGGGCACCGAGCCGACCGATGCGACGCCCGCGAACGCATATCCGCTCGATTTTGCCGCGGCATCCGTGGTCAAAAGCGACTGAACCTTAATATTGTGGGTCGACGCGATCTGCCCCGAGTCGCTGACGTACGTTGCGATCAAGGGGTTGTTTGTATCGCCGCTGCCGACCGTCGCTTGAACATTCGTCCCCTCGCCGGCGGCTCCGAGAGCGCCCCCGTTGGCTTCTCCGAAGGCGTCGACCTCGGCCGTCACCGTCGATTCGAGCACGACCGAATCGGCGGACATGATATGGCCGTCGATATGCGTGTTGATGGTGCCCTGCGACTTGCCGGTGGCCAACGTCACTCCGACTGCCACGATCCCCGCGGCGCCGTCGGAATGCGCGTTGACGTCGGCGAATTGGTAGGAGCGGGTCGCGACCGTCACCGTTCCCGCCGCTTGGACGACCGTGCCCGCTCCGAGCCGCGTATCGATCGTGGGCGAAAGGGTTCCCTCCACGTTCGCGCCTTCGCCACCCGCGATCAGCGAGCCGCTGCCGGCGGTCCCGTCGGCTTGGACTTTCTTGTCTGCAAGCGGAGCCCCCGTGCCGTCCACGTTATGCGAGGCGAGCACGCTGACATGTCGTGCCGCAATGGTGACGCCGGAGCCGGTAAACGCGTTGAGCGTCGGATTCAGCGTCGAAGTTGTTTTCGTGCCGAACGCCGATACGATGCCTCCCACGTTGACGCCAAACGAAGTTGCATGGGCTCCTGAATTCGAAGTGCTGTGCACGCTCACATCGCCGGGGGTGGTCGCATTCACGTTGTCGCCGAGATAGGCGTCGACGCGGCCCGACATTTCGGAATTGACCACGGTGCCGTCCGCGGCTGCGATGACGGCCCCGGAGCCGACCGTGATGTCGGTCGTCGCCAGTCCGATCAATGTGGACGTCACGCTGGCATCGCCGCTGGTGAGCGCGATGCTTGTGGTGGCCCCGCTTCCGCTGTTGCCGGCGGCCGGTCCGACGAAGGCGGCGGTGTGGCTGTCGTCGGTGATCTTGGCGGTGGCATTGACGCCGTCGCCCGTCAACCCGGCGATGCCAATCACCAGCGACGTTCCGTTGGCGGTCAAATGCGCCGTGGCATCGACCGTCAACGTTCCTGCGGCGACGATCGTTCCCTCTCCCACATAAGCCATCGTGTCGGAAGTGATTTCGGCGAACGGCACCAACACGGATACTTCCACCACGCCGCCGGCGCCGCCGCGTCCGTCGGCGTGTGCCGTTGTCGATTCGGCGCTGGCTTGCACGCTCAGCGTACCGTTGCCGAGATGAACGGTGGTGGGCGCCACCGGCGGTGTCGATCCCAATTCGGATCCGATAAACGCAATCACGTCGCCGCTGATCTCCGCGTCCGCTTTGCCGCCGGCGCCGCTGATGCCCGCAATGTTCACGACCAGCACATTGGCCGTGGCATTGGCCTTCGTCGAATCGGCGACGACGTGCAAACCTGCCGCGTTGATCGTCGAGCCGCCGCTGACATGCGCCTTGGTTGTCTGGCCGATCGAAGCATTGGCCAGCAACGCGCTGATGGTCAACAGTGCCCCGCCGCCGCCGTTCGCGTCGGCCTGGGTGTCGGCGGTGGAAGTCGCTTGGACGGTGACCGTGCCCTGGCCGGCCGTTAAGACGGCCTGTCCGGCGACGAAAGCCTCCACGCTGCCGTTGATGTCCGACGTCGAGTTGGCGCCGTCCCCGGAGGCCTCGACCGCAACCGCGACGGGAACCGCCGTCCCGGTCGCGGTCGGCGACGAGTTCGCGGTCACCCGGATCGTATCGCTCGTCGACGACACGTCCGCTTGCTCGACATAGCCCCGAACGTCGTTCGCATAGGTGTTGGTGACCAACGCCACCGCGATCGATCCGGCGATTTCCGACAAGGCGACGGTCACATCGACCACATCGCCATCGAGGTTGGTCGTATCCGAAGCCGCGACTTCTACCGCGCCGGCGGCCGCAACGACGCTGCCGCCGTCGATGAATGCTTGGATGCCGCTGGTCGACTCGTTCGTTACGCTTCCGCCAGCTCCCGTCAGAGCAAATGCGACGCCTGCGAATGGGTCGGTGAGGGCAACGCCGACCGAAACCGCCGGCGCGGTTGCGTTGATATTCGCGCCCGAGGACGGTTGGGTGGAATTCGACAAAACTTGGACCGCACCATCGGCGACGACATGAGAAGCGGTGATGTGAGCCGCGATCGTGCTGGAAATGGTGTTCGTGGATTGCGACGCCGCCACGGTGCCCGTGCCGGCAACCCCCTCGGCGGTGCCTGCGCCGGACAGCGATACCGAAACCGTCGTCGCCGTGATTACCGGCTGGGATGTGGTCGTCAGCCGCACGTCGCCGGCGGCGTTGACCGTCGCATTGTGCAGATAGGATTGGACGGTGTTCTGGATGTCGTTGGTGGCCAGCACCACGGCCACCGCAATCGACCCCGCAAAGTTGGATGCGATGGCGAGGGCGAAATTGCCGCCGCCCGCCTGGGCGTTGATCGTCGCTTCGTCGGTCGCATTCAAAAGCACCGAACCGCCGCCGGTCGTGACCGTCGAATTGCTGTCGAGGATGTACGCCTCGATCGTGTTATTGATCGTATTGGTCGAGTTCGCACCGTCTCCGGCCCCGGCAATGCTGGCGTTCTCGCCCAAGGCGATCGACAGGCTAACGAAGACGGTCAGCGATTCGATATCGGAAGTGGAACCGGCATCCAATCGGACATCCCCGCCGGCGCAGACGGTCGCATCGTCGACGTGGGCTACGATGGTGTTGGCCACGTCGTTATCGGTCAGTACCACGCCGACGGTAATCGCGCCGCTGAAGCTGTTCCCGCCGAGCGAGCCGCTGAGGCTGCCGCCGGTCGCTTCCGCTTTGATCTTGGGAGCGTCCGATTCGGACGCACGCAGGGTGATGTTTCCGCCGCCGGTCGCGCTGACGTTGCTGGTTCCCAGGACGGCCGCTTCCACATCATTCCGGACGGTATTGATCGTGTTGGCGCCGAAGCCGTTCAAGGCAAAGCTGGCGCCGCTGGTCGCCGAGAGCGCGAGTCCGGTACCGACCGTCAGGCCGGTGATATCCGCCTGCGACGTCGCGGCAATATCGATAGCCCCGGCCGCTGCGACGAGGGAATCCGCAATGAAGGCACGAACGGTGTTGCGGTCGCCGTCCTGACCGATCTTATTGGTCGCCAGCGCAGCGTCGATGGTGAGATTGCCGGTCGCATTCTCGCCCACGTTCACGGCGATCGTCGCGGCGACGACGTTCGCGTTGATGGTCGAGGCGTCGCTGGCGGTGATGTTCAGGTCGCCGGCGGCCAGGACCTGGCTGCCGCCGGTAATCGAAGCTTCCACGTCGTTGACGATCGTATTGAACGCCTGGGCTCCGACACCGGACAGCGAAATACTGTTGGACTGACTGATCGTCAGGGTGGGCACTGCGGCGACGGCAACCGAGTCGCTCGTGGCGGTGGAATCGGCTTTCAGGTCGAGGCCGCCGGCCGCAGCGACGGTGGACTCATCGATATTCGCCTTCAGCGTGTTGGAGATTTCGTTACTTGTGATCGAGATGCCGATGTCCAGCGAAAACGCGGTGCTCTGGGCCGTCACGAAGGAGAGACTGATGGCCGGCGCGACGGCGGTGATCTTCGACGTGTCCGTCGCGTTCACGATGACACTGCCCGTCCCGGTCGTCGTCGCCGTGCTGCCGCCGTTGATCGAAGCCTCGGTGGCGTTGCCGATCGTGTTCCCCGCGCCCGCGCCGGCGCCGTCGAACGTGACGCCGGAGCCCGAGCCGCCCGACATGGCCGCCCCGACGCTCAACGAAATCGATTGTGCCTTGATCGTCGGCTCCGAGGTGGCCTGCAACGCAACAGCGCCGCCGGCCGTTGCCGTCGAATGGTCGATCCGGGCCTTGATCGATCCGCCGGTGATTTCGTTGTAGGACGCCGCGGCACCGATGGCGACCGGGACGTTCGTGCCGCTGTTCAGTTCGACACTGAGGGCAACTCCGCCGGCGTTCGCTTCGATTGTAGGGGTGTCGGTCGCGGTCAGGCGGATGTCGCCCCCGCTGACCGTCGACACGTCGCTGCCGCCGAGAATCGCCGCTTCGACGGTCGTCGTAATCGAATTGCCCGATCCCGCGCCGGCGCCGGTCACCTGCAAACCGCTCGTGCCGCTGGCCGCGCCCGCCAGGGCACCGGCCCACGTGATCGCGGTGACCTCCGCGGTCGACTCGGCGCCGACGTCAACACGGGCGGCCCCGGTCACGATCGAGTCCGTGAGGTACGCCTTGACGGCCGGCGTCAGCTTGTTGATCGCGGCCGAAACGCCGAAGGCGACGGCGCCACCCATCCCCTGCGTGGCACGAGAAAGGGCAACCGACGCGGCGCCGCCGTCCGCTTGGACGGTCGACGTATCGTCGGCACTCAATTTCAAATTCGTCAGTTGTTGCATCAGCGTACGATCGACATAGGCGCGCACGGTGCTGTCGATCACATTCCAGGAAAACGACCCGGCAATCGTCACGGAGGTCTTGGCCAGGGCGCCCGCCAGCCCGCCGGAGATCGCCAGGATGCCGCCGTGCGACGTCGCGTCGAGCGTGATCTCGGCGGCGGTGATCGTGGCGCCGATGATGAACGATTCGGTTGTCAGATCCAGCTTGTTGTAGCTGAACGATCCGGCCAGGGCGCCGCCGATCGTGCCGTCCGGCTTCGCCGAGATCGCACCGGCGCCGGTGAGCGTGCTGATGCGCGTATCGTCGTCGGCATCCAGCGTGATATCGCCGCCGGTGATGGTGCCGCCGTCGTTGATGTATGCCTGCGTTGTGTCCGTAACGGTGTTGACCGCAGCATCCCCGGCCAGAGCCACGCCGCTGGTCGCCTGGACGGGACCGGCATTGCCATTTTGCTGAGCCGGCGAGCCCGTGGGGATGTTCGAGGCCAGCGCACCGACCAGTCCGAAGCTCCAGAGCTTGCCCGTCGAAGTCGCTTCCAAATTCAGCGAACGGACATCGATCGAGGTCCCCGCCGAACCGATCGTTTCGTCGTCGTCGGTTCGCTGCTTGCCGGCAATGGCCAGGGTCGTGCGGTCGGCGTTCAGCAACGCGAAAGCAACGCCGATTCCCAGCCGTTTTGCCAGTTGAGCCGAGCCGGCAATGCTCGTGTGCGTCGATTGATCGTCGGCTTGGACGCTGACGGGACCTCCGGTAATCGCGACGCCGCTGTCGAGGTGCGCGATCGTGTGACTCGTCTGATCCACCCAAACGATGCTCGCGCTGATGCCGATGCTGCCCGAATCGCCCCCGGATTGGGCGAATTCCAAAGAATAAATGTCCTGGCTCGAGGAGACCTCCAAACCGCCGTTGTCGCCGCTGTACACAGCCGCTCCGCCTTCGATCAAGGCGGTGGTCGTGTTGTCCATGAACTGAATCATCGCCGAGCCGCCCATGCCGAAGGTCGACGATTTGTTGCCGAAAAACGAAAAGAAATTGCCGGCGCGAGCAAAGCTGGATGTGGAATCCTTGTCCGTGAATGCCTTCCGCAATCCGTCCTCATTTAACTTCAGATGCATAATGCCGGTGACGCTGACCAGTTCCATGCCCGTCGTTGCCGCAACGCTGACCTTTTGCTCGTCGCCTTGCACGTCCTGGTTCAGTTTCGCACCGCTGCGAACGATTGCCTGGGACGTGTTCGTGTATTCGGTGTAGCCGAGGGAACCGGAGATCGCCACCTTGGGAAGATTCGCCGATTTCGTGGTAAACACCTTGCTCGCCGACCAGACGTTCATGATCCGCGTCAGCCCGAGCGAGCCATTGAGGAACGTCGAGAGGTCGCCGATGATGTTGTATTCGTCGCTGCCGTCGTAGAAGGAGCTGAACGGCAGGAGTTCCAGCGGTTCGACGAGCAGCGGATATTCCACGTCGGACGAAATATCGATCTGGGCTGCCGCATCGATCGAAGCACCGTCCGTTCCGTTGCCGTCGACGATCGACTGTACGTCGTTGGTGTAGAACCCCAGCGACACCGCCACTCCCGTTGCGAATTTCTTGGCACTGCCGAGCGAAACATTGCCTTGCGCCGTGACCTGCGTCTTTTGCGAAATCGTGCTGCGCTGGGTGAAATTCTCGTCCGAACGGATCTCCGCCGTCGCGCCGATCTGCGCCAGGACGGTGTGGTCGACCATGTTCAGGCTGATCCCCGCCGCACCGCTAAACAGACTGTTCGTGGTCGTTCCGCTGCCGTGAATGTCCTCGTTTTCCTCGAAACGGCTCTTGAAATCGCCGTGCAGGATTCCCCGGATGCCGGCCAGCGACGTCTGCAATTCGGCTTTGGTCAACAAATCCGACAGGGTCGGTTCGCTGCCGATTCCGGCGCCGGAAATGGCGCGGTTGTCCGCAGTCAAGTCGGCCGCCACCAGGACGCCCGTTTCCTCGTCCACCGGTTTGACCTCGTGGACGGTCCCCGTCGCCTGGCCGGCGTCCATGACGATCGGCGCCGCGGCCAACGCGTCTTGTGCCGCTTCGGCCAATTGAAAGCGATCGGCGTCGAGCACGATCGCGAAATAGATCTCGGCGTTCGTCAAGCCGCGCAGCGCCGGATCGCGTTGGGCAATGGCCGAGACACGCTGCAGTCCATGTCGGTCGCCCGTCGCGCCGCTGGACAAGTTCAAGGCGTTTCCGGCGTGGGCCTCGGCCGCCGACGCGGCAAGTTGGATCGTATCGTCGCCCGCGACGATCACGAAGTATTCCTGGCCGTTGGTCAAGCCGCCGATCGGCGAACCGCCGCCGGCAAGGTAAGTCAACGCGTCCGCGGTGGACAAACGGTGGTTCGGCAGCCGAATCGTGTTCAGCGCCGTGTCGAGGGCCGGCACCAGGGTGGGATCGAAATCGATCAAGCGGTCGGGGAACTCGGCGATAACCACTTCCGGGACGACGCGCAGCACATGCACCCCCGCGCCGAGCGTCGCGCCGGCGCTGAGTGAAATCGCCGTGCCGTTCGTCGCGGCGTTGAAATCCGCCGCCAGCTGAATGTGATCCTCGTCCACACGGATGGCGAAATAGTTGGTGTTGTCGGCCAGTCCGCCAATCGGGTCGCCGCCGCTGGCTTGATAATTGACCGCGTCGCCGGTGTTCAAGCCGTGGCCGGGCAATTCGATCGTGTCGAGCGTCAGGTCGACGACGGGCGCCGTTCGCGTGGGATCAAAGGCCGAAACGATCGTATCGCGTTGCAAGCCCTGCATCGTTCCGCTGCCGGTCGACAACAGATCGATGAACGCGCCGATCGAAGCCTCGTGCAGCGTATTCGCCAAGCGAATCGCATTGTCGTCCAAACGAATCACATAGTACTCGGCACCGTCATTCAGCGGAGCGATCGCGCTGCCCTGGCCCTTGCGGTACGTGACCTTTTCGCCCGTCTCCATTTCGTGGGCCGGCGACACGATCAGATTTCCGATCGTGTCGACTTCGTTTGTGGCGAACTGATGGCCGCTGCCCGTTGCACCGGCGGCCAGATCGATGGCCGCGCCGGCCAATGCCGCCTCGCGCGAGGCGGCAAGCTGGAAGGCTACTTGGTTCACAGGAATGGCGAAGTAATAGGCATTATTGCTGAGGCCGCCGATCGGAGTCCCGCCGCCGGTTTGATACCTCACGCGCTGTCCGGCGACGTAATTGTGAAACGGGGTGATCAGCACCGTGTCGCTGCGCGTGTTGACAACCGGCTCGGGTACCGTGCCGGTCGGATCAAAGAAAATCGTTCGCGGCGCGACCACCGTCGTCAATTCGTGCGGACTGTTCCCGAGCGTCGCCCCGGCTTCGAAATCGATGGCCGCCGCGTCGGCCGCGTCGCTCGCCGTTGCCGCCAGTTGAAGATAGCGCTCGTCGACCTTGATCACGAAGTAATTGGCGCCGTCCGTCAAACCGCCGATCGGCTGGCCGCCATGGCTTTGGTACGTCACTTCGTCGCCGGTCGCCAGGTTGTGGTTCACCATGGCGATCGTGTCCGTGGAAATATTGACCACCAATTCGCCCAAATCGACGGTGCCTGTCGGATTGAACGTGCTGGTTCGGTTCGTCGGATCGAAGACCGCTGTGCGGCTGAAAACCGTCTGTTTGATCAGGCTCGAGTCGGTGGCGTAGACCAACGCGTCGCCGGTCGAAAAGCCGTGGCCGGGCACGGTGAACGTCTCCGTCGCGCTGTCGAAATCGGCACTTGGCGAAAACGGCGTCGCCGTTTCGTGGAAGGCGAAAATGTGGGACGTGCCAGTGCCTCGATCCGTCATCGTGATGGCGATCGGCGTCGCGGCCTTTGCGTCCTCCGCGGTGGCAGCCAATTGAAAAGTATTGCTCCCCGTGGGGATGACGAAGTAAGCGGTTTGATCCTCCAAACCGCCGATGGCCTCGTCGTCCTCGCTCGACACACCGTAATCCAGCTGCTGGCCGGCCGTGAACCCATGGCCGGCCAAGGTGATCGTACTCGTGCTCGGGTCGACCGCCGTCTGGGGATTGAACAGGATCGTATCGCGGCGCGAAAACGTCTGGATCGACGCTGGATCGGCGCCGGTATTGTCGATATCCAACGGCCCGACGCGGGCCAGTTGGATGGTGTTGTCGTCGACCACGATCACACGCAGCTTCTCGCCGCTGAGCAGACCGCCGATCGGATCCTGTTCCGCGTTCGGATCGTTGGGATCGCGGGCGCGGTATTCGATGATCTGACCGTCTCGAAAGCCGTGATTGGGGATCGTCATCATGCTGCCGCTGACGTCTGCGACGACAACATCGCGGGTGACGTCCGTGCCGCCGGATACGACGCGGCCGTCGACCGTCGACCCGATGTCGCTGGTATCGAAGGCCAGCGAAACACTGAGCCCGCCGGCGCCGTCGATGTAGGTCGTAGCCCCGGATTTCGCGTTGTTCTTGATTTTGCCTTTGGAGGTGATACTCACGTTGCCGTCGGCGGTGATGCTCGCGCCCTCGTCGACCGTCGCCTGCGATGTCGAATGCGAGTTCGTAATGGCCAAGGACACGACGACATCGCGAGCGCTGGCGGGCGATTCGAGGTTGATGTTCGACGTCGTGCGGGCCGTTACGACCGCCGTTGTTTCCGCGTCGGTGCCGATCGTCACGTCCCCGCCGGCTTGAATCTGCGAATCGCCGCGAAGTGCTGTCTTGGCGGTGCTCGTGGCCTGGCTGTATCCGGCGCTGAAGCGGTGTGCGATCTTCAAAATCTCGTCGAATGCCGCGACGGCTTCCGTCGATGCATCGACCACCGAACTCGATTTGAGCGTAACGTCGTTTTCGCTGTGGATCTCGGAATCGGTCACCGTTACCGTTGCCTTGGCACCGCGAAGCATGGCGCTGACCGGCGTCTTGGGCAGGAACTTATCCACCAAAAACTCGCCGAACGGCTCGATGAAATTCGCGGTGACCCATTCCGGCAAATCCTCCAATAGGCTCTTGTCTTCGGATTCGGCCACCACCGACACGGACTCGGCTTCGAGGGACGTATTCTCGATCGAAATACCTACCGTCTGATCCGTAAAGCCGAGAACGCGTTTGGGGCTCGTAATGTCGTTCTTGATCGAGCCCTCGATTTCGATCTCCCCGCCGCGAATCATCGTTTTCTCACCGCTGCCTCCAATGGTGATCGAAATATCTGTCAGACTGACTTGCGGAATGAACGGCAAGGCGATAGTGCTGCTGTCGATCTTCAAACCGACTTTGCCCGGCTCGAAAGCACTCGCTTCCTCGACATGCGCCAACAGGCGGCTGCCGGCTTGGATGGCGATGTTGTGGGCGACAATCGAGATGTCGCCCGAATTGGCCGTTGAATCGGCCGTAACCGGGTCGCCGGAGGCAATGCGGCGCGTCGAAACGGTTGCCTTGCTGTTGGTGGTAAAGCTGTCTGATTCAACATCGAAACCGCCCGCGGCCGTGACCCCCGCATTGGCATCGACGCTAACCGTTTCGACATTCCGAATCTTGATGTCAGCAGCACCCAGATTGATCGTCCCAAAAGCCAACGTATCCGTCCCATCGGACGTATCCACATTCAGCGTCCCGGTGACGGCGGCGAGCAATACCTGAACCGTCGTGGAATTGACCTGAGTGACGCCCGAGCCCGCCGTAATTCCCGTCGAGTCGTTCACGACAAGATTGGTTCCGCTCGTGGAAAAGCGCAAATGATCGGCCGCCAGACCGCCCATGACCTGCAGGTCGCCGGATGACAGCGATACGGTTGAAGCGAGCACGATTCGCGGTTCCAGGTTCTCGAAAAACAGCCGCCTGAGATGGGCGGGTTTTTGCCGTCGACGGCGACGTTTTTCGGACGACGAGAATAAGCCGCGAGAAACGCTCGCATGAACGTTCATAAGAGTTCCCTTCTGCTTGCGGGCCACCGAATTTCGTAAGTCCCGACCGCCGTTCTACTGTGAATTTCACGAGCCGTGGAATGCGAGTCCGACATGCTACACATGCTAGCCGTCCGGGGGCAGCAAAAGCAGAGGGGGGGAGAAATGACTTCTCACAACACGCTGATTCACTGACCTGCGGGTTTCTTAAGCTGTTTTTCACGGCTGAGCCGGAAGATGCACAGTTTGGATCAATTGTATGGCCTTTCCGAGGTAAAGTGAAGCGGTTGTAGCGACTGTGACGATAAAAGCGACGTGGACGTACTGCATCGCCTGCAAATCATGAATTGCGTGTGGAGGCTTTGGGGCGATCCTGTCAAACGATAGTTGGGGGGACAGTTCAAATGGCGTTGACCAGGATCTGCCTGTGGATTGCAGTCATGCTGGCGCTGCTAGAAGATTCCAGCGCCGAGACGCCTCCGGGACCGTGGCTCGTTCAAGACATGGCCGCAGGCCCAATGGTGCCTCAGGGCTCCGCCGGTCCGCTGGGCCGGTTGGCGGTTTCCCCCGGGCCACCACCTTCGGCCATTAGTGCGGCCGACGCGCTGGAGCTGGCCGTTTGGGCTCGGCAGCAAGCGGCATCCCACGGCGGAGACGTTCGCGACATTGGGATCTCGTTGGAAGATGCCCTGGAGTTGGAAGCCTGGGCTCGCCAACAGGCTGAGCGGGAGCCCATTCCGCCAAGGGTCGCCGCAGAGTTGCGAGTGCAGCATGCGAACTATCCCCGGCCCTCCGCCTTGCCGAGTTCGACGATCGATAACGGCGGTGGCACCGTCGATAACGGCGGTGGCCTGGTCAACCCGCGGACGTTCCAAACGCCTCCCGGTTACTACCCGCCCGGCTTCCGTGAACCCCGCAGTTCTTTCCCGACTGCTGCCTCTCCTGGAAACGCCATCTATCCCGCCATGCAACGGGAAGGCTCAGTGAACCTGCCGGCCGCGGAGGCCACAGACGCACCCGAAATGCTGCCGCAGCCGACCGGTTTGGGAATCAAAGCGGATTGCGAGGGGTGCGAAGAGGAATGCATGTGGGGATGCTGCTGGCGGCAGTGGTGCCAAGCTGGCTTGGTGGGCGGCGTGGAACTCGCCTTCCTGGGGCCGTTGGGCGAGCCGGGGCAATCGGTAACTCAGACGAATCTGGTGACAGGCCAGGCATTCACGGGGATTACCGATCCCGGGGTCGCCACCGGCGTTCGAGTAACGCTGGGAGTGCAGCACGCCGGCGGTTTCGGCTACCGTGCGCGTTACGGACATCTTGGGGCAGACTATATTGATCTGGATCCGACGGTCCCCGTTATTGTGGATGGCCAAACGGCGTTTCGCGAAGAGTATTCGTTGCGCGGCGATACCTTGGATCTGGAGTTGACTCATCGCTACTGCTTGCATCACTGGGTACTCGACGCCTCGTTCGGCAGCCGCTATGCACGGCTGGAGAGGAACGCCATGGCGTTAGGCTATGGCATGTTGGGCAGTGTTGACCTGACCGGCCTGGCTGTCGGCGCCAACGAACTGGAAGGTGCCGGTTTTACCTTTTCGCTTGCCGGCACGGCACCTGTGGGGCTGTGGTGGTCCAAGCACCACAGCGGCTGCGACGATGAGCATACCGCGCACCCGCCCTTTGACGACATCCACAACCGGATTGCCAGTTGCGCCCCCTGTTTCCTGAGCGGATGGCGTTGGTTCTGGGGCATACGTGGATCGTTGCTCTGGGCGGATACCGCGGCGTCGGCCTTCACCGAAGCGAACGCGGTCGTCAGGACGCCGACGGGAACCGGCTCGTCATACTCCCGCGACACAGCGTTTGCTTCGGAGAATCAATCCGATAACGTGTTCATCGGCGAAGCGGTGCTGGGTTTGCAGTGGGAGCACTGTTGCCAGTGTCTCCCCGCTGTCTTCTACTTCCGCACCGGCCTGGAGTATCAGCACTGGGAAACCGGCAATGTTCGCGCGAGATCCAATTCGTTCGCGTTCATGCACGACGGCCCTGACGCGGTGGGCGGTCGTGTTGATGCGGTTGCGAACGCCCATGACGGGGATCTCGATCTGTTCGGCTTCATGATCGGATTCGGCCTCACCTACTAGCACGAGCCGGCGGAGGCGTCGGTCGTTGCTCGGCAAACGCAAGTCCTGAAAAGTCTCGTCCGACCACTCGTTGAAACCGTCGCCATGAATACCACCTGCACGCCAAGCTCGGCACGAATGCCTCGCCACTTGCGGCTGGCGTTTCTGCTGGTGGTGTGGCAAGGTCTTCCGTCCACACCGAGTGGGGTCGCTACGGAATGGACGCCCGTTGCTCCAGCTGCGGCGACTGCCGTTGCGTTCTCCAGGCCGGACCGTTCCGAGGGAGCGATCCCGCTGACCCCTCAACCGCCCGGCGTACCAGGAGGGCCTCCGGGGCACGTGACCTATTCAGAGCCCGCAGACACTTTGGCAGCCGCCTGCGGTCCTGACATTCGTCTCAACGCTGCGTTGCCCGATCCGGAGTTCGCCTTCTCCGTACCTGTCTCTCAAGATGGGTGGGAGACGCGTCGGCGGGTGAACCCTGCCTCGTCCGAAGTCGTCTTCTCCGCGTTGGCCGAAATATCACCCGGCGAGCATGCTGCCACAATCACCGACGAACCGCCGCATCTCAACTTTTCCTTCACCGCACCGTCTATGGAATTCACGGAACGCTCGTTACTGGCCGCGTCCGGTGACCTCGTCCCTGTGCCGCCTGTCGCCTTCTCGTCGGCTTTTGAGGTACCGTTTCGGGCCAGCTGGGCCAATTTCCTTCAGGACGCAGATGCCGGCGATGCGCGAGGAACCCGCGAACGCGATTCGCAGACAATGGGAGAAGAACCCGAGGAGACGACCGATTCCGTGCAATTTTTGCGACAGGACACGATTCTGTTGAGGCCAGGGGAATACCAGTTCGATCTGACTGTCCAGTACCTGGTGGACGAGGCCGAGTTCACCGTGGCCCGCATCACCGAGGCCGGCGGTCTGCAGATTTCCGCACTAAGGCGGCGTCAACGACTGCTGATGATGCCCCTGGAGTTTCGGATCGGAGTTACTCCCATTACTCAGTTTTTCGTCAACGCTCCCTTCGGCTGGGCGAACGGCGAAACGGTGTTTTTCGGTCAGGACGAGTTCTCCAGCACCGGCGGAATCGGCGACATCAACTTGGGAGCCGTGCAGCAGTTGACTCGCGCCAGCGAATATCTCCCCAACCTCCTGGCCACGGTAGCGGTATCCGCGCCCACTGGCAACAGCGACTTTGCCGACTCGTTGGCCACCCCCGGCTCGACCTTGGGACAAGGGTTCTGGACGGCTACCCTGGCGTTGACGTTTACCAAGACGTACGACCCAGTCGTTCTGTTCGGCGGCTTCGGTTATCAATGGCGCACCGCGGGCACGTTTGAAGCGGGCCTGGGTAGGGTCCGCGTCGAACCCGGTGACCAAGCGTTCTACCGCTTCGGCGTTGGTTTTGCCGTCAATCCGAAAGTGACGTTCAGCGGAGCGTTTCGGGGCGCGTACGTCGGCGACAATTACGTCGACAAGATGCGAATCGCCGGAAGCGGCCGCGAACCGATGCAGTTGCGTTTGGCCACCACCATCGTGCGCGACAAAAAGTCGCGCCGTAACACCGTCAAGACCGTCGAGCCGTTTGTGGAGTCGGGTCTGACGGCAGGCGCCGTGGATGCCGTGCTTGGTGTCAGTTGTACCTACTAATTTGAAACCGCTGCCCCCAACGGCGCGGAAGCGGAACGTCGTCGTCGGCGCGGCATCGCCGGCGCCCGAAGACGCGGCTAACAGCGCTGCGCCGGCCACGACATGCGTCTGCCCGACACAGCGCGGTCCTGACCAGAGACGTGAGTGAGGCTGCCATGTTCGCCTTTCAAGCGATGAGTTCAGGGAAACCGTGGCGAACGCTGCGAAAGCCTTCGTGCTGGGCAATCCTTCTCTTCGCAGCGTGGGCCGTCTGTCAGACGCCAGCCTCCTCGTTTGTCTGGGGCGAACCCCTCGTGCCCGCCCGACCACGTTGCGCACCGGTCCGGGACGGCGAGCGGACCTTTCAGCAGCACGTGAAGAGTTGGACCAGTCTGCGGAAGGAAAACGTCGTCATGCAACAGCGCGACTACTCGTGCGGCGCGGCAAGCCTGGCCACCTTGATCCGATATCACTGGGGCGATACGGTCAGCGAAACCCAGTTGCTTCGGGAAGCCCTCCAGATGCTGACGGCAGAGGAGATGCAAGACCGGATCAAAAACGGGCTGTCACTTACGGACCTGCGGCGTCTGGCGGTGCGCGTGGGATACCAAGCGGCCATCGGACGGCAGGAGTTCGACAAACTAGCCCAGGTGAAGATACCGCTGATCGTCGGAATCGTCGTGAACGGCTTTAACCATTTTGTGATCTACCGCGGTACGGACGGCGAGTTCGTTTATTTGGCCGATCCGGCACGAGGAAACATTCGCACGCTCATCCCCGAATTCAAACAACAGTGGCAGAAGAACGCAGTACTGGTCGTCATCAAGCCCGGCGTGAACCCCGAGCGCGCCTCGGCCCTGCACCTCGGTCCCTGGGAGAAGCGACTGGGCGAGACGAATCGCGCTCACCTGCGGAGGCAAATGACTTCCGCCCTGCCACTTCACTGAACGTCTTCTGTCGGACATCGCACCGTTGCATCACCTCACCCAACCGACACGATCATCATCTTCAATCCCAGGGCGCGATTTTCCGGCGAAATAATCGCGAGTTCGCACGGGCGGTACGTAGACAGGTCCCGCCATCCAACTAGTCTCGCAATCCAGGGGAGACAAGTTGTCTCTCCGTCGGCAGGTTACCGTTGCGTCCGTTGTCGGAGGAAAGATATGAAGACCGTCGTGTCCCTCGCAGCGTTGGCAGTCGTAGGCTTCGGAAGTTGCGGATTTGCAGCCGACGGCCAGGTGCCCGCCGCTGTTCTGCAAGGTCTGGGTCTGCACGATATGGAGCCCCTGTCGGACGAACAGGGAATGAATATTCGTGGTTCCGGCGGTAACGCCATGGCCCGGGGCCTCAGTTTGGTAGCGAGCCTGTTAATCGATCAAAGCACCAACAGCTTCGTGTCCGGAACCGACGCCAACGCCGCCATGTCGAGCGCCGAGAACGCCGGCGCTGGGGTGTGGACGCGGGCCTCTTCTTCGCAGCAATCAGCAGTCAATCTGAATCTCGGGATCACCAGCGCCAACGGAGTCTTCACCGGCGTGCTGATCGGCGGTTCAGGCGGCAGCGCTTTCGGCTCTTCCCGATAGTGACGCTCGGCGCTCGTCCAGCCGGCCTATTGCGGTTGTTCCTCGGCGTCAAATCTTTCGCGCGGGCGGTCCGGCCATCTGGTCCGTGGCGATCCCAGGCGGACGGTCATGTTTGTCAACTCTCCGTTCCGCCAGTTCTGTACCAGCAGGCCGACTTCGCCGCCGCGACCGGCCCGCGTTTGCAGCTCGGGCCCCAACGGGTACAAGCGGCGCTGGACGTAGCCGACTTGATAGCCCTCGACGGCCACGATCCGGTCCCGGGGCTCCAAACCGGCGCGCGCGGCCGGACTACCGGGAGTCACGCGCGTGATGACGACGCCGGTGGATGTGTTGTAGGCGTAGACACCGAGCCACCAGCGCGGCGGAGCGGGATATCCGGGGGCGATGCGATCTTGCCCCTGCGGCGCCGCCCGCTCCTGCATCGCGTCGGGCCAGCCGTCTTCGGATCCTTCACGGGATTCACGGCCTTGCGCATCGCGGGCAGCGGCTTCGGGAGCCGCATCCGGGCGCTCCCGGGCACGCGGCTGTTCCTCGAACCCGTCGGGCGTTTGACGCTCCGGCGGACGAGCGCGTTGGGCTGCCGCTGGAGATACGGACAGGAATACGGCCACGACAACCGCAACCAACGCAACGGCAAGTAAACGGCGGTTCATGGATCTGGCTCCCAGGGTTTGTTAGGGCCGGCAAAGAAACACGCGTCGTAGGGAATTATAGTCGTCCCGCTCCCGCGTGACGACTGCGACAGAAGCGGATGGCACCCCTGGGCCGAGTCAAGGCCCGAAAGGCCCCTCGTATCGCTCATTTTTTTCGCCGCTTCCGCAGCGCGTTCACCTATGGGAAGAGAACCTGTGCTCGCGGCCACCATTGCAGCGGGTAAAGCAGAGGCCGCGGCTGTCGACCTTCCCAATCCACTTCGTTGCAGCGAGGGCGGCATGTCTCTTGATTGCGGCCGTAGGCGGGTTTAGGACCTAAGGGGGCTTCAGTCTGTCCTGAATGTCTTCCACAGTCGCGAAGGTCGTATGTCGAAGCTAAGAACGATTGATTTTTTCTGCGGAGCGGGCGGCATGAGCTACGGCATGCGGCGTGCGGGGATTGAAGTGCTGGCGGGAATCGACAACGATCCTGAGTGTCGAACGACGTACGAACGCAATATTGCCGGCGCGACCTTCATTCGACACGACATTGCAAGATTGTCGGCACCGGAACTCGGGCGTCGCCTGGGAGTAGAGCGAAATGATCCGAGGCTCGTTTTGGTGGGTTGCAGTCCTTGTCAGTATTGGACAAAGCTCCGGACAGATAAAACCAAGTCCGAGAAGAGTGCATTTCTTCTGAAAAACTTCCAGAGATTCGTCCGCTATTTTCTGCCGGGTTTCGTCGTCGTAGAGAATTGCGGCGGACTTCTTTCGCGAAAGCGGGGCGAAGACTGCCGTTTGGTTGGAGCGAAAAAAGGAACTCGAACATGCCGATCGCGCCCGTCGCAAACGCGAAGAGAGCGTTTCCGGCAAGCGCAAGGCGTTCGCTGCAAGCCTGGAGGACTTCTTCGTTCGGACTGGGGACGACCGACCGAAACAAGATGTCGCGGGAGTCGTTCAGGACGTAGAACGGGAATTGACAGCCATCGGCACGGAGAAGGACGTGGGCCGCGCCGCCGCGCAGTTGATCGAGGTCGAGGCATTCGCCGAACAAGCCTTGGGCGAGTTGCGCAAGAGCTACTCCATCTCGCGTCCGCGCGATATCGGGCTCAGCTCGAAATTGCGCCGTGAGTGGGAAGGGTTCGTTGCGGAACGGGACCGACTTGAGACCGATGTGTTCTCACCAGCGGCTGAACAGCTACAAAACAGGATCGCCGCTGTTGCTTCACAAACGCCGGTTGATCAGCGTCGCCGCGTGCAAACGCTCGTCGGCGAACTGGCGTCGGAGGCTCAGAAAACCATTCAAGCCGAGGCCACAGAGGCGCGTCGAACCGCAGAGCAGAAGTGCGGTGAAGTGCGCGAACTGGCGCAAAAGGCGATTGCTGAGGTGAAGAATGCGGTCGACGCTGTGAACGCGGAGCTTCAGCGCACGAATGTTTCGGACCTGGCGCCGAAGGCATTGGAGAGGTTCCGCACCGAATTGGAACGTCAAGTTGATGTCGTCGCGAGCCGGCATCGAGAACTGCTCGAATCTGCACGCCGGCAACTTCTCGACATGCACGTCGGCACGGAGGCCGGTGATGAGCCGGCTATCTCCACCGCAGAGATGACCGGTGCCATCGAAGAAGAGGTGCTGGCCCTTCGAGAAGCCGCCGACGCCGACGCGGAACTCATCCAGTTAGGGATGGCACTTGCCGTCGTGTCGCACGAGTTCGACGCAGTTATTCGGGTAATCCGCGACGAATTGCGGCGTCTCAAGAGATGGGCCGACGCCAGCCCCCAGTTGCGGCCAATCCACGCGCGTCTGCAAGGCAACTTCGAGCATCTCGACGGCTATCTTACGCTGTTCACGCCGCTCCAGCGCCGGCTGTACCGAAAGCCGCAGCGAATTACCGGGGCAGAAATCAGGAAATTCCTGGAGGATCTGTTTCAGGAGCGGTTGCGCCGCCATGCCATTACAGTTACCGCCTCGCCGCAGTTCGAGAGCCGCGTGGTTACTGGGTATCCGTCCACGTTCTTTCCAGTGTTTGTGAACATTATCGACAATGCGATCTTCTGGCTCAAGGACCACCGGTCGCCCCGCTCGATTGCATTGGCCGCGGATGATGAAGGCTTCCTGATCGCCAACAATGGACCGCGGATCAATTCGCGCGATCGCGAGACCATCTTCGATTTGCGTTTCACCCGGAAGCCCGGCGGCCGCGGGATGGGGCTGTACATCTCTCGCCATACATTGGCGAAGGCCGGGTACCGGCTCACTCTTGAGCAGCACCCGGAATTCGCCGTATGCTTCAAGATCGCGGAAGAGCAGCAGGAAGAGGAGCATCATGAACCGTGAAACGGCTTTCTTTCAACATTCGGTAGCGGTTGCCGCGCAGTTCCTGCAGACGGCGGTGGTGATCGACGACCGGGCGTTCGACGTCGAGGACGAGCCCGAGCTCGAAGGTGAGATCGTTGCGCCGCCGACGCCGACCACGGCCGAGCCTCGCGGTCCTGAACCGGCGCTGACACCAACGCCCTCCACGCGCTCGACTGAAGTTGCCGCCGATCCCGAACCGGACCGACTCGATCCAAAACCGGTCATCGATGGATTTGCATCCCACGGAATCGTCTGTTCAGTTCTCCACCGGGAGCCTAACGATCGTCTCGTGCCTCCCAGAAACCGGCTCTCCAGACTCGCCGACGTCGCCGACATCCTGGTGATCGACTGGCAGATTCACCGCAGCGAGGGCGAAAGCGCTGAAGAGACGCTCGAACTGCTCGAGACGGCCGTCCGGCAAAACGTCGAGGAGACGCCCCGGAAACTCAGACTGATCGCGGTGTACACCGGCGAGATTGACCTTCTGGGCGTTGCCGAGCGCATCCAAGAACGGCTCGAAGCAAGGCTCAGACCGGAACCGGTGCAACTCGACGGACCGTTCGCGTTCCGCACGGGGGCGGTTCGCATCGTCGTCTTGGGAAAGAAGACGGTTGCCGGACGCACCCCGGAAGCGAAATCACAGGAGGTGGATTTCGACGAACTGGCGTCGCGTACGATCACCGAGTTTGCTTGCATGACGGCGGGTTTGGTTTCGAATGTCGCACTGACTGCGTTGACACGAATCCGCCTCGATACACATCGTATCCTGGACCGATTCTCGCCAAGAATCGATGCGGCCTTTCTGGTACATCGTGCGCTGCTCGAATCGCAGCAGGAAGCGGACGAACATCTTGCCCCAATCATCGCTGCCGAGCTTCAAGCAATCATCCAGGAGCCGGGTACGCATATCAGCGACGACGAGATCTCGGAATGGCTGATCGCACGACAGATGCGTCATAGCACGCATACGGAATGGGGGTTCGCTGCTCCGGAGAATGAACAGAAACTCTTGCTGCAACTATGTACGCGGGGATGCGAGGCGTTGGCAGCCGACGAGTTACCGAAGGAACTTCGGTCGCTGAAGGAGATTTCTCCGCCCCGTGGTTGTGCTGCGCTGGATCGGCTCGTCGAGTTCATCGGTGGCCCCGTCTTTCCAGATGCCAACGAAGAACTGGCAATGCTCATGGGCTTGAACACGCGTTACTCGGCCGAACCGCCACACCTGACGCTTGGTACGGTAATGTTGCTCGACCAAGCCTGCGGAAAATCATTCTGGCTCTGTCTGCAACCTAGCTGTGATTCAGTTCGGCTGAAGAGGCCGCGGGATTTTCCATTGCTTCGACTGTCACAGTCGAATGACAAATTCGGCATTGTTGTCCGGGTGGGCACCGATTTCGTGCGTCTTAGAATTGATCCTCGTCCGTTCAAGCTCCAGACGGTCTCGTTCAAACCCGACAAGAGCAAAGATCTGGTACTCGCCACCACTGACGAGGAAGGACGACATTGGTTCCAGTCGCGAGACGAGACACGCCGGTATCAATGGATCGGGGAACTCAAGTTCGAACACGCACAGCGGGCTGTTCAGGCGTTTGCGAGCCAGAACAGTCGTGTCGGGCTGACCGAATCAGAATGGCAGCGTCGTCGGGATCTGGGCCGGGGCGATGGCTGATATCTACGACCGCGAAAAGCGTTCCGAAGTAATGTCACGCGTTCGCGGATCGGGAAACCGATCGACGGAACTGCGGCTGATCGCAATCTTCCGCAAACATTCAATCACCGGTTGGCGCCGCAACCAGCGGTTGCCGGGGCTTCCTGATTTCGTCTTCCCGAAGCAGCGTCTGGCGGTCTTTGTAGATGGCTGTTTCTGGCATGGTTGTCCCCTCCACGGAAGTGTCCCAAGAGAACAAACAAGCGTTTTTGGGCCGACAAGCTGGCCCAGAACAAGACGAGAGATCGGAACGTCAATCGTGTTCTTCGAAAACGCGGATGGAGGGTGCTGCGTATCTGGCAGCATGAATTGCGACCTGCTGTCGAGGATGCCTGCGTTCGGCGCATCAAACGAGCGTGTTCGTATACAAGCTGACGTAGTCCTTAGGCGATTGACGGTGGGTTTTCGAGGGGCGTTTGGTGTTCGGCAACGTTGCCGTTACCACTCGCTCCAAATCGGAATAGGCGCTGTCCAGATCAGTCAACCGCATCGCTGGGCAGCGGCGGAGGCGGCGGTGGCGGAGGACCGTCCGCAGGCTTCGCGGGCGGCTTGGCAGGCGGCGGTTCGGGTTTGCCCAGACAGCTCACTTTGATGCCCAGCGAAACTTTCCATTGATAGTCCTCGGTGTTCGGCTCCCAGCCCGCCAGCACGCCGCGCTCGTCGCACAGCGAACGGGCCTCGACGTACACGTCAAAGCTGTCGGGCCAAACCAGAAAACGAGCATAAGATTTCTGCGGGTCCATCCGCCGAATCGCCGCTTGAAACCGCGACGCCGGGTTGCGCAGCCGATCGGTCGTCTCGCCCGCACCGCGGTACTCATAAACAAGCACCAGGTTGAAATTCTCGACCACCAGCCGGCTGCGAAACTCCTGGTCGCTGACCGCGTCCTTATTATAGGTGTCCACCAGTTTCTGGCAGTCGATCTCGCCGCTCGCTCCGGCTTTGGCCACGAGCGGCCGCATCAAAAACTCGACCCGCTTCTTGACGCGATCCTTCAATTGTTCGGGATCGAAGACCATGATGCGGCCTTCGCGGCAAAGAAACAGAACCGGCTGGGCGCCTTTGGGTGCTTCACGCGGGTTGGGCAAGCGGACGATTTTCGGCGGCGGAGCCGTCATTTCCGGGGTCTGGCCCAGGTCGCCTTGGACCGCCGCGATTTCCTCCTCGATTTTGGCCAGCTGATCCTGCAGCTCTTTCTCTTTCTGTTTCCGCTGGTCAACCTGTTTCTGCAGTTCCTTCAGATCGACCGGCGGCTTGACCGTGGGCATCTCGCGGCGGAGTTGCTCCAGTTGCTTCTGTTGTTCCTGGATCGCTTGCCGGTCTTGTTCCAAGCGGACGTCCAAGCCGAAAACCTCGACCTGCAACTCCTTGATTTCTTCGCGCTGTTCTTGCGCCTGTTGCTGAATATCCTCGAGCATCTCCTCCGTGACGCCGAATTGGCTGGGATCTTCCTCCCGGATGCGTTCGACGTTCTTCTGGATGTTCAGCGTGACCAGCACGAGGACCAAGACGAGAATGCCGACGACATTGGTGACCGTGTCCATCAGCGAGTCGAGATTCAGTTCTGTGGGGGCGGCTCGCGACTTCATTCTTTCGCACCTTGGAACATGCTCAAATCGATCTTGCCGTGTCCGGCGACGGCCAGTTTACCATTGGTGACGTATTGCCGCCGCGCGATGTTGCGAGCGGTTTGGTACGTGCTCGCGCCGTCGGGCCGAACCAGGAACACGAGGGTCCCCTTGGGCTGGTTTTTCACCGTCTCCAGCACCTTGGTAAAGTCTGCGTTGGAGGCCAATTGCCCGGTCGGAATCCGCAGCGGCTCCGGGCGGTCGTGCAGCACGACGGCGCCCGATGCACATTCGACGAAAGTCGGTTTCAAGTCGTACCCGCTGCCGCTGGGCAGGATTTGGATCTCGGACTGGCCCGATTCCTTGCGATTGGCCAGCAAGCTGCGCAATTCAGCCAATTCCTTCTGCATTTCTGCGAGCTTCGGCTCCGCCTGTTCGATCAGTTCCTGCAGCCGTTTCAATTCGGCTTCCAGGACAGGCAGTTTCTCGCTCTGCTCCTCGGTGATCTTCCGTTCGGCCTCCAACCGCGCGACCTCGGCCTGTAGCTGTTCCAGCTGTTGCCGCGCCGCCTCGGCCTGCTCGACCAGTTCTCGCAGCCGCTGCTGCTCCTGGGTCTCGGTCGTCAGGCGTTTCCGGACCGCCCGGTACTGGACGATCCGAGTTTGGGCCTTTTTTACCTCCTCGGCGTCCGCCGCGTCCTCGACCGTCTTGCCGATCTGAGCCAGCGTCGCAGCGGTGATCAGTAGCACGAGGATCCCGATCAGACTGGCCATAATGTCCAGGAACGGGAACAGCGAAACGGAGTCGTCGATTTTCGGTTTCGGCATGGCGGATCCCGTTTACGTTACAGGATGTTTTCCCGGCTGGCGCCGAATCCGAACCAGCGTCGCCGGGGACGCTCGACGGCCTGAATCACCACCTGCTTGCCGTCCAACTCGCCCAGGACCTCGTTCATGTTGGACACGGCCTGGTGCAGCAGCTTGAGGTGCTCGGCCAGCGAAACCGCAGCGCCGGCGGCGGTGTCCGCGGAATCCCGCACAATCTTGATCAACTGTTTCTGCGCGACTTCGCTTTGCTCGGTCATCAGGCGGACCGTGTCACGAGCGTGTTCGACCACTTCGGCCAGATTCAGATCGATCGCCCGCTTGATGGTCCGGCTGATCTCGTCCGGCTCCAGTTGCGATTCCCCGCCCGCATGACTGAGCCGCTTGAGCAAGTTCTCGTTGCAGTATTCATCCACCCAGTTCAGCAGGTCCTCTTCGGCCTTTTGCAGCGAACTGGCCGGGAACTTCAGCATCAAGCTCATGATCAGCGCGACCAGCGTGGTATCAAAAGCCACGCCCAACCCGCCGGTGATGGCTCCCAGGGATTCCTTGATCCCTTCGATGTCCGCGGTGTCTTGGACTCCCAAGCTGCCGACGGCCGTCCCCAATCCCATCACCGTGCCGATGAAGCCCAAGATCGGAATGGCCCAGATGAACACGTTCAACAAGGCATAACTGGAATTCACGGCATGGGAGTCCAGTTCCGATTGAGACGCCAGCACCGTCGAAACTTCGGACGCACTGCGGCGAACCGTGAAATGCTCCAGTCCGCGCAGCACCCGCCGGACCAAGAAGCTGGCCCCCGGATTGACCGGTAATTCGCGAATCAGCGCCGCGAACCGGTCGGCGTTGTTGATCGTGATATCGCGGCCCAGCCCCTCGGGCAACAAATCGAACAGCATCGACTCGCGCTGCCGCCGCAGTTTCAGCGACTTGAACGCGAGGATCGAGGCCGACCAGAACAACAAGAATGCCTCGGCCACGGTGACCCATCCGCGCTCATAAAACAAATCGCGGAAATAGTTCGACGGCAGCGGCAGCAAGAGGAAGTAGAAAATGGCCGTCAGCCCCAGTCCGGTGGCCGAGGTCAGCAACAGGCTGACGTTGGTGCCATCGTCATTCTCGTTCGCCGCTCGCTTCTTGCCCGCATCCGCTCGCGACGTAGCGCGCGGCCGGATGGGCACCGTGGGCGGCCCGGTCCGTGTCCCCACGGCGATTTGCGGCAACCCCGGTCCGGTGGTCCCGGGTTGGGTGCCGGCTGGGGCGGGGCCCGTCGGTGCTGTGCTTGCCGGCGCCGCCGCCTTGCGAGCCACAACCTCGGCTCCGGTCCCAGGACCGGCTGCTCCTGCAGCGCCATCCGGCAACGCGTCCGACTCGTCTCCCGCCGCACCTTCGGCCGGAATACGTTCCGGCACGCTGACCGCCGATCGGCAATACGGGCACTTCGCTTTACGGCCGGCCAGCTCCTCACGCACCTTGAGGGTCTTGCCGCAAGTGGGACAAGCGAAATTGAAATACATGAAACCGCCTCGCTTCCAGGTTCTTGATCCACGCAGCTTTTAAGGTACAAAGTCGCGGGCAAGATGGGAAGCGTTGAAGCGAAGCGGAGATCGCAAAATGGATGCGGTTCAGCGGCCGACCGAAATACCCCAATGGACCCCATGCGAGCGCGGATGCACGTGCATCGGATACGGCCGACAGGGGCCGTGATGCCAGTACGGCGCGACGGGCACGGCGTAGACGGGCGCAGGCGCGTAGTAGTGCTCGCGAACGATGACGTTTTGATAAGCCGGCGGCGGAGGCGCAGCCGGGGCGGCGACGGCCAGCGGAGCGGTCTGCATCGCGCCGATCACCGCGTCGCTGACCCCCGCACTGCTCATCATGATCAAATCGTTCGCTTGCGGCCGTGCGGCAACTCCGTAAGTCCTGATATGCGTCACGATAACCCCGTCCGAAAGCCGGGATTGCGTCATGGTAATCGCGTCGGCGACGGACACCGCTTGCGACATTTGCCGGGCCAAACGGTGCTCGTAGACGGCATTGTTGCGAGCGATATCGGTATCTACGGAACCGCCAACCACCGCACCGGCCAGCGCCCCGACCGCACCGCCGATCAAGGCTCCCTCGACCGTCTGGCCGTTGTTATTTCCGATCGCACCTCCGGTTAACGCCCCCACCACTGCACCAATGCCAAGTCCTCGGTCCCGGTGGTAATATGGCGGCTGGCCGAAACCAGCGGACGCCGGAACCGACAGCACCGACAGCAGAAATAATAACTTGACCTTCATGTTCATACCCGGTTCGAGGTGGAGTGCGACACGCACGGACTAATCACGACTTGATAGCACAAGCTACCAATCAGCGGACGCGGTACAGGCTGCCAGCCGAGAAAAACCGTAACGTCGGCAGCAAGCCCATGGCCACAGCACCGCTTCATGAATCATCCGGGATAGTGCCAAGGTATCGGGACGCCGTCAAGAGGAATCCGTGTGACCATCAGCACCCATTCGCCCACGTCATTATCGCCCAAATTCGACGGCCAACTTAAGCCGCCTCTTTTCGCGTCTTACGCAGTCCAGGTCGGCAGTTTCTCGTGGGACCTTATCGATGAAGGTGTCGGCGAGGCGTGCCAAGAGCCGGTTGAGCCGGTTGAGCCGGTTGAGCCGGTTGGGCCGGTTGGGCCGGTTGGGGGCGATCGGGCCGATCGGGCCGATCGTACCCGTGACCTCGGTCACATCGGCAGCATACAGGTAGCTGAGCCGAATCACGGACTCACGGCGTAGTCCCGAACCGCGGAAATCGGCGTCCGACATGCGAACCAATTCGTCCCAGTCGGCCACCACGTCGTGCAACCGCGTGCTGATCCCGCAAATCAAGAGATTCTGGAAGGGACCGGGCAACTGGGCGGATCCTCTGAACACAGGCCAAAACGCGCGGCTGATCTTTTCTTGGGCGTCTCGGCATGCCTGGATCCCATCATGAAGCCGAGTTCGCGTCAAGAGAAAAGACTCCCGACCCTTTCTCGACAAGCCTTTCTCGACAAGGACCTGTGATAGATCTCGGACGGAGTTCTGAGATCGAGGAACAGACGATATGGACGGCTACCCGCGCGTTAACTCAGCCAATTGAAGGAACCTCCCATGCCGCAACCCACTCGCAGGAGTTTCGTGAGGCTTCTCCTCGTATTGAGTCCGATCGTGGCGGGCGCAGTCGCGTCGCCGATCGTTCGCGGAGCCCAGACACCGCTGCCCGACGTCCAGCCGGTGCCCGACGTGCAGAGGTGCTGCCCCAGCCTTACGACCAGGCGTCGTTCGAGCACTTGGGACGGGAACTCACTCGCTATCATTTCGGCCCGCAGTTGCGCCGGCCCTTCTGGTATCCAATCGCAGGTCCGTCCGGTCGGTCACTCACGCGGATGAACATGCCCGGCGATCCCGGACGCTCGCTGACACGGGAGGCCCAACCGCAGGACTCGAATAAGCCCGACGACACGCTCGGCCACAGCCATCAGACGTCCGTGTGGATCTCGCACAAGGACGTGGGCGGCATCGATTTCTGGCGCGACGGCGGACCGCTTGCCGGACAGATCGTCCACCAGACGTGCCGGGAAGGACTCGAGTACCAGGACGGCCCTTCGGCGGCCTCGCTCCTTTCCCTGAACCACTGGAACGATCCCCGCGGGCAGACGTTGATGGTTGAGCGACGCCGGACGACGGTCGCGCCGGACGAAAGCGGCTCGTGGTGGATGACCATCGATCTGCAATTTGAGGCCCCACCGGGCGGCCAGGTGATCCTGGGAAAAACCCCCTTCGGCCCGATCGGCGCGCGGATGGCCAAGACGATCGGCGTGACCGATGGGGGCGGCCGGATCCTGAACAGCGCCGGCCAGCGCAACGAAGCCGAGGCATTTCGCAAGCCCGCCCGCTGGGTCGACTATAGCGGCCCGATCACCAACGAGCAGACTGCCGGCATCACGCTGATGGATCACCCGGCCAATCCGAACCATCCCGCGCCGTTCCACGTGCGAGACAACGGTTGGATGGGCGTCTGCCTGACGTTTGACGCTCCGGTCACGATCACGCCGGACAAGCCCGTACGTTTGCGCTACGGGCTGTGGATACATCGCGCCGTGCCGGATGCGCAGAAACTGGATCAACAACGGCAGGCCTTTGCCTCCCGCGAATTGGGCCCATGACAGCGCGAGGACGAGCAGGCACATTTCGCGGGCAGGCCGGTGGGTAACGCGGGCCTGTTCAGCACCGCCGGCGATCTGGCCCGCTTCTGCGAAATGATGCTGGGTCAGGAGGCCAATTGCCAAAGGACCTGCCATGACCGTCCGTTCACCTGCACGTGAAGTGCCAAGTCATGTTCCGGCCACCGCCTTGCTCGCCGCGCGACCCAGCCCAATGCCGTTTACTTTGGGACCATTTAGGGGCATTTTTGTTAGCGGAGCGGCGCGAGCCGCCCGGTTTTCCGAATACCGGACGGCTCGCGCCGTGCCGCTACAAAGTAAGCGGCATTGGGCGCTAGCCCCCGGTTGCCACGGTACGAACCGGGGATAGCGCCTTCCGGCTGATACGTTCAACCCCAAGTTTCCGTCAGGACAACGCACGAGGCCCCGTGCGTCTGGAGTTGTACTGAGCGGCGAACACGGTCCGTCATGCGTTCGGATTGGCGGGAGGCTGGCTGGCCAAGTCGGCCAGCACAGGAGCGATTGCGGGGCAACTCACCTGACCGGAAGCTTCGGCCAGCGCTCAGCGGCTGGATCGTTGGAATGAGCAAGGACGCGTCTGTCGTAGCGCGCGCAGGTGGCCTCGTCGGTTGCGCGCTCATGTTACGCCCTCCCGGTCACGAACAATGTAGTTGGATTGGGGCTTTCGGGCGCAGGGCGGCATTCTCCGGCAGCACGGTCTGCAGGTCTGCAATTCGCGTGTTCAACTTACGGTGGCGCGCACGGTTTCGATGGACTCACCAGAACGCACTTCCCCCACGCCCGTCTCGCATGCGGACAGGACCACTAGGTCCGTGTCTGTCAGATCCATCCCCGTGACATTTTCGGCGGTAAGAATTCCGTCTTCGGCATCCGCAGGAACCAGGCGAGCGGTCAGCCAAGTGTTGACTCCGGCCAGCGCCAAACCGGATCGCAGCAACGGATTTTCTATTCCCGCGACCGACCAGGCCCCGCCCGCTTCCTGCCGGAGACTTTGAAATCCACTTGTGCCCTGCGAGTCCTGATCGACGTTCGGGCGATCCGCCAAGAACCACCCATGTGTGGCCAGGTGCACCGCACTGGTCGTCGCGCGTCCGAAACGCAATACGTCGCGGCCCGCGGTGACGTAACTGATCTGATAATCGTCGATCAGCCGGCCTCCGTCGCCGGTCGGCAAGACTTCAAAGGGCAACATCGACAGCGCGCCGTCGGGGGCCAGCAGGAGTCGCCGGCAATCGTCGAGCCGCCGCGCGATGGGATCGAACACCGCGGCCCGCAACGAACGGCCGACGTCGTTGACTGCGTCGGGCGACTTCCCATCGCCGAAACTCAGTCCACGATGGAGCCCAAGGATGCGGCTCTGGAAACCGGACACCAATTTATCGATCGGTTCGGCTTCGCCCAGGTCGATCATGCCACAAGGTGATTCCTCATCACCGTCGAGGCCGCGCGATCCGTCTTCGCGTCCCGCTGCCCGCAACACAAACGCCAGGTAGCGGGCCGGCTGCCACTGTCGCGGCGGCCGCCAATGCGACTCGTCCAGCCGCTCGGCCACCGCCTGGAAATCGAAGACGTTGAAGCGGACGATTTCGACCAGCGCCGCATCGGGCGGCATCTCGCAGTATCCGGATTTGGTCGTGCGCGTGACCGGATTCACCGCCTACTTTGCCAATTTTTCCCCCGAATTCCGCCGGTTGGTGTCGATCGGTTGATCCGCGGCTGCTAGAAAAGGAAATCGCGAAAGACGAAAGTCGAACATCGCTTGGCGTACTGCTCGCAAGGAGAAGAGAAAGATGAAGACAAACCTCATGTCGTTCGCTCTGGCGGCGGCGTGGACCGTTGCCGCGGCGGCTGCGGAACCGCGATGCCCGCTGATTCCGATGGGAGCGATTACGGGAAAACCCGACGAGCAGACGGTGAAGGAGACGCTGGAAGCCTACAAATCTGTCGGGGTCAACCAATACCTGATTTACCCTCGGAGCGGCCTGGAATACGAGTACCTGGGCGATGAGTGGCTGCAGATGTGCGCGTGGTTCTGCAAGCACGCCCAGCGGCTGGACATGAAGATTTGGCTGTACGACGAGTACAACTGGCCGAGCGGTTCGTGCAAAGGCCGAGTGCCGGCGGAGAATCCCAATTTCGAGTCTCGCCAGTACGCGGTCTGCAAGAACGCCGACGGCACGTATGACTGGAAGATCGTCCATTCGCCCGGCTGGGCCGACAACTACAGCTTTCCGGCCATGCAGCGGTTTATCGAACTCACGCACAAGAAATACGAACAACGTCTGGGACCGTATCTGGGCTCGACCGTCGCCAGCATCTTCACGGACGAGCCTTCCCATCCGACGCCCGTGAAACTCGGCCGTAAGCCGGACTTGCTCTTCCGTTACTTCGATGGGGGAGAGGCCGAGTACAAAGCCGCCACCGGACGCGAGTTGCGGGCGGACGTGCAGGCGTACTTGGCGGACAACACCAAGGACGAGGTGTGGGCGGATTATTACGGATTGCTCGGAGAACGATTCCGCAAAGCGTATTTTGATCCGATCCGCGCGTGGTGCGACCACGTGGGACTGCTGTCGACAGGGCACATGATCGCCGAGAACAGCACGGCCGAATCGGCCCGCTACAACGGCAAGCCGTTGCACGCATTGAAGGGGCTGACGCTGCCCGGAATGGATGAAATCGGCACGCGCTGCGATCCCTCGAGCATGGAATGGCTGACGCTGGCCGTCGCACAGCATGCCATCGGACGGCGCGGTCAGGGCGGGCTGGTCGAGCTGTTCGCGCTGGGACCGAGCGATCTGCGGCACGCGACGCATCGTCAGATGATCTGGCTCTGCGCGATGCACAAGATCGACCACTACGTGCTGGCCGTCGCCCCGATCGACGCACGAGGCAACTTGGAGAAGTCAGCGTACTTCAATCCGATGACCCGCATGCAGCCGTGGTTCCCCGCCTTCCGACTGCTGAGTGATGAATCCCACGTTGCCGCGCGTTATGCGTCCAAGCCGGTGCGGTGCGAGATCGCCGTCCGCTATCCACAACGCGAAGCCGCCCGGCTGGCGGCCAAAGCCAAATCGCATCCCGCATTGCTGGCCACGCTCCGCTGTTTTTCCGCCCACCAACTGACGTACGACCTCTACGAGGAGGACGAGCCGTGCGACAAGCCGCTGGTGTTCGCCTTCGCCGGAATGCAGTTAAGGGAAGAGAAATCCGGACACACGTTCGCTTCGCCCGACGAGGCCGCCGCGTTCGCCAAGTCCGTCTGCCCGCCCGTCCTGTGGGTCGAAACGACCGACGGCAAAACCGTTGAGGACGTGTTGCTGCGTCACTATCAGGACGGCAGCGCCGTCGTGCTGGGCCTGACGGCCAAAGAGCACGGGAGGTTGCGCCTGGTGCGGGGAGACGGCGCTCCGGTCGCGTTCGAGTTGCCGGCCCGCGGCGTGTTCCGGTTTGAAGGAACCCCGCCTGCGCCGGAGACGCCCGTTGCGGTTCAACCTCTCCCCGGCGAAACGTCCTTCGAAATCACACTCAGCGCCAGCAACATGCATCGCTTGGCGTTCGACCCGAACAACACGACACGCATCCAGGTCCACCATCCGGTCGCGGCCGCGCGGCTCGTGCTGCGCCACCATCCAGTGCCGAGCGAGGTAACGCTGGACGGAGAATCGGTCAGGGCAGATCAGCCCTGCGACACGTTGCGGCCGGGACTCGACGAACTGTACCGGCAGACCGAGCCGTTCCGGCTCGACGCGGGCGAGCACGTGCTGACGATCAAGGCCGGCGGCGGCGATACCAACTACTTCCTGCCGATCACGTGGCTGGTGGGCGATTTTGCGGTCGAGAACCGCGGGATCAAAGCCTTGCCGAAATCGGTTGGCACGGGCCCGTTGTGGAAACACGGTCTGGCCGATTTCGCGGGGCGTGTGACCTACACGACCCAAGTGGAAATCGCGGCGCAGGCGGGCACCATGAAACTGCGTGTCAACACGGGCGGGCTTTTCACATCGGTCACGCTGGACGGGCAAGCCCTGGGCGAACGCGCCTGGGCGCCATTCGAATGGACGATTCCAACCGGCCTTCGAGGAAAGAAAGCGGAACTGAAAATCGACATCTGGACCTCGGTGGCGCCGATCTTTGGCGACTGGAAGAACCCTGACTCCGCTTGGAGCGGGAGCTTCTGGGTGCCGCCGCCGGACCCTCGTGCGGACATCGGCCTTCTGGCCGCCCCCGAAATGATGCTGTACGAATAACGGACTTCAGGTCGTGAACACCATGTAACCCAGGAGAAGAACGATGAAAAAGCTGACGTTGGCCGGCCTGGTCGGGCTGTGGATCTGCTCCGTCGCTGCGGGGGCAGAGCAAGGCAGAAAGTATCGCAGCATCACGTGGGACAAGTTTCAAGCACGTGGGCCGGAACTGAAACAGATTGGCTGGATCGCGACGCGGCACGCGAAGGAAATCCAATCCTCGGATGGGTCAATCGGTTGCGAAACGCTCGAACGTGACCAGGCCAAATTCAGCGTCTACAAGAATTCGGACGAGGCGCTGGCCGCCTGGCTGAAGTACCTCGAGGTGACGGTGACACGATACAAGGACGCGGTGAACGAGTGGGAGATCTGGAACGAGCCGTTCGGCCAGGGCAAAGACTATGCGGTCATGGTGCTGGCTTTGTGTGGCACGTTCTGCCAGGCGGCGGAGCCGGCCATGGGTGTACTCTCGCCGCTGCCGACGGAAGATCGGCCGCTGGCCGAACGGTTTGACGTGCCGCCGGCCTCGGCGCGGATGCTGCGCATCATTCACGCGCAGAAAGACAACCCCGAAGAGCAGGACAAGCAATTGCAGACCCTGGCGGCGCAGGGCTTCGGCGGCTTTGCGGGTAACGTCGCCTTCGACGGCTATGTGGACGACGAGTCGAAGTGGCCCGCTTTCCTGCGCGGCGTCCAGCTGGCCAAGGCCGCCGGGATGTCGCTCTGGTTGTACGACGAGTGCGGCTATCCCTCCGGCAGTGCGCGGGACCTCACGCTGCGCGGCCATCCCGAATGGGCCGCGCGCGGTCTGCTGGTCGCCGACACCAACACCTCGGGCGGCAACGTCTCGCTCAAGCTGCCGCCCGGCCGGCTGGTGCTGGCCGCGGCGTTGCCGCGGCGCGGCGGCGCACTCGCGCTAGAGGAAGCGCGGGATCTCGCGGCCTCGATCCACGACGGCCAACTTGTCTGGCAGGCTCCGGCGGGCGACTGGTTCGTGGTCGCGATGACCGACGACCTGATCTACGAGGGGACGCACGCGGCGGTCAGTCTCGCCTTTAAAAAGCCCTGCATCGACCTGCTGACGCCGGAGCCGACCGCGCGGTTCTTGGAAGTGACGCACCAGCGGTACGCGGAAAGACTGGGCCCGGACCTGGGGTGGTATTTTGTCTCGACGTTCACCGACGAGCCCTCGCTGCAGAACCTCTGGTTCCGACCCATGCCCTATCGCGTGTTGCCCTGGTCGCTGACCATCGAGCAAGAGTTCCGCCAACGCCGGGGGCGGGAATTGCGGCCGTTGCTGCCGGCGCTGGTGGCCGAGGCCGGGCCGGCCGGCGCGCGGGCCCGCTACGAGTTCTGGAACACGGTGGGCGAATTGGTCTCGGAGAATTTTTTCGGCCAGATTCAAGGCTGGTGCCGCAACCACAACGTCCTTTCCGGCGGCCATTTACTGATGGAAGAGTCGCTCGTCGGGCACGTCCCGCTGTACGGTCACTTCTTTCGCTGCCTGCGGCGTTTGGACGCGCCAAGTATCGACTGCCTGACGAGCCTGCCGCCGGAGGTCCCGTGGCACATCGCCCGCCTGATCGGCAGCGCCGCCGATCTGGAAGGCCGCACGGTCACGATGTGCGAGGTTTCCGACCACAGCCAGCGCTACCGGCCCCAGGGCGACACGCGCCCGGTCCGGATCGTGAGCGAGGACGAGATTCGCGGCACCTGCAATCGGCTGGTGTGGGGCGGCATCAACACGCTGACCAGCTACTATGCGTTCAAGGACCTGACCGACGAGCACTTGCAGCGGATCAACACGCATGTCGGCCGCTGCCAGACCATGTTGCGCGGGGGACATCAGGTCGCGGACATCGCCGTGCTGTACCCCCTCGAGAGCGTCTGGCCGGCCTTCATTCCCGCACTTCGCGGCGCGACGGACGAGCCCGCTGCGCGCCGCGTCGAGAACGTTTTCGACGGGGTGAGTTCGGCGCTGTACGCGGCGAACCGCGATTTCGCCTACGTGGATGCGCAGGCACTCCGCGCCGCGAAGTCCGCGGACGGCGCCCTGACACACGGCGAGCTGCGCTGGCGTGTGCTGGTGTTGCCCGCCGCCGATACGCTGCCGCTGCAAGCGTGGGAGAACGTGGCCGCGTTCTGGCGCCAGGGCGGCGTGGTGATCGCCATCGGGGCGCGGCCTGCCAACAGCGAAGCCGAGTTCGCTGCGCCCCGCGTCCAGACGATCGCCCGCGAACTGTTCGGTGCGGATGACGCGCCGGGCGTGGCCACCAATCCGGCCGGCGGCGCGGGCATTCTGCTGCCGACCGGCATGATCGCGCTGGTGCCCCAGATCGTCGACTCGCTGTTCGAACGCGATGCGGCTTGTGCCGAAACGAAAGCGCCGGTCAAGATCACGCGGCGCCGCATCGACGGACACGAGGTCTATTTTGCGATCAACGACAGCGACGCGGGGTGGGAAGGGGCGCTCCGCTTTTGCGGCCGAGGCGTGAGCGAGCAATGGGATCCCGCGACCGGCGTGATGACGCCGCTGGCGGACGGCACCCAAGTCCCCGTGCGGCTCGGCCCCTATGGAGCGATGTTGTTCCGATCGGCGACCGCCAACGTGCCGAAACGCTTGGGCGGCACGGTCCCAGCCGCCTTCTCGATCACCTGCGAGCCGCTGCCCAAGACTCCCAAACCGGCCGTGGGCCAGGGACAGTTCGTGCGATCCGAACTGACCGGCGATGACAGCTCCGGCTGGCGAGCGGCGGCCACCCTGACCAAAAGCCAAGTGGACACATTCCTGTTCCTGAACTTCGCCTATCCGGAGCCGCTGAATCTGACCGGGTGCGAAGGGCTGGCGATCGCCGCCTCGGTGCCGCCGGGTCAGCGCACGGGCGCCGAGTTGCTGGTCTTCCTGAACACGGCCGACGGCGGTCGTTTCCTGGCGAGCACGGGGCACTATCTGAACACGCCAGGTTCGGGCCGCGCCTACGCCATGTTCAGTCAATTCAAGCCGTTCGGCCAGACGCGCGGGGAACTCGACCTGTCCCAAATCACTTCCATCAGCGTCGGCTGGGGCGGTTATTTTGGAACCGAAGGCGAGCAGATCACCCTCACGGTCAGGCCGCCGCAACGTTTCGTCGGCAGCGCGAAATAGACACCCGGTGCGCACGCCGTGCCAAGCACCGGGCCTTTGCCGATTCGGGCCGGGAGAGGAACTGAACGGGCGTTAAACACCGATCGCAACCGCCGAAGAACCCGTCGTCGATCCAGATCGGTTTGTACCCGTGTTCCGTCACGTGACGCAACGCGGTATCCCAACGTTTGAAAATATCCGACTTGTAATTGCGATAGAACGGCCACCAGTACTGCTCGTGGCCCGCGATATAGATCAGCAGGTTCTGCTTCGGGTTGTCAAATAACTCCTTGATAAATGAGGCCGTCTACTTCAGCAGCCACGGGCTAGCCGCGGCTTCCTGTTGGGCGGCGTCGCCGGTGAAGGTCACGAGCCCATCGGCCGACGAGGTGGCGCGGTACGCGGCGGTGACGAGCGCGGGTTCTGGACCCTCGCCGGCGAGCCAGAGCGGGCGCGGAGCATGAAGCGCGAGCAGGCCGGGCAGATCGAGGTATTTCGCGCCGCCGGGGAGGAACATCGGATCGCGGTGGTCGAGCAGCTTGCCGAAGCGGAACCCCTGGGTGTCCACCACGATGCGGTCGAGGGCCTCGCCAACCAACGCGCCGGCTGCGGCCACGATGGGACCGGTGCCGCGCCAACCGGCGATGGCCACGGACTTCGGATTCGGACAGAGGCCACCTGTCGCCTGGCGGACGAAACGCACGATGGTCAGCACGTCGTGCGTGCGTTGAGCGAAGAGCGCGTGGTTGTAGCCGAAGGTGTAGCCGGCGAATTCGCGGGGATTGGCCACGACGCGGGTCTGCTTCACCGGTTCCCCGTCCTGGAGGAGTAAATCGGCGCCCAGAACGGCTGCGCCCGCTTGGACAAGCTTCTCCACCTCGGGCTTCAGGCTGCCGTCGGCGTTGCGAAGCGCGGCTACGCCCTGGTTGTCGAGCCAGACGACGACGCGGCCATTTCCTTGCTTCGGACACAGGCCCACGACCTTCACCTCCTCACCATAGGTCTTGTTCAGCAGCGTGCCGGCCCTTTCAAGGAACTCGCCCCGATCCTGCTCGTCCTGCAGTTTCCATTCGACGTCGCCCGCGTTGGCCAACGTGCGGCCGATGAGCACCTCGACCGCGGGGCGAATCACCTGCTGCAGCCCGTTCGCCGTCGCGGCGGCAGCCAGGACTTGTTGCTGGGCGTCCTCGGTGAACCACGCCAGCAAACGGCGCTCGAACTCCGGATCGGCGGCCTTCGGCGCGGGATGCTCGTCGTCCCAGACGGTGAGCTGATCGGGCGGCAGGGGATCGAAATCCGTCTCGATCACAGGCGCCGGCGAGCCGAGTTTGAAATGCTTGTTCAGGAAGGTGTAGAAGGCGGAACGCGTGACCGCGTTGTAGTTGTGGGGAAAGTGCTCGCCGCGTTTCAGGTAGACGTTGTCCTGCTTGCCGTACAGTGCGTAGAGCTGCTGCAATTCGGGGAAGCCCTTGGCGGCCATTTCCTTGGTCCAATCGTCCGCACTGTTCATGCCCTGCGGTTTCGGCGCGAACAGCGCCGCGAACTCGATATTGCCCGTGTTCACCCGCAGCAGGCTGGCGTTTTCGCAGGTGCAGCCGCCCTGCATCGCCGTGCTGACCATGACCACGGGAAAGGACAGCTGGATGCGGTCGTCGATCGCGGCCAGGATCATCGACTGGGTGCCGCCGCCGCTGCCGCCGGTCACGGCCGTGCGCTGCGGGTCCACCTCGGGCAGGCTGAGCAGGAAATCGAGGCCGCGCACGGCATTGAGCGTGTGCAAGCCCATGATGTTCTGGCAATGTGCCTCGGCCTGCGGACTGTACAAGCCCCAATTCTCCGTCGCGTTCATCTCCGGCCGCTGTTTGGCGAAGCCGTGCACGACCTGCCGCGAAAGCTGGATCGAATCCGAGTCGCCGAGCATGTCCCACTGCCAGACCACGCAGCCCATGCGGGCGAGCTGGCGGCACTGGGACTGGTAGGTGCTGCGCCCGGCCCGCTCGAAACGCTCCGCGCCGTCGGCGATGCTCTTGCGCAACGTGTCGTCCGGCGTCAGGTAGAGGCGGGCGTTTTCCCGGTGGCCGTGCGCGAACATCACGCCCGGCACGCGGCCCTGGATGTTCTTCGGGCGGTACAGGTTGCCCGTGACAAAAAAACCGGGTGCGCTCTCGAAATAGACTTTTTCGACGGTGTACCCGTCGCAGTCGATTTGGCCGTGGATGACCGCGTTGAGCGGCGTCTTGGTCGGCATCGGCCAGAGTCCCGCCGCCACCAAAATCTGCCGCCGCACGTACTCCTTCCGCTGTTCCCACTCGGGCAAGGATCTCGGCGGGGCGAAGGGGAAATAACCGTTCAGGTCCTTGAGCGGCTGCAGGCGGATGTCTTCGGCGAAAGCCGTCAACGAGAGGCCCAGCAAAACGGCAAGAGCGATGAAGTGTTTCATGGTGGTAGTGGTGAGCGAGTTGATGGTCGCGGTTGTTCGGGCGTCCGGGCGGCGTAACACAAAAGGTCAATCTGCTCCACGAATCAGTCTCCGCCGCACTGCGGTTTCCCGATCCGCGGGAATCCTGCGGGCACCTGCGGGGCTTGCAACCAGGTTGACCGCCCCGACGCGCCCGGACACACGCGGCATTGTACCACGCGGCGCGGGACTGCAACATCCAGGAATCTTGTCACGACCACCAATTCACTGGCCTGGAAGTTGACGCAACTCCCTGGTACCCAGTATGCTAGTTCGTGCAGGCCAAAGCGACCGGCAGGGCGCCGACGTTCCCCGAGTGTCCGTGGGCCGTCCCCTTTACCAAAGAAACGTGCCTGTTCGCCTCATCGAACTGTCGGAGTTGAAGACCCGTGAAAGACTGCTGGAAATCGCATACCGGCTTGCCGAATTGGCAGAAGCAGTCAAAATAAGTGCGGTCGCCAAGGACCACCGCCCATGACAGCCCGGAGGCCCGACCATGCAGACGATCCTCATCACCGTGGTCTTCATGCTCAACATCGCCCAAGCTGATTCCTCTGACTTCGAGATCGCCACGAAGAAGAAGGAGGATCGTGTGGTGGTGACGAAGGCAGACGGCAAGAACATAGTCATCGTCCGTAGCTGTAGCGGGATCGGGGCGGCGGATGTCACACGGTTGAAGGAGCGGTGGCCGGATACGGTTGTCATTCGCCTGCACCTGGGCGGCCTCGAATGCTTCGCCGTGACCAGCGGGAAGGTTAGGCTGACCACCTCGGTGGCGAGTCACCATAGACGCGCCAAGCGGCTGCAAGTGGACCAGGATGGAACGGAAAGCGACGTGGAGAAAGGCAATCCGTTCTGGACGGAGGTTAAGGTACTCGGTGCCGACGGCAAGCCGAGTCCAGATTACCCGTTGAGGGGCGGCCATTTCGAGATCGCATTGCCCGCCGTGCTGTTGCGGGATCAACCGAAGACGATCACGCTGGCCTGGATTGACTTCTACCGTGGGTGAGGGAGACCTGATGAGGGGAGCGAAAAGCCCGTTTCAGTTCAGCCTATTGTCGCTGCTGGCCGTCATCACGTTGTTTGCGGTTCTGGTGGGCATCACGATGGCCTTGGGCCGAATTACCGGGCTTGGTGAATCAACTGCCCTGATGATTGTGCTCAGTCGGCAGTCCACCCGGCCTTTGCCGAACGCACTCCGGGAAGGGGCCAACCGTTTGGCCGTTGATCGCCTCTACAACCCAGCGTGCCTTCTCCGTACCATCCCGGCTTCATGGCCGAGTGGGCGGCAGACTGGCGGGAGGCATGGGAAGCGGCAGCAGGCGTGGTCCCGGACCAGAGGCAACGACTGGCCTACCTGGAACAGGCGACTTCGCAAGTCTACGGCCTGTTGAATTGCGACAATTATTGGGCGGCCCTGGCGGCCGTCACAGAGGAACTGCTGAAGATCAGCAAGAGTTACACGAGCCCGCCCATCGTTTGCCGAGCTAGGCGTATGGGTGAGTGCGTCAAAACCGTTCGTATCAAAAGGGGGCCACAGATGACCGACACTCAAGTCAGAAATCAGATTCGGGAACGCTTCGCTCAAATCGCCCGGTCGCCAAGAACCGAGCGAGTTTTCTCCGTGGGCCCGACAAGTGCCAAAAACCTTGGGTACGACGTCGACGAGATAGATGCCTTGCCCGCTGAGGTCACCGAGTCCTTCAGCGGCGTGGGCAACCCGCTGGCATTGAGAGAGTTGGCCGCCGGTCAAACCGTGTTGGATCTCGGATGCGGTGCCGGATTGGACAGCATCCTTGCCGGACGTCGGGTGGGACCAGCGGGAAAGGTCATAGCCGTTGACATGACCGAGGCCATGCTTGACAAGGCACGACGAAATGCAGCGGCCCTTGGCATTTCCAACATCGAGTGGCACCTCGCCGATGCGGAAAACCTGCCCGTGGCCGATGGTACGGTGGACGTCATGATTACCAACGGCGTCCTCAACCTGTGCCAAGACAAACTCAAGGTACTGTCAGAACTACATCGGGTGCTTCGCCCAGGTGGTCGCCTGCAATTGGCGGATATCCTGCTGCACGAAGACGTGACGGCAGAAAACGTGGCGAAGCTTGGCACCTGGTCGGACTGAATCCTCGGTGCCGTAAAGGAGCGGTCGCTCCTTGAGATGCTGCGGGCTGCTGGGTTCGTGGAGGCGAAGTTCCACGGCTGGACCGGCTATCGGACATCAAACTGCACCGCAGGTGCGTTGTTGACGGCCAGGAAACGGAAGTAGCTCATGTCGGAACGGTGCTGGTCGTCCTGCCAAAGACGCCATCTCTGCCCTGAACCCCGTTCACGAATGCCCGCATTGCCCGCCGCCCTGTTCTTCAGCGTGGCGGGCATGATCTTTCCGGTATGAACTCAGTCCAGTAGTTGGGCCAATGCGTTGAGGGCAGCCTTAGCTTCCTTGATCCCGCCCAACTCCTTCACCAGCTTCTTTGCCTTGACCAGCAGACCCACCGACACGGCATCATTCGGAACGTCGCGTGCCGCTTCCGGCGTCGACGTCGGGGCGGCTTTCTTCGCTTTCTTGTTGGCCTTCATCGCTGACTTCACGATGCTGATCCGCTTTGCCGTCACATCCCATCCCTGGCCGTTCATCAATTCGGCAAGCTCCTTTGGTAACTTGTCCGGGTTGGCCTTCAGCGCCGCCTTGATGGCGGCGGTCTTACTGCCTCTGGGCGCTTCAGGTGCGGATTCGACTGACTTGGCTTCGCTCTCGGTGGTTTTCGATCTTCGTGGCATGGTTGCTCTCGCTAACGTGGTAAGGAAATAGAAACAGAAAGTATAAGAACTCATGACGGGAATGTCTATTGGCCGCTCATGGTAAATGGCCAGCCGCTCATGGCCACGTATCTTGCATGCCACCGCGCGGGAAACAGAAACCAAGAGCCAGTGCCATAAACGCGTTTGCGGTCGTTGGCAGCTTGATTCGCGACCCACGTATTCAACCAGTCTGTCATCTTCCCCAGCCATCTGCAACAATGCCCAATCATCGTAGGAAGGAGAACGTGAAGAAATGCTTACAAGTTCGCTGCCATCCCCAAGGTTTGCCCAATCCGATCGTTCCTGTCGATCCCCTGCCGCCGCTGTTCTGTGGACGTGTGCCGCCTTTTGCATCCCGGGCGGTGCCATCGCGGAACATCCGCTGGCTGCGCCAGGCATCACCAGCTTGACCGATTCCAGCGTGCGTTTCCAAGTGGCCGAGGACCATTACGTTGTGCTGCAGCGAGGTGACGTCCGGGCCGTCGTCGCCGACAACGCAGAGTTGGATCTGCCGGACCTGCCCGGCCACCGGGCGGGCTACAACGGCGTGGCGTCGCTGACCCACCGGCGCCGGGACGCTAATCTGTTCGTGCCAGTGGTGGCCGGACTGAACTTTGAACACATCCACGACGGAACGGCGGCCGGTCTGAAAGAGAAATTTGAACCCCGCAAGTCTCCTATGCAACTGCGCGTCGTAGATCGCCGTACGGTCGAAGTCTACCAGCCGCCGACGGCCAACTGGAAGCTGGAAAGCTGCGGCCGGTACCAGCTGTTGGAAGACGGAACGATCGAGTACACGTTTGAGTGTATTCCCAGAGCCGGCGGCTACCAGAACGGATACATCGGGCTGTTCTGGGCCAGCTACATCCATCAACCGGAATCGGGAGCCATCTTTTTCCGGGGACACGAACGCGACGAGAACGGACCGCCGCGATGGATCGAAGCTGTCTCGCCGGCGCACGGAACCGACAGCACGCACGGGCCCGTCGGGCCGGCATCGTTGCCGCGGGTGGATGCTGATTTCCCTTTGACACTGGTCAACCATCCGTCCCGATACGTCTACACCGAGCCGTGGTACTTCGGCGTCAGTCATTCGATGGCTTTTGTGCAGATGTTCCGAGAACGCGACCGCATCTGGCTGGCCCAGTCGCCTTCCGGAGGCGGCGCGGGGAATCCGGCTTGGGACTTCCAATGGTTCATTCCGGATTACCAGGTCGGCGAGGCCTACGGTTTTGTGATGCGAGCGACCTACCTGCCGTACGAGAGCCGCGAGCAGATCGAGCGTGACACACGGCGTCACCGCGAGACGCTGAATCGATAGCGCAATGGGAAGGGAGCAACGTGCCGTCGACAGGCTGAAGATCGGGCGGTGTGGATCAACGTGTGACCGTGGCCGGACAGACTGCCCCTGTACCAGGGATCACGATCATCAAGGGCGGGATCGGCATCCAGACGCACGATGTAATCTTGCAGCATCTGCGTGTCAGGCCCGGCGAGGCAGGCGCAGCCAAGAAGAGCGGCTGGGAAGTGGACGCCATCGCCACGAGCGGCGGAGCCCACGACGTCCTCATCGAGCACTGCTCCACCAGTTGGGCGACCGACGAGAATCTGTCCACCTCTGGCGAGCGTTTCAGCGGCGCGACGGTCGAAGAGTGGAGGAAATGAACCTCGCACCGGGTGACGATCAGCCATTGCATCATCGCCGAGGGATTAGACCACAGCACGCACGGCAAAGGTGCGCACTCCAAAGGCAGCCTGATTCATGACAACGCGACGGACATCGCCGTGATCGCCAACTTGTACGCCAGCAACGGGCAGCGGAACCCATACTTCAAAGGCGGAGCCCGAGGCGTCGTGGTGAACAACCTGAGGCAAGATTCCGGACAGCGAGCAGGAAGTCGGCGGTTATCCAAACGTGCCGGAGACACGGCTCGCATTGGATGCCAGTCAGTGGGACCTGACCACGATGACGAGCCGGTAAGCCCGTAATCGAACGCTTTCCAGCAAGAGTCTTCCGGAAGCAGGATCAGGGTCGTAGCAGCTGCTCTCGGACGAACGTGGTGGCTCGTTCGGCGACTTGGGGACCAGCTCCGGCGACGCCGTGATTGGCTCCCGCGATAATGACCAATTCCGTCACGACAGCGACGCTCTTCAGCCGCTCGTTCATGTTGCGCGCATGCTCGTCGCAGGCACGATTTTGAGTATGGCGGAGCGACTGGCAAGCACGGTGGCGGCGGGAAAATCACGGGCTCCACCGAGACAAGCTCGGATGTTGCCTAGCCAGTCTCTAGGGGGCAATTACGGCTGATTGAATCGTCTACATGGCGCTGTACAATTCGTCAACCAAAGGAGGCGAGAGACAAATGAGACGCAACGAGCAGTTTTTGGTCCTGAGTTTGATTTCCGTGATGGTGGCCGCTGCCGGCGGCTTCGCTGCGGAGCGTTCGGTTCGCTTGTCCGGGAGTGTCGAGAATCGGTTAGTCCGAGCCACGATATCCGGCAATTTGGAGTCCTTCAACCAAGGGCTGCGCGGCGCGCCGCAAGAACTGGTGTACGATTCACAACAGAGCGACTTTGTTCGATCCAGCCAATGGCACGAGTACGGAATCGGATACGGCCAGGATCTGGGCGTCGTCTCGGAACAACGGCCGGCTTGGTGGATGGCCGAGTGGACCGAACCGGTCGAGGCAAATTGGATTTCGCTGAGCGGGGTCTACCCCAACCAGCCACAACCACAAACGGCTTGGAAGATCGAGATCCGCCGTAACGGCCAATGGGTGACCCATGCGTCCGGCGTCGGCGGCTGGTACGACCGCGGCCGTTACGTCTGGGGCGGGCCCGATGCGGAACCGATGACGCTCAGCGCGATCCGTGTCAGCGTGTTCAGCAACGACGAATTGACGCCGATCAAGAGCATCCACTTTCGCGGCGAACCGGGCCGGTCGTGGATCGTAGCTCGATTGACGCACGACGATGTGATGATGCCGGCGCCCTTCCAGGCCCGGATCACACCGCTGACCGCGCCGGTGATGGTTGGCCAGCCGGTCACATTCGACGGCAGCGGTTCGACAGTCGCTGCCGGACAGTTTACCTGGGATTTCGGCGATGGCTCGACGGCCTCAGGAAAGCAGGTCGAGCATCGCTTCGAGCAGCCGGGAATCCGCAAAGTCACCTTGACGGTCTCCGATGGCAAGCACCGGCACACCGGGATGGCGATCGTGCGCGTCCACACGCCCCAAACGCTGCACGTGCCTCAAGTCCATTTGGACACGGACCAGAAGAACGAGCAGGACGATCAGCATTACTTCGGTTACGCACTGTTCAGCGAACTGGACGTGCTGGGCGTCAACAGCGTGCATCATGGCGGCGGTCAAGAACTGGTCAACTATCGCGAGATCCTGCACGTGCTGGATCTCGCGAAGCGCAGCGGATTGCCCGAGCATCGAGTGCCCTTCATCTTCCGCGGAGCCGACGTCCGGCTGTCGCCGCCCGCCAGCGGGAACTGGTACGACACCGAGCCGGAAGTCTCCGACGCCAGCGACGCGATTCTGGCGGCGGCCCGCGGCGCGTCCTCCACGAATCCCGTCTGGATTGTGCCCGTCGGCCCGGGCACCAACGTCGCTGCGGCAATTCTTCAAGCTCGTGCGGAAGGGCTGGAATTGAAGGACCGTCTGCGCGTGATGTGGCTGGGCGGCTCGAACAACGCCATCATTCGCGAATTCAATGGCAACAACGACCCCTGGTCGATGGTCGTGGTTGCCCACAGCGGCCTGGAGACGTGGATCGTTCCCGCACCGGTCGGCGCCCGCGTGGCGATCGACAAACGAACCGAAGGCCACCTGTACGCGGACAACCCGCTGGGCCAGTACCTGAAACAGATCATGCCGGAGCGAAACAAGGCCCTGTACGATGCCTCGGCGTTGTCGGCCATTATCAGCATGAGGCTCGATCTGGAATGGATCAAACAAGTGGAATACGTCACCGTCGCGGGCCCGGATCGAGATTACGCCTGGACCCGCAGCGACGATCCCAACACGGTGCGAGTGATCCGCGAAATCGACCAACGGGCGATGCAACGCGATCTGTTTGATACGATGCAAGGCAACCCGACACGGTTGATCGGCGTGGGGGAACGCTGAGGAACTCGAGGGCTTCTACCGGCGCAGGACGCGCAACGCCTTTCTTAGCGAGTCGCCGAGTCGATCGATTTCTTCCGGCGTGTTGTACAGGTAGAAGCTCGCCCGCGTGCTCGCCGAAACTCCCATCCGGGCGTGCAGCGGCATGGCGCAGTGATGTCCGGCGCGGACCGCCACGCCTTGCTCGTCCATCGCCATGGCCAAGTCGTTGGCCTGCACGCCGGGCACGGCAAAGCTGACGATGCCGCCGCGCAGATTCCAGGCGGGGCCCAGGATGCGCACGCCGTCCAGCCGGCCGATCAATTCGTAAGCTCGCCGGGCCAGCATCCGCTCGTGTTGATGGATTTGCTCGATGCCGATCCGCTCCAAATATTCAATTGCGGCGCCCAGGCCCAGCGCCGGGACGATCGGCGGCGTGCCGGCTTCGAACCGCGACGGCAGGTCGGCCGGCTCGAATCCGTCCAGCGTCACGCGGTGGATCATGCTGCCGCCGCCCAAGAACGGCGGCATGGCTTCGAGGATGGCTTCGCGCCCGTACAACACGCCGACGCCCGACGGACCGAGCATTTTATGCGCGCTGAACGCGACGAAGTCCGCATCCCAGGCTTGCACGTCGGTCGGCTCGTGCGGAACGCTTTGCGCGGCGTCCACCAGCACCAAGGCCCCGGCCTCGTGTGCCCGTCGAATGATCGCACCGACGGGATTGACCGTCCCCAGCACGTTCGAGACGGCCACCACGGAAACCAATTTCGTCCGTTCGCTCAGAAAATCATCGAGTGCGTCCAGGACGAGTTGGCCGTCGTCGGTGACCGGCAGAAACCGGATGCGGCAGCCCGTGCGCTTGGCCAATTGCTGCCAGGGGACGATGTTCGAATGATGCTCCATCTCGGTCAACAGGACTTCGTCGTCCGCCCGAAGACGAGCATCGCCCCAGCTGCGGGCCACCAAATTGATCGAGGCCGTCGTCCCCGCCGTGAAAATCACTTCATGCGAGCGGCGGGCATGGATGAAGCGCTGTACGTTCTCGCGAGCGCGTTCGTACAGGTCCGTGCTCAGTTCACTCAGAAAGTGAATCCCGCGATGGACATTGGCATATTGCCGCTCGTAAGCCGTCGAGACGGCGTCGATAACCTGCCGCGGCCGCTGCGTCGTGGCCGCGTTGTCCAGGTAGATCAATGGGATCCCATCGTGAACCGCGGAAGCCAAAATAGGAAAATCGCCGCGAATCGCTTCTACGTCCAGCGGCGATTTGTCAAGCAACGTCGTCGACATGCGTGTGTCTCGTGTCTTCTCAAACCAGATTGGGGGCGCGCGGAATACCCGGCAAATGCAGCTTGCCGCCTTCTGTTTCGCCGCGTTTCGCCCAACGTAGTGTACGCAGCCGGCTCGCCGCCGACAAGGACGACTCGCCGGCGGTCGCGCGTGCGAGGTCCTCGTTAACGGCCAGCCGCGGGCGTCGGAGAGATCCGCCTGCCTCCGTTGCGGTCCAAGGCGGTGTCGTCTAACCTGAAGCCCGTGAAACTGCCGATGCGCAAGCGGATGGAAAATCGGCCCTCGCGTTGGCGCTTCGGATGGCGGGGCGGCCGTTACGGACCGTAAACCGATGTGCGAGCGAGTGGAGAATCAGCCCTTCTCGCTTGCCCTGCGTGTCTTGGAAGCAATCATCTGCGGGGAGGAAATATGCGGCAATTGTTGGACAGCGAGGCGGGATTCACGGGCTTGGTGGAATTCGCTCCCGGTTTCCGTCCGCGCTCGGAAATCAGCCACGTGCTATTCGACTTCGACGGTACTCTGTCGCTGATTCGGCAAGGCTGGCCCGATGTCATGGTGCCGATGTTCGTCGAACTGCTGCCACGGCTGGCCGGCGAGAGCGAAGCGGACGCGGCGCGGTTGGCGCTGGACGATATCATGCGACTCAACGGCAAGCAGACGATCTATCAGATGATCCAGTTGGCCGAGCGGATTCGGCAGCGCGGGGGCGAGCCGCGCCAACCGCTGTGGTACAAGCACGAGTACCTGCGACGGCTGGACGTACTGATCCGCGATCGGCTGGAGGGCCTGCGAGCCGGCCGGTTACAGCCTGACGACCTGTTGGTCCACGGATCGCGGCAGCTGCTCGAGCAACTTGACTCGCGGGGATTGACGCTGTACTTGGCCAGCGGCACGGACGAGCCGTTTGTCAAGCAGGAAGCCGAATTGCTGGACGTCGCTCGTTATTTTTGCGGCCGTATCTATGGGGCGCGGGACAATTATCAGAGCTTTTCCAAGCAGATCGTCATCGACCGCATCTTGCGCGAGAACGCTATTCCCGGCGAGCGGCTGCTGGCGTTTGGCGACGGTTACGTCGAAATCGAAAACACCAAAGCAGCGGGCGGATTGGCCGTCGCGGTCGCCAGCGACGAAGCGCATAACGGCTCGGGACGGATGGACGATTGGAAACGGCAGCGGCTGCTGGGCGTCGGCGCGGACGTCGTAATTCCCGATTATCTAGACGCGGCGCCGCTGTTGAACCGGATCTTCGGCGCGCCGGTCGGCGGTGCGTCATGCGGTTGGTCTCGGCCCCCGTTGGAAATGAGCCGGCTGCAGGTTTATCCGCTGGCGCAGCGGCGCAGCCTGAGCGCCGCCGACGAGATTCTGGTCGATCCCGCGGCACCGCCGGCGCCGTTGCCGGAGGCCGCCGATGCGGCGGTTGACGAGGCGGCCGAGCGGATTCGTGCGGCCCGCAGCCGCGGCGCCGCCGTGATGCTGATCTACGGCGCCCATTTGCTGCGCAACGGCGCCGCGCCCCTCGTCGACGCCCTGCTGGCGGAAGGCTGGCTGACGCACCTGGCGACCAACGGCGCGGGGACGATTCACGATTGGGAGTACGCCTGGCTGGGGCGGAGCACGGAGAGCGTTCGGGACGGCGTGGCGGCGGGCCGTTTTGGGGCTTGGGACGAGACGGGACGCAATTTGCAGATCGCGTTATTGGTGGCCGGCATCACCGGCGAAGGCTACGGGCGGGGATTGGGTCGGCTGATCGCCGAAGACGGCCTGACGCTGCCCGATCCGGAGACCCTGGCCGAGGAGATCCGCCGCGATCCGCAGCATCCGCGGACTGCGGCGCGGGCCGAACTGCTGGCGGCGATCTCGCGGCACGGGCTCACGCCGGGCCGCTATGCTCTGACGCATGCTTGGAAGCGGGCGTCGATCTTGGCTTCCGCCTTTCAGCGCGGCGTACCGCTCACGGTCCATCCCGGGATCGGTTACGACATCATCACCAATCATCCCATGTTCAACGGCGCGGCGATCGGCCGAGCCGCACAACAAGATTTTGCGCAGTTTTGTGCGGCGGTCGACCGCCTGGACGGCGGCGTCGTGCTCTCGGTCGGTTCGGCGATCATGGGGCCGCAGGTGTTTGAAAAGAGCCTCAGCTGTGTCAATAATCTTCGCCTGCAAGCCGGCCGGCCGATCGTTCAAGGACACTCGATTCACGTCGTCGATATCCAGGACGGAGGCGGCTGGGATTGGACCGCCGGCGAGCCGCCGAAGACGCATCCCGCCTACTATTTGCGCTTCTGCAAGAGCTATTCGCGGATGGGCGGAGCGATGCGCTACGTCCAGGCGGATAATCTGGGATTCGTTCAGCATTTGTTTCGACGATTGACATCGGGTTCTTAAATATGGATCTGCAGCGACTGCATGAGATCACGAATCGCTACAGCGGGCTTTCCATCGCCTTGCTGGGCGATTTCTGCTTGGACCGGTACCTGGAGATCGATCCGGCACGGCAAGAGACCTCGCTGGAGACCGGGCTGAGCGTCCACAACGTGGTTCGTGTGCGTGCTCAGCCCGGGGCGGCCGGCACGGTGCTCAATAATCTGGTCGCCTTGGGCGTCGGCAGGATCATTCCGCTGGGATTTGCCGGCGACGACGGCGAGGGATTCGAACTGGGCCGGGCTCTGCGCGCGATGCCCGGCGTCCGTTGCGAGTCGTTCCTGCAGACTCCCTTGCGGCGCACGTTTACGTACTGCAAGCCGTTGCTAGTCGAAGCGGGTCAGCCGCCGCGCGAATTGAATCGTCTGGACAGCAAGAACTGGACGCCCACGCCGGCGGAAGTCGAGGACCAGGTGATCGCGGCGATCCAGCGCCAGGCGGGGCACATCGATGCGCTGGCGATCATGGACCAGGTCGATTTGGCCGACACGGGCGTGTTGACGCGCCGCGTGTTGCACGCGGTCGGCGAGTTCGCCGCGCGGCATCCCGGGTTGCGGATTCTGGCCGACAGCCGCCGCAGCCTGCGCGGCTATCCGCCTGTATCCCTGAAGATGAACCGCGCCGAGCTGGGGATGCTGTTGGGCGGGCCGCCGCCCGCGGCGGCGGCGCAGACCCAACGAGCCGCACTGGAGTTGGCTCGCCGCAACGGGCGCGACGTGTTCGTGACGCTGGCCGAAGAAGGCCTGCTCGCAGCCAGTCCCAAGGGCGAAACGGTGCATTTGGCCGCTTTGCCGATCCGCGGGCCAATCGATATTGTCGGCGCCGGGGACGCGGTGACGGCCAATCTCACGGCCGCGTTGGCGGCCGGCGCGACGCTGTGCGAAGCGTTGGAACTGGCCAATGCCGCGGCTTCGGTGGTCATCCACCAACTGGGCACCACGGGTGCGGCGTCGGCCGGCCAGATTGCCGAAATGATGGCAGACGCTACGGGCGGTGCTAACGTTTGACCGGAGCGGCGGACGGGGACGCGGGCCGGTCATAGCTGGCCGGCGTAGCGGTCCTGGGATTCAGGAGCTTCCCGGCCTGAGACGTGCCGGCCAGGAAATTGTCGATCTGGGACGAATCTTTCAGCCGATCGAACTCCTTTGCCATCGCCAGCCGCAGTTTCTTTTCCTGGATGTCCCGATACAGTTCGTCCTTGACGGCGTCAAACTCCTTGACGATCGGCTGCGTGCGACCGAGACAGCGCAGGATGATGTACTTGTCGCCCATCGCGATGATCCCGGACAACTCGCCCTGTTTCAGCCGGAACGCTTCTTTTTCCAACACCGGCTGGCCGCTGTGCCGTCGCAGCGGCGGGACTTGTCCGAAATTGGACCGCGAACTGGGCTCGATCGAGTACTGGTTGGCTAGCTCGCCGAAAAACTGGTCTGTCGGATTGTTGCGGGCCATGTCCCAAACGGTTTGTGCTTGGCGCTGGTTGCTCAGCACGATGGCCAGAACTTCGACCCGGTCGCCGAAATTGGACTCGAAGCCCTTTTGCATGTCGTCGGCCGTCACTTCGACCCGTTCTCCCACCAGCTTCTTCAGGGCCACCGACGGCCACACCGCGTCCCGAACGTACAGTTCGATGGTCGTGGCATCGTTTTCGGTGACGCTTTTCAGCCAGGCTTCCACATCGGGCGAGCCGTCCTTCTTGAGGAAATTATAAGCTTCGGCCGCGCGCGTCACTTCGCGATCGATGTCCTGCTCGTCGACGATCTTCGCGTTACGCCGCAATTCCTGGATGAGCAGCAAGCGGTTGATCTCGCCTTCCAGAACGTCTTTGCCATGGCGCGCCAGGCATTCTTCGCCCAGTTGTTGCATCGTGATCGGCCGCCCGTTCAACAGGGCCGCCGTGTTCGGGTGCTGGCGCTGCAGGCTGGCATCCTTCAAGACGAGGACAATCTGCGTTTGCGATTGCAGTTGCTGGAACAGCTCGGCCGCCTCGACGCGCGTCTTCTGTTCGGCAAGCCGTTCCTTGAGCTGTGCCTCGATCTGCGGCAGGTGTTCGCTGGAGATATAGGTTTGCGGAAGCTGCTTTTCGCAGCGCAGGATCAGGTACTGGTTTCCCACGGGAATCACCGGAGAAATCTGGCCTTCCTGCAGCGCAAAAGCGACCTGCTCCAAATTCGGATCGCCGACGTGCTTGCGGATCGGTGGAATGACGCCATAGGCGCTGGCGGTCGCCCGGTCTTCCGAGTGATCTTTGGCCAGCTGGGCGAACGTCTCCGGATTGGCTTGAGCCGCCTGCAGCACCGAATCGGCTTTCTGGCGGCTGCTGACCACGATCAAACGGGCCTTGACCTTCGGTCCGTACTCCGCTTCAAAGGCTTTGCGAAAGTCGTCTTGCGAGACCGCCGACTGTTGAGATGCCAAGCGGCGCAGAGCCAGCGTCGGCCAAATGATGTCGTTGCGGTATTGCTGGGCGTTGACATTCCGTTCGGTTTCCAGCAGCGACAGCCAGCGATCGACCGACAACGCGAACTTGGTGGCCACCTGCTGGATTTCGGCCTCGATGTCTTGCTGGGTGATCGTCACCCCCTGCGATTGGCAAGCCTGCAGCAAGATCTGCTTGCTCACCATGCTGTCCAGGACCTCGTGCGCGTAACGCCGGATGCATTCGTCCGTGAGTGTTTGCCGCGTAATCGGCTCGCCGTTAACGACCGCCACCGGAGGCGGCTGGACCGGTTCGGACCGGGCGGCGACGGGCGCCGATTTCGCTTGCTGCGCTTGAACGGTCCGAGTGCCGATCGAATTCGCGCCAAGCACGACCAGCATGAAGAAAGAGGCCAGAACCGAGAGGTGAGTCTTGAGAAACGCGAAATCTGCGAAATCCGTGCGCGGCGTGCGGCCGCCAGCATCCTTGCCAGCCATGATCGCCTTCTCCATCGGGACGGGAGGAAATTGTGGTCCACCTGCGCGGGAAGCCCCCAACGCTGCTGGATGCGGGAGTATACGCGCCCCGGTGGAAACGGGTCAAGAGAAATTCGGCGGTCCGCGAGAATTTTCGCCGTCGCCGCTCAATGTCTCCCAGCCCGGCTGTCACGGAGGATCGCCGGGCGCGAATCCAAAGCGGTTACGAGTCCCCGCCGTCGAAGCTACACGTCGACGACGCTACGCCTTCAACCCCGTCGTCTGGAATTCCAGTTTCTCATTCGCTTTCATGATCTCGTCCCAGGTGGCTTCGCCGCCTCGATACGCCGCCGTGCGGCCGAGGATCGTGGTCAGATTGCTCAGCACGCTGGGGGCCACGGTCGGATTCGACCAGTCGCCCTTCAGGATGCTAGCATGAAAATCGGCGATATTGGTCACGCAGCCTTCGGTGAACAATCCCGGCTGGCTGCCGCCTTTGTAGGATTTTCGGCCGCGGATCAGCACTTGTCCAAAATAGTGCGTCTCCAACGTTCCCTCGGGACCGAACATCTTGTTGCCGATGTCGTCAAAGCCCGTGCCATACTGCTTCGAAGCGAATGAGATGACGACGTCGTCGGGAAAGAAAAAGACGACGGAAAACTGTCCGTGGCAATCGCCGGGATCCGTCCGGCCTTTGCGCCCGCACGTGCCGTACGCCTTGACGGGCGGTTGGCCGACGATCCAGCTGGCGACGTCCAGCGCGTGGATATTCTGTTCCGTGATCACGTCGCCGGACAGCACACGGTCCAATCCCCAAGCGCGCAAGCGATTCTCCGGCTTCTTGGGATCGGCCGCCAGCGCATCGTCGCCGCCCCAAGTCGTGCTGCAGTAATACACGGCTTCGCCCGAGACCAGCGGTCCGAGGTCGCCGGCATGAACGCGGCGGATCGCCTCGCGATAGAACTCGCTGGCCCGAGTCTGAAAATCGACCAAGAAGCACTTTTTGTTCTCCGTCGCCTTCTTGCCGGCGTCGGCAATCGTCAAACAGCCCGGCACGTCGACGGCGACCGGTTTGGCGACGAACACGTGACAGCCGGCGTCCGCGGCGGCCAATGCTTGCTCGGGATGGAAGTACGGAGGGCTTTCAATCACCACGGCGTCCGGCTTGGCATCCAGGACGCGTTTGTAGCCGGACAAGCCGGCATAGCGGTGCGCGGCGTCGACGTGAAACCGCCCGCCCAGGTCATCGGCGCGGTCAGAAAAGTAGTCGGCGGCGGCGACGATTTCATAGCCGCCGTGATCCATGAACAATTTCCCGATCCATTTGCCGCGCCCGCCACAGCCGACCACGCCGAGCTTGATTTTGGTGTTGGCTTGCGTGCCGAACACCAGTTCCGGCTTGATGAACGTGACGCCGGCGGCGGTCGCGCCGGCCAAAAAACCGCGGCGATTCAACGCGGTGCTGGGTTGCTGGCGGGTGGTGGTCGAAGCGTGGGACATGTCGGAACTCCTTGACAGCAAGTAAAGCGTCCCGCCGGCAATGGCAGGCCGCAGGGGAGGGAACGTTGCGTCGTCGTCGAGCACAGCGGTCGGACGCACGACGGCGGAACTCGAAAACGCATCTCCAGATTACTCGAATTGCCGCCGATCGCCTAGTTCAAGACCCAAGATTGGATTAGCATACAGAACACCGAGCCACACCTTACCTGGAGCCTTCGCCATGCCTTTGCCGACCCCTTCGCTTCGCGACGACGCCTTGGCCGTTTGGCAAGCGGGCGTCGACGCGGTGCGCAGCGACCGCTTGGTTCAAGACGCAGTCCAGGTGCGCGACGAGCATCTGTGCGTGGGCAATCTGCGTTTGGCGTTGGGGGAGATCAGGCGTCTGGTGGTGGTCGGTTGTGGCAAGGCCGGCGCCGGCATGGCGGCGGGCCTGGAAGCGGCGCTGGGCGAGCCGCTGATGAAGGACAAACACCTGACGGGCTGGATCAACGTTCCCGATGACTGTGTCCGGACTCTGCAGCGAGTTCACCTGCACGGGGCTCGCCCACCAGGAGTCAACGAACCGACCGCCGCCGGCGCCGCGGGCGCGGAACGGATCCTCGAACTGGTCCGGTCGCTGTCCGCCGACGATGTCTGCCTGTGCCTGATCTCCGGCGGCGGCTCCGCGCTGTTGCCGGCGCCGGCCGAAGGCATCACGCTGGACGACAAGCTGAGCGTCACGCGGCACTTGAGTGCCGCCGGAGCCAACATCCGCCAGTTGAACACGGTGCGGAAGCAGTTGAGCCGCATCAAGGGAGGCGGCTTAGCTCGCGCCTGCGGCGCGGGCCGGCTGATCGCCCTGATCATCTCCGACGTGCTCGGCGACCCGCTCGACATCATCGCTTCCGGGCCCACGGTGACGGATTCCTCGACTCCGCAACAAGCGTTGGAGATCCTGGACCAGTTCCAAGCCCGCCAAGCAGGCGTCTCGCCACGGGTGTTCCAGGTGTTGGAGCGCGCCGCCGCGCAGAATCCGTCCGCAAGCCGCTGCGCCGCTTGCGACGTCACGCATCGGGTGATCGGCAACCTCGCGACGGCTGTCGCCGCCGCGGAACGCGAGGCCGAACGCCGAGGTTACCGGACGCGTGCCATCGCGATGCAGCACCTCGAAGGCGAAGCGGAGCAGGTGGGCCGCGAGTTGGCTGCCAAGGCGTTGGCGATGCGCGCGGCCGGCGGCCGGCGGTGCCTGGTCCACGGTGGCGAACCGACGGTCAAGCTTGTCGCCGACAGCCGCCGCGGCTTGGGCGGGCGAAACCAGCAACTGGTGCTGGCGGCACTCGAGTATTTGGTGGACGAACAGCGCGATTCGGCTCGCGGGCTAACCTTGCTTTCGGGCGGGACGGACGGCGAAGACGGACCCACCGACGCGGCCGGCGCGGTGTTGGACGAAAACGTCCTCGCAGCGGCCGCCGCTCAGCGGTTATCCGCGCGCGAGTATCTTACGAGAAACGATGCATACCGCTTTTTCGAGCCGCTCGGCGCGCTGTTGCAGACCGGCCCCACGCACACCAACGTCTGTGACGTGCGCGTGGTTTTGACGATAGGCGAAACCTGACCGAGATGAGCGGCGGATGCGTAGGACACGAGCCTGAAGTTCTCGCCGGCAAGCACCTCAGGCCGCTGCGCGGTCCCGTAACAGGTAGGAACTGGTGAGCGGCGGACTCGGGGCTTACAATCTGTGACGATGCCGCGGGTGGTCTAGCCCGCATTTCTCATCACGACGCTTGCTTCGGCAAGGTCAGACTAATGGCCGGCAGTGCGGGATTCTCCAGGTAAACGGGCAGATACTCAAAGACGTATCCGTCCGGAGTTGGAGAAACCGCCTTCGGGCACGCAAGAGTTGGCCGATTTTCTCGCTGGGCGTCATCGTTGCGGGGCGCACTTGAGTGCGCATCTGAGGAAACGGGTAGACAACAGGGAAAACGAACCGTATCCTAAATCCGAGAGGCCCCGGCCTACTCACGCGGAGCCGCGATCCAGTCTTGGAAAATGGTTGGCGTCATCGGCGCGGTCCGGTGACGATTGTCGCCGCCTTTTGATTCATGTCGCTGAGTTCAGAGTCGGCGAAGTGGAAACCGCGCAGCCTTCCAGAGGAGCGTGATCGCAACGTTCCAGGACAATTGCCGGTAGTCGCAAGCCGAGTCTCTTCTTCGCGCGCCGAGCGGACGGTCGGAAGCGACCAAGAATCGCATTTCTGTTAACCGGATGAGTCCGTTTCCGCAAAGGGTTGGTTCCGTTCGGGAGGCCACCGAAAAGCAACGAAACTTGGCAAGTCGTTTGACTTGAAACGACTTCCGCGATCTGCAAGACATAGATGGTTATGAAGTGGGATGTGGCCAGCCCCAAAGAAAAACGTGTGGCCCGTCTGGTCGGGCTGGGTTTTGCTTGACCAGTCTTTGTCTTGCTATTCGGGGATTTTGCCCAAGATGCGTGTAAGGTATAGCCAGTTGGTCCAGAATAGTAAAGCGGAGGGAATATTCATGCTGCAGGCGCCCGCGACCCGCGCCACACTGCTCGTCCGCCTGCGTGATCCGGGCGACGACGACGCTTGGCGGCAGTTCGTGCAACTGTATGCGCCCGTCGTTTATCGCCTGTATCGCCAGCGCGGCTTGCAGGATGCCGATGCCGCGGATTTGACGCAGGAAGTCCTACGGGCGGTGGCTGCCGGGGTTGGCCGGCTGGACTACGACCCGGAACGCGGCACATTCCGTGGCTGGCTGTACGGAGTTGTCCGCAACAAGCTAAAGGACTTTCTCAACCGCCGCTGCCAATATCCGCAAGCGAACGGAGATGCGGCGACGTCTGAAATCCTGCAAGCGATCCCGGCGGCGGAAGAGGAATCGGAAAGGTGGGACCGCGAATACGAGCGGCGATTGTTCTCGATCGCCGCCGAGAAAACGCGAGCGGCGGTGGATGAAGCAACTTGGCAAGCGTTCTGGCGTACGGCGCTGGATGGCCAGCCGGCGCGAGATGTAGCCGATGCCCTCCAAATGAGTGTCGGTGCCGTCTACGTGGCCAAGAGCCGCGTTGTGGCCCGGATCAAACAACACGTCGCCGAAATCGAAGGAAATGAACGATGAACAGTCCCTATTCCGCGCCTCAGTTTCAGCCTACGCTGCGTTTGCCCGGTTGTCCGCCCGACGAGCAGCTTGGTGACCTCGTCCAGGATTCGTTATCTGGACCACGCCAGGCGTGCCTGATCGCCCACCTGGACCAGTGCCATGATTGCCGGATGCGGCTGGAAGCGATTGCGGCTGACGGCGAGCAATGGCTCGCCATTCGACACAACCTGCGTGCGTCTGACGATGAGGAATTCCTGCCATCGGCCCGGCTGACGGCCGCCATTCGCTCGCTGCAGGAACCGACGCGGGAGGATCTGGCGGGTAACCCAGCGGGCCCCGATCGCGCCCCGGCGGCCCGGGACGGCGAGCTTCCCCGGCGGATTGGCCCTTACGAGATCATCGCGTTGGTCGGCCGCGGCGGCATGGGGCTAGTCTACAAGGCGTTCGACCCTGCGCTCGGCCGGCATGTGGCGATCAAGGTCATGGCCGATTCGTTTGTCGCACACCGCGAATCGCTGCAACGGTTCCGCCGCGAGGCCCGTTCGGCAGCAGCGATCCGTGACGCGCACGTGGTGGCGATCTATGCTATTGAAGATTCCTCGTCGCGTCCCTACCTGGTCATGGAATTCGTCGCAGGCGTGTCGCTGGAGGAACGGCTGAACCGCGCCGGGCGGCTGGAGTGGTCGGAAGTCGCCCGGATCGGTGCCGAAGCGGCCTCCGGACTGGCGGCAGCGCACGCGGCCGGCTTGATCCATCGTGACATCAAGCCCGCCAATATCCTGATCGAACAACGCACGGGGTGTGTAAAGATCAGCGACTTTGGCTTGGCCCGCGCCGTGGAGGACAGCAGTCTGACGCAGACCGGCTGTGTGCGCGGCACGCCTGAGTATATCTCGCCGGAACAGGCCGCCGGCGAACGTGTCGACCAACGCGCGGATCTGTTTAGCCTCGGCAGCGTCCTGTACGCCGCTTGCACGGGCGTGCCGCCGTTCCACGCCGATAACACTCTGGCCGTGCTGCTGCGCACGCGCGAGGATTCGCCGACGGCCATCGGCGAAATCCGCGACGATGTTCCGCCCGCGCTGATCAGGGTGATCAACCGGCTGCTGAGCAAGGAGCCGGAGAACCGCTTCACCTCGGCGGGGGAAGTCGCGGAACTTCTGCAACAAATCCAGCGGGGCGAAGCAGTCGCTTGGGCCGACGGCGCCGTCATGCCGCCTCCCGCTGTGTCCCGATCGTCTGCGTGGAAGCTACTCGCGTTGGCTGCGGGTCTGCTGCTGGCGGTGGGCGTAGCAGTGGCAGGTATCTACGGAGTCGTTTCGTCGGTTTCCAACTTACGCGAGACTGTATCCGCACTGGCCCTCGCTGACTCCCTGCCAGCCGGACATCCTCCCGGCACGTCGGGCCATCCGGCCGGAGTTAGCGATGCCCCAACTCCGCCGGAACTCGCCATCGCCTTGACGGCTGACGAAAAAGAACATCTTCCACCCCCATCCGTCCCGCAGCCCGCCGAGGCCGCGAAACCCGGCAAAATGTCCGTCCCGCCAGCTCCGGCTCGTGTCCAGATCGTCACGCCCGAGGGGCTGATGCGGGAACGGATTCAGGCCGAAAAAGACCTCCTCGAGCTGCGACGTCATCCGCTGTTGGTCCGAGAATTCCCAGGCCATGCCGGACCGGTGAGCAGCTTGGCGTTTACGCCGGACGGTGCATGGGTGATTTCCGCCAGCGGCTGGCCGACGGGCGATCGCACGGCGCGCGTCTGGGAAGTCGCGACGGGTAAGGAAGTACGCCGTTTCGATACGACGGCCATGCCCAAGAACCCCGGCACGTCGGGGGGACGCGAAGCGCCCGGCGAACTCTACACCGTGGCCGTTACGCCGGACGGCGTTCACGCGATCACGGGGGCAACGGGTGGTGCCGTCTGCGTCTGGGAAATCGCGACCGGCAAACTGGTCCGCCAGTTCGACAAGCACACTGGTACGGTCTTCGGTTCGGCCATTTCGCCCAAGGGCGATGTGGTTCTGACCGGCGGACGGGACTCGATCGGCCGGCTGTGGAACATGGCGACCGGTGATGAGTTGCTGCAGTTGTCCGGCCACCGAAGCTGGGTCCGCTCGGTGGCCGTCTCGCCCGACGGCAAGCGGGCCTTGACGGGAAGCTACGACCAAGTCATGCGGCTGTGGGACTTGGACAAGGCCGAAATGCTCCACGAGTTCAAAGGCGACAGTTGGGTCTGGGATCTCGCGTTCGCGTCCTCCGGCAAGCTGGCCGTCGCCGCTGTCGGCAATCGGATTCACCTGTGGGACATCGACAGCGGCCAACTCATTCGTTCGCTTTCCGGACATGGAGGCGGCACAACAGCCGTGGATTTTTCGCGGGACGGTCGACTTGTGGTTTCCGCCGGCTACGACAACACGGTCCGCCTGTGGAACGTGGACACGGGTGAGCTGTTGGAGACGTATACGGGACACCGCGACTGGGCGTTTGACGTGAAGTTCTCACCAGACGGCCAGCATGTCGCCTCGGCTGGCGGCGGGCGCTACACGGCCACGGGGGGCACCGAGGCAGGCATCGACTTCGCCCTGCGACTTTGGAAACTGCCGCCGACCGGGCCGCGGGTCGCCAAGCCGAAGTAACTAGATGGAAGCGGCAGGGCAATAATGCCCGACGGAGTGCCAGGTTTACGGCAAGGACGGTCTGGCAGAATGAAGGCGTTGACTCGTCGCGGCCTGGTCAACGCGTTCGGCGAGTTGTTGTTGGTCGCGCGTCAAATAGGGGAGCCCAGATGGCCAGTCACTTTCCGATTCCTGGCGCCCTTGCCCTGCTGATTCTGCCGTGCTCGTCGCTTCTCGCGGTACCGCCGCGTGACGCCCTGGACGGCGAAAGCCGAATGGAGTTTATCGACACTCCTTTGGCCCAGATTGCGGCGTTCTTGTCACAACAGCACGCCGTCAGAATCGAGCTGGCCCCGAGGGTCGAGGGCAACGAGCCAATCTCTGTGAACGGCAGAGGCCGGTTAGCGGACGTGCTGACGAAGATCCTGCGTCCGTTGTCTCTCGAGTACCGCATCGACCAAGACGCAATCCTCATTGCGCCCACCGAGGAGGGCGTGTACCTGAAACGCCTGCGGGACAACGCGGAGGCGGAAGGTCGGGCTCGAGAGTTGGAGCACCGGGCACGCGAAACGTTGAAGGCCGTGGACGCTCGTTTGGTCGTGGGCAGCCGTGGATGGGTGACGCAGGCAAAGCTCTCCGGGGACAACGTTTCGGACAATCAGATCGCGCCACTCAAAGACCTACGGCGTCTAACCCGCTTAGATTTGAGCGGTACGGCCATCACCGACGAGGGACTTTCACAACTGAAGGGCCTTGACCAACTTGCCATGTTGAGACTGGATGGAACCAAAATCAGCGACGCAGGGCTGAAGCACCTGCGAGCGCTCGAAGGCTTGCAGGCGCTCGACATCTCGAACACACAAATCACCGACGACGGTCTGCTGACGCTTGCCGAGATCCCGACGCTTCAAGCCGTCCGTGGTGCTGACACGCGGATTACTGCCAAGGGAATCGCACGACTGCGTGAAAAGCTTCCGCAGGTTCGAGTCCAAACTGAGATCCCGAAGCCCGCGAAGTCGCAATCGGGCGGCGCCAACCAAGCCAACCCAAGCGATCCGTTTGGCGGTAGACGCCGGTAGCCGACACCCGCGTTAGCGACGATGGCCTCCAGAAGTTAGCCGATCTCGGGAGCCTTCACACGGTTTACGTCCAGAACACGAGCATTCACGACCGAGGGCATCGTAATGTGCGAAAATCTGGCACCCGTATTCGCCCGTTCGACGATCGCCCGGTCCGGCCCTCCCGTGCCAAGGACAAAGGACGCTGATCGCCGAACAACAGAAGGATGGCCATCATGCAATGCTCCCATTCTATCTCGCCGAGAAATCCTCTTCGACGCTTGGTCCTTGGGCCGCCTCGGTCACGTTGGATTTACATCTTGGCCTGCCTCATTCCGGCCGCAGCGGTGGTTTTCTATCACGAGTCGATTGCCTGTTGTGACGAACTACTCACGACGGTGCGGACCGCGGCGAGGGAATCCCGTGACGGAATTCCTCGCGCCATATGCTCTGGTCGGATATCAGCGTGGGACGAGACCGGGCAGATGACGGAAAACGCCGCTTTCTCGCTGGAATTTGACCTCGACCGTTTTCTTCTGTCGCTGACGTACGATCCGATCGACGGCCGAGACCCACGGTACACACGGCGGGTCATCGTGTGCGACGGGTCCGCGCTGCTCAGCAACACCTGGTCGCCACGAATTCGACCCGCTGGATGCGAGGCGGAACTCTTCGAGGCAAGAGCGAACTCCCTGGCATCTGCGACACAGGGCTTTGTCTATTGGAAACCAGCAAAGACCGCGGTTCTCTTGGCTTGGGATGTGCTGCTCGATCGTGATTTTGACGTAAAACAGACCGGCAACAACGAGATCCGGGGGACCGGAACTCCCTGGCCAAACACGGAGGTTGTATTTGTCGCCCGCCGGGACATGGGGTGCAATGTCGCAACAATTTGCAGCCGTCGGCGTGTCGGCGAGATGATTTACGAGTGCCGGTATTCAGCGGATTGGGCAAGAATTGGCAAACACTGGTATCCAAAGCGGGTCGTCCTCGAACATCTTAAGAACGATGGGCTTCGCCGGAAGAGTGAAATCAGTTACGAGAACTTCAAGCTGCAGCAGGCTCTGCCGGATGACTACTTCACTTTGCAGAAAGCCAAGCTTTGTGCTGGCTCGCGGATCATAAGTCGCCTTGACAACGTGCCGACTGGGATTCTCCACGTACCGTCAGCGCCTCAACGCAGTGAGGCTCGTCAGGGCAATCTCGCCCAGCCGGTACAATCGTTGCTGGCCGAGGGCGAACAAGCGGGATGTGTACAATAGCAACAGGTCGCCGAACAATGGGATGGAGTGCTCGCACAACGGTTTTCCGCCTGTTCCCGCACGACGGTTCTCCTTGTCGATGTTGTTGCCTTCCGTGCAACTGGTGTTGTCGTGGTGGCGGTTTTCCTTGATCGAATGCCAGGGTGACGTTTGCGCTACGCCAATCACGAATCGCCTTCCAGTTTTAGCCCTGCGGCGAACCTGGCCCCTCCGCGATGGCGAACCAACAGGGCCATACTGGGAATTGGTTCCCGTAACGGGTAGGAAGTTCGCGGACGGCAAGGCCCCCCTCCATGAGGCTGTCAAAATGCGAACTTCCTTGGCAGCGGCGAGGATCTGGCGGCGCGTATGGAGGCAACTCTATTCGACCCACGGCGGAACTTCACCGTCTCCCGTCCGTTCGCCCTGCAGGATCCAGGACAGATTCAAGCGAGCGACTTGCATCGCCGTGTAGGTTCCATCCGGCCCGCCCTCGAACAGCAGGTAGATCGTGCCTTCGCCCGGTGTGCCCGGCCGCGCGGCATCCAAGCACGAATACGCGCTATGCGAGGCGTGTACGAGCCGCTTTACGGGCCACGTTTCGCCGCCGTCAAAACTGGCCCAGACGGTCATCTTTTCCCGTGCTCCCCCGGCCGTGTCCGCGTTGCTGTAGATCAGAATATCACGATCTTTCACGGGCAAGCGTACCAACCCGCCCTTCATGCCATAGCCCCGGCCGTATCCGCCGCCGTCGATCAGCACCGGGCTGACCCGCAGGTCTTCCCACGACTGGCCACCGTCGTAACTCCATGCTTCGCGCCGCAAGATTTCCTCCGGCCGCAGTTCGCGGGCTCGGGATTTGTCGTAATACCCGCTGCAGCTGCGCGAGTTGTAGTAGATTCGTCCGTCCCGCAACTCCGCCACGGCTGCCTCTTCGGTCGTCCCTTCCGGAAACAGCCCGCTCACCTGCCAGGTAGCCCCGCTGTCGTCACTGTAGATCGCGCAACTGTAGATCGAATCGACGGGCTGCCGATCGGAGGGATGCTCCTTGGCGTGCGGGCGGAACGTGGCGGAAACCAAGAGACGTCCCTTGTGTCTTCCATGCCGAAGCGTAATGCCGGCCTCGCTGGCGTTGGCATGCAGGATGTATTTGCCGGGCGTGCTCTGCTCTTCCCACGTGCCTCGCTGCTTTAATCCCGCCCGCTCGATCCATTTCATCACCTCGTTGGGTTTCAAAGTGATCTTTTCCTCTTCCCAGGTCTTGCCGTGATCGCGGCTTCGCCACAGCCTGTCCACGCCGTCCCACATGCGAACCGACAAGATATCTCCGCTGTTCTCATCGACCACCATATTGCTGTCCAAGAAACCGAAAGGCACGTCGATGATTTCTCCCCAGCTCCGGCCTCCGTCTTCGCTGCGCCGGAGTTGCTTGGAATAGTTACGCATCGCCAGCACGGTTCCATCGACAGCCACGGCGAAATAGGGCTCCCGAACGCTCTTGTCCCCTTCAAAAATGACCTGCTTCTCAAGCAGCGGCTCGCCCAGAAAAACATTCAGCGGACCTTCCGCCGGCTTGCCCGCTGCGGTCAGTCCTTCCTGCTCGGACGACTGGCCCGCGGCGCCGCCGAAAAGAAACCCTGCGACAATCATCGCCGTGAGGGTTCCACGAATCATTCTATTGCTGCACATGGCGACTCTCCTGGGGTTCGTTGTTGGCAAGCCCGCGGCTCCCGCGGTTACTCTGCGGCGCGCAGCCGCTGGGCGGTTTCCGCACTCACGGCGAACACCGTCCCGTGCCGGATACCACGGGGCAAGGTGACTTGGACGGGGGTGAAACTCTTGAAATCCTGCGTCGCAACCGCGCCGTATCCGCCTTTGTTATACATGTCGTAGTAGACCAGCCAGCGGTCGCCGACCCGGATCACGGCGGGCCCCTCGGCCCAAGAGACGGCCGTGTCGGTGAACGCCGGTTCGGCCTCGCCCCAAGGCCCGTTCACGCCGGCCGTCGACCAGACGACGCGCAGATTCTTCTGAGGTCGTGGCCGAAGCGTCTCGTCTTTGACCACCACGCCATAGCGGCCGTCCTTGCTGAACAGGAAGGCATCGATCACGTTGAAACCGCCGTCATAGAAAAGTCGCTTGGGCGCCCATGTCTTGAAGTCTTGCGTCGTCGCGCAGTAGATGCGGTGATTCATGTCTCCGCTTTCCTGCGTTTCGGCAAAACGGCCGTCGATCGTGGTCGACCAGAGGACCAGATACTGGCGCGAGGCGTCGTCGTAGAAGATCTCCGGCGCCCACGTGTTCCGCGCGCCCGGCTCGTCCCGGTTGACGGGAATATATTCTTGCTCGGACCAATTCAGCAGATCCTTGGAGTGGGCCAGGCCAAACCCGTCATCCTTCCACGAACTGGTCCACACCATGTGGTACTGACCGTCGGGGCCGCGAGAGACGCTGGGGTCGCGGGTCAGTTTGCCGCCGATCCGAGGGACCAGGATTGGCCGACCGCCGTTGACCTCGCGCCAGTTCGTACCGTCGTCGCTGAGCGCCAAGTACACGCCGGCCTCACCATTGCCGCGGAAGAACGTGAACGCAAAATCCGTCGCGGCGGATACCGGCGGCCGGATCAGCGACATCACGACGACCGCCCAGCCTGCGCACTGGATACACGTGAATCGTAAGCCTATCATGAGACGTTCCCTTGCCGACCTGGAGGATCGCTGATACGTCAATCCAAGCCAATCCGCTGGATATTCACGTGAAGAATACGCAGAGGCATAGCACAGCCCGCCCATCAAGTCTCTCGCCTTCGAGGCGGCAGTATACGAGACGATGACGTACCAAGTCAAGACAGCGAGGAGGCTGACCCGAGCCGCGTGCCTTTGGAGATTCCAAGGGGGATCATCCCAGCCTTGCAGAGGATCGTTGACGTGGCATTCTATTCCGTCGCCTTATGGCAATTGCACCGCTTCGCTCCCGTCAATCGAGCCGATGGCGCGCCACACGTCCAGACCGATCGCGTCCGTCACGAACCGCACTGAGGCGTCGCACATCGTGACCTGCACTCCGCCCATGTGTCGGCTGCGCGAGGCCGAGGACTCGTTATTTCCATTGACCGGCACACACGGCAAGTTCAGGTTGGGTTCATTGTCGGCTGCCGTGCATTGCGTAATCCGGATATTGTCCGGCACGGGACTGTTCGGCGTGTTCAGAGTGAAGATCCACGCCGCGCCGGGGAAGTCTCGCCAATAGCAGCCGCGGAATCCACCGTTCGCGTTCGAACCGCGGAGCATCTCGCCAAAGGCCATCGAATTGGTGGTGCCGTCGAGAATGTCTCCCATGGCCACCGCGCGATAGCCGAAAGCGGCGCGGAGGTGTCCCGCCGAAAGCGACCGCGATGCGCCCTTGTTCAGGTTGCCGAAGAACACGGCGTAGTTTCCTCTGGCAAAGGCGTTCGGAGCGTTCTGTGTCCAAACGCTCGCGCCGCGACTGTCGCTCGGACAACCCATCGTGGGAATCACCTGGGCCGTCGGTGCATCTGCACCCGCGCCGTTCTGGGCACACTCCTGAACCTGATTGCTAGGGGCGGGGCGGCACGTGAAGTCGAAGCGGTCGTACGTCGCTTGCTGCTCCAGATACGGATACAGGTGGATTGCCCAGGGCAACCTTGGGTAAGCCGTTTCCACCGTAAGATCCGACTGGAGTACGCCCATCGGGAATATTTTGTGAACGTCATGATAGTTGTGTAATGCCACGCCCAATTGCTTCATATTATTGGAGCACTGGGACCGCCGGGCCGCCTCCCGCGCCGCTTGAATCGCCGGCAGCAGCAGCGCCACGAGGACGCCGATGATCGCAATGACCACAAGCAATTCCACTAACGTAAAGCCGATTCGATTCTTTCGGACCATAGGTCACCTCTGGATCAAGACCAATAAAGCACTCTTCCAGTCTTGGATGCGCGAAAAGGGAGCCAAAACGATCGAGTCGATAGAATTCTTTCGCTCGATGTTTCACAAGACAAGACCGTTATCCCCTATCCCCCGCAAAACCCCTCGCCGCTAACGCGAGGTGAGTTCAAAGTCCTGTGCCCCAGTGCTCTCAGCCACCATGATCTCTAATCCCGTCCGGTGCTTTTCCGGGACAAGGTCGATTGTTTCCGGATAGGGACGACCGCCATCGGCCTCGTCCGTCAACATCCTGCCCGTTTCCGTCCGTGCATGAAGTTGGACCAGCACGCGGCCCAAGGGAACGCCAGACGCCTTGTAGCGGCCCTCGCGGATATCCGCTGTTACAGCCACCCCGACCTGCATGGGCGTGAAGCTAATCATTCCTTGTTCGACAGGCGCACCGTCGATCGATACGACCCCTTCGAGAGTTGCCGTCGAACCGCCCGAGTCGCCGCATCCGCCAACGACGATGCCCAGTACTGCGAACACTCCAGCCAGCCGATGAATCATGAGCCGCACACCTCAACCGACCAAAGGGAAAGAATCCCAAACGTTTCATTCACTTACCGATGCCGACGCGCGAACGTCGCGATATCGATTCTTTGCCAAACGCACGAGAACTGGTTGTATCCTCCAAACGGTATCGGACGTCCATCCGACTACCCTCTCGGACGTAACTTGCCAAGAACGGCTCCCCCTGACTTCTCATCGGCAGACAGGAGTGGGCCAGGATGGTCTGGCCCCCGACAAACTTGTCTCGGTGAGAACATGCCTGACCGCACACAATGATGTTCCCCTTCGGCCCTTCTCTTTTTACCGCCGCCCGCGACGGCCGGCCATGCCTCACCGCGGCCGCCGCCGGTTATGGGCGATGAGGCCCGCGACATACGCCGCTTTGAACCCGGCGTCGATGTTCACGACGGTGACGTTGGACGCACAGCTGTTGAGCATGCCCAGCAGCGCCGCCAAGCCGCCAAAACTGGCTCCATAGCCCACGCTGGTCGGCACCGCCACAACCGGGCAATCGACCCAACCGCCGACGACGCTGGGCAGCGCACCTTCCATCCCGGCGACCACGACCACGGCATCGACACTCCGCAATTTATCCAGGTGGGCGGGCAGACGGTGCGGTCCGGCCACGCCCACGTCGTGAATCATGGTGACTTCGATGCCCATCCAGTCCAGCGTCTCCCGCGCTTCCTCGGCGACCGGCAGATCGCTCGATCCGGCAGTCACGACCGCAACTCGGCCCGACGGGCCTTGCTCCGCCGCCGTTGTGGCCTGCGGCGTGGCGATGCGAAAAGTCCGGGCGGCGGCGTTGTAACGGCCGGCGGGAAAAGCGGCCGACAGGACAACCGCCTTGTCAGCGCTGATCCGCGTGGCTAGGACGTGGATGCTCTCGTCCAGCAGACGTTGGAAGATCGTCGTCAACAATTCGACGCTCTTGCCTTCGCCATACACGACTTCGGGGAATCCGCAGCGCCGCGAACGATCCAAGTCGAGCGTCGCTGTGCCCAAGGCCGCCGAGAGCGGCGTGGACAGCGGGCGGGCGACCGTCTGGACAAATTCGTCCACCGACAGCGCCCCCCCGGCCAATTGTCGTGCCAGCTGCTCCAATTCTGCTCGTTGCATGGCCTCACCGTTCTAAACCCAATCGAGACCCGAAATCCGCCTGACTCGCTCCTCGTAGTCGCCCAACAGACCACCCACTACATCCCAGCCGTCGCGGCGCCGCACCTCGATATCGCCTTGGGCATTGACGCGGACGATCGTTTCTAGGGCAATTCCCGCCGCCGCCATGTCGGCTCCGCGCAGTTCCCCTTCGTTCACAATTTCGGCCAGTGTCTTTCCAGTCATCTCGACGAATTGCATGATTTGCGACTCCGTTTGAAGCTCAAAGAAAGAACCGGAAGTCTACACTGCGGACCTTGCCCGCAGCAAGATGGGCGACGAGAGCTTGCTACGGAACGTCTCCAGCGGCTAGGCTCCGCCATTGGTTGTGCCCAGCCGGCGGCGGACCGCTTCGCTCAAGCTCAGCATCTGCTCGACGCCCAATTCCTCCGCGCGGGCATTGCCCTCCAGCGTCTGTTCCCGCAGGATAGCGTCCACCGCCTCCTTGTCCAACTCGTTCTTGAATGCACTCAGTAACTCACTGCGAAGGAATTTGCGGCGATGGAAGAACATCGAGCGGACAAACGAGTGAAAAAACGCCAGGTCCGGAATCCGGGCGCGTTTTTCCGGCGAAGGTATAATCTGCAGGATCGCCGATTCCACTTTGGGCTGCGGCCAGAAAACCGTTGGAGGCAAAATGCGAACGAGCTGGGTTTCACACTGGCATTGAACCCAGATGCTCAAGGCCCCGTAATCTTTGCTGGACGGGGCGGCCGTGATGCGTTCGGCCAGTTCTTTTTGGATCGTCACGGTCATCGAAACCGGCAGCAGGTCGGTGCTGAGCAAGTTGGACAGCACCGGCGTGGCGATGCTGTATGGCAGGTTGGCCACCAATTTGACGCGACAGCCGGGTCGTTGGCTCAGCTGGGTGCGGACGGCTTCCAGCAGTTCGGGATCAAAATGGCTCTTGTTCCTCAAGGCGTCTTTGCACAGCATGGTCACGTTGGGACAGTCGATCAGGGCTTCGGAGGCCAGTTGATACAGCTGGGGATCGACTTCGATCGTCACGACAGCCGCCGCGCGAGCCGCCAACAGAGCCGTTAGCGAGCCCGTGCCGGTGCCGATCTCCAGCACCACGTCGTCGGGTCGCGGGTTGGCCGTATCGGCCAACAATTGAACGAGGTTCAAATCGATCAGGAAATTCTGGCCGCGGCGGGTATTGGGACGAAGGCCCACCTCGCGGAACTTGCCGATCAGAAACGACGCGGTTTGCCGGGGAATTGTCATGAAGTCGTGGTCTTGGCTTTTGAAAATACCGTTCGCTGGTGAGAAAACGGTGTGTGCAACGTCAAAGCAGCAGTCTGGGGCCTGCGCCGCGAATTGTCAACCAGCCGCCGCGTCAGGGGTCGGGGGGTGAAAATTAAAAAATTTGGGGGCGGGGGGGGAGGGTGGGGACCGGCGGGGGGGGCCAAATTTTAATTTTAAAGCCCCCCCCCCCAGCGCCCCCGGACGGCGGG
>Ga0351891_1006_pt1 | contig 106479 bp, 72 predicted proteins | sample TotcelFGM3001K13_FD_206768 | JGI IMG/M metagenome (GOLD analysis project Ga0351891, IMG submission 206768) | Enriched cells from coal bed in the Powder River Basin, Montana, United States - Total cells FGM rep3 HSBNCT.FGM.300.1.K13 ... | reverse complement strand
GGAGTTGCTGCGGTTTGTGAGCGAAACGTGCGGTTTGGTCTGTGGCAGCGAGACGGGCCACGAGGCGGCGGTGCCCTACGTGCATTATTTCGAGGGCATGTTGAGCTTGGGACCGTACCGCGTGCCGGATTCGGGACGGCGGATGGCGGACATCGTCGAGGAGGTTCCGCAGCGCGTGGCCAAGTTCCAGACCGGCCATTTCTATCGCTTGCCGCTGTGGGAGCTGGTCTATCACGATTGCGTGGTGGGCCAGTGGTATTGGGGCGATTACAACAACAAGCTGCCATCGCTGTGGGACCGCCGCGATCTGTTCAACGCCCTGTACGGTACCCCGCCGATGTTCATGTTCCGCCGCGAGCAGTGGGAACAGCAGCGCGAGCGGTTTGTTCGCAGCTATCGCACGGCCACGCCGGTGGCTCGCGCGACGGGCTACGTCGAGATGCTCTCGCACCGCTGGCTGACGGACGACCGCACGGTCCAGCAGACCGAGTTTGCCAACGGCGTCGTGGTCACGGTGAATTTCGGCGACCGGCCGTACCGCCTGGACGACGGTACGGAGCTGGAGCCGTTGGGACATCACTGGGTCGGCCTGGGCGACGCCCTTCCTTAATCGACCGGTACGACTTGCACCGCGTCGGCGATCACGTGGCCCGTGGTGCCCGCGTTGGAGATCTCGACGCGGTATTCGGCCTCGGCCTGGAACGTAAACTGTCCCACCGGCTGGAACAGTCCGTCGATCGCCGCCGCCTGTTTCTGGTCCAGTTGGACGAGGGTTTCGCCGTCGGCGTGGTGGATCGTCACCGGCACATTGCTGGCGCGGTTGCCGTGCGTGCAGTAGCCCACGCGAACCTCGTACTTTCCGTTCTTCGCAACCTGGAAAGGAAACGCGGCGACCTGTTCCCCTTTGTCCGCGTCGCCGTCATGGCGATAGCCGCTGCCGACAAAGGGCGCCACGACCGCGCCGGTGGTCTGGAAGCCCTGCAGTTCTGCTTGCGCGTCGTCGATGACGATCCCCGGCAGCTTGGCGGGATCTAGTCCGACCGCTGGGGCAGGCCGCTTGGGGCCTGTCCACACCAGCACCTGGCCGTCGGCCAGCAATCGCTCGCGCAACGGCTCGTATTCGACGCGCTGGACCGGCAACTGGCCATCGATGGCCAGTGCGGCCGCGGTCGCCGCCGATTGGCCCAGCACCATGAACACCGGCTCCATGCGAATCGAACCATACGCGATATGGCTGGCCGACAAACAGATCGGAACCAGCAGATTGGCGCACTGTTCGGCCCCGGGCACGATCGAGCGATAACTGATCGGATAAGGCGAGAACCCGCCGACCTGGACGTCGCCCTCGTTGCGGGCGTGGCCAGCCGCGTCCACGTACCGCTGGACATGGTGCGAATCCATGCCATACGCAGCCAGACCGACCGCATCGGCGGCTTCCTCGCGGCCCTGGCAATGATGCTGAGTCATCACGAAATCGGCGACCATCCGCCGCGCTTCGCGCACATACAGCTGCTCTTGCCAACCGCCGCCTTCGGGAAACTCGTCCTTGCACATGCCCCACCGCGAGACTTCACTCCGGACGTGCTCCGCCATCCGCGGGTGGTAGGCCAGCGTCCACATCAAGCCCTGTTGGTACAGGCGATGCCGAGCCCGGATCTGCTCGCGCTGCGCGTAGTCGGCCTCGGGGTATTCGTAGTTCTGACCGATGAAGTCGGTCGAGAAGCCCAAGCGGTTGTTGGTGTCCGTTTTGCAGTTGGGCATGGCCGAATTGATCCAGGGCATGCCCCGCTCGCCGGCCTCGTAGTTCCGCAGCAGCAGTTCGTACCACTGTTCGTTGTAACCCTCGGGCTTGTGGAAAGGGATGCGGTTTTCGGGGTGATCGGTCAGGCACATACGGAAGCAATAGGCTTGCACACGATCGTCCCCGGCTCCTTCCTCGCCGGGACCGTCCGGGTCCAGAAACGGCAGCAATCCGCTGCTGGGATCGCCGGCGGTGACATACGGATCGACGCCCGTGACGAACTGGTGGTAAACGGCGTGCCTGGTCTGGACGCCGTTCAGCGTCTCGCCGTATTGAGCGTTGGCTTCGCGTCCGACCGTGTAGCGGACGTTGGCCGCCGCCATCAGATCGCCTTCGTAGGTGGCGTCGATGAACATCTTGCCGCGATAGGTCTCGCCGGATTCCATGCGAATGGCGATGATCCGCCAGGGGATCGAGCGGGTCGTCGCCACGCCCCCGCGGCGGTCCAACCGCTGGCCGTAGCAGACGTCGATGTTGTTGGCCCGCACCCAATCCTGGAAGACCCGCCGCGCCACGCTGGGCTCGAACGTCCACATGGCGTCCTCGCCCGCCGCGGTTCGCGTCTGGCCGCTGTCCTGATACTGCTGGCGGGTCTGCCACGTCCAGGCCGCCGGATCGTCATAGTACTTGCGGATCGCCTGGTAGAACTCGCGGGCAATCCCGCCGATGGCCGCCTTGTTGCCGATGTCGGTCTGCCCCAGTCCGCCGCTGGTCAGGCCCCCGAGCCGCTGGCCGGGCTCGACGAGCACCACCGATTTGCCCATCCGCGTCGCCTGGACCGCCGCCGCCACGCCGCTGGACGTGCCGCCGTAGATCACGACATCGTAAGCTCTGTCCTCCGCTGCGTTCAGCGAGGCGCAAATCAGGCTCAAAGCCAGTACGAAGAATCCTTGCATCGGTCCGCTCCTTTATGTGTCAGGTCGTAGCCTGAAGTCTATGGGAGCAGACGAGAAAACTCAACCACCTTTCGAGGCCGTAACAGAACCGGGACGGGCTCCCAAGTTGATGACGCAAAACCCGGGAATCTGAGGCTCGCCAGGGTGCCTGTCCCGGTTTTGTTACGGCCTCTTAGAAGCGATAGCCGCCGCCGATGCCGCTGAAGAAGTCGTCCGCATCGGGCGTCAAGCCGACGCCGCTGCGCAGGTCAAGTACCAGGTTGTTGGTGACATAGAAATCGACGCCGACGTTGAAATAGACCTCCGCATAGTCGTCTTCCAGGCCGTAAGAAAAAATGCCGTAAAACTCCTGATACACCGTGATCCGGTCGGTGATTTCCGTGCCGAGCGCCACGGATTGCGTCCACGCGATAAAACGGTCACTGGCCGGTTCCTCAGGTACCAGTCCGAAATCCCCCCAGGCCTGGGTGCCGAATCCCGTCGATCCGTACAGCTCACAGCCCTCGACGATTTCCCAGCCATAGATGTAATCGAGGCCGACTTCAACTTGCTCGGTAGAAAACTTGCGGCCGCCCGTCGGCACGGTACAGCGAATCTCCAGCGCACTTTCCGGAATCCAACCGTCTTGATCGGTGGCACGCAACTTGAAGCCCCATCGCAGATCCTCGGCGGCATCTGCCTGATGGCCCTCGTCCACAGATAACCAGGCGTAGGTCCAGCGGAGGCGAAACTCGATGTCGTCGGTCAGGCCGAGGCGGACGAGCATTTCCGGCGTGGTGTGAGCCTGCTCGATCTCCTCCTCGCGATCGCTGTAAAAATAGGTGTACCCGGCTTCGATCTGCGCCACCCCACGGCCCACGGTCGTCGTGGATTGGGTGAAATCGTGCCGATCCGTCTCGATTCGCTCTTCGAAAGGATCGCGATCCGAGTGCGTGCGTCCCAGGTACCACAGGTCGTCGAGGAATTTCAGGCGTGGCGTCCAGCCTGAATTGCCATACTCCTGGCCGCCCAGTTCCTGTGCGGAGACGGCAAATGGTCCCGACAACAACAGAATCGCCAGGATTCCCCATCCGAATTGCCTGCTGCGCGTCATCCACACATCCATCATGGTTCGCTCCGTCAACACACGAGATCTTCCTTTTGGTCATCGACGAACGCGGCCCGGACCGATCAGCCCATTCCCCCGCCGCAGCCTGCCGCAAACCCGCCGGTCCCCCTCGGACGGCATGATCGTCACACTCTACCACCCCGGTTCGCGTGACCAGAACGAGATCGGCCCCGGCACGGGCGCAGGGCGAAGGAGCGGTCAAGAATTGAGGTGCTGAATTCCTGTAAGGCGGATTGCCAATCCGTCCCACGAGAATGGAACACCTTCTTTCTGCGCGGTCGCTTACGGCGATCCGCCGGGGCCCTGCGGACGGGCGGGTTCGCAGCCGCATTCGGGAGCGACGATCCCGGCGGGGTTATTTCCGGAATTGGGGATCAGGCAGAGGAATTTCAGCGGTTTGCGGCCCGGGTTGCGGAACTGGTGGATTTCGTTGGGTTTGACATACACCACGTCACCCGCGCGCAAGCGATGCTCGGCGTCGCGTTCGCTGACGATCCCTTCACCTTCCAAGACGAAGACTTCGTGCTCGTAAGGATGACTGTGCCGCGGCGTGTGGCCGCCGGGGGCGACCTCGAATTGCCGCATCGCAAAGTTCGGAGCGCTGTCCGCTTCGCCGATCAGCCAACGGACTCGGCAGCCGACGGCCCCGTCCATCCGCACCGCCTCGGCCGGCACGCGCTCGTAATGATTCACTTTCATCAGTCCACTCTCCGCGTTCGTTGCGTTGGATATTGCTGGAGTTGCGAATCTGGCAGTACGGCCCGCCGGTTCGTCCGTCGCCGCTCGCTTGCCACCGCGGCGACGGCGACGATGGCCAACAAGACGAGTTCTCCGTACATCAGGCCGGCGCCGTACCGGTCCAAGTACGCGATCAGTATCGGCCCCCCATCGGGGCCAGCCGTCGCGGCAGCGGCGTCCAGCTTTCGGACCGACGTCACCGCGTACGCGCTAGCCGTCAGTGTAAACACAATCCCCGCCAGAACCAACGGGATGGACCAGGGATTTGCGCGCCACGTGCCAGAGGCCATGATCGTCAGCGATTGCTCCGCGAAGCCACGAAGAGCTCCCACAATTCTTCCCGCACGTACACGTGCAGCAGTACGTCGGGCCGCAGGCCGTACATCATCTGCTGGTTGTAGGCGGCCGGCAGCGCGGCGTCCACTTGATCCTGAACGTCCGGCGTCAAGATGATCACGTCCGCCGCGGAATGCGCCGACACATCGCGAGCCCAAGCAGCAGCATCCTGCCAATAGCCCACGGCATCGGGATGGATCTGCCGCATGTACCAGGGCAGCGGCCAATAGTTTTGCGGGGTCACCACGTGGATCGTCAAATGCCGCCTCCGCGGCGAAACCTCGGACAAATGCTCGATCGTGCGAGCCAGATTCTTGATACTGCTCGAGGTGTGAGCGTACACATAGGGATTGCGGTAGTCGGCCGCCAAGCGGAAGTTAAGCCAATGGCACTGGCGGCCCAAATGCAGCATCCCGGCGGCCAGCAACGCGGTGACGGCAAGGGCCGCCGCCAGTCGCAACCAAGGAAAAGGCCGTTCGGTCCCGCGGCGCGGCAGCCAAACCAGCCGCAGGATGTACCACCCGCCGACTCCTGCCAGCAAGATCATGCCGTGGAAAAAGCTCAGCAGGCACCACGGCGTCTTGTAGGAAATGGCGGCGTACAGTGCGGTCAGCGTCAGCGTATAGAACGCCAGAAAGCGGCAGAAATAGCGTTGCGGCACAGGCAGTGCATCGCGGGCGAGGCTGGCCAGCGTCCCGATGGCTGCCAAGGCCACGATCAGCCCTTCCGACCAGAAGAATCCCTTTGCGGGCCGGAATGCCAGAAGCAGTTCCAAATAGTAGTACCACGGATGCGAATGGATGCCGGCTTCGCTGCCGCGACGCAGGTAAACGGCATAGGCCAGGATCGAGTCCAACGGGCCACGCGGGTTTCGGTTGAACGAAGAGTACAGCACCAGCGTGACGAAACAGGCGGCGGCCAGAAAACCGATCAGCGCTCGCGGTTGCCAGTCTTTGCGACCAACCAGCCAAGTTCCCTCGCGCCATCGCGTCCAGGCCAAGAACAGGGCCCCGCCCAGGCCGGCGGCCGCGGCCGACAGCACCCAGGTCTCCTTGGTCGCATGCATCATCCCGATAGCGGTTCCGCCGAGGACCGCCCAGATAACCTTGGGGGAACGCGCATACCGCCACCCGGCCGCAAGCGCGGCGAGCGCAAAGAAAACGAGCAGCGTCTCTTGGATGTAGTAGCGGGAGTAAAACACCAGTGCAGGCGAAATGGCGGTAAACAGTCCCGCCAACACGGCCGCTGCTCGCCCCAGTCCGTCCGCCACCAAGCAGAGCAGCAGGATCAAGCCCACGCCGAAGACAACCGGGACGATGCGGTAATCGGTCTCGGTCGTCTGGGCAAAGTCCGTCCGGCCCTGCAGCCACAGGGACGGCAGCGTCAGCCAGTACAAGCTGGGACCGTGGTGCTCGACGGGATCGTAATGATACTCGCCCGTTTCCAACAGAATGCCCGTCTTGACGGCCTGATTGGCCTCGTCGCCATGCATCGGGCGCTCGGCCAGCCGCGGCACGCGAATCATCCATGCCGCGGCGGCCAAGAGCAGCAAGCAGGCGACGCTCAGGACCTGCGAAGGCTTCATGAGGCCGGCTTGCCGTAAACCGCAACTTCGATGTAGTGGTTCAAATCGTTCGCCGTATTGCCTCGCGAGTACAGGCGGACATAACGGCCCTTGACCGACTCGCCCTTGTCGTTGCGGGCGTCGATCAGCTTGCCGCGGAAATCCTCGATATACTCCAGGTTCTTGCCGACGCCCAAGCCGGCGGAGTTGTCAAAGTCGTTGTTGAAGACCGTCTTGACGTTGTCGATCAAGTCCGGGTCGTCGGCGACCTGGATCACGACGTCGTGATACACGCGACCCTCGGCGTGATAATGCCAGACAACCAAGGCCACGATCTCGGACATCTGGCCCAAGTCGATCTGGACCCACTGCAGGTCTGGCCCCAACTCCACAAAACAGCCGTCATAACCGTCGTTAACGCCGTCGGTAACGAATTCCAATTCCCCGATGATCGGCGCGGTGTCGCTGGACGTGACCTTCTTGTTCAGGGCCAAGTTGGCCGTGCCTTCGGGCGCCATGAACGGCGGGCGTGGTTTTTCGATATATTTCTCCAACGTCGGCGCGGGCTTGATATGCTTGGGGGTTCCTTGGAACAGCGGTCGTGGCAACTTGATCTCCAAGGGAACCAATTTCGCGCCTTCAGCCGCCACCGCCGGTGCATGAAAAGCTGGGCCAAGCAGCGCCAGGGTCAACAAAACTGCAATCGCTGAACCGAAATGTATCCGTCTGGTCATCGTTCGCTGTGCTCCTTTGCTCGGAAGAGTTAGGAAAGGTGGGGATAGTAAGCTGTTGGTCCATACTGTAGTCTCTACACAGCTTTTCCTCAAGCAGCCAGCGGGCAACGAAATCACGAAACCGTGACGCCGCAAGGCATTTTCGATGGCAAATCACCAAGAGTCCATCCCGATTGGCGGTTGCCGCGTACCCCATAACGAGTTCCGCCGCGTTGGCGCAACGTTGGCGTCGGTCGCGGCCGTGATCGCTTCGCTGCTGGCATTTCCCAGTGCGATGCCCTGGATGATCGGCGGCTGGATTCTGGGGCATACGTTGCGGGTCGCCCGTCATCGGCCCGGGGGGGTACCCCTGATCGCGGGCCTGGCGATCTTGCTTGTCAAACGCCCGCACTGGCCCCCGTCGCTGTGCGCCTTGGTCCTGGTGATCGTTGCGACCGCTGTGTTGGGGACCTTGCCGGCGCACATCATCCTTCCTGTCCGCAATCTGTGGCGGGGCGCAGGCACCTTGCTGCTGTGGGGGGTCTGGCTCTGGTTTGTCTGCCAGTGGCATTCGGATACGATTTGCAGCCGCCCCCTGGTACTCGACAAGAACCGGCCCGTCGCCTGCATCGGCGATAGCTTGACGTCCGGCGTGCCGCCGTTTGGCGGCTATCCCGACGACCTTGCGCAACGGCTGACCGTGCCGGTGGTCGATCGGGGGCAAGCGGGCATTACGGCGGAGCAGGCACGATCGTCGTTGGCGGAACTGGTCCGTAGGCAGCCGCAGACCGCCGTCGTCGAATTGGGAGGTCACGACTTTTTGCGCGGCCGCAGCCGGGCCGCAACGCGTGCTGCCCTGGTGACCATCATCACGACGCTGCGCGAGGCGGATGTCGAAGTCGTTCTGATGGAAATCCCGCGCGGGTTTCTGACGGATCCGTACGCGGGCCTGGAACGGGAACTAGCCCGGCAGTATGACTTGGAACTGATCTCCGATTCGGCGATCCGTCAACTGGTCCTGTTCAGCCCGTACGCTCCGCCCGGCATGTGGATCAAGCGTGCGCACTTGAGCGACGATGGTTTGCATCCGAATGCACGGGGCAACGCGCACTTGGCGGATCGTGTGGCTCGCACGCTGCAGCGCATGTACGGCCCGGAAATCCTTCGACACTGACGCTCGCCCAAGAATGCCTACTGGACGTCGGATGTCTCGGCGGATGTTTCATCGCACCGCAGGCTCGACAACGCCCGCCGGGCGACGGTGTACCTGACGACCGCTTGACGAACTTCGGACGGCAGACGGAGATCGAGACGATCTTTGTCCGTTGTCCTGTCGCCGTAAACGACGGCGTCGGCGACGCTGTCGGGCAGGGCGGCGGCGGAGGCGCCATCGAACATCGCGCTGAAACGGTGGGCCAGCGTGGGATAAAAGCGTTTTTCCAACGCTTGCCGGTTGGCGGAGATCGTCTTCAACAGTTCGGATTCGGCGCGGACCAGCCGTTCGGCGGCGGCCTTGGCGGACGCATCGCCTTCGGCATACAGGGCCACGACAAACCTCTGACGCCCACGCACCTTCTGTTCGTCCAGCGGGCCGAGCAGTCCCTTGGCGACGCCCGATGCGGTGCATGTCAGATGCACATAATCCGCCCGCCAACGGGTATCGACGCGAAAGACCAGGGTGAATGGCTTGGCGCCCTCCAGCGAGGTGCTTCGCGACGGCCTGAGCTTGAAATAGACGCTGTGCCCCCGGTCCAGGGTTCCGCTGGCCGCCACGACGCTCATCGGCGGTACCAGCTCGTAGCGCGTGGCATGGAGCGTCTTGATCCCCAATTCGCCGGAACTGCCAAACTTGACCGGCCAATCCAGCGGTGCCGCAACAGTCATGCCGAGCCCCTTGGTCGCCTCTTGCTTGTTTTCGACTGTCACGTTGCCGGCCATATCGCTTGTCAGCGTCGTCTTCGGCCAGTAGTCCATGATACGCAGCGTTCGCCGCGGGCTGTCGAAACGATAGAAGTACTCCAGCAACGCGTCCTCCTTGCCGCGGCGGATGAGCGACGACACCTCGATTTGAGCTTCAACCAGCCGCTCGTCAGGGTTGGCTTCCGCAAATTCGGCGGTTGTCACATCGCGACAAGCCACCGAGGGCGTCAGGTCGAACGAGACGTCCCACGAAGCGGCGACTGCCGAAGACGTCGCGATGCTAGCGGAGACGCCCAGCAGCAAGGCGACGAAAAACGCGAAGCATGGTGGACGAGGCAGGGAAAATGTAGCGATTGCATGAACCCGATCCATCTGTTGTCTACTCCGTCAACGATGGCACGGGCATCCGGCCTGTGCAACTTCCTCTCCCGAATCCCGCCGGGGGCTGTCACGTTAAGAAACGGTGTGTGTAGGAGAATCGTAGGCAGGATCGGGCTGAGGTCAAGCGCGAATTCGTGTGGCACGTCCCTCGTGTTGCCATGTTTCACGGCTTGCGACCAGGCAGTGCTACACTCTCGATGCGGCTCCGCTTACTGCCGCGTCTCTTCATCATCGAGGGTCTCCTCACCCTCTTCGTCCTCCGGGTCACTGGAACGCCAATTGGCTCGCCAACGGTCCGCCGTTTCGGCGGGCACCGTGGCTTCGTCATCCTCCGGCGCAGACAGTTCTGGAGTCGTCGACTCGGCGGCCGGTTTGGCCTGGCGCGGCGCAAAGACCAGAACGGTTGCCGCGCCGGCAATCACGACGATCAGACTGGCCAGGAACAACGGCGACAAGTCGGCGTAGGTCCCTTCGGCCACGACCGTGGTAAACGTGTTGACGATCGGAGCGCCACCGAAGACCAGCGGCATGACGTAAATCGGTTTGCCGCCGAAGTTAAAGGCCATGATGATACCGATGGCACCGATGGCACCGGCCGCGCCGCCCGCCAGCGACCACAGCGTCCCGGAGAACTTGAAGCCGCCCGGCTCCTGGAAGAACTGCAGCAGCGGCAGCGGAATCAGGACCGCGATGACGAAGTACGCCAGACCGACACACAGGAACGGACGCAGCCGGCTGCCGGCCATCTTCATCTGGCCTTTGTGCAAGATCGGTCCGTAACTGCCCCAGCACAAGGCCGCCAACGCGATGGACAGCGGGATGAGGGTCAGCTTTTCGAGCGACGAGGGTTGACGTCCTGCGGCAGGGGTAACCGGTGGCGGCGCGGATTCCCCTTCGGTTTCGGCGGATTCACTTGTCGTCGAATGCGTCGCGTGCGCCGACGAGGGCTTGAAACTCAACACGCCGGCCGTGCCGACAGCGACCAGAATCACGCCGGCAAAGAACAACGGACTGGCATCCTTGAACGTCTGAGCCATCCACATGGTAACAAACGTGTTGACGACCGGCGCCAAGCCGAACACCAACGGCATCACGTACACCGGACTGCCGTGAAACTTGAATGCCAGCACGATCCCCAACGCGCCGAACGCTCCCGCCGCACCGCCCAGAAACGACCACACGGCGCCCATCATGGTCCAGCGGCCCTGTTCGCCCTTGCCCCGCAGTACCACCGCTGGAACGACGACGGCGATCAGGAAATAGGCGATGCCGACGCAAATAAACGGCCGCAGACTGCTGGGACTCACCCCATCCCCAAGGTGACGTTGGCCTTGATGCAGGACGGGACCGTACAGCCCCCAGCTGATAAACGTCAACATCACGAACGGCAGAACGAGAAACAAGTTGCGCATGGGCCAAGAACCCGCTCAAAGAAGACTCCGGAATTCGCGATGGCTACGACATTAGTCTAGCAAGGGTATTGGGGTTTGGGCAGGGAACGACGTGGAATTTCCGCCCGCTGCAGGGGCGGCCGACGATTCGTGAATGCGGGCTTGCGGTCCTGTCACCCGGCCGCAGGAGGCGGCACCACCAGGACTTTCTCGCGCAGCGCGTCCACGAGCGGGTTGTCGGCCGGTTCGCAGAAACCCACGTGCAGGTGCCGCCGCCAGCCCTCGGCGAACTCGAATCGGCCCGACAAGCGGCCGACTTCGGCGCCCGAGTCGCGCAGCGCCTGCAGGTACGAGTCCACCTGCTGGCTGTCGCCCAGCCACGAGCGCTGACTCTCGTGCTTGGATAACGCCTCCAGTTTCTCGTCCATGACGCCGGTCGTGTCGACGTAGATCTCGGGCCGCACGACCTGGCCAAGCGGATCCCGATTGCCGTGCGGCTGGGCATGATAGACCGTGACCGGATTGTCGACCGGTGGGCGAGGCGGATCGGTTCGAAAGTTCGGCATGCCTCGGCTAAAGGCCGCTGTGACGGCCAACCGGCAAGCGTTCGTATGGTCTTCCATATAGTCAAGCGGCGCGTGCGTCAGGACGATTTGCGGAGCCGCTAGGCGGACCACGGCGGCGACTTTGGCCAGCAGCGGCAACGTGTAGAAAATCTCCAGGTCGTTGCAGACACTGTCGTGAAACACAGCCCCCAGGCTCGCCGCCGCCGCCATCGCCTCTTGCCGGCGCATGCGAACCAGCGTTTCCGTGTCGTAGCGGTTACTGCCGCAGCTGCCGTTGGCCACGGTCATGTAATGCAGCTCATAGCCCGCATTCCGCAGTTGAATCATGGTCCCCGCCATGTGGAATTCGATGTCGTCGGGATGAGCACAGATGGCCAAAACGGACTTCATGGTTCATTTCCTCCTTGGGGAAAGCAGGACAGTGTGGGGCCTCGATGGCAAGCCGAATTGATCATCACAGCAGGCTGGCGTTTGTTGCACATGGGGGAAAATCGGTCGTTCGGCTGCCCTGACAGGCGAAAGCCCGGATTCCAACTTGAAATGCGGCCGTCCGACCGCGTCTGAATTCTAGCGGCCCGCGAATCGTCTTTCGAGCGGTCTGCACGTCCCTTGGCGAGAATTTCCGGACCGTTATACTTAGGGCCGCACGCGGTTCTGCAAAGCCGCGGTCGGAAACGCTGGCGTGGGGGAAGTAGACTGCCCTTCCGTCGGCGTTTGCAGTTTGCAAAGCCGCTTCGGCCAGAGGAACCCTTGACCATGATACGCATCGGCATTTTAGGCGCGACTGGATATACGGCACTGGAACTGATCAAGCTCCTGCTGCGACACCCGGAAGCCAGAATTACCGCGTTAACCAGTCGGCAGCAAGGCGAGCCGCATGTGGCGTCGGTCCACCCGGCGCTGACCGGGCGGCTGGACTTGCGTTTGCGCGACCTGAACGCAGAGCAAGTCGCCGCCGAATGCGACTGTGTGTTCAGCTGTTTGCCGCACGGGGCCTCGGCCCAAGTGGTCAAGCCGCTGGTCGATGCCGGCGTGCGGGTCGTGGACTTCAGCGCCGACTATCGCCTGAAGGATATAGCCGTCTACCGCCAATGGTACGAGGAAACGCACTGCGACGCCGCACGTTTGGGCCACGTTCCTTACGGCTTGCCCGAATTGTTTGCCGAACAAATTGCCCCGGCGTCCTTGGTCGCCAATCCCGGCTGTTATCCCACGTCGGCGATTCTGGCGATGTGGCCGCTGTTGAAAAACGGGTTGGTCGAGTCGTCGGGGATCATTTTCGATTCCAAGAGCGGCGTGTCGGGCGCCGGGCGGACGCCCAAGCTGAGCACGCATTTTCCGGAGTGCAACGAGAGTTTTTCGGCTTACAACGTCGGCCGGCATCGCCACAACCCAGAGATCGACCAAGTCTTGGGAACGGCCGCAGGTCAGCCGATCGAGACGATCTTTACGCCGCACTTGGTACCGATGAACCGCGGAATTCTGACGACGGCCTACGGCCAGCCGACAGACCAGGTCAGCGAACCGCAGTTGATGGACGCCTTGCGCGCCGCCTATGCCGATCAGACGTTCGTCCAGGTGGTGGACCATCTGCCTGCGACCAAAGACGTCAGCGGCACCAATTTTTGTCAGCTGACGGCGCGGCTGGTGCGAGGCCGCGTGATTGTGATCAGTTGCATCGACAACCTGGTCAAAGGCGCCTCCGGCGCCGCCGTGCAGAATTTCAATTGGATGTACGGATTTCCGGAGACCACGGCGCTGCTGTAAACCACAGGTTTCGAAGTCCAGAATTCGGTTTTGGCCGGCATTGACAACACCACGGGGATAACCGTTTGCCCGGCAAAGTGAAATTCTATTCGTATCCGCCTTGCCCCCCTAACCCCTCTCCCAGAACCATGACCATGAACATTCCCCTTGGCTTTCGCTTCGCGGCGGTGGCTTGCGGCATCAAAGCCGATCCCACACGTGAAGACCTGACCTTGATCGTTACCGACCAGCCTGCCGTAGCCGCCGGTGTGTACACAACCAACCTGGTGTGCGCTGCGCCGGTTACGATCGACCGCCAGCGGACGCCGTCCGATCGCGTTCGCGCGGTCGTCGTCAACTCGGGCAACGCCAACGCCTGTACCGGCCAGCGTGGCATGCAGGATGCCCAAACGATGTCGCAATTAGCGGCCACGGCGTGCGGCGCCGGTCCCGATCAAGCGCTGGTGATGTCGACCGGGATCATTGGCGTGTTCCTGCCGATGGACAAGATTGCGGCCGGAATCCGTGCCGCGACCGATCGCCTGAGCGGTGACGAAGCGTCTTTTTTGGCCGCCGCTCGGGGTATCACCACGACGGACAAGTCGCACAAGGTTGCCGCGCGCACCCTGGAACTGGGCGGGCAGACGATCCGCATCGCCGGAATGTGCAAAGGCGCCGGGATGATCGGTCCGCGGATGGCCACCATGCTGGCGGTGGTGATGACCGATGCGGCGTTGAGCATGCCGGACGCTCACGCCTCGCTGGTTGCCGCCGTGGACGACAGTTTTCACTGTATCAGCGTCGAAGGCCACATGAGCACCAACGATACGGTGTTGCTGATGGCCAGCGGCGCGGCCGGAGGGGCGCCGTTGGCAGGGGCGGATTTGGACGCATTCCGAGTGGTGCTGCGCGACGTGTGCATTGAACTGGCAAAGCAGATTCCGGATGATGGCGAAGGCGCCACGCACTTGATCGCGATCGACGTCCAGGGCGCCGCGACGCGCGACGACGCCTTTCGCGTCGCCAAGACCGTGGCGGAAAGCGCGCTGGTCAAAACCGCTATCGCGGGCGGCGATCCCAATTGGGGCCGTATCGTTTCCGCCGCCGGGTATGCCGGCGTGCCGTTCGATCCCTGCTGCTTGTCCTTACAAGTCAACGGTACATTGCTGTACCAGGACGGTACGCCCGTCCCGTTCGATGCCGCCGCCGTCTCGCGTTCGATGCGGTCTCAGCGTGACACCCATGTGCTGCTGACCCTGGGCCCAGGCGACGGCTCCGTCCGCTTCTGGACCAGCGACTTGACCGTGGATTATGTCAAGTTCAATGCCGACTACCGCACATGAAAGGGGCGCACATGAAAGGGGCGCACGTGAAAGGGGCATCTTGCAAATCCCCCGCGATTCGCGGACATTGGAGGGAACGGAGTTTTTTCAGCGTGAACGGGACTTGGCACGAGGAGACGACCCCATGCAAACGAGCATTGCAGTTCCCCAAGCGTTCTCGGTGCGTGACGAACACGAACTGTACCCTTTCCAGCACTTGATATCGCGGCTTAATCCCGATCTTCGAGTCGTTCAGATCGCGACCGGCGTCCACGTCCACGGCGGTTGCACGGTGTTCTGGGGCTTGGTTTATCAGGACGGCCAGGAGTTGACCAAGGAGGACGTCGAGCAAGCCCTGAAGCAGGCGGGGTTTGATTGCGCCCACGGCGGGGCGATTCAACTGCCCAAGCCGAAGGGTTGTTGCAAAACGCCTGCGGCACCGGCCAAGTGATCAACGATACGACGATTTGATCGTTTCGCTCCTTTGCAGCAGGGGATCAACCGACATGGACAGGCACCTTCGCGCCCTGATGGTGGATGCCGGAACGGCGTATTATCGCATCGATCGGTATCCGGTGGGCGGGCCGTTTTTCGGGCCCGTCGATCTGGGACTGCACTTGTCAGGTCGGCACAACGCGCTGAACCTGGGCGCGGGGCTGTTGGCCGGTTCGATCCTGCCCGGTTCCAACCGCCTGATTGTGACCGGGTTCTCCCCGTGCTGGGGCGGATTCTACGTTTCTACGATGGGTGGCGCGGGCTTGGTCTTCGACAACTTGGGGGTTAACCTGCTGTCAATTGTGGGCCGCGCGGGCACGCCGTCAGTACTGTTCTTGAACCGCGAAGGCGGGGAGCACGTCGAGGTCGAGATTGCTCCGGTCGACACGCGGCAGGTGTGGCAGGGCGAACCGGGCGGCGTGTACGCGATGATGCAGCACGTGCTGGAACGGTTCGGCGAGCGTTACTCGACCGCGCCGCGCGTCCTGGCGGTTGGCCCCGCAGCGGCTGCGACGGATTTCGGGGCGATTGGTTCGGCGCCGATCAGCGGCGGCAAGCTGACGCCGGTGGATACCTGGTGCGGCCGCGGCGGGTTCGGTTCGAAACTGCTGCGCGAGCACAATTTGGCCGCCGTGATCTTCGGTGGCACGTTCGTCGACGAGGACTTTCGCGATCGCAAAGTAGCCGATGAGTGGTTCGGCGAGAAGTACAACAAAAAGCTCAAAGCGGTCGACTTCGAGGCCACGACCAAGTACCGCTTCGATCCCCGCTTTCAGACCGGCGGTACGCTGGGCGTCAACTACGCCACGCTCGGCGGCAGGCTGATGTTCTTCAATTATCGCAGTATCTATGCCAGCGAAGAACAGCGATTGGACGTTCACGACCGGTTTATCGTCAATCAATATTTGAAGCAGTTCAACGAAGAGACGATTCAGACCAAGCAGCAAGCGATGTGCGGCGAGCCGTGCGCGGCGGTCTGCAAGAAACTGCGCGGCGAGCACAAGAAGGACTACGAGCCGTATCAGACGATGGGGCCGCTGGCTGGAGTATTCGACCAGCGGGCGGCCGAGCGGCTGAATCGCCGCGCGGACGCCTACGGCTTCGATGCGATCTCCGTGGGCGGCGTCGTGTCCTGGCTGATGGAATGCCTGGCCGAAGGCCGGTTAACTCCCGCCGAGGTCGGTGCCAAAGATCGGCCGGCATTTTCCGCCGAAGGTTTCGACGTTGTCGCGGATTCGGCACACAATGCCGAGATCGGTGTCGCCATTCTGGATGCGATCATCGAGCGGCGCGGAATCCTGGATTTCCGCGACGGAGCCCGCAAGTTCGCTCGGCGGCTGGCTCGGGATAGAGGCAGCGAGGTTCTCGACCCGTTCGTCTACACGGCCTTTGCCCGCAAAGGCTGGATGGTGCCCAACCAGTACTGGACGCCCGGCGTCATGTCGCCGATGGCGATCATGGGCAAATACTACATGTACTACGGGAACGACTTCCTGCCGCCCCGCGAGTTAGGGCGGATGAACGCGGCCTTGATGAAGAACGAATTACTCCTCGACAATCTGGGCTTCTGCCGCTTTCACCGCGGCTGGGCCGAGGAGATGCTGCCCGAAATCGTCGAATCGCTGTGGGGACTCAAGGACCAGCTGCTGGCCGAGGTAGCGACCACGGCCAGTCGTATCAACAGCCGCAACGCAGCCGTCTTTTGGGAATCGGAACGAAGTATCGACTATGTGTACACGTTCTTGAAACGCAAACAGACCGTCGACGGCGTTACGCGGCCCGAACTGGCTTCCTGGGTCCAGCAGTTCGAATCGAACAAGCAGGAAGCCGCGTTGGCGTTCTGGTACGAAACTCACAAAGGCGTTATGGAATCGCTGCGCGAGTTCTGATTGCGAGCCGTCATCCTTCGGCTCGTCGCAGCACATCGCTAAACGGCACGTCGGAGAAGATCCCGAACAGTCGATTTGAACTCAGTTTGGCCCGCGACAGTCTGGGCGAGGTCAAACCGCACAGGAACCGAGCGAAGGCCCGCGGTTCGGCCAGCAGTTCGGGGTGCTCGGATCGCGCCCGTACGGCCTCGCGCCATTGAGCGTCGCCGATCTGGTTATGGACGCGAGGCGGCAGCTGCGCCGGTCGATGGCCGTTCTGGCACCACGAACAGTGCCCGCAAGGCTGCGGCAGCCGCTCGCCGAAATGAGCTCCCAATTCCGAGACCTGACAGCCATGATGTTGGACCAGTTCCACAACCTGGTTGAGCCGCACGATCTCACGTTTTTCGCGGGCCAGCGTCCGCTGGCAGAGATCGGCGGCCAACGTCGCCGGATCGTCCGGCTGACGGAGTCGCTGAAAGCGGTTGCGAACCCCTTCGACCTGTAACTCCAGCAACTGCTGCTGGCCCAGATAATCCAGGGCCCGCACGACCCGTTCGCGCGGCGAGCCGGTGGCCTGGGCCGCTTGGTCCAAGTCGATATTGAACCAGATCTTTGCCTTTTGCGCCTGGGCCAGCAGTTTTCGCAAGAAATCCCGCCGTTCGCCTTCAAACCGGGCCAGGATCTCGGCCGACGATGTCAGCGGTTTGAATCGGTACTTGGAATAAAACGGCGTGCCTTCGAGCAGATAGCCGTCCAACTCCAGGTAGGTCAGCAGCGTCCGTAGGACCAGCGGCCGAATATCGTGACGAGACGACAGATCGTACAGCGACAGCTCTAACTCCTCGCCCTGACGGAAGATCTCGGACACCAGACTTTGCACGGATGCCAGGCTGGGAGTATCCCCGTAGATGAAATTCTCCAGCGTGTTCAAGTCCTCGAGGCAGACGAACATCTCGCAGACCGACGGCGCGCCGTCCCGGCCCGAGCGGCCGATCTCCTGCGAATAATTCTCCAGGCTTTTCGGCATGTTGTAGTGGTACACGTAGCGGATATTCGCTTTGTCGATCCCCATCCCAAAGGCGATGGTGGCGACGACGATCGCGCGGTCGGAGGCAAAGAACCAATCCTGGACGGCCGCCCGATCCGCGTCCTCCAGTCCAGCGTGGTAGGCCCGCGCCTCGAACCCAGCTCCGGCCAGTCGCTGAGCGACTTGCTCCGCCGTCTTTTGCAGCGTGACATACACGATCGTCGGTCCCGCCGCGCGGCTGCGCAACCGTTCCAGCAGCATCACGTCGCGGTTGCTACGCGGCACCGGCGTCGTCAACAGGGTCAAGTTCGACCGATAGAACCCCGTGCGCACGGCGCACTCCGGCGCGATGCGGAAGCCGCGGCAGACGTCGTCGAGCACCTGAGGAGTGGCCGTGGCGGTCAAGGCCAGCACCCGTTCGGCGCGGTACTCCGTGGCGAGCCGGGCCAGCTTGAGGTAATCCGGCCGAAAATTGTGGCCCCATTCGGAGATGCAGTGGGCCTCGTCCACGGCGAACAACGAGATCTGCACGCGTTTGATGGTCTCGCGAAACCGTTCGTTGTTAAATCGTTCGGGCGCCACGTACAGCATCCGCAACTGACCTTTGCTCAACGCCCGCATCACGTCGGCCGACTGCTGCGCATCCAGCGTCGAATCCATCCGCTCCGCTGCGATACCCAGCTGCTGAAGCCGATCCAGCTGGTCCTTCATCAAGGCGATCAGGGGCGACACGACGACCGTCAAGCCCGGCAGCAGCAGGGCGGGCACCTGGTAGCACAGCGACTTGCCGCTACCCGTGGGAAAGACCGCGGCGGCCGATTGTCCGGCCAGCAAGTGGCCGATCACCGCCTCCTGGCCGGGTCGGAACTCGGGAAACCCAAACCGCTGCCGCAACACGTCGCGAGCCGATTGCATCGTGCCATCCTTTCCTGAGACAGGTACTGCAACACGTCCACAAGTTGCCTCCGATTGTAGACGGTTGGGGGACTTCTGTACACCATAGCGGCACAATTCGAGCAAGTTTTGTGGGATCGCCAGGACAGATGTGTATCCCTCGTCGGAAAGAAATCCGAATATCGGGGTTAGGCAAGGCGGCTAAAATTCCCAGCAACTTGAGTCCTTTTTTGGAAATTATCGGTTTTACCCGACCGTTACTTGTTGCCCTCCGACCTTGCGATGTGACAATTTTTTAGGCGTAGGGTGTTGATATTTCTGAGCTTTTTTAGCTTACTGGGTAATAGACGGCTCTCGATTGGTTAGCGCAAACTTTTGGGACGGGTGAGATGATGATGCTTCGCACTTTCTTTTTTACGTTGTTGGGATCGCTGATCGCGGTCACCGCCGCCGCTCAAACTTGTTGCGAGCCGGCCTACCGGACGACTTACAAGACCGTTTACGAATATCAACCCGTCACGGCGTACCGTCTGGAGTATGAAACGGTGTTCGAGGAACGTCAGGTGACGGTTCAGAGGCCGGTGTGGGAGACCGAGCACCGCGAGCAGCGGTATACCGTCGCCAAGCCGGTGATCGAAACCAGCGAACGCGAGGAGCGCTATACGGTGATGCGTCCCGTTTGGGAAGAAACCACTCGCGATTGCAGCTATGACCAGGTGCGGTACGTCAGCGAAACCGAGATGCGGGAGCAACGGCACGTCGTCCAGCGTCCGGTGTGGGAGGAGACGTACCAGGACCAGCAGCGCGTCGTCCGCAGGGCGGTCACAGATACTGTGCTGCAAGATTACAACTACACGACCTACGACCCAGTCACCACGCTCCGCACGGATTATGTCGATCAAGGCGGCTTTCAGAACAGCGTGGTGTACACCCCGGGACGCGAGCGGAATCGGCTGCAGTGGTTACCGGGCACGTACGCGGTGGATCCCGTCACCGGCGCCAGTTTCTGGCGCCGCCCGGGATTGTACTGGGTGCCGAGCGTGGGAGCGGGGGCTTATGCCGTCCAGCAGCAATACGTACCGAACGTGGTGGCCGTACAGCGGCCGGAGACCACGCTGGTCGCCCGCGTGGTGACAGAGAAGCGGCCGGTGCAAGTGACGCGTTATGTGGATGAAGTGCTCGTCGAGAAAGTGCCGGTCAAAGTCTGCCGAATGGAGCAGACCGAGGAGGTCCGCCAGATCCCGGTTACGGTCCAGAAGCCTGTCGTGGAACGGATCAACTACAAGATTCCCGTGAAGACATGCCGCTGGGTCGAGCAGGAAATGGTTCGCAAAGTTCCGATCACCACGCAACGGGTGGTGTACGAAGAGCGAACGGAAAATGTCGCGGTCCAGGTCTGCAAATGGGTCACGGAGAATCAGACCGTGCGCGAGCCTCGCACGATTGCCACGTGGAAACCGTACGAAGCCCAGCAGTGCGTCCCGCGCACGGTCGTGATGCGAGTCCCCTTGGATTCGTATTACTCCGACCTGCCGTCAACCACGACGTACTACTATCCTGCGCCGTCCCCTTCGGCGCCCGCCTTGCCGCCGTCCTCGTCCAACGGCGCCACGATCCTGCAGCGCGTGCCCCTGGAGACGGAAGCACCGGAGAGGTCGGTATTGACGGACGATGCCAAGTCCCGGGCTGAGCCATCGGAATCGGCCGCAGGGGACAAGCCGGCGACAGAGCCGAAGGATTCCGAGCCGAAGGATTCCGCGGCGAAAGACTCGGACCCGACCGGAACGCCGATGCTGCGATTCGAGGACCTCAAGCTCGATTCCTCATTGCCGCAGAACGAGGACACCGACCGTCCCAAACCAGAGCAGGCCGCCTGAGCGGGACAGCGGTCAAACATGGCATACCGGCGGAGTTGGAGTCCGAGTTTCGGCCCCGCCTTGTTGCTGACGCGATGCCGTGGCGTGGGGATGCTTGTGGGGAGCGGAACTTGATGAAATACCGATTGCCTTGTGAACGGTGCGGGGAAAAGTTGGTGATTGACGTCAGCCAGGCCGGCCGTCAGTTGGTTTGCCGATGCGGGGCGACGGTGGAGATACCCTCGTTGCGGGCGATTCGCGCGCTGGAAGCGGCTTCGGACCTTCCCGACAGGCCGCGGCGAGCGTCGTGGAATCGGGGCCGCGGGATCGTATTCGCCGCGGGACTGTTAGTCGCCATACTGGGGTTACTCACCGCCGCCTCCGCAGGCACGTCTTGGTATACCGCCCAGGCGCCCTCCCTGCCGTTGCCTCAGGAAATCGAGGCGTCGCTGACAGATGTCGATGAACTCAATGCTCCGCAGGCCTGGGAAATGTGGAAGGGCCTGCGGGATCAAGGCCTGGGCCCGTACTATGAACCCCCGCACTCGTTGTTCCAGGGGGCCGTGCAACGCGTGTTCGCCATCTTCGTCGTCGGCCTGGTGGCTCTCGCCGCCGGAATCACTGCCGCGGTGCTCTCGATGGTCTTGCCCAGGAAACCCGCCAGGGCTAGGTGAGAGAAGACGACGAGGCGCCTCTTGGCGTCATGGAAAGCGGTCAGCGTGTTTTCGTTTTACATTGGGACGACCTTGGGACTGAGCGCCGTGGCAGGGGTTTTCGCGTGGCGCCGCCAGCAACCGGCCATGGTCTGGGCGTCAGGGCTGTTGCTTCCGGTGGCCGGAACGCTCGCCTGGTCGTCCGGACAACGGGGCGGCCCCGATGCGTTGCTCGCGGTGCAGGCATTGTGCCTTGCGATTGGGTCGGTAATCTGGACGCTGATCAACATCGCCGTTCCTGGCGGCCTGACGCATTATCGGCTGGGACGTCGCACGTTCGTGTTCGCGCACGCCGCAGTTCAAGCCAGTATCGCACTGATCGGGCTGACGGTGGTGCGGAGTTTGGCTCACGGACTGTTGGACGCTCCGCTCGTGGTTCTGCAGCGGTTGGATTGGCTGGCGCTGACCGCGACGGCGGTTGCCTTGACGACGGGATTGTGGGATCGGACGGCCAAGTTTTCTCTGGCCGGGCTCTACGCCTGGGCCCTGATTGCGCTGGGGATGGCCCAGATTCAGCGAGGTTTTGTCCCGGCACGGTTTCTTCTGTGGGGTGCCGTCTGCGATCTGGCGGGGGTTATTCTGGTGGCGGCCTTGATCGGCTGGGGATTGAACAAACTTGAACGGGCGGAAGGGAAACCCTGGGGACATTGGACATCGAAGCTGCGGATCCCAGACGCCGCCTCGCGCTGGTCCGGGCAACACTGGTTTCACTACTCGCAAGCCCTGTTGGCATTCACGGTGGCCTGCCTGACGGTCTGGATCGCGGCCGATGTGACTTTCGACGGAATGGGACAAGGCGTCGCGTTGTTCGGTCTCTCCGGACGCTCGGCCGCCTGCCCCGCCGCGCTGATGCTGCTGGGCACGGCGATCTTGATGGCGTGGCAGAGTGGATGCGTTTGGCGGGCCGGTTGGCAATACGCCGCGCTGGCTGCGGGCGTGCTGTTCACGACGTCCCTCGGCTGGGCGATGATGGATCCGACCGCCGCTTCACCGTGGCTGCATCGCGGCGGCAATCTGCTGATCTCCACTTCGATGATGACGGTGATGACAGGCGTCGGATTGGGACGATTCTTGCCCCGCCATAGCGACTGGATTTCGCGAGGCCGCCGAGCGATGCCGGCGTTCGCCATGTCGGCCTTGGTCCTGTTGGTGCTGTTGATCGCCAGTTGGCTGCGATCGCATGGGTTCCGCTAAAGTCGCGCGATTCTGCCCGGTTTATCGCGAATCCTCCACGCAGTTTCATCGCGAGCCTAAATTCTGTGCGCGCGGGCCGCCGGTCGAAGCTGGAGTTGAATTCTCGGCAGGAGAATGGCCGATAAGTCGGATGTCCCCAGAAGCAAAAGGAAGCCTATGTCTGACGAGATCCGAATCCAGGACTTGAGCGCAGCGGAAATTGCGGAATTACTTGCGGAAGACGGCAACCACCTGAATACCCAGCAGGCGGCGGCTTTGCAGAAATTTATTGAGGACATCGGCGGCTTGGAGAACGCTTTCGCCGCCGTCGAGATGCTCGGCGAATTAGAGCAAGCTGCGTAACGCCCTACCGTCCAGCCCGCCCGACGCCAAACTGCGCATTGGCTGTGGGGCAGGTCTCTCCGTCCGCTGTGACGGCTCGTCAAGGCGGATGAGGAAACCTGCCCCACAGCGTTTAGTCACCCCGCTGTAGTCAAGCGAAGCTGCAAATCAATGCAACATCCCCTCACGGCAAGCGCGCAATTCTTGCGCGCAGCCGAAACGGAACAGCCCCCATTGTTCGCGATTGCCCCACGGCGGTCCGTTGCGGACCGCAGCATGTGGGCGACTGCCGCCAGCCAGCGTTTCTTTTCGGCAATTGGCATCCCACGTGCATGATGATCCTTCGTCAAATCAACGGCGTCGCGCGTTTGGCGTCGCACCTTCGAGGCGGCGTTTTCTTCCGGTGCAGGCGACTCTGGGGCGAATGCGACACAGCCGCCTGCAATGCGACGAAGGGAGGGTGATCCGATGCGTAAAGTCTTGGTATTGTTGTTGACGGTGGCCACGTTCGCGCTGGTGGCTTCGGATGCGTTGGCACAACGCGGCGTGGGCGACCCGACCGGCACGGCCCGGCTTGGAGTCCAACCCAAAATCGTGGAACTGTCCGGCCATGTGCTCGAAGTGAAGACCGAACCATGTGGCAATACGACGGGCCGTTCGCTCGTGGGGTGTCACTTCCTGATGAAAACCGCAGCCGGCCAGACGCTGAACATCCACCTCGGCCCGGCCGCCGAGTTGGAGTTCGTCGCCCGCGAGTTGGTCCCGGGCAAAGCGGTCAAGGTGCATGGATTTCGAACGGAGAAAATGCAGCAGGGGCATTATGTCGCCCAGCGGCTTGCGTATGACGGCCGCGTCGTGATGCTGCGGGACGCCACGCTACGTCCGGTGTGGGCCGGACCTGGCGGGGTTCGGACCGCGAGCGGCGACGATGTTCGCGCCGTCGGCGGCGGATTCGGTTTCGTTCCGGGACGCGGCGCAGGTTACGGCCGCGGCGCCGGCTGGGGAGCCGGGCGCGGATTCGGCCGGCAGGGTCGGTAGGCCTTCGCCGCACGCCGTAGGCAATCTCCAGGCTTGTTTACCGCGAAGGCTCGACACGCTCATCGACGGCGGACCGTGACGGATGCTGCTGATTGCGCGCAGGAACATCCTCCAATTGGTCGGGATTCACGATCCAGCCGCGGCACGTCGGCGCCTCGCATCGGCAGGGGATTGCGGTCTCGGCCGACCAGTTGTAGTCGATCGTCAACTCCTCGCCGGGCTTGATTTCTCGCAGGGAAATCAGGAATACGCGGCGGAGCGACTGGGATTCACCCATCGGGGCCAGGTCGAAGAAATCGAACTCACAATTGGGCGCACAACTGTGGTTCACGTAGCGATACGGAGCGTGGGGTTCCAGCACGCGACCATTGCCGATATCCATGCAATAGCGCGATCCGTAACCTGCCTCCTCGATCACATCGCCGAGAATCTCGCCGATCACGGTCGTGGCCGGATAGCGTTTCCGAGCGAACACTCCTTTGCCGACGCGAGTACGGCCGATGCGAACGGATTTGTCGCGCGAGCCGCGCGCTGGATGAGGCCGCTCGTCCTCGACGTGCGTGATATCCTTGGCGGCTTGCGCGGGCCTGCCCCGGCCGAAGGGTATTGCGTCGCTGCGCTGGGTGGAACGAAGGGTTTTTGACATGACGACGCCCGCTGCAGACGCTCAGGACATTTCCACGGTGCGCCGCCGACAATGCCCCGGGATGTCGAACGAAGAGGCGCGCGTTTCTCTTGCCACGCACGCTACAAGCGGACGAACAGAACGCTCGCCCCATAATACCGGTCCGAAGAAACAAAGATAGGGGAGGCGCCCCGAAGAAGGAAGAATTCCCGCCGCTTGGTGCCGCTATTTTGCAGACAGGTTGGGGGCCAACCGGAGACAGCCCCACTCGGAATGTGCGGCAAACGCCAGCAAAGTATGGGTTCCCCGCTCAAGACGTCCGCCATGATTTGCACACGCATGGGTTCCCTGGTGATGTGACACTACTGGCCCGCGGGGACGAAGCCGCGGATGCTGGCTTTCGGACTTAGTCCGGCGGATTGCAGGGGTTGATCCAGGCGATGGACGCCCACGTTGCCGGCTTCGTCGCGAACTTCGATCCGCAGGTAAAACCTCGCGGGGACGCGGGAATCGACTCGCCAGAAATACTGGCCGGTATTGGGCAGGCCCGCCGCGATCGTGGTCCACAGTCCGTCCGGCTGGTCGCTGAACGAGAGCGTAACCGGCCGGTTCGCCAAATGATCGTCGGCGGCAAGCCAGCGGATATCGAGTTGGCCGGCGTGTTCCTCGGAGCCGTACGCCGCGGACGTGATCTCGACCGTCGGCTTCGTGGCGTCCACCCCGATCCACAGATCCGCCAAGTCTCCAGGCCGCGGCGTCTGGCTGGCAAGTCCGTTCTTGCTCACGATGACCAGACGAAATCCGTAGATTCCTTCGTCTTCGACTTCGACCAACAGCGGGCTCTCGCGGTCTTCATCGACCCATCCCAGGTCCCAATGGAGACCGCCGTTGCGGGTTACCCACAACTCGACCTTTTCCACGCCTGCCGGCCCGACGGCATCAACAGAATAGTCCAAGTTGAAACGTTTGGAGCTGGTCATTCTTGGCCGTTCGCCTGTCGGTAGGGTGCCGTTCGACGCCGTAGCGCTGGGAGTGGCCTGGGCGGGTTGCGGCTGAGCCTGACTCTGCGCGTCGTGGCGGTTCGCGGCATCTTCCGTCACGCCTCCGCTGGACGACGCGACTTCCCGAGCTTCGACCGTCCCGCGGCTTGACGCTACGTCCGGATCGCGTGCCGGATAGGGCATATCGGCGGCGGCGTTCGGTTTTGTTGCCGCGGTATTGGGCGGCGCCGACGCTTCGGAAACCCGCTCGCGATCTTGGGGGCGAAAAGACTCGGGGCGTTCTTCCTGCGGTCGTTCTTCGTCGCTGGGCCAAGCGGTCGGTTTCTGAACTTCCTGCTCCACGAAAGTCGCCGGTGGCGAGGTCGAAGTGGGCGTCTCTGCCATTCCGTAACCCGCCATGGGGTCGGGCGGCGCGCTGGCCTCGGGGGGCGTGGTCGGTGCCGTGGGCTGAGCGTATGACGCGGCGGGTACGATCAGGCGTCGAATCACCTCCGCCAAATTGCCGGCTCGATCCTGGACTTCGACGCGGATGCTGACAAAGTAACTGCCCGGCTCCGGCTTCCAAGCGGCTCGCCCGGCCACCGCATTCCGAGCGGACTGCTGTCCCGGCGGCGCCGACACCGCGCGGTAAGGCCTGCCGAGGGCTTCCTGGTACTCGATTTTGAGCGTTTCCGGGGCCAACAGGTCATCGACAGCTTGCCACTCGACCTGGATGTCGCCGGTGGGGGTGACCATGGCTTGCACGTCCAACCGCGGCTCGACGGTATCGACGATCACCCGCAATTCGGGACGAAACGTGGCGCCGGCCGAAACCACCGTGCCGATCGGATGGGTCCGCGATGCGAACCAGTATTCGCCATCCTGATTCGTGCGGAAGGCAAACTGTCCCAGCGCGGCAGGTTGGCGATTGTACAGCACCCAATTCGCGCCATAGTCGTGGGAGATGAACAACAGCACTTCGAGCGTATGCGTGTCCGGCCGGGTGACGGAAAACGGGATGGTAAAGTTGGCGGCGCGCGAGTAGACGGGGATGGGCAAGCTGCTGTCTTGCGGCACGGCCACTGGGGGCGGCGGCAGACTCGATGGAGGGACTGCGCTATCTTGGGGGGCCGCGGCCGTCGTTCCACGGTCCGGCGACGTCTGAGCACCGGCGGGATCGCCGAATGCGATCACGAGAACCCCCACAATAAACGCCGACGACCGCATGGATCGTCCCCTCCCTTGAACGGTATACGTTGCGTCTGCGGCCTGGCTCGGATTACCGACGAAACGATACCATGGCCTGAGCATCCTGCCCATATTAACATGCTTGACGGGCTGGCGGCTTGCGGCACGTCGCGGTGCACAATCCGGGCTAATTCTGGTATCGGCACCCTGGCAGATTCGCTTGAACGTGTTAGATACAAGGCGGGCCAGATAGGCAGAACGGGGCGACTCTAGCGCACCGCTGCGGCAGTTCAATCGCTCGCGAGAGTTTGCCGGGTCTGCTTGACAATTTCGACGAATTGCCGCGCCAGAGCTTCGATCCGTTGCAGATTGCCCGTTTCGACGGCTTTCTTTTCGACCAAAGAACCGCCGATGCCGAGGGCACACGCGCCGCAACGTAAGAACTCGGCGGCCGTGTTCAGATCAACGCCGCCGGTCGGCATGAGGCGAATCTGGGGTAGTGGGCCGTGGAGGGCTTTCAAATACTTCGGTCCTGTGATTTCCGAAGGAAAAACCTTGACGATGTCCGCCCCGGCCTCCCAGGCCGCGACGACTTCGGTGGGAGTCATCGCTCCCGGCATCACCAGTTTGCCGTATCGGCGACACAGCCGGATCACATCGACGTTGGTGTTGGGCGAAACGATGAATTGGGCGCCGGCCAGCAAAGCCGCGCGGGCGGTCTCCGAATCCAGCACGGTGCCGGCTCCGAGCAGGACGCGCTGGCCCATCCGGTCGGCGACACGTTCCAGCACGCGAACGGCACTTGGGACCGTGAAGGTGATTTCCATCACGTCGATTCCTCCGGCGAGCAAAGCCTCCGCAACGTCGGCCAGCAGATCTCCACTGCTGGCGCGGATGACCGCGACAATCCCGGTGTCCAGGACGCGAGCGAGGTGTTTTTCTGTCATCGTATAAAATCCGTGAACCAGTCGCCGAGGACCATCGTAACATGATCAGGCGACACGTGAGGGATGGGATCGAAAGGGCCAAGCCCTTAGCCTAGAAGCCGTCAAGTTCGGTGTCAACCGCCGTTCGACGACACGTTCGACGACGGTGCCCCATCGCTTGCATTCAGTTCGTGGCGGTCTAGCCGCCAACCGGATCGACCAGAAAGGTCATCCGGAGTGTCGCCATGATAGGGAGACCCGGGAAGGTCGAGCCGAAAAGTTTCGTCTGGGGATTTGGCAAAACCTTTACCGGAGCGCCGGAATGTGCATAATAATGGCGGAAACGTCCCGGAATTACCTAGCGCCGGCGTTGTCGTCGGCAGGGGTCTCCTGTCATGATGGAATTTCTCCGCTCCACAACCGCCCAAGCGGTCATATGGGGGACCGCGCTGATTTTGCTCTGCATCATCGGCGTGTCCATCGTCAAGTGGCTGCGCCAGAGGGATGACAGCGGCGAGCCCTCGGCGAGCGACTTGCTGAGCGAGTTTCGGCAGATGCGCGAGGGTGGCGAGATCACGACGGAGGAGTTTCAGCACATCAAGAGCGTCTTGGGGGCGAAGTTGCAGCAGAGCCTGGGGGCCAAAGAGACAGGGGGCGACGGATAATGCCCGTGGACATCATTGCAGCGTAAATCTCGGTGCAATGGGTTGTGTCGGTTGGTCCGTCGCGGCAATCTTCTGTGTTTTTTAACAGCCCCGGGATGCGATATGGGAGTTACTGACATCGTTGACAGCTCGAGTACAGCGGACAGGGAAGCCCACCAATCAGAGTCCGGCGAAATAGGTTTGCCGGGCGGCTGAGTCGAGCGACACCTGGAGTTTGACCGCTCGCGGCTCTCGAAGACGGGGAGATCGCCAGTGGGCTTTGGAAAGGAGTGTTTATGCCCGTTGGAAAGGAGATGGGTGGCGGACGGAAAGGTGGCAGCACGACGAAGAAAAACGCGTTCTGCTCCTTTTGCCGTAAGAGCTACCGAGACGTCGGACCACTGGTAGAGGGCCCCGGAGATGTTTACATCTGCGGTGAATGCATCGACTTGTGTCAATCCATCCTCGACCAGGAAAAACGACGCCGGGGCCCCACCAAGAAACTGTTTAACGAAATCCTTCCGCCCCGCGAGATCGTCCGGCAACTGGACCAGTACGTGATCGGCCAGGAGTCGGCCAAAAAAGTGCTTGCCGTCGCCGTTCACAACCATTACAAGCGTTTGTCTTTGGGTTGGGAAGGCACCGACGTTGAGATCGACAAATCGAACATCTTGATGATCGGTCCGACAGGCTCGGGAAAGACGCTGTTGGCGCGAACTCTGGCGCGGATCCTGAATGTTCCGTTTGCCATCGGAGACGCCACCACGCTGACCGAAGCCGGTTATGTGGGCGAGGACGTGGAAAACCTACTGCTGAAACTGCTGCATGCGGCCGATTTCGATCTGGAGGCCGCCCAGCGGGGCGTCTTGTATATCGACGAAATCGACAAAATTGGCAAAACTAGCCACAATGTGTCCATCACGCGGGACGTTTCGGGCGAAGGCGTCCAGCAGGCCCTGCTCAAGATGCTCGAGGGAACGGTTGCCAACGTCCCTCCCCAGGGTGGCCGTAAGCATCCGGAACAGCAGTACATCCAAATCGACACCAGCAATATCCTGTTCATCTGCGGCGGGACCTTTGTCGGCATCGAGGACATTATCCGCAAGCGTCTGGGGCGACGGACGATGGGCTTTGGCCAGCCCGCCAGCTATCGCAGCGAAGCAAGTGACATGGAGCTGCTGAGCCAAGTGGCCTCCGAGGACTTGATTCATTACGGCATGATTCCGGAGTTTGTCGGCCGGTTGCCCATCGCAACCCCGCTGATGCCGCTGTCGGAAAAAGGCCTGATTCAGGTCTTGACGGAACCGAAGAATGCGTTGATCAAGCAGTATCAAACGTTGTTCGAGATCGAAAACTGCAAGTTAGAGTTCACGGAGCCGGCGCTGCGGGCCATCGCGGCCAAAGCCTACGAAAAAGGCACCGGGGCTCGAGGTTTGCGGTCGATCGTCGAAGATGCCATGCTGGATATCATGTACGAGTTGCCCGATCACGGCGAAGGATTTACCTACCGGATCGACGAGGATTGTATCGAAGGCCGCAACCGCTGTATCAAGATGCCCACGCCTCAATCCAAGAGTGCTTGACGCCGCCGGACGGCGAATGGTGGGGTGAAACGCAGCGGCAGCCGCAAGGCTGCCGTTGTTTTTTCTTGACGCGGGACTGCTACCGGCGATTACCGCCACCCCCCCCATCAAGCCCCCCCGCATACCGCCTCCCGCAGCGCGCCAGCCGCCACGGCCGGATCGTTCGCAGCCGTCACGGCGGCTCCGACGGCGACCCGGCGGAAACCGATGTCCAGCACCCGGGCCACGTTCCCCTGATTGATGCCGCCGATGGCAAATGCGGGCAGCCGGATTTCTGCCTGCGCGGCTCGCAGGAAATCCAACCCGGGATAATCCTCGAAGCGTTTGGTTTGCGACGGGAACGTGGGGCCGCAGCCGATGTAGTCGGCACCGTCCGTCAGCGCCCGACGGGCCTGCGCCAGGTCGTGGGTCGAGACGCCGACCAGCCGATGCGGACCCACGATCGTCCGGCAGTCCGCGACCGTCAATTCGTCCTGCCCGACGTGCACGCCGTCGGCATCGGACAGCACGGCGATATCAGGCCGATCGTTGACGATAAACAGCGTCGTTGTGTCACACGTTAGACGCCGTATCAGCCGAGCACGTTGGGCTAATTCGCGATCGGACAAACGTTTATCCCGCAACTGCAGCACGTCCACGCCTGCCGAAACAAGCGACTGAACCAACGCGGCAAAGCGGTCCGGCGATTCCCGGCCGTCCACCAACACGTACAGTCGAGCGTCAAGTAACAAATCGAGAGAATTCGACACCTTCATCGCCTTTCATCTACCCAACAGAGCGCCGTGCCAAGTACAGCAAAGAATTTTCTATCGTTTTGGCGCGGGATTCGCAACTCCGGGCGTATTGACGACAATCTGCCAAATTGTCTGGAACGAATGGCCGTAACGCAACTCCAAACGGCCTTTTTACTTGGCTTGTCCAATCCGCCAGGGTCCGCTAAAATCTCGACAGGAGGAATCGGCGGGATTTTGTATTGTTCGGTACGGAAGCCGGAGTCATGGCCCGATGGTTGTAGTGGCATGGATTACTTGTCTTTGGCCGGGATTGCCGCGGCTGTGGTGGCGTGGCGATTGGAGGGCTTTGCTGGGGGCCTTGGCGTTTGCAGCCGCCTTGAATTTGGGGCTGCTGAGCGTCTTGGTGTGGAGTCAGTCGCTGCCGGGGTGGTTGCTGGCGGCCGGCTGGGCGGCAATTGGGCTCATTTGGCTGGTCTGTGCGTGGCATGGGTGGTGGTTATTGCCAAAACTTCGGGGGCTCGACGCAAGTCCGGAGAAGGAGGACTTGTTCATTCGTGCCCAACTGGAATACTTGAATAGGCACTGGCTGGAGGCGGAGGAATTGCTCGCCACGCTGCTAGCCGGTCGGGACCAAGATGCAGAAGCCCGGTTGATGCTGGCGACACTGTACCGGCACACGGGGCGGTTTGCGGAAGCCGACGAGTGCCTGACGCGGCTCGAGCGAATGGATAGTGGGGACCGATGGTGCGTGGAACTTGCCCGCGAGCGACGGCTGCTGGAGAGTTTGCCGTCGTCATCGGGTTCAGCGACAGCCGAGGGGTGTGAGGACGAAGCAAAGGACAATTTCTTCACGGACGAGGGGACGGACGGAAAGGCGGTTGCGGGTGCAGGGCGAGTTGCCTGATGGGCGATGGGCCTGAGATTCGCGGCCGCCGTTTGCGATGCTTGAACTTTCAAGACTGCAGAAGCAGACGAGGGTAAGTTGATGTACGAACGTTTTACCGACCGCGCGCGGAAGGTGATGCAACTGGCGAATCAGGAAGCACAGCGATTTAACCACGAATACATCGGGACAGAGCACATTCTGCTGGGCTTGGTCAAGGAAGGCAGCGGCGTGGCGGCGAACGTCCTGAAGAACCTGGACGTGGATCTGCGCAAGATTCGGCTGGAGGTCGAGAAACTTGTGCAGAGCGGCCCGGAAATGGTGACGATGGGCAAGCTGCCGCAGACGCCTCGTGCCAAGAAGGTAATCGAGTACTCGATGGAAGAGGCTCGCAATCTGAATCACAATTACGTCGGCACCGAGCATATCCTGTTAGGCCTGCTCCGCGAGCAAGAGGGTGTGGCTGCCCAGGTGCTGATGAATTTAGGGCTGAAGCTCGAAGACGTTCGGGAAGAAGTTCTGAATCTGCTGGGACACGGCTTGGAGGGCGAGGAAGAGCCGGTCGGTGAACGCGTCGGACGCGGGGAATCGCGGAGCGAAGGACGTTCGAAGGGCAAATCGAAAACGCCTGCGCTGGACAGTTTCGGACGCGATCTTACACAATTGGCTCGCCAGGGCAAATTGGATCCGGTCATCGGCCGGGAGCGCGAGATCGAGCGGGCCATTCAGATTCTCTGCCGCCGCACCAAGAACAACCCCGTGCTGCTGGGCGAAGCCGGCGTGGGCAAGACGGCGATCGTCGAGGGGTTCGCCCAGCGGGTGATCAGCGGCAATGTGCCGGATCTGCTGACCGACAAGCGGATCGTCGTCCTCGACCTGGCCATGATGGTTGCCGGCACCAAATACCGCGGCCAGTTTGAAGAACGCATCAAAGCCGTGATGAACGAAGTCCGGCGAGCCAAGAACACGATCCTGTTCATCGACGAGTTGCACACCCTGGTTGGCGCCGGCGGTGCCGAGGGGGCGATCGACGCGGCGAATGTGCTCAAGCCGGCGCTGTCCCGGGGCGAGATCCAGTGCATTGGGGCTACGACGCTGGACGAGTACCGCAAGTACATCGAAAAAGACAACGCTTTGGCTCGCCGCTTTCAAGAGATCATCGTCGATCCGACCAGTGCGGAGGAAACCGTGGCGATCCTCAAGGGGTTGCGCGCCCGCTACGAGGAGCATCACCGCGTTCAGTTTACGGACGATGCCTTGCAGGCCGCCGTCGAGTTCTCTGAACGGTATGTCACCTCGCGCTGCCTGCCGGACAAGGCGATCGATGTGATGGACGAAGCCGGCGCGCGGATCCGGCTGCGCACGATGACTCGGCCCCCGGATTTGAAAGACATCGACCAGGATGTCGAGCGGCTGAACCGGGAAAAAGAAGAGGCCGTAGCGAACCAGGATTTCGAAAAGGCGGCCGCCTTGCGCGATCAGGCGGACAAGTTGAAGAAGAAAAAAGAGCAGATTACCCGCGAATGGCGCGAACGTTCCAAGCAGACGGACGGCGTGGTCGATGCCGAGGTGATCGCGGAGGTCGTGTCGCGGATGACGGGAGTGCCCCTGACGCGGTTGTCGACCGAAGAGAGCCTGCGGCTGATGAAGATGGAGGAAGAGCTGCACAAACGCGTCGTGAGCCAGGAAAACGCCGTGACGGCCGTGGCCAAGAGTGTCCGCCGCAGCCGTAGCGGACTGAAAGACCCTCGCCGACCAACCGGCTGTTTCGTGTTTGCCGGTCCCACCGGCGTGGGCAAGACGCTGTTGGCCAAAGCCCTCGCGGAATACTTGTTCGGCGACCAGGATGCGTTGGTCCATATCGACATGAGCGAGTACGCCGAGAAGCATAACGTCAGCCGCCTGATCGGCGCGCCGCCGGGTTATGTGGGCTACGAGGAGGGCGGACAATTGACCGAACGAATTCGCCGCCGCCCCTACTCGGTCGTGCTGCTGGACGAAATCGAAAAGGCGCATCCGGAGATCTTCAATACCCTGCTGCAGGTCATGGAAGAGGGCCGGCTGACCGATGCCTTCGGACGCAAGGTCGACTTTCGTAACGTGGTCTTGATCATGACCACCAACGCGGGCGCCGAAGCGATCAAGAACGAAGCGGGCTTCGGCTTCCAAAAGCCCAACCAGGACGCATCGTACGAAAGTATGAAAACCCGCGTCACGGACCAGATCGAAAAAGTTTTCCGGCCCGAGTTCCTCAACCGGCTGGACGACGTCATCGTGTTCCGCCACCTGCAGCACGACGACCTCAAGCGGGTCATCGAAATGGAGATGGTGCAGGTCCGCAGGCGTTTGGCCGAGCGGGGCTTTCAGCTGGAACTGACCGACGGCGCAAAAGAATTCCTGATCAAGGTCGCCTGCAAAGACCTGGACTTCGGCGCCCGGCCGTTGCGTCGCGCGATCGAAAACCGCGTCGAAGATCCGCTGGCCGAGGAGCTGCTGAAGGGCACGTTCCAGGGCAACAACAAGATCCTCGTGGACGCGATTCGCGACGATGAAGGCAAGGTGCGGCGGCTCGATTTCCACGGCGAAACGGTCGAAGTCGTTGAGGAGGTCGAGGCCGAAGCGGACGACGCCGAAGCGAGCCCGGTGGCGGCCACGGGGGCCAAGTGACGCATCGCGCGGGGGGCTTGCCCCGGGTGTCATGTTCACAGGCTGACAAGCTGTCCGATGAGGTTCATCCCAGGCTGCCAGCCTGGGATACGGAGTTCGCCACAGACTTGCAGCCTGTGCTGCACAAGAACGGTTAGATCTTGCGTAATTAAACCTTGCGCAATCGTTAAACTCGCTTCAAGCGTCAAAGTCATTCTGCCGATAAATAGGGACGCAACCCTTTCGTACCTTCACGGCGGTAATGATCCATGTCGCTGGGCGCGCGTTTCGAGTCCGAGCCGGAAATCTCCCGCCGCTTGACGGTGCCGTTGCGGGAATGGGTTTCGGATTGGGGTGGAGTGGCGATCAACGGCGTGCTGGCGGTGGGCGATTTGGCGCTCTTCGCCTGGCGCACCTTATCCTGGCTGGTCGTGCGTCTGCCGAGGCGGGAAGCATTCTTGCCGGTGCTGTACCAGGTGGGCGTTCTGAGTCTGCCCGTGGTAGCCCTGACGGGCATGTTCATCGGCATGGTCCTGGCGGTGCAGACGTTCTTCCAGTTCCAGCAGTTGCAGATGGAAACCCGTCTGGGCGCCGTAATCAATATGTCCTTGGCTCGGGAATTGGGTCCGGTACTCGCCGCCACGATGCTCGCCGGCCGGGTGGGCAGTGCGATGGCCGCCGAGTTGGGAACGATGCGGGTGACGGAGCAGATAGACGCTTTGGCCAGCATGGGCGCCAACCCGATTCATTACTTGGTGGTGCCCCGATTCTTGGCATTCGTACTGCTGATTCCCCTGCTGACGGTGATGGCCGTGTTCATGGGAGTCGTGGGCGGGTACTTTTACAGCGTGATGATCCTGGGGATCGACAAGCATCACTACATGTACAACACGCAGCAGTTTGTGGACAGTTTCGATTTGTTCAGCGGTCTGGCGAAAAGCGTCTTTTTCGGTGTGGCGATTTCGTTGGTCAGTTGCTATCAGGGGTTCAACTGCGATGCCGGCGCCGAGGGAGTCGGCAAAGCGGCGACGTCCGCCTTCGTGCAATCCTTTGTGTTGATTCTGTTGTTGGACCTGCTCTTGGGCATTTCCCTGGACTCCTTTTATTTCATGCTTTGGCCGGAGGGCAGCAGCGTTTTTGGGAGCTGAGCCTTGCCAGGAGATGTCGCGCCGTATGAACGCATCGTTTTCCGCCGCCGATTCGGACCGACCGCTGGTCGAAGTGCGCGAGCTGGATGTGCGTTTTGGGCGTCACGAAGTGCTTCGTGACATCCGGCTGGAAATTCCCCGCGGGCAAACGCTGGCCGTCATTGGCGAGAGCGGCTGCGGCAAGACGGTGTTGCTCAAGACGCTAGCCAGCCTGTTGCGACCGACGCGCGGCGAGGTGTTTTTCGACGGTCACCGCCTGGCGCAACTGAACGATCGGCAACTGACGCAACAGAGAATCCGCTTTGGCTTCGTGTTTCAAAATGCAGCCCTGTTTGACAGCATGACCATCGGCCAGAACGTCGCCTTCCCGCTTCGCCAGCACACCACGTATCGTGACGCGGAGGTCCAAGAAATGGTCTTTATGCGGCTGGCCGAGGTCGGGCTGCCGGACAGCGTCGTCGCCAAGAAGCCTGCCGAGTTGTCGGGGGGGATGCGGAAACGCGTGGGGTTGGCGCGGGCCCTGATTATGAATCCCGATTTGATCCTGTACGACGAGCCCACGACCGGCTTGGATCCGATCATGAGCGACGTGATCAACGAGTTGATGATCCGGACGCGGCGAAATCATCCGGTGACCAGCGTGATTGTGACGCATGACATGCTTTCGGCGCGGAAAGTGGCGGATCGCGTAATGATGCTGCATCCCGTGGCCCGGCTAAAAGCGAACGAATCGCAAGTGCTTTTTGACGGCCCTCCCAGCTCGCTGGACCGCTGCGACGATCCGCGCGTGCGGCAATTCGTGCGGGGCGAAGCCGGCGAACGGCTGATGGAAATGCGAAAGGCTTCCGAGGCGGCAGCCGCCACACGGCGTTGACAGTAGGAGTATTTCGTTAACCCCCGAGCCAACGGCGACGGCGCATCCGACGGATGCTGTCGCTGCGGGCTGGTCGCGAAGCGGAGCCAGCGCGCAAACGAGAATGGCCAAGTCATGGAAGAACGAGTCTTACAATTTCGCGTCGGTGTGGTCGTCGTGGCCTCGGCGATCGTCACCGTGATTCTGGTGATGTTGTTCGGCGCTTGGCCCAACGTCTGGCAGCGGCGGTACGAGATCCACGTCAAGTTTCCGGAAGCCCCCGGGATCACGGTGGACACGCCGGTCCGCAAGAGCGGCGTACTGATCGGCCGCGTCTCGAACGTGCGGCTGCTGGAGGAAGGCGGCGTGTTGGTCAGCATCCGCGTGTTTGACCAGTTCAAGTTGCGGCGTCACGAAACCTGTCGCATCGGTACGGGGTCCCTGTTGGGCGATGCGGTCGTCGAGTTTGTCCCCAGCGACCAAACGACGATGCTGGCGCGGTTCGACACCGACCGCGACCGTCGCTTGGACTCGCTGGAAGAGCAGAGCGCCAACGAATTCTTGGGGGACGGCGAATTCATGTCGGACGGTGCGGTGGTCAGCAACCCGCTTCGCGCGCTGGTCAATCTCGAAGGGAGCGTCTCGTCCGCGTTCCGCTCGCTGGAGAGCGCCGGCAAGGAAGTGTCGGAACTGGCCCGCACGGTCAACCAGACCGTCGGGGGCAGCGACGATCAGATCAAGCGGATCGTTGACAAGGCGGAACGTGCCCTCGATCATTTTGACGGCACGATGCAAGGCCTGCAAAAAATTTTGGGCGACGAGCAGTTGGCCGTCCAGCTGCGGCAAACGCTGCATGACATGCCGGCGTTTGTCGACGAGACGCGGCAGACGATGGCGGCCGCGCGGACCACGATGGACGGCTTTCAGCGGATGAGCGTCAAGGCCGAGGCGAACTTGGACCACCTGGAGAAGTTCACCAAGCCATTGGGCGAGCGCGGACCGCAGCTGGTCGAGAACGTCGAGGAGACCACACGAAACCTGAACGACTTGCTCGAACAATTCGTGGCTTTTAGCGAGGCCCTGAATTCCGGCCAAGGCACCCTGGGCCGCCTGGTGCATGACGACGACATCTACCAGCAGATTCAGCGCGTGGTGGGTAACGCCGAAGAGATCACGCGGCGTGCTCGTCCGATTGTGGACGACGTGCGCATCTTTACCGACAAGATCGCCCGCGACCCGCGGCAACTGGGCGTCAAAGGCGCCCTGGACCAGCGTCCCAGCGGCCTCAAGACGGGACTGGGGGAATGGTAGCCAAGCCTCTGGTACCGGTCCTTGCCGCAACGCCCAGGAAGTGCCGCAATCTCATGCTGACGCTGATCAATACCAACCGCATGCAGCCGCCGATCGCTCCGCTCGGTTTGGATTACGTCGCCGCAGCGGTCCGCGCCGCCGGGCACGATGTGGAGTTCGTGGATCTCAATCCATGCCAGGACGCCGAAGCGGTGCTGGCGAACCGCTTCGGCCGCCGTTCGCCGGATCTGGTGGGCCTGACCTTTCGCAATGCCGACGATTGTTTCTGGCCCAGCGGCGAGAGCTTCGTGCCGGTCTTGGAACGCGATATCGCCGCGGTCCACCGGCACACCGACGCACCGATTGTCCTGGGCGGCGTCGGATATTCGATCTTTCCCCAGTCGCTGCTGGCGCGGACGAGTGCCGATTTCGGGATTTGGGGTGACGGTGAAGCTGCAACAGTCGCTTTGCTGGACGCCATTGGCGGCAAGCGGCGTTGGGACGATGTGCCGGGATTGGTATATCGTCAAGCCGGTGTGCTGCAGGTCAATCCCCCTGCCTGGCCCCAGCCACTGCGGGTTCCCACCGAACGGGATCTGGTCGACAACGAGGCCTATTTTGCGCAAGGCGGACAGATTGGCGTCGAGACCAAACGCGGCTGTGCGCGACGGTGCAGCTACTGTGCCGACCCGCTGGCCAAGGGCCGCCAGCATCGGCTCCGCGAGCCCTCCGAGGTGGCGCGCGAGGTGGCCGCTCTAGCGGATCGAGGCCTCGACGTGCTGCACCTGTGCGACGCCGAATTCAATCTACCGCCCGAGCATGCGTTGGCCGTTTGCGATGCGCTGATCGAGCGGCGATTGGGCGACCGCGTCCGCTGGTACGCCTATGTGGCCATCGTCCCGTTTCCCGACGAGTTGGCCCAACGCATGCGGCGCGCCGGATGCGTGGGGCTGAACTTTACCAGCGATGCGACACATCCGGCGATGCTGGCCGCCTATCGCCAACCCCACCGCCGCGAGGACATTGCCCAGGCGGTGGCGCGATGCCGAACCCACGGGATCACGGTGATGCTGGACTTGCTGTTGGGCGGCCCCGGCGAGACGCCGGAAACGGTGGCCGCAACGATCGCCGACGTCCAGCAGATGGAACCGGACGCCGTCGGCGCCGCTCTGGGGATCCGCATCTATCCCGGCACCCGCATGGAAGCCCTGGTGGCGGCCGAAGGGCCGTTGGAGACGAATCGTGGCTTGCGGCGGCACGATGCGGGTCCGATTGACCTGCTGCAGCCGACGTTCTACATTTCTCCGGCCTTGGGCGCGCACCCGGCGCAACTGGTGCGCGACTTGATCGGCGACGACCCGCGGTTCTTTCCGCCGGAAGAGGATGCCACCGGACCCGCGGCGGCGGCCGGAGATCACAATTACAACGCGAACCGGGCCTTGATCGACGCCATCGCCGGCGGCGCTCGCGGAGCGTATTGGGACATCCTGCGCAGGATCCGGGGGCGGGATTGAGAACCGGAACTGGGATGGTCGTTCCGAATGGAAACGAGAGGGAATCGCGGTGTCGACAATCCTTGAAAACGACGACAGCGCCTACCTGCAACTGGACCAGACGTTCGCCTGATCCCCACTCTGTCATGGAGGTTCGAACCGTTGACGAAAACATTCCTGGTTACCGGAGCGACGGGGTTGGTCGGCAACAACGTGGTGCGACGGTTGCTGGAACGTGGCCAAGCGGTGCGGGTCTTGGTGCGCCGCGATTCGGATCCGCGGCCGCTGGAGGGCCTGAACGTCGAGCGTGCTTGGGGCGATGTGCGGGATGCGGAAGCGGTGCGGCAAGCGTGCCGGGGCGTGGCGACGGTTGTGCATTCGGCTGCCATCGTGCATTTCGGCTGGACGGGACTTGCCCCGCAGCGCGAGGTCAACGTCCAGGGCACGCAGCACGTGGCGGCGGCGGCGTTGGAGGCTCAGGCCCGACTGCTGCACGTATCCAGTGTCGATGCGCTGGGCGTGGGCCGCCGCGATGCGCCGGCCGACGAGGATTCGCCGCGCGAAGGCAAGATTCCCTGCACGTACGTGGTCACCAAGCAGGAAGCCGAAGCGGTAGTCCGCAGCTACATCGATCGCGGACTGGACGCGGTGCTCGTCAATCCGGGCTTTATGCTCGGGCCCTGGGACTGGAAGCCCTCTTCGGGCCGAATGCTGCTCGAGGTCGCCACACGTTTCACGCCGCTGGCCCCCACCGGCGGCTTGACCTCGTGCGACGTCCGCGACGTTGCCGACGGACTGTTGGCGGCGTGTGAAAAAGCCCCCACGGGACGCCAGTACATCCTGGCCGGGGAGAACTTGACCTACCAGCAGATCTGGTGCCTGTTCGCCGAGATCAGCGGCGGCAGCAAGCCGTGGTTTCGCGCCGGCCCACTGATGCGGTTCCTGGGCGGTTATGGCGGCGACCTGTGGGGGCGAATCACCAGCCGCGAACCGGATCTCAATTCCGCCGGCGTCCGCGTGACCAGCCAGTTCCACTACTACAGCAGCGCCCGGGCGCAAGCCGAACTGGGGTATCGTCCGCGTCCCTTCCGCCAATCCGTCGCCGATGCCTGGGCGTGGTTCGTCGAACACGGGTACGTCGGCCACAAGAAATAGCGAGCCGGGCTAGGCCAAAGGCCGGGAGCGGCGTGTTCCGTTTGCGTCATAAAGGTCGTGAAATGGCATGTTGGCACCGACCGGTTCTTGTTCTCACCCGACCCCCACGAGCTTGCGGGCTGTTGATTAAATGTGTTTTCCGTGGGATCGCACCCGTTGGAGTTCACGCTTTCGCGTGTTTGGCCGGTCTCTGCCGGCGGGAAAAGACACGCGGAAGCGTGAACTCCAACGAGGTTAACACCTTTGCAGGGGTGGGTTCGGAAACCTACGACGTTTCGCCGTCGGCTTCCAGCGCGAATTCGACGTCCTCGAAGACCTCCGCCACCGGCAATTCGGTGTCGATTTCCGGCAACGCGATGACGGCTTCCAAGCCGTCGTACACATCCCGGACAAAGCCCTGTTCGGTGCGGCGAAAGACCTCGACCGTCGGCCCTACCTGCTCGACGAGGACGTACGCGCACAAGGACGGGATGGTCAAGTACGCCTCCTGCTTCTCCCCCCTGTCGATTCGGCGCGTGTTGTGCGACAGGACCTCGGTCACGACCGCTGGTTCGTCCTGGAACGTGTCGTATTGCGGATTCAGTCGGCAGATCACTGACGCGTCGGGATAGTAGAACCGCACGTGGCTCGGCAGGCGGATGCGGATCTTGGTGTCGGAGTTGTACGGCCGGCAGGAACGCCTGCGGAGCCGGGCGTGCAGGCTGCCGAACACGTTGCCCGCGATCAGATTGTGGGCATTGCTGGCGCCCGCCATCGCGTAGACCGCGCCGCCCAGATACTCATGCTTGACCGGCGAGACGAGTTCTCCCGCCAGATAGTCTTTTGCAGGGGTAGCCCCGCCCAACCGGCTGAAGCTTCGAGAATTGGCTTCCGTCACCGGTTCATTGCCCGTGCCGTTGATGGCTTCTTGTCGACTGGATCGGGCGCAAACCCTGGGGTAATTCGATCTTGGGTAGTGAGCCCTCTTGGGATTCCTCAGGAGGCGGCAGTAGGGTCCAGGCTCGTGGAGTCCGGACGCTCGATTCCGGCTGCGTCTCGGGCTGGGTGACATTCCGTGCCAGCTCCCACAGCTTGTCCAGGTCCTGTGTCTCGATCATCCAGATTTCCAGCAAGTCTTGGCCTTCATCGTTCCAAGTGGTCATTGGCATCCTTCTCCAGCACGTTTGCGCACCGTTCCGGCAACCCGTCCATGTTAGTCGCCGCGGCGTGGGGCAGGCACACGCCGCAACGATCACCCGCCCGGAATCTTCCGCACCCAGTCAAGAGAGGATTTCCGTGCTCGTCTGGCCCGTCATTCTCCGGATTTCTTGCGACGAAATCCGCAGGCACGCCCGATTTGGCGGAAGCGAGTCCGTTCTGGTTGGAGCCGTGCCGCAAGACTTCGAAGTTGCGCATCTTCATCGTCCCCATCCGGCCTCGTGCCGGTGGAACCAGGTTTGGAGACTAGGTAACGTACGAGCGCCCGCGCGCACGATCCGCCCTCGCCGCCCCACCGCCGCCGTCGGCGGCGGTGGGGCGGCGAGGGCGGATCGTGCGGCGTTTTCCTGGGGCCCTCGCTTGGTTGCCAAACCTGCTTCCACCGACGCGGGGTCTATTGTTCCGAAAGTCGGTTGGCACGGCAAGTGCTCAAGAGCGTCGTGAGTTTAGGCCGCCCGTGTGGCGGGGGATTGGCAGTAATGGACGCAAGTTTCGAGGAGGTGGTCAATGAAGTCCTCCTCGCGAAGAAGACGGCGGGGAAGTTCGCCCAGGAGACGGGGGCGGCGTTGGCGACGCCAAGCGTCAAAACTGCCGGCTTCACGGCTGGCCTCGGCCAGCTTGGCCGGGAGCGCCTCCAGACTGCCGCCGAGCACCAATTGCAGATAGGTTTCGTTTTCCAGATTCAGGATCAACAAGTATTCTTCGGGCAGCGACTGGAAGTCCCTTGTCAGCTTCCCCCGACCATGCGTGCGACGACGACATCGCTTCAGGTCACCCCAGTCGCTTTCTAGCTGGTTGGTGGTTCGCTGCCAGCACTCCCCCGCGGCCAGTGGCTGGTCGGGTAGCAGGTGTCCCCAGTATTTGTCCAGGTGCTTCAGCACGATCTTAGCCAACGGCCCGTCCGGATCGTTCTTGTCTTCCGTTTGTTGTCGCAACTCCTGACGCAGCTGCTCCAACGCCCGTTTCATGGGCGGTTGTTCGTCCGGCGGTAGTTCCTGCGGTTGTCGCAGTTGGTTCATGTGTTGGGCTGAAAGCCGGAGCGTTTCTCGGAGCCGCATCAACAGGGAATAGCAGCGCTCGTACAGATCGGCGGCAGCCCGGATCTCGGTGTCGTTGCGATAGGCTTGCAGAAGGGCTTGAAAATTGCGTAACACCTGCGGCGTCCGGCATGACACCGGGGTCTGAGCGAGCAGCCGATCCACGGCCTCGCCGGCCCTCACCAGTCGGCGATGCAAGTACAACAGGTACGGATCGAATGGGAAGCCGCGTCGCCGGCCGTCGCTCCGGTAATCGAGAATCCAGAAGTGAAAGGCCAGCAAGACCTCGCGGCCGAGCGTGTCATCCCAGGCCACCTCGACGGCTCGGCCCGCGAGCAAGTCCGCCAGGACCAACTCCGAGGGGCAGTCGATGCGCTGTCGGAGCCATTCGTTCTGACCCCGCCGCTGTTCCTTCAAGCGGTATTGCAGCTTGAGGGTTCGCAGACGCTTACACAATGCCGCTTGGGGGACCTCGTAGAGATCCTCGCCCACGTCGCGGGCCAAGTGCTGGTGGCACACGAAGTGGGAGACGCCTGGCAACGCTTGCTCACAGGCTCCGCTCATGGTCGGACTCAAATCGTGCAGCACGTTGTCCGGCCAACCAAAGAGGTCCGCCGCCTCACGGAGGCAAGGGACCAAGTCTTCCAGATTCTCACTGGGGATTTTCCAGTTTCCCAGGAACAGACCATGAGCCGCCTCCTCGATGCCCAAGAACACGGCCGTTTCCGGTTCCGTGGTCCCGTCCAAGAGCCACGTCACGGGACCGTGCTGAGCCAAGTACTCGCGGAGGACGGGCGTGGCTTGCCGATGCAGGCAGCCCAGGTAGAAGAGAAATTTCTGTTGCTGGTCCCACAGGGTACTGCGCGGGATGTCGATCGCCGGCCGGTGACGGGCCAGTTCCTCATGAAGTTCTTGCAGGCTCCGGCCATGCAAATAAGTCTCCACTCCTACATGGGCAATCAAATCAAAGCCGTAACGGGCCCCCGCTGGCACCATGTCGGCCAGCTGGGCAGAACGGCCCGGCACAGGAGGACCGTCCCCCGCAGCTTGACGCACGGTTTCGCAAGCCTGAAACCGGCCGTGTTTCAGGCTGACCACGGTCCGGCTGGCCGTTTTCAGCACGCCGCCGTGGGCCGTAGTCGGGGCGTGCGGGCCGGGAACCCACGACGCTTCCCGGGCGGGATCAAAGCGGAGTCGGACATCGGCGGGCAGAATCGCGGCCTGCTGGAGTTGTTCGTGAGCCTGTTGCTCGACCTTGTGAAGCAGGGCCAACAAGCTCAATTCCGTCGTTTTTTTTTCAACGCGTAGTGCTCCTGCACTTGGCGAACTTGCCCGGCCGTTACCTGCCGGCCTTGCGTTTGAAGTTGCCGGGCCCATTGTGCGGGGCCATCGTCGGGTGCCAGGATCATCTGCCGCAGCACATCGATGACCAGCGGGGCCGAGCAACCGGCGGGTAACGCAGGCGTCGTGCTGGCGGCCACGGCACGGAGGTCTTGTTGCCGCTGCTCCCACTGCCGCTGGCCGCACTCCGCCTCGGGACTCAAGTACACCACATGGCGTCCTCGCAGAACCTGACGCTGCAGCCGGCCGTGCTGAACCAGGCGGGAGAGCAGATTCGCTACCGGCGTCTGTAAGCGTTCTTCCAATTCGCCGACGGTGAGTCCGGCCGGGGCATGGGTCGCCAAGGCCACGAGCGTTTCCGGGAGTGTCCCCGCGCGGGAGAAGCGGACGTCGCGGTACGCCCACAAGCCCCAGTCGTCGAACTGCGGCACGTCGGCGAGCGTATAATACCCGGCGTTGCGATTGTAGCTGGTGTGATAACCGACCTTCTTCAACGCCCGGAAGACGGTCATGTGGCAGACCTGGAATTGGTGCTGCAGATGTCGCATGGTCGCGACCCTCCGTGTCCGGAGCCAGTTGACGAGCTTCTGTTCGCTGTCCGTGAGCATGGCGGCGTCCTGTTATTGTATGCGATCACGATTCACAACAAATATCACATACAATAACAAATCTGACAAAAAAAGAACCCCGAAACACCGGGGAAAGAACCAAAAATGCGCGGCCGAGCTGTTAAACTATGTGAAATGCCTAACCGCCCTTAACCCAAAGTCAACCCTGGCCTTGAGATACGACGCAACCGGATTTCGGAACAATTGACGCGGGGTCGGCGGGGACGCGACGGCACAGAAATGCGCAACTTCGAAGCCGCAAGACAAGCAGTCGCACGTCTTTCCTCACATCTGGTTCCAACGTGCAAGGTCTCTCGGGATTCAACTTGCACGTTGCTTCGCTCTTTCTTCTGAGCCAGCGGGCCTGCAATTCCGGCTTAGGGTGATGGACCGTCGGTGAGAGGGCGTCGCTGGCCCGCGTTGCCGGGGAGTCCCTTACGGGGCGGTTTTCCTTCTGGATTTTCGTTCTTGGGGATGGCAAACAGCTTTGCGGGGTGCTAGCATCGTTCTCCATCTACCCCTTCCGAGTCAGAGAGGTGCATTATGCGTACTGAGCATTTCGGCCTGCGTACGATGCTCTGGGGAATCCTGCTCGCGGTTCTGGTGGCCGCATGTCCCGGCTGTGGCCAGAACGCGCAAACGTCCTACGATCGGGGGAAGGAATTCCTGAACGACTCCCAGCCGGAAATCGCCATCCTTTTTTTTTCCGATGCACTCGCCGCGGATCCGCGATTCCCACCGGCACTCTACGACCGCGGGATCGCTTGGCTGAGAACGGGACAGTACCCCAATGCGATCAACGACTTCTCACGCTTCCTGTACACCACGCGTCGCCAACAGCCTTACGACCCATCCCTTGCGCCGGTTTACACGGAACGTGCGGGCGCCTATCTGGCGATGGCCCAGTTCGACGACGCGATTCGTGATGCGGATTTCGCGATCTCGCTCGATGGCTCGTTCACCTCGGCCTACTTCTGCCGGGGCGGTACCTACGCGCGGCGCGTGGACCGCAGTGAGGACCTGGCTGACCTCGCAGAACCAAGTGCATCCCCTGTCGCCGGCCAGCGTTCGTTGTCAGAGCCCGAACGCGTCGATTGCACCAACGCCCTGGCCGATTTTGACAAGGTCATCCAGCTCGACGCCAAGCATGCAAAGGCGCACTTGGAACGGGGGCGAGTCCATGCCTTGACCGGAAACCTGGACCAGGCGATCGCGGATTTCGCAGACGCTTATCGTCTGGACCCGAAGAACGCCGAGGCCCACTTTCGCCGTGGGCTGGCGCTCAGCCAACAACAACGCGTGGCGGAGGCGAATCAGGAATTCGCCGTCGCCGCCAAGTTGCACCCGCTCTTCCACCAGCGGGCATCTAACCCAAGGGTTACGTTGCACCTCGTGTCGCCTCCAACGTCGGCCGAAGCGGCGGATGAGGCACCAGCCCTCAAATCACACGAACTTGGACTGGCCGAGTTGCGTAAGGGCGAGGCGGCGGCGTTGGCGGGCGAAACGGAGCAGGCTGCCAAATCGCTGGATGCAGCCATCGCGGCTCTGACCGCGGCCATCCAGGCAGACAGCAAGAATGCCGACGCCCGCTTCTATCGAGGGGTCGCTTATGTCCGAACGAATCAACCGGATTCCGCGGAGGAAGACCTTCGGCAGGCTCTTCAGCTTCGCCGGAACTTTTGGGAAGCCTACCTCTACCTGGCACGGCTGTCGTGGGAAAAAGGCGGCGAGGTCGGCGTGCAGCAGGCAGCGAGCTTTGCCAAGCAGGCCGCCGAACTCGCTCCCGGCTCCGCCGAAGCCCAGCGCTGGCTCGCCCGGGCGTACCTGAGGCAGCAGCGATATCCCGAGTCGGCGAACGCTCTGAAGGCGGTGCTTGAACTGGACCCTGCCTCGCGTCCCGAGGTCTTGCCTCAGTTGACCCTGGCCTTGTGTGAGCAAGCGAAAACCCGCGCCGATGACTTGGCAGATGCCTCGCGCTGGACGCAAGCCATCCGCTTGGTGAACGAGGCGTTGGCATTGGATCCCGAGAACCCGGCCTTGCTGCTCCTGCGCGCCCAGTACGCTGCAGCGCAGGGCGACTTGAAGGCCGCCGACGAAGACTATGAGCTCGCAAGCCGAATCGGTCAGGCACCGTCCCGGCTCGCCGCCTTCGGTTCCCAGCTGGGGGAGATGCACCTGAGGCGGGCCCGAGAGCTGGAAGAGTCGGGCGACGCGATGGCCATCGTGGTGCATTTGGCCAAGGCCGTGGCTTATCGTCCGGAGTGGCGTTCAAAGCTGTCGCTCCAGATCGCCGCCTTTTACCGCTATCTCGGCGGTACGTTCGAGATGAGCCGAGCGTACGACAAGGCGGCCGAATACTACGAACAGGCAGCCGAGTGGACCAGCGCCGACACCGCCGGGGATCAAGCGCGGAGCGACGCCCAGGCGATCGACGAGCGGCGCAACCGCGCAGACAACGACGGTAAAAAGGCCCAGCAGCTCCGCAACCGGGCGAATCACGGCGCGGGCGGCAGCGGGGAACGGGCGGGATAGTCGGCGAGCGCTGGATGCTCGTGAAGTCCAATCTTCGGCGGTTCCTTGCCAAACCCAAGCGACGCGTCCCAAATTCTCGTGGCGTGTTTGCCGAATGCCGCGAGGCGTTTCCCGTCCGGGCTAAAACTGACGCCCTCGATCGAATCCGTGTGCCCTTGAAACGTGAGCAAGTGCTGACCTGTTTGCACGCTCCAGATCTTTGCCGTCGAGTCGTCGCTGACGCTCGCCAGTCGCGTCCCGTCTGGGCTGAAGCAGACGCCGCGGACGGACTTGACGTGCCCTCGCAAGGTGAACAGCGTGGTCCACTTGGTCGCGTCCCAGATCTTCGCTGTTCCATCCTCGCCCCCGCTCGCAAATCGCCTGCCGTCGTGGCTGAATCGCACGCAGCAGACCTGGTCGTTGTGCCCTTTCAGATCGACCAAGTGCTTTCCGTTCACCGTGTCCCAGATGGTCGCGAAGTCTCTCGACGTCGCAGTCGCCAGTAGCCGCCCATCGGGACTGTAACACATGCTGTGGTGCATGGTATCCGCAAGAGGGCCAGAGGAGTCCCCTTGTGAATGGGAAAGAGCGGCAACTTTCTGGCCGCTCACGGCATCCCAGATAACCACCATCCCGTCCAAATCGTGCTGAAGCGTCGCCAGCCGTTTGCCGTCCGGGCTGAAACAGGCGCACTTGCCCTCACCGGGGACAACGACGGGCTTGCAATCATGAGCAATCTCTGAGATTCGCGTCCCGTGGACGCCCGTCGTCGCCAGTCGCGTTCCATCCGGGCTGAAACAGACGCTGTCCAATTGGTGCGGAAGTGGGACGGCACGCAACTTACGGCCGGTAGCCGCGTCCCAAATCGCGATCGTGTCACGGCCATCCAATACCACCAGGCTTCCGTCCGGCCTGAAGCACCCCACACCGCGGGCATTGGCCTGCTTCTCAATGGTTAGTCCTTCGACGGGTCCTCCTGTGGTATCCCAGACGGACGCCCCGTCGCGGCCGTTCCGGGTCAACCACTTGCCATCCGGGCTGAAATGCAGGCAACACCGTTCACCTGAGCCGGTGCGGACCGTCAGCATCAGGGCCCCGACGGCAGCGTCCCAGATCCTCAGGTTGCCGTCGTCACACGCGGTTGCGAGACGTGCGCCATCTGGACTGAAGCACGCATCCTGAACCGCGCCCGAATGCCCCTTGAGACCCAGTTGCTCTTGCCCATCCGCCAGGGACCAAATCGTGACGGCATTGCCTGCGCGGCCGAATACCACGATGCGTTTCCCGTCCGGCGAGAAACGGACGCGGGATTGGCGAAACTCAAGCAGATTCTCCTTCGTCTTGGTATCCCAAATCGTCGCCAGATTGTCGTTGTCAGTAGTCACGAATTGCCGGCCGGTGGGGCTGAAATAGGCGGAGCCATGCTCGATCTCGAACATCCTGTTTCCGCTCGCGGTGTCCCAGAGTCCTGTGGCCTCTGTGAACCGGCAGGCCATCAACGTTGTGCCGTCGGGACTAAAACGGGCCGTGTTCGCCTTGAATCCGGGAATATCCAGGATCTTGCGCCCTGTGTCTGCATCCCAGATCGCGGTTTCCTCTTGGGTGGCAGTCGCCAGTTGCCTGCCATCTGGGCTGAAGCAGGACGTTTCAAACATGAGGCTGGGGAGCAGCGAAAACCAAGCTTGCGAGGCGCCCGGTCCGGACGCTCTGGAGGCGATTTCCATCTGGGCGGAAACAGAACGTTCCACGGCGCCCAGCGTGAACAACTCCCGACCGCTCCCGGCATCAACGACCGTCATCCCGCGTTCTCCCCAAGCAACAAGTCGCCTGCCGTCCGGGCTGAAATCGACTCCTAGCGCTTGCAGCTCGAAGACCTTGCCCTCCGTTTTCATGTCCCAGAGCGCCGTGATGCCACGGCGGTAATCGCACAGGGCCAGCTGACGACCGTCTGGACTGAAACACACGGTACCAGACCGGATGTCGTACCAGCGCTCCTTACACACCCACGAGATCCGTTCAACCACGGCGTACAGGATGAAATCGATCAATCCACCAACAGCCCCACCAGCCCCACCGGTGGCCCCTGCCGCTTCTGCCAAAGCATCCTCAATCGCATCGAGGCCGTCGAGACCGGGCACTCGAAAATCGTGCAGACTGAACAGCTCGCGTCCGCTCTCACCATCCAAGATCTTGACCGTGCCGTTGCGGCCAACGACGGCCATCCGCTTGCCGTCCGGGCTGAAGCAAACATACGCATCGCCGCGGCATGGGGAGAGACGAGAAAGACGTTTGAGATACCACCATTCCCAACCCCGGCAGTCGGATTCGCATTCGTCCAGCAGGCGTTCGGTTTCTCTCCCGGAGGTCCACACGTCTTGGGCGAAGGCGACTTGGGAAGCGTAGCGATTCCACTTGGCGGCTTCCTCTCGGGCGCCTGCGATTCCCTTCTGCATCTCGGCCTCCGCCGCCTTCTGTCTGGCGACAACCTCATGTGCTTGTGCCTCCGCGGCCTTTTCTTGGGCTAATTCGAGGCTTGCTTTGGCTTCCTTCGCCTTCTTCCCGGCGATCTCGGCAATCGCATTGGTTTTGTCAGCATTGTCATCGGCCCGTTTCCTTTGTGCCGTTGCGGTGACGGCGAAGTAAGAGGACATGAGCGTCCCCAACACGAGCGAAAAAGTGATCGCCGCGGTCAAGCCGGCCGCCAACGGCTGACGCCGGCACCACCGCCAAAGACGCTCGCTCCGACCGACGGGCCGGGCGTGGATGGGTTCGATTGCCAGGAAACGACGCAAATCATCCGCCAAATCTGCCGCCGTGGCGTAGCGGCGAGCGGGCGCCTTTTCCAGGCATTTGGCGCAGACGGTTTCGAGATCGCGTGACACCCCGCTATTGAGTTTGCGTGCTGGCGGAGCTTCGTCCTCGACCACCTGGCGCAGGAGCATCCGCACATCGCCGCGGAAGGGCCGCTCGCCGGTCAGCAGCTCGAACAGGATCACCCCCAGCGAGTAGACGTCGCTACGGGCGTTGGCCCGGTGTCCTTCGCCGCGGGCTTGCTCCGGTGACATGTAGGCCGGCGTGCCGAGAATCTGACCTTCGGCCGTCATCGTGATCTCGCACGCCTCGCGTTTGGCCAAGCCGAAATCGAGCAGGTACGGCTGATTGGCGGCGTCCAGCATGATATTGCTAGGTTTCAGGTCGCGGTGGACGACCCCGTGTTCGTGGGCGTAGTGCAGGGCTTGGGCGATCGTCACACACAGCCTGGCGGCCTCGCGGTTGGTGATCCGCCGGCCTTGGGCTTCCAGCCATTTGTCCAGCGGCTGGCCCTCGATGAACTCGCTGACGATGTAGGCCAACTCGCCGTCGTGGCCGACTTCGAACACGGTCACGATGTTGGGGTGGTGGAGTCCGGCGGGGACCCGGGCTTCGCGGAGGAACCGTTCGACATCGTCGGGCAACAGTTGGCCGCGCCGTGGGCTCTTGATCGCGACGATACGGTTGAGTTTCGTATCGCGAGCTTTCCAGACGGAGCCAAAGGCCCCTTGGCCAAGCAGCTCCAGCAGCTCGAAATGGGCGATCCGGCGAGGTGCCTGCGGGGCGGATGTCTGCTCGCCGGAGGCGGAATGGGTGCCGACATCGTCCGCCAGTTGGAAACCACTGCCGCAGGAAGGGCACGTGAGTTCGCCCGTCGGCGAACGGTCGAGGATCTCGACCGGCTGGTGGCAATGCGGACAGCGGATGCGGATTGTATGGGCCTGAGCGGGTCGGCCCGCATCCGGGATAGCAGCGGGTTCCGGCCGCCCCTTCGAAGTTTCGGAGCGCAGCCGTGCTTCCGACTCACGGATCTCCGCCACGCACTCCGGCCGCTCCCGCAACTCGGGCCACTCGGCCAGGTACTCCTCGACGGTCTTGTGTTGATCGCGCTGCCAGCGCAGCTCCTGGTCGGTTTGAATCAGCGCGACCAGCGCGTCCTGCCGCCCTGGATGATCGGCCGCGGGAACCAAGGCCGCCAGATCCGGCGGCTCGCCCGCCTGCCACGCTTGTTCCAACTGCCGAATCAGGCCATCCAGCAAGTCGTGTTCGTCGTCGTTCCAGGTGCTCATTCGCGTCTTCCGCCCGGGGGGCATGGCAACAAAGCCAGTGGATTCTCAACCGCGTTGGGCTCCGAATTCCCGAGATTCGGCAGGGAAGATCAGGGGACCCGGCCCGTCACCGCAGACTTCGAAGTTGCGCAATCTCGTCAGGTTGGATGCCCCACCCGGCCCCGTGCCGGTGGAGTGCGGTTTGGGAACCACTTCAGAACCCCGCGAAAACCGGCTGCTTCCTGCCCCGCCGCTCGACCGCCGCCTTCGGCGGCGGTCGAGCGGCGGGGCAGGAAGCGGCGCGCCGAAGAAGCGATGCCCGTGTGGTTGCCAAACCTGGTTCCACCGGCACGAGGCCGGGTTGGGACCTTGAAAACCCGCAACTTCCAAGACCGCAGACCCCGCCGATTGTATGTCCGGCTCGCCGCGGTGTCACGTGGTTATTCAGCGGTCATTTAGCGGAACGCCTGGTTGAACTCTGCTTCGGAACTCGCGCGGTAGCGGTAGTTGCCACTTGGCACCGTGTGCAGGGTAATGGCGATGTTGGAGTAGTTCAGCCCGACTTCTTGCACGGTGAAATGCTCACCCCGCGTGTAGCGGTAGGCCCCGGCGGCTCCGTACCGGATGTAGACAACATACGCGCCGGGCGCTACGCGATGGATCGAACCTTGCCCGCCGTTGGCGACGTAAACCTCGTCCTGCGTCGGCCCGACGAGCCGCACCCGGGCCGGCTCACCTGAATGATTGTCAAACGTGATGATCGACGACCCGTGGACACGGTGCTGCGGTCGAACCGCGGGCGACGATGTGTCGGCGGTGTACACGACCGGCTGCAAGGGCTCGCTGCCGCGCGGCGGAGCGGCCCCGGGGATCGGCTTCACGTCAGTGTTTGCGTCATTCTGCCACGCCCGGACAACGGACGGACTGTCGACCCACGCAACTGCCTCGTCGCCGTCGGCATAGCGCAGCAAGCAGCCGATCTGGTCGCCGCGAACGTCGACCACGCACAGATGCAGATCGGTCGGCAGGCAGATCGCGGACCGCCACGTTCGCAGCGAGCTGTGTGCTGGGACGAGGACCGTGTCGCCGATCCGGATTCCCGACGGATCCGCCGCCGCAACGGGCTTCCTGACAGCGGTCGGCGGAGCTCGATCCGCGGCAGGCTGCGTCGCCACAGCTGGCGGACTCGACGCCGTGACAGGCTGCATCGCCACGGCTGGTTGAACTCCGGGGTCGCGGCTGGGCGGGGACGGGCTGCCGGTTGCCATGCGCACCGGCACCGACCGATTGGGATACTTGTAGCTCAGCCGGTCATCGCTGCCGAACCAGAGAAACGCCGTGCGGTTGCCGGCCAGGGCGTACAAGACGGTCTTCTGATAGCCCGTCGCGAGGGTGTTCTGCTCGAAGCTGTCATCCGGCTTGCCGAGAACCTGTGCGACATCCTCGGACGACATGCCTTCGGTGACCTGGTCGAAATACTGCGTCCGCAGTTCCAGGATGCTGGGGCCCGGCGAGATTCCCGGCCGGTGGGGCGCGAGGAACCCCAAGGTCTGTTGGATGTCGAACGTGTCCTCGGTGACGGGCCCCCCGGTGTACCAGGCAAAGCCTTCGCGAACCGCACTGCCTTCGCGGCGTATGCGGTTCGGCAGTTCCCGGACGGCGGCCAGCAGGTTGTCTCGATCCGTCGTCCATTGCCGCGATCGATCGCCCGGCGGATACGCCTTGACGACATCCTCGCAAATCTGGGTGACCCGCCGGGCATCGGCCAGCCGGATCAGATTGATCGTCTGGTATTGGTTTTCGTCACCCCAGAGGCAACGACTGGACAACCCGAGAGCCACGACGCTCACGTGGATCAGGACCAGTTGGTGATGGAAATGCGTTCGTTTCATGATGGTTCTCCTGTGCGGGGTTATGGTGGTCACGACTGCTAGCATCAAGCCGGATTACGGAGAAGATTGGCCCAGAGAAACCACAGAATTCTGGTCGGTCGGTTTCGCACAGCCTCCATTCGGGTGACTGTGAGCCTGGTGCGTGTTCCGGGTTGGTGGCCTCCCGGCCCGGCGAAGCCCGCTGGGGAATGGTGATCAGCCTCGAATAGGCCGCCACCGCTGCCAGGCCGTCGCGAGACGAAGACGGTCATCCGCAATTCGTTCACCAGCAGCCTGCCCTTGGGCAACCTGGATGACTCGGCCTGTCTCGACGTTTATCATCCAGAGGGTGGAGGGGCCGCCTTGTCTTACAGACAAGCTCCCGGGAGGCTTTCGGCGGCATCGACAATTTGTCGTCGACGCCAACGGCCTATTGGGAAGTCGTGGCGGCTGGTTCGGGCAAGCGTTGCTGCGGCGAGTGCAACGACAAGGTCGGCCGAATGATGTCTCCGCTCCATTCGGTCATCGAGAAGGGACGCAAGTACGTACTTCGGTCGCTCGCTTCGACGGTCGACCAGCCGCGAATCCTGCCATCCCGACTGGCGGTCCAGAGTTGTTGACCACGAGCATCGAAACCAACCGCAAGAATGCCGCTTGCGTGCGGAATCCGCAGAACTCGGCGGCCGGAATCGGGTTCCCACACGCTCAACCCATCCGGGCCGCCGACGACCAACCGCCGGCCATCGGGCGTGAACACCAGGGACGTCGCCTGTTCACACGCTTGAAATGCAAACGTGTGAGCGTTGTGGAGGCCGGCCGACGACCGTGACGGCTGCGATCCCAGGCTTTCCACCAAGCGGACGTCGGTCCAGTCGTCGTTGAGAGTCACATTCAACAATACCGGCAAGGTGCGGGCCGCGATCCCGCCTCGGGGATCGGGATTCTCCGCGAGGCCGGCACAGACCAATTGCTTTCTCACGGGGGAAAATGCGATCGCCCTCGCTTCAAATCCCTCGAGGAGCACTCGTTGCTCCGTTCGGGTTAAGCAGAAGATGCAGAGACCGCCCAAACCTCCGAAAGCGATCGCCTCCCCATCGGGACTGAAGGCCACAGCGTCTGCCGCTCTGACCAGTTCCTCGCGAATGACCTGTAGCGTCTCTCCAGTACGTGCGTCCCAGAGCCGTACCGCCGACTCAGAGGCGACTGCTGCGATGCGTTGCCCATCGGGGCTGAAAGCCACGGATTGTAGCGGTCTACGCGCATCACTGCGAATGACCGTTATCATTCCAGTGCCCAGGTGGCCGACGTAAAGGGTGCCTCGGTCCCCGCCTGCGGCGAAACGATCCCCGCCCGGGCTAACGGCCAAACAGCGAATGTCAGCGGTCTCGCCCATCATCACCGGTCGGCCGTCACCTTCGACAGGATTCCAGATGCGGACTTCGTTCCGGGACTCCGGAACTAGCGCCACTTGTGGGGCATTGCCTGCGTGAATCGCAGCCGCCTCCAAAGCCAAGCCGGTGGCGAACACCACCGAAGGCTGATCGGTCGCCAGGAGGTGCCCCGGTTGGGCAACACTCGGCAACGTGCTTGGCCCTGGCTCAGACTGGTCCTCCCTAAGTTCCAATGTGGCAAGTTGGCGCACCGTTGCACAATCCCACAGCCTGACTCGGCCATCGGTACAAACCGCGGCGACGGCCTTGCTGTCCGGCGAGAAGCCCGCTCTGAACGTGGCCTCGGACAGCAATCGCACGCGGGCTTCGCTCGCAACCTGCAAGAGTGTTGCGCCGCTTCGAGGGGTCGGCAGCCACAGGAATCGTCCGGAGGATGAGATCCGCGGTCTTTGACGCGCTTCCAGAGCCAGATCTTCTACCTCCGCCAAGGCCCGCGGCGAGCTCTCGACGCCACCACGCGGCGTCAAGTCGGGGACTGTAGAAATCTGCCGGGTCGATGTAGCGTCCCAAATCTCGTGAGCACCGTTTGAGCTAAGAACCAGACATCCGCCATCGGAACTCAATGCGGCCGCGTCATGCGCGCGGGATAGCGTGATCGGGTCGCGAGTTGAACCTAGCTCAATGAGCTTCACGACTTTGCCATCCGCCAGTACGAGTCGCGTCAGCCCGGTATTCGAGCCGCACGCTTTGACGGCGGGCCGAAGGTAGGGGGAGGGCCCGAACAGGTCCGGGTCCTCCATACCATCCATTCCGTGGCTGGGGAACTCCGCGGGCCGCAGTCGTAGGAGCGGGTTCCTGGTCGTCGTGTCCCACACATCGACGCCTCCGAAAAATGTCGCTGCGAGCCGTGTTCCGTCACCACTGAACCAAATGCGTCTCGGTAACGGAAAATGGGCTGTTGAGTACCGGTCACTTTCCGGCCACTCGACTGTCTGCAGCAAAGAACCTGTCAAGCCGCACCAGAGCGAGATGGTACCGTCTTGATTGTCGGTCGCAACCATCCGGCCGGTGGGGCTGGCCTTTGCGCCGGAATCGTCACGTATCTGCGCCGCACAGCGGCCATCGGAAAGGTCCCAGAAGGTAATCGTCCCGGTCAGATCCCTCGTCAGAACACGGCGGCCATCGCGGGCAAAGCAGAAAGCCCTGTCACGCGTGCAAAGCCTTCGCCCTAGGTTCGCGGTCGAAACATCCCATACCCAGAGGCCGGGCTTCAAGTCGAAGAAGTTGACGACATCGGTCTTGTTACCGGAGTCCGGCTTAGATCCTGCAGTACCACCATCTGCGGCCGGCGCCGTGCTCACGTCGTGCGGCACGTCGGAGAGTGCCAGTCTGGGCTGATTGCTCATGTCCGGAACCAACAGTCCCAGCCACCGTCCGTCAGGGCTGAACGCCAAGTCCTCCGTCCATTCTGACTGGGAACAAAACATCCACAACAATGAGCGGCATCTCTCCTTCAGGTAGCACCACTCCCACTGGCGCAAGTGGAGCGGACAGCTTTCCAACAGTGACTCTGCCCGCGCGGCTTCTCCTTGAAGCAATTCCTGATGCGCCACTGCGACGAGATTCAGATATGCCCCAGCTTCCGTTTCATCCGCCTTCGCTCGGGCACGGCGGGACTCGGCTTCAGCTTTCGTAGCCCACACAGACGCGCGGATGGCAAAGGACGCGGACACCAAGGTCCCGATCAGCAGTGAGGCCGCCACCGTCGCCATCAATCCCGCGGCCAGCGGTTGCCGTTTGCACCAGCGCCAAAATCGTTCGTGCTTTCCCACCGGTCGGGCGTGAATTGGTTCGCAGCTCAGAAAGTGATGCAGATCGTCCGCGAGGTCGGCGGCGGTGGCGTACCGCTGAGCAGGCGATTTCTCCAGGCACTTGCCGCAGACCGTTTCCAGATCTCGCGAAATACGATTGTTCAACTTCCGGGCCGGCGGAGCCTCGTCCTCGATCACCTGCCGCAACAGCATCCGCACGTCGCCGCGGAAGGGGCGCTCGCCGGTCAGCAGCTCGAACAATATCACGCCCAGCGAATAGACGTCGCTGCGGGCGTCGGCCACATGGCCTTCGCCGCGGGCTTGCTCCGGCGACATGTAGGCCGGCGTGCCGAGAAGCTGGCCCTCGACCGTCATCGTGATCTCGGCCGCCTCGCGTTTGGCCAAGCCGAAATCGAGCAGGTGCGGCTGGCCGGCGGCGTCCAGCATGATGTTGCTGGGCTTGAGGTCCCGGTGGATCACTCCGCGCTGGTGGGCGTAGTGCAGGGCCCGGGCGATCGTGACGCACAACGCGGCGGCCTCGCGGTCGGTGAGCCGCCGGCCTTGGGCCTCCAACCACTTGTCCAGCGGCTGGCCCTCGATGAACTCGCTGACGATGTAGGCCAAGTCGCCCTCCTGGCCGACCTCGAATACGGTCACGATGTGCGGGTGGTGCAGCTCGGCCGAGGCCTGGGCCTCGCGCAAAAACCGCTCTACGTCGTCGGGCAAGAGCTGGCTACGCCGAGGGACTTTGATCGCCACGAAGCGGTTGAGCTTTGTATCCCGCGCTTTCCACACCGATCCGAAGGTGCCTTGGCCCAGCATCTCGAGCAACTCGAAATGGGCGATGCGGCGCGGCGGCTTAGCGGCGACTGTTTCTCGATCATCATACGGATACGTGACCGCGTCCTCGGCCAGCTTGAAGCCGCTTCCGCAGGAGGGGCACGTGAGTTCGCCGACCGGCGAGCGATCGACAATCTCGACCGGCTGGTGGCAATGCGGACAGCGGATGCGGATCGCCTTGCCGGGGTCCGGCGACAAAGAGACATGCGGCTGAGTCGCAGTCGCTTTCGGCCGTGCCGAACTCTCCGCCCGTACCCGCTCTTCCGACTCTCGCAATTCTGCCACCCATTCAGCCTGCTCCCGCAACTCGGGCCATTCCGCCAGGTACTCGTCGACCGACTTGTACTGCCCGTGCTGCCAGCGAAGTTCCTGGTCGGTTTGAATCAGGGCCAGCAGTGCTTGTTCCCGCACCGGATGGCCGGTTGCGGGAAGGAGCCGGGCCAAGTCGATCGTGCCGCCGGCACGCCAGGCCTGCTCCAATTCCCGGATCAGGGCGTCGAGCAAGTCGTGACTTTCATCATTCCAGCCCGCCATCGGTGTCGTCCTTCAGCAGTTTTTCCAACCGCTTGCGCAGGCGGTCGATCTTGGTCGTCACGGCACGGCGCGTGCAGCCAAGCTGTTTGGCAATGGCGCGCTCCGAATGGCCCTCCTCTAATAGAGAGAGGATTTCCGAGTAGGTTTGGTCCAAGTCTTCCAGGATTTTCGCCACGAGGTCCTTGGCCACGGCCTCCTGATCGGGGGTGGGGGCGTGGGCGAACAGCGCGTCGGCATCACGCTCTTCCTCGGCGGCGGGCGTACGTTTCTGGGCCCGGTGGTATTCGGCGTGTTTGAGGATCTTGTGCCGGGTGACCGTCTCGAGCAGCCGCCACAGTTCAGCGCGGTGTTCGAACTGGTATTCACCCTGCGCCGCGTGCCGGAAGACCGTGCGCAACACCGATTGGACAACATCCTCCGGCGATTCCCGGCGGCTGAGGCGGCGGTCCATGCCCCGCGCTGCCAACGCCTCCAACTGGGGACGAAACTCCCGATCCACCTGTTCGGCCCCCGATTCGGTAGCCGCGTTGACGCGACGCAGAAAGCTGCTATCGGATTGCCCTTCGGACATGATGCGGTCCCTTGATGCGTGCAGACGCCCCCAAGAAATGACTCTTTCTTATCAAGGCCCAAGTCGCAACACAAGCGGAGATACGGAGTTTCTACGATCCTCGCCTTCAACAGCGACGGACGAATCAGGTTTTCCCGTCTTTTTCTGCGCCAACGCCTTGGCGAATTCGGCTTGTGCTTGCGGACACGGATCTTCGGCCGGACCCGTGATCCGCCCCCGGAAGAGACCGGGGAACGTCCTTTCCCAACACCCCAACCCCAAGCTGCGAAAGTGGATACGGCATGACCAGTCGCCTGCTCAGTCTGTTCGGAAAGAAACGAGACGCCCGAAACATCCGGAATCGGCGGAAATCCCGTCTTGGTCCAGGCTTTGAACCGCTGGAGTCACGGCGATTGATGGCCCACGTGGCGTGGGACGGTGGCGGGGACGGGACGAACTGGACGCACGCACTCAATTGGTCTGGAGATACGTTGCCCGGGGCCAACGACGATGTGACCATCGACGTGGCCACGAATCCGACGATCCGCCTCGGCAGCGGGGCCCAGTCGATTCGCAGTCTGGTCAGCAACGAAGCCCTGAATATCACCGGCGGGAGCCTGCGAGTTGCCGACACCGCCCAAGTCAACAATGCCCTTACGCTCGGCGGTGCCACCCTGTTCGGTGGAACCTGGGACGTTTCCGCGGGGATTCAGGTCACGGGCACGGGGACTTTGGATGGGACCACGGTCAACAGCGACGTCAGCGTTCAAGACGGCAAGTCATTGACGGTGAAAAACGCTGCGGAGTTGAACGGCGGGTTGACGCTGGGAGTGAATTCGAGCTTGACGGCCGGGGCACAGGCAATCCTCGCCGTGTCCGCAGGGACGACGCTCACGAACGTCAGTGTTACCGTTCAGGACAACGCCATTGTCACCTTCCCCACCGTTACAACGCTGGCCTCGGTGAATCTGACGGCATCGTCTGGGGGACAGATCTTGCTGCCTGCCGTGACGCTGTACACGAGCAAGAGCGGGGGAAACACGCTTCAGACCAACGGGCAGGGAACTGGGGGGCAGAAGAGTCTGATCGATCTGGCGGCAGTGACGACGTTCCACGGAGCGACCGCCGCAGGCTACTCGACAATCGTCCGAGCGATCAACGGCGGGAAGGTGACGTTGGCGGGCGAGTTCGACGGCAACACGCACTGGTTCTTGGACGGCGCCGCCAGCGAAATAGACGCAGTCTTAGTCACCAAGCTGGTGAACGCCAACGTGGATGTGAGCAACAGCGCCATACTGGGCTTCCCTGCTTTGTCGGAATTGACCAACATCAACCTGACGGCGTCGTCGGGCGGACAGATCTTGCTGCCTGCCGTGACGCTGTACACGAGCAAGAGCGGGGGAAACACGCTTCAGGCCAACGGGCAGGGAACTGGGGGGCAGAAGAGTCTGATCGATCTGGCGGCAGTGACGACGTTCCACGGAGCGACCGCCGCAGGCTACTCGACAATCATCCGAGCGATCAACGGCGGGAAGGTGACGTTGGCGGGCAAGTTCGACGGCAACACGCACTGGTTCTTGGACGGCAGTGGAAGCGAATTTGACGTGAACGGTGTGCCCAGTCTCAGCGGCGCATCGCTGACCGCCGCCAACGGTGCGGTTTGGGTCTTTCCGGCAGGCTGGGCTCCGGAATTGAAGTCCGGCAATTCGCTGTCCACCAGCGGCGGCGGGCGCTTCGTCAATCGGGCGACGTTGGCCATTGCGGGAGCGACACTGGCGATCAATACCAGTGCGTTCACCAACGAAGGCACGCTGAATCCGCTCGTGAACGGCGTGTTCGACTTCAACGGCAGCTTTTCTATCGCTGACCCGGGCATCCTCACGGGGGTTTCATCCGGCCGGATCACGGTGACCGGCAACCTGCTGGGCAACACCAGGAACGCCGCCCAGTTTGCGCCGCAGGCCGAAGTCCGCTTCGACGGCACGGGCACGGCCGCGAATCCACAGCATCTGGAGGCGATGAGCGAGGATCTCGGCCCTTACGAGGCCGGGTTCGTGGCGAATTTCGCCTACCGGAACCTGACGCTGGCCAACAAGACCTACGTTCAACTCGTCAACAACGCGAACAATACGGACAGCGACAAACCCGAGGCCGTTTATGTCGATACGCTGGTGGTGCCGGCGGGAACCACGTTGGATCTGAATCACTTGCATCTGTACGCGCGCACGTCGCAGATCGGCGGCACGATTCTCAAGGGCCGGGTCGAGCCGATTCTACCGCAGCCTTCCGCCACGGTCGGTCTTGACAACCAGTCGCCGGAAACCAACGACGTGCTGACGGCCACCGCCACGAAGTCGGGCCCCGAGGGACGCACGGTCAGCCTGACCTTCGTCTGGCAGGTGAACGGGATCGAACGCCGGACGTACACCTCGGACACCGCCCTGACGGATACCTTCGATCTGAGCGTCCCCGGTCATGGCGACCGTGGCGACACGATCACCGTCACGGTCACGCCCCGCGACGGGACGGTCGTGGGCGCATCCGTGAGCGAAGCGGTAACGGTGGTGGGCGACCACGATCCGCTTGTAGAGATCGAGGCGGCGCTGCGTTTGGTCCGCGATCTGGAGGAGCCCGACCATATCAGCGATGCCGCCTTCGTGGATTACGCCTCGCTGGCCTCCGCGCCGGTCGGCAGTACGTACTACGCGGAGATCTGGCTGCGGGATCGCGGCATGCTGCGGGGGATCGCGGGCGGAACCTTCGACTTGGCTTACACAACAGACCATGCGGACGCGACCGCGATCGCTCATGGCGACGTGTTCCGCGAACTGACCTCCGGAACGATCGACGATGCCAATGGCCTGGTGGACAACTTGGGCGGCGGCACGTTCGACGCGGGCGCGGGGACGACGCAATGGGTCCGAGCGGGAATCGTGACCATCCAGGCGGTTTCCGCCGGTGACGCAACGTTTGCGCTCGGACATGACCTTTCGCCCGGCGCCGCCAATCCCAAGTGGGGCGAGATCGGCGCCGGCAACATCGACTGGAGCCTGGTCCAGTTTCCGGACGTGCCCCTCACGGTTCGGCACACGCCGAACAGCGTCCAGGTGTACCTTGTTCCGCGAGTCGAGCAGTCCGAGGCCTGCACGTCAGACAGCCTGCCGGGGCCCGATCGGTCGCCGTTCTGGGCCTTGGAGAGCGGTGCGGCGGCGGGAGCCAACCAGTTCTACGTCGAGGTCTGGGTACGCGGCGATCCGGCCCATCCTGCGGCCATCCGCGACGGCAGCGTCACTGTCAGTTTCGATCCGCAGTATGCCCAGGCCGTCGCGATCGATCACGGATGCCTGTTTACGGAATCCCTGATCGGGGACATCGACAATGCGACGGGCGTCGTGATCATCGGCGGAGCAATGCCAGCCGACGTCCAAGTCACCCAGACGCATGTGCTTCTGGGACGGGTCGCTTTCCGCGGGAACGCACCGGTGGACGAGGTCGCTCATCAAGCCGGTCCCTACAGCGCGAACTTCGTGCTCGCAGACGGCCCCCGTCCTTTCATCCAAGCGGACATCGGCCAAGTCGGGGCGACGTTCCAGCCGGCACCTCCGGCGGCGATCAAGGCGATGATCTACGACATCGACGACAGCGGCGTGGTCGACTTCGGCGACTTCAGCTATTTTGTGCCCGCCTTTGGGCAAGCCGTGAATGGTGCGGAACCGCCTTATAAGTGGTGGGCTGATTTCGACGCCAACGGAATCGTGGACTTCGGCGACTTCTCCTACTTTGTGACCGCCTTTACCAAGGATTTCAGCGACCCGAGCATCGTGCTGCCCGTCGGCGGTCACGGTCAATCCGTGCCGGCCAGTACGATTGGCGGCGAAGGCGAACCGGCTGCCGCGGCGGCACTCGATGCGGTCCCCGTTGAAATGGAAGCCGAGCTGCGGATTGTCGCTACCCCGGTGCCGTCGGACCATTTGAGCGATGCGAGCATGGCGTCGTACTCGTCGTTGGCCGCCGTGCCGGTGGGCGCGACTTACTATGCCGAGGTCTGGCTGCGGGACCGCCAGAACGTGCGGGGCATTGCCGGCGGCAACCTCGACCTGGCGTACACGCTGGCCCACGCGGACGCCACGTCGATCGAGTATGGCAGCGTGTTCGCCGTTCTGACTTCGGGTACGATCGACGACACCCGCGGTCTGGTGGACAACTTGGGCGGCGGCACCTTCAGTGCCGGTGCGGGCGTCTCGGAATGGGTCCGCTTGGGCAGCGTGACGTTTCAAGCGACGTCCGCCGGCAACGTCACGTTCGAGTTGGGCCACGATCTGCAGGACGGGGCGGACAACCTGAAGTTTGCGGAGGTGGGAGCGGGAACGATCGATTGGATTCAGGTCCAGTTCCCTGCAATGCCGGCGATGGTCCGTCAGTATTTCCTGCATCCCTGGTGTAATCCCGCGCAGGCCGAGGATGTGAACGGGGACGAAGTGGTTACGCCTCTGGACGTGTTGATCCTCATCAACCGGCTCAATGCGTCGGGCGGCGGAGATTTGCCCGTTCCGCCGCCGTTTCCCGACAACCCACCGCCGTACTGGGACGTGGACGGCGACGATAAACTGACCGCGTCGGATGCCCTGGCGGTCATCAACTTTATCAACCGTCACAGCACCGTGGGGATTGCGGCGCCGGTGGGAGAAGGCGAAGCGGATGCCGTCTCGATGCCTTGGGCGGGGGCCGTCGATGAAATCCTACGGGCCGGATTGATGCCGCCAATTCTGCCGGCTTGCGAGCTGCCAGGGCACGCTCCGACCGGGCGAGGTGCCGAACCCATCGCTGCCCTGGACACGCGGTCTGTCGATCTCGCTCTGGGCTTGGGAGAGGTTTCCCTGCGGGCCGTCAACGCGCATCGAGTCCAGGTGGCGGATCGTGCTGCGGAAGACGAGACGGACTGGCTGATGGACGACGATCTCGAATTCGCAAACTTTGCTGCATGGGATGATGCCGGCTTCGCGACATTCGATCTGGCGCGTGTCGCGCCAGGCGAGTAGGGCAAACAGAGCTGAGGCGGTTTGTCGATACGGCAAAAAGCGAGGGGCAAGGGAATTGGTGGCAAAGGAATCGTTCATCGGACAATTCTCTTGCCCCGCATTCCCGTGCCCAATCGAGACCACTTCCCGCGGACGCGGCCTCCGATTGTTCGCACCGTCCAAGAAGTCGCGTAGATTCCCCCGGATTTTCTGAGCCAAGCCTACCGCGACTTCGGCTTGTGGAGTAGACAGGGACGTGGGACTGCGAGTAAAAAAGACCATCCGATCCACTTGAGCGAATTCCTGGGCAGCTCCAGAAGTGTGCGATGTTTCCCGGCTTACGCCGCAACTCCGAGACGCGAGAGTCGATGCTATGATCCGCCGTCTGAAGACTACTTCCGGACAAAAACGAACTGAGCGGGCGGCTCGTGATCGTTCGAGCCGTCGTACTCGCCTGGGTTTTGAGACCCTGGAGTCGCGGGATCTGCTGGCGTCCATGGCTTGGACGGGCGGCGACGGGATCTTGTGGCACAATCCGGCAAATTGGGTTGAGGTCGGCACAACGCCGCCCGTGCATCGCGTGCCGGGGGCCGGCGACGATGTCTCGATCGGCGCGGGTGCTCAAATCTACGCCGACGGCGATGTGACCATCCGCAGCGGACTTGTGGAGGGCGGCGGAAGGCTGCAGTTCGGGCGCAACCTGACGGTTAGCGCCGGCCTCGCCAACGCCGGAACGATCGAGTTCGGTGGTCGTTCGGGGCAGAGGTTGGAGGTCACGGCCGGGACTTTTCTCAACACGGGCAACTTGATCTATGACGGTGGTGACTACAACAGTTACGTGGCTGCCAGACTGGACAACCGCGGAACGATTACTGCGATCGATGGCTACTTGAAGATCAACATCAAGGGCGACAGCGAGACCGGGCCTCAGCTCGAAGATCCCGCCTATACGTTCACGAACACCGGCTCAATCGTGCTCAGCAACGGGACACACTGCTATGTCGGTGGGATACCGAATCCGGATTCTCTCGGCATGTCCGAAGGGGTTGGTGTAATCGGAATTCAAATGGTCGACTGGGATCTCGACGGTGACTGGACGGTGCCAGCGACCTCAGTCCCTCTGTGGCTGCAGAAGTCATCGATTGCCGGCGCGGGCACGATTACCATCTCGAACGGCGCCACGCTAGGTTTGGACGGTAGTATCATCGACGCGCACGTCGTGAATCACGGCATTCTTTTCGGTTTGCGAGCGAGCACCATCAACGGCCAGTTGGAATTGCCAGCCGACTCGGTTCTGGCGGTGGGCTTCGATGTACTGCCATTCCCCAGCCAATATCCCGAGAACGAGCATTTCGATCCACCTGTCCCACTTGCCCTCACGGTCACAAAGGGTTTCACCAATTACGGCAAGATCAGTCTGTTCGATACAAGTCTGGGAAGCACGTTGAACGTGACTGGCGGGACGCTGGTTAATGCGGACGGCGGTGTCATTAGTAGTTCCGTCGGCTACGACAGCCTGAGCAAGGGGAACAGCCTCAATGCCAACTTGGACAATCAGGGCACGATCAGCGTCAGAGGCGCGAGCCTGACGATCAGCAACGGATTCAGCAATTATGGCACCGTTGAGCTGAGCCCCACGCAACGCAAATGGAACGAATTGAGAGTCACCGAAGGAACTCTGGTCAATACCCGACAAGGCACCATCGCGTTCCAAGGAGGTGAGACAAATTCTGGGGGTACGATTGCGGCCCAGGTGGACAACGCCGGGATTATTCGCGTCCGCGGGCGACATCTGTCCGTGAACCCGGATTGGGCGACAACTCACAACTCGGCGTGGACCTTCACCAACACGGGCGAAGTCTATACGGATAGCGCGGCGCTCTTCAGCGTCGGCGGGAAGTTCAACCCGACGCAAGGTATCATCGATGGTGCAGGAGCCTTGCTCTTGGAAGGAGCCGCCGTGGAACTCGATGCTGACTGGTCGCCTGTGATCCCCGTGTGGATCGTGAGGAATTCAACCGTCGTCGGGCCGGGAAAACTGAGCATTCTGGCAGGCAACGGCGTGGGATTAGCAGACGCCACAATCAATGCGGCCGTGGACAATCGCGGCTTGCTCGCCGCAACGGGGCTCGCGAAGTTGTCGGAACCTACGCCCTTCACCCCTGTCTCGTCGCTGATCAATGGACCGCTCACCATGACCGCCGGCTCGAAACTGCTCGTCGGGTACGCCCCTGAAGGCTGGGCGAACACCGCACACCCTTGGGTCGACGACATGCTCGTATCGATCATGCAGTGGGACGGCAAAGGGCCGACAGACGCAAGCCTTACCATCGCAAACGGCTTCGTCAACCAGGGCCACATCGGGCTCTCCGCGGTGGACGACCGGAACATGCTGAGCGTGGCCAACGGGATACTGGTCAACTCGTCCGACGGCACCATCATCGCTTCGCGGGACGTGGGTTCCCAAGGGAACGGCAATCTCCTTAACGCCCAGCTAAACAATCAGGGTACCATCCGAGTCGTTGACGCCAACCTCGCAATCAATCTTCAACCGGCAGGTTCCGCGTTTGGCCTTACCAACGAGGCTGTCGGCACGATCGACGTCGCGGCCGGCCAGACGCTGACGGTTGGCGGAACGGCCGTCGTCAACCAGGGCGTTATCCGGCTCCAAGGCAACGCGGTCGTCGATTTCGCAGTTCCCGTGGTCACGATCGACGAACAAGGAACTGTTCAGGGCGAACCCGCGGGGACGATGCATGTCCGCGGCTCGCTGCTGGGCAACACACAAAACGTGGCGTCCCACACGTTGCCGGGGACGGTGTGGTTGGATGGCGCCGGCACCGATGCGGTACCGCAATTGCTCGAAGTGATGCAAGCCGATCGGGGCGACATCGACGATGGATACGCCGCCAATCCCTCCTACGGCGCCCTGAAGCTCGGGGCCAACACCTATGTCAAACTCGTGGATCAGGCGCGCAATTCGCCAAGCACCAGTGCGGAGGCCGCGTATGCGGATTCGCTGGCCGTGCCGACAGGGACAACGTTGGACCGCAACAAGCTGCGGCTTTACGCTCGCCAGGCTTCGATTGCCGGCGATGATCGAGGCGTGCCTTCGGCGTGGCACAACTACGCCAATCCGTGTGACGTCGACGGCGACGGAGTCGTCACGTCACTCGATGTGCTGCTCATCATCACGCACATCAACGCTCATCCCGGCAGCGCCGCACCGCCGGGATCGCCCTCGTCTCCTCCGCGATACTACGATGTCACCGCCGGACCCAGCGGCGACGGTGACGGCCTCGTCACCGCCTTGGACGCCTTGATCGTGATCAACTTCCTCAACCGCACGTCGGCTGGAGCAGGCGAAGGCGAAGCGGTTGCGCCTCCAGCGGGCGCAGGGACGGACGCATGGCCCCTTTCCGCCGGCTTCGATCCGAGCCGGACGAGCACGACACCGCCGGCCTGCGGGCCGTCTCGGACCAGCGATGCCGCGGCATGGGCGTCCGCTCCACGGGAGATCCCGGTGGCAATTCCCGTGATCGCCGCACCGCGGACTCTCGCCGAGCGGTCGTGTTCCCCAGCGAGCGAAACAGATTGGGGGGCGAGCGAAACAGATTGGGGGGCGAGCGATGCTCGTTTGACTTTCACCGAATCTCTGTCCAAGTTATTCCTGCGCGATCACTTGCTTTGCACCCGGACATGGTGAGGCGCAAGACTCTAGCCGCGGGCCTCGGCCGGGAAGACGCGGCCGGTCTTCACCAGCGGTTAGAGCCCAATGCCACTTGCTTTGGGACCATTGGGGGCGTTTTCGTTAGCGGAGCGGCGCAAGCCGCCCGGTTCTTGCGACTGTAATACCGGACGGCTCGCGCCGTGCCGCTACAAAGTAAGCGGCATTGGGCTCGCGCCTTGCCGCTCAAAGAAAGTGGCATTGCCCGAGCGGCCTCGAGTTCCGGCGAGAAAGGAATAGGGAGTTGAGGTTTGACCGTCGAACTATTGCGGTTGGATCTCGTCGGCCGGTCCGATCAGCACGAGCGGCGCCCAGTAGTACGGGGCTTCGAATCTTGGATCCCTCCGCACGCAATTCCGCGCGTCGCGCAGCGCAGCCGCATAGCCGACGGGCTGCCTGGACTTCCAGGCCGTCTCGAGGCAGCCAAAAAACTCGGCGACAAACAGCGAGGCCGCGTCGTCGTGCAATCCCCACAGGCTGCACACGACCCGCCGGGCGCCGGCGGCCAGGAAAGCGCGGGTCAGGGTCGAACTGGCCTCCAGCGGACGGTTCGGACCGATATTCGTCCGGCAAGCGCTCAAGACGGCCAATTCGCACCGGGTCAAAGATAAACCGTGAATCTCGTGGTGTTCGAGCAGACCGTCGTCCCCGGCCTTCGCAGCACCGTCCCGGCCGGGCGGCGTCAGGGCCAGTGCGCCAAAACAGTTGTCACGTTGGGGATCCACCCAGGCGTGCGTGGCGAAATGCAAGATGCTGGTCTGTTCCAAGAGGTCGCGCACGCGATGCTCGGTCGCTTCGGTGTCCAGCAGGTGGTTGATGCGGGCAAAGTCGGCGCGGCGGCAAGCTTCCGCGGCCGCCCGGCATTCGTCCCGGGTGGCGGGCAGGGGCCGAAGGCTCGCGCCGAGGCCCGCAACCGCCGTCCGTGGCGGCCGCAAAACGGAGGTTTGAGCCGCCGCGTGGTGCGCGGAAAAGGTCGTCATGCCCACGGTCAACAACGAGCGTTCAGCCGCCTTCACCGTGTCCCGCTTGCGAAGCACCGCCATGATCTGCAGCGAGGGCGCGTAGGCGATCGGCGGCGCGTGGTCCAGGACATAGCTGGGCTCGACGTCGTCAGCCGGCCACACCAGCGCTTCGAATGGCAATTGATGCAGGGCGCCGTCGGGGATGACGATCAACCGCTGTGGCCGGGGATGCTGCGTCAGACGTTCGCGAATCGCTGGCGGGAGCAGGATGTCGGTCAAACGCCTCGCTTGAGCGGCCATGTCGTTCTTCTCGCTCGTGACGACTTGCTCGCCAGGCCCCCGTGACTCGCCCGCGACATCGGGTGGCGTCTGGAGGACCGTCAGATAGCGCTGGACCCAAGCATCCAGCGTTTCGCGGCCCAACGGCGCCGGCGGGATGCCGGGCGCACCAACACCGTCGGGATCGGTTGCGAGCCGCAATGCCAAGGGCGATTCGTCTCCGCCGGACAGCATGAACAGATGGCTCCGCCGAGCGCCGAGATGATACAGCAGGATCAGTTCGCCGGGACGGGCAATCCGGCGAAGTTCCTCAATCTTGGGCAGGGGCTCGTCCTCGGACAGCACCTCGCGGTACAGAGGACTCTTGTCGCGGATCTCTTTTTCCAATTCCCACAATTCGTCCTGGCAGTCCAACACGTGCTGTGCCAGCCGCTCGGTTTCGCGGAGATCGGTTTGCGCGGTGGCCAACGCCGCCCGGGTGCAGGCCGCGGCGTAGCGGCAGCGAGCATTCCGGCGCTGGTCGAGCAAATGTTCGTTTTTCCCGCCCCGGAGGCTTTCCCCAAAGTCGATCCCGGCGGCTCGCACCTGATCCAGGAACGTCCGATTGCGGCTCGCTTCGGCGTACTGCAAGGCTTCCCAGGGCTTCTGGTCCCGGCCGCACCAGTCGACCAGCAGATCGAACGCCAAGGCATATTGGGCGAAGAACTGAGCGCGTTCGGATTCGGCGCCCGTCGTCATTGCTCGCGGTCCCGCCGTCAGTTCCACCGCCTCGCGGAGCAAGGCCCGTGACGCGTTCTGCCAGTCGTCGTCTACCGCGGATTCGCCACGCACCCGGACGATTTGTGCGCCGTGAACTAGGGCGGAGAAACGGAGGCTCGGGTAGGCGTTGGTCTGCCGATGCAGGCTGATCGCCTGGTTCGCGTATGCCTCGGCCCGCCGAAGGGCGGCCTGACGCGGGGAAGACCCTTCCGACAAGTCGCCCGGTTTCGGACTGGAGAGCTTGGCCAGGCCGGTCATCTCGGCTTCACACATTCGCGTCAGGATGCGAGCTTCCAGACAGCGCTGACCTGTGACGCGGCAGATCTGCAGGGCTTGGTTCCAGGCCGCTGCGGCCTCGGGACTTCCTTGCCGGAAGAGAATACTGCCCCGCAAGTATGCCAACTGACCGCCGTAGTCGTTCAGCGTGCCCTGCGCCACCACGGCGCGTTGGGCCGCCTCCGCTTCCTCCAGCGCTCGCGTCAACGCTGTCGCGCCCGCTTTGCTCTCCGTCGCCTCGGACTCCGCTTCCGCCAAGAGCAGCGAAGCGATGGTGTAGTGACAGGTGAAAGCACCCGAGTGCAGGGCGCCAAGGGTCTGACATTCACGCCGTGCTTTTTCGCAGCATTTTTGGGCCTCGTCCATCCGGCCCTGCGATTTGTGCAACATCGCGAGATTCAGATGAGCCGCCAGCGCCGTTTCGGCGGCCCGCGGCGTGGGAGCGGGCTGACCGCAGATCTCGATCGCTTGGTCATACCAATTCCGCGCTCGCGTGTATTCGCCGCGGGCTGCGGCCACGGCGCCCAGATTCACAGCCACCTCGGCCAGTAGGGGATCGCGATCTGGGAGGAATCCCCGGCAGAGTTGAAAAGCCCGGCCAAACAACTCGGCGGCCGCCGATACGTTGCCGTTCTCTCGCTCGACTTCGCCGAGACTGTTCAAGACCTCAGCCCATTCCTGCGGCGGCGGCGAAGGATGCTGTTCCCAGTAAGCGTGAGCGGCCTCCAGGTACGGTCGGGCGTCTTCGTATCGCCCGTCTTTCACGAACAAGCCCGCCAGAGCGGCCCGCGCTGTGAGAACTTCCGGATCGTCCGGCAACCGCGTCCGGCCGAGCAAGTCGACCAATTTCTGGGCCGTGTCGCGGGCTTTCCTCTCTTCGCCGGACTGGTGATAGATCTCCCGCAGGTTCCGGAGGGCGGTCGCCCGGACGCCGTAGGTCGGCGGTGGATTGGTAAGGTCGAGCGCCCGTTCGTACGCTTCGGCCGATGTTCTCCAGGCATCCGAGACCTGCGGCCGATCCCCTTGAGCCAGGGCGGAATGTCCCCAACGGTCCCAGATCTCGGCCGTCCGTAGCGTCGTCTCCAGCGATTCGTCGGGGGCCGAACCCCGGACCAGTCGCAACGCTTCGGCGAGCGAGCGTTGCTCCGCTGCGCAATCTCCGGCCGCATGTTGACAGCGGGCCAGTTCACACAACGTCGCACGCCGAGCCGGGTGATCCGCTCGCTGCCGGGCAAGCAGCCCAACCAGTGCGGCGACGGCGTCCGGCCAGCGTTGGCGTGCGCCGTGACAATCGGCGACCAGCAGGGTCGCCTCAGCCTCGTAGATGCGGTCAACGTCGCCACGCTGGATAGCCTCCAGAACGCGCCTCGCGGCTTGTTCGGCTGCGGCGTGACAAGCCTGGGCCTTTTCCGCGTGTCCGCCGGCCGCGATCGCCTGGGCGAGGTTGAACCGCCGCCGCGCCGGATCCAGCGGACTGGCCGGCGAACACTGCGTTTCCGTTTCCAACACATCCCGCCACGTCCGCTCGGAATCATCGAGATGTCCGGCACGGGCTTGGCTCTCCGCCAGTTTCGACTGGCTCTGTTGAAGGCTCCGGGCACGCGATGCGTCGCTTGGGAACGCGGCAGACGCGAGGATTCTCTGGTACTCCAACCGCGTGGCCAGCGCCTGCTGATGTTGGCCCGACGCCGTGTGGACATCCGCCAGGGCATCGAACAGCCCCAATCGCCGCGTGGCGGGCGCACCGGCCCGTTCGGCTCGGTCGATTGCGGCTCGTAGCTTGTGGTAAGCCTCGCGATGCTCGCCTCGCGCCAGGTGCCGCCTTGCCTCCGCAATCACCACGGCCGGGTCTTGCGGTTCTCCGGCCCAACCCGCCGTCCACGCTGCGCACAGGGCAATCAGAAGCGTCAAGCCGGCAGGCTGGGCGAATCGCGTCAACCACTTGCGACCGGTCTTTCGGAAATACCAAGCCGCGCCGGCGGCAGCGAACAGCATGGAAAGGCAGAACCAGGGCGGGCGATTCTTCTGATCGGCACTGCTCGCGGACGTCGTGTCCGTCTGCTGCTCGGACTCTTTCTCTTCCGACTTCGGCTCCGGCTCCGGCTTCGGGTTCGGCTTCGGCTCGGACGGCACGATCTCGTCGCCCCAGTCGAAGGCGACCAACCGGAGCGGTTCGGGATCGGTTGCCATGATCTCCAGCAGCGCGGCATCGGCCGGTTCGAGTCCCTGCGCGGCCACGGCGGTCAAGGCGTGCAGCCGCGCGACAGCAGCCTGCGAGCCTTCGGTCTCCGGCGTCGGAGAATCCGCCGCGAAATCGGCAATCGCCCCCTCGGTCCGCCAATCCCGTCCCACCGAACCCGACAGCACAAATGCCACGGGGCAGGAATCCGGGGGGACGACGACGACGGGCGGTTCCGGTGACGGCTCCGGCGGGACAGGAGGCGTGACCTTACGCTCGTCCGGCGGTACGGGCTCTGGCGGAATCGGTTGCGGGATGATGCCATCGACCACTGTGAGCGTCACCGTTTCGGATGCCGACAGGCGCGGCATGCCGTCGTCGGTGGCCGTGAACGTGACGACGTACTGACCCTGTTGCGATTCCGACGGCATCCAGGCAAACACGCCCGTGGCCGGATCGAACGTCGCCCCCGGCGGCAGGCCCACCGCCGACAGCGTGACGCTGTTGGCCGGCACGTCGTCCGGGTCTCCCGCACTGACCGTGAATTGCAACAGGGTATGTTCGTCCACGCTCCGGCCGCCGATCGGCGCCAGCACCGGCGCGGCGTTCACCTCCCGCACCGTGATCGTCACCGCCTCGGAGTCGGCTAGGCGCGGCGTGCCGTCGTCGGTGGCCGTGAACGTGACGACGTACTGACCCTGCTGCGACTCCGTCGGCGTCCAGGCGAATACGCCCGTGGCCGGATCGAACGTCGCCCCCGGCGGCAGTCCCTCCGCCGACAGCGTGACGCTGTTGGCCGGCACGTCGTCCGGGTCTCCCGCACTGACCGTGAACTGCAACAGGTTATGTTCGTCCACGCTCCGGCCGCCGATCGGCGCCAGCGCCGGCGCGGCGTTCACCTCCCGCACCGTGATCGTCACCGCCTCGGAGTCGGCTAGGCGCGGCGTGCCGTCGTCCGTCGCCGTGAACGTGACGACGTACTGACCCTGCTGCGACTCCGTCGGCGTCCAGGCGAATACGCCCGTGGCCGGATCGAACGTCGCCCCCGGCGGCAGTCCCTCCGCCGACAGCGTGACGCTGTTGGCCGGCACGTCGTCCGGGTCTCCCGCACTGACCGTGAACTGCAACAGGTTATGTTCGTCCACGCTCCGGCCGCCGATCGGCGCCAGCGCCGGCGCGGCGTTCACCTCCCGCACCGTGATCGTCACCGCCTCGGAGTCGGCTAGGCGCGGCGTGCCGTCGTCCGTCGCCGTGAACGTGACGACGTACTGACCCTGCTGCGACTCCGTCGGCGTCCAGGCGAATACGCCCGTGGCCGGATCGAACGTCGCCCCCGGCGGCAGGTCTGCGGCGATGTAGATCAAGGCATCGCCCGGAAAGTCCGCATCTGTGGCCGAAACCGCAAACTGCAAGGACGTCAATTCGTCCACCGACTTGGTTCCGATCGTGGCCAGCAGGGGCGCGGAGTTCGTCACGGTGGCGATTGCGGTTGCGGCGGCGCCGTCGCTGTTTCCGTCCGTTGGCGTGACCTTGACGGTAATGGTGTCGCCCCGATTGCCGTGGCCCGCAATGCCAAGGTCGAAAGCATCCGTCAAGGCGGTGTCGGAGGTGTAGGTCCGCCGCTCGACGCCGTTGACCGTCCACACGAAAGTCAGGGTTATCGAACGTCCTTCGGTCCCTGACTTGGTGGCCGTCGCCAAGAGCACGTCGTTGGTGCGTGGCGTCTGGTTGTCGAGACTGACGGTGATCACGGGGGGGAGCGCCGGCGGCAAGTCGGCCTCAGCTTGATCATCCTCGGTGGGAATGCCGTTGCCGGGGGTCGAGTCCGGATCGTGCTGATCCGAGGCCGTGACCTCGGCGGTGTTGGTGATAGGAGTCGTGCTCTCGACCCTGGCCGTGATCTGCAAGCTGGCACTGGCACCGTTGCCCAGCGTGCCCACGGTCCAGACGCCGTTGGCGCTGTTGTAGACGCCCGCCGGAGTCGCCCTGAGAAAGGTCAGCCCCTGCGGCAATTGGTCCGTCACCCGCACGTTCGTCGCCGTGGCGGGGCCGGCGTTGTTGACGTTCAGCGTGAACGTCACCGGCTGGCCCACGGTCACTTGGGGGTTGTCGACCGTCATCGCCAGCGACAAGTCGGCCACCTGCGGCGTGATCGTCACGCTGTCCTCGTCGTCCTCCGCCGGATTGTTGTTGTTCGGCGTGGAATCCGGATCCCGCTGGTCCGCAGCCGTGACCTCGGCGGTGTTGGTGATGGCCGTCGTGCCGGTGACGATGGCGGTGACCTGCATGATGGCGGTGGTCCCGGCCGGCACGGTGCCCACCGTCCACAGACCGGTGGCGGGATCGTAGGAACCCTGTGTCGGCGTCGCGCTGACGAAGACCAGCCCGATGGGCAGACGATCGGTCACCACCACGTTGGTCGCCGTGTCGGGGCCGGAGTTCAGCAGGTTCAGCGTAAAGGAAGTGGTCTGGCCGACGTCAACGTTGGGAAAGCTGGTGGTCATGGCCAGCGACAGGTCGGCGGTCGGCTGATTGCTGAAGTGGGCGGGAAAGGTCTTCGTGCCCACCATGCGGAAGTCCGTGAACTGGACGTCCAGGGCGATCACATCGGTCTCCACCAGCAGTTCCACGGCACCGACGTTGGTGAAATCGGCCCCCGCGCCGCCGACGGGAGCAAAGTCCGAAGCCAACGACAACAGCACGCTTTCCGAACCACCGGCGCTCAGCGATACCGTGGCTTGCGAGTAGTTGCCTGCGTCGGTGTAGACGATAACCTTTGCAGTGCCCCCGGGCCTGTCCGCCGCGCCGGCCAATTCGAAAAACGAGTAGACGCCGTCTTCGGTCAGATCGACTCCGCTGCCGTTGACGCGCAATCCGGTAGAATTCAAGACCAAGGCGTTCTTGTCCACGCTGTCCCAGACGACTTGATACCGGCCGCGGGCGCTGAAGCCGGAGTCGATCGCAAGAATTCCCGAACCGACGGACAACGTGACGGAATCCCCGATGCCCCCGGCAACCAGCGTCGCCGAAATGTCGCGTTCGCCGCCCAACGCTTCGTCCGCGGCCAAGGCCGAGGCGTTGGTGGTGCCCACGGGCATCGCGGCCGTGACGGTTTGCGAGGTCGCGAATCCGTCGATGATCCGTCCGGGCGTACCCTGAACGTCGGCGCCGCTGATCGTGATCCGGCTGCTGGTCATTTGGGCCAAGCTGACCGCGCCGACGGTCTGCGCCGGCTGCTGGACAAAGTAGTCCCCGGCGGTCAGACGCTCGAAGCGGTATCGACCGTCGGCATTGGCGGTCGCGCTGCGGATCGCCGCCCCGTCTCCCGCGTCCAGCACCCCGTTGGCGTTGACGTCGCGGTACAGGTCTAACGCCGCCCCCACGACCTGTTCGCCGGGCGTGAACCCGTTTCCGTCGGCGTCCTGGAACACGTAGCCGCCGATCGCGGCCAGATCGAGGGCGGCCAGCAACGAACGGTCTTCCAACCGCTCGAAGCACAAGCGGCGCCCACGGCGCATTCGTGTTCGTCCCCCTCGCGATCCCATCTCGTCGACGCCCGTCCCACAGAATTGAGGAAACTCCGGCACCCACTCTCATCGCAGACCAGCATAATCCAACATCAGGCGGGTTTCCAGAAACGCGATCCGAGAATTCACTCGTTGACCACGACCCACCCCTGGTATTCGTCGAAATGCTGCCGCAGCACCGACTCGAACGTCCGCAGCGGATTTTCGCCATCCTTCGGGCTGTCCACAATCTCACCGACCCCGCGTTCCCGACGCTCGGCCAACGGCGGATACGCGACCGGCTCCAAACGCGGACCGGGGACCAGACGCACAGGGACCTGTTGATACGTCGTTTCGATCTGCCGCAGGTCTTCGGCGGTGCGCGGCGTGCCGGCCACGCCTACCAAAACCGTCTCGGCGCCTCGCATGTCCTGCAACTGCAGCCATTTCGTGCCGGCCCCCGCGCCGGCATCCGGCGGCACCCGGACTTCACGCGACTTGCGGTGGCCGGCAAGTGGGATGTCCCGCGGCGGATACAATCGCTGCGGCTTGCCCGCATGGTCAAACCAATACACGTAGATGAATGCTTCGCGGGCCAGACTCGCGCGGAGCTGGACCCGGTCCCCGTCCCGCAACGGCAAAGCCTGGGCGTTCAGCTGCTGCCAGCTGACGGTCTCGTCCTTTCGCTGCAGATGAAACTCGAAGCGGAGTTCCCGCGGCAAGGGAGAGCCGTCCTCGTCCGTCACGGGCAGCGGCTCGGCCACCAAATCCGGACGGCTCGCGGATCGGCTCCAGACGACGGACAGGATGGCCACTGCCGCCACCGCCGTGAGTATGCCCCATCGGACGGCGACCGGCCGCCGCCGAGCCCGCGGGACAACGGCGGTGTGCGGAGTCGAGCAAGCTTCGAGTGCCGTCGCCAGTTCTGCCGCCGACGGATACCGCTCCTCCGGCTTCTTGGCCATCGCCCGCAAGCACACGCTCTCCAGATCCGAATTCACCCCCGGCTGCAAACGGCTGGGCTTCACCGGCTGGACATAGCCAATGCCCAACAGGATGTCGGTCAGGGTGCCTTGAAACGGAAGCTCGCCGGTCAGCAGTTGATACAGGACGACACCCAGACTGTACACATCGCTGCGATGGTCGACCCGCGCGCCATTGACCTGCTCGGGGGACATGTAGGGAACCGTCCCCACCAGTGCGCCAGGCGAGGTCCAGCCGCCGGGGCCGTCCAGTTGCCGCGCGAGGCCAAAATCCATCAACAGCGGTTCGCCCTGCGGCGTGACCATCACGTTCGAAGGCTTGATGTCGCGATGCACAATCCCTTGCTCGTGGACCGCCTGCAGCGCAAGTGCGAGGCGGCGGATCAGTTGGGCCGCTTCCTCCGGCGACGGCCGGCGATCGTGCATCCAGTGGGCCAGGGAGTCGCCCGCGATCAGCGCCATCACCAAGAAATAGGTTCCCTCGATACATCCGGCATCGTAGATGGGACAGACGTTGGGATGCTGGATCCGGGCGGCTGCTTTCCCTTCGTGCAGGAACCGCTCGACCACCGCCGGTTCCCGGTGCGGATCGCAATTGGGTATCTTGAGCGCCACGTCGCGTTCCAGCTGTTTGTCGAACGCCCGGTACACTGTCCCCATCCCGCCGCGTCCCATTTCTCCGCGAATCTCGTAACGGCCCAGCCGCGATTCCAGCCGCAGCCTTGCTTCCGACGCGGTCAGCGTGCCCACGCAATCCCCCTGCTCCCGCAACTCGGGCCACTCCGCCAGATAGTCCCCGACCGTCTTGGTCCGGCCATGCTGCCAACATAGCTCCTGGTCGGTTTGAATCAGCGCAACCAGCGCCGTCTGGCGGGTTGGATGACCCGGCGGCGGAACGAACTGGGCCAGATCCGCCGTCCCGGCCGTTTGCCAAGCCTGTTCCAAACGCTGAATGAGGCCATCCAGCAAGTCGTGTTCTTCGTCGTTCCAAACAGTCGTCGGCATCGTCTTCACCACCGCTTCTTCTCCATCTCTCCGCACGGATTCGCGCCTTGTGCAGGGTGATCGCACCTGCGAAACGGCACTTTATCCTAAGCAGGTTTTCGGAGACGTCTGGCGCAAGTTTGCCCCTGTTTTTCTCCTTCCTGCCGCGGTTCTCGCCGGGCACCGATGGTCGGCGCACCACGGTTTCTGACACGATCTCCGGCCCCACATCGCGCCAGCATAGCTCGCCCGCCACCGTTTGGGGAGGGGGAGGACGGCCTGATGAGCCGAGCATTCACGGCCTCGGATCCCGTCCGGCGAGCACGGCCTGCCGTCACGGCGCTGAGGAAATCTCACTATTTTTTTGAGCCAAGGAGGCGGCGTTTTCGCCTTATTGCGGCTGAGAGCCTTGGCCACCGCTTCCTGGTCGGCGGTCAAGGTGCGGGCGGACAGCACGTCGCCGTCCCGGTCTTCCTCGGCTTGCCCATTCTTCCGGCCTTTCCCGGTGTGTGACGAAATCCTAACCTCCGCTACAATGCTCCAACGGATACGAACGGCGATCTCATACACTGGGCAGGCAAGAACATGAACCATGTCGTTATCACAAAGAGGATCTTCATGCGTTGTTGGCTCGTTGTTCTCGGCGTTGCAGCGGGCTTGGCCGGGATGCCCGTTGATGGCGCCGACCAGGGGATCTCGCAGTGGACCGTTCCCATGGGCGGTAATGCCTTCTCGACCGGCGGGGAGGCCGGACCGGGCGTCCGCGGCGGTTGGCGCTGGGACCGGCCGGAGACGGTTATTTCCTGCTTCTTCCGCGTCGATCGGCCGGCGGATTTGCAGATCGCCTTGCGCGCCCTGGTGCAGGGCGAATCGAGAATCCGCGCGACTGCGGCGGGCAAGACCTTTACGGCCGATCTCAAGGGTGCCGAGCCGGCGGCGTTCCCGCTAGGCAGCATCCGGGTCGAGCGAGCCGGGTACGTCCGAGTGGACTTGCAGGGCATCGCGAAGACCGGGTCCGTGTTCGCGGAGGCGAGCGATCTGGAAATCACCTCCGCCACGCCCGAACTGATGCTGTCCTGCGTAAAGGACAACGAGGCGAACCGGTTCTATTGGGGACGCCGCGGCCCGTCGGTCCATCTCAGCTTCCGGATGCCCGAGGCACGCACCATGGAATGGTTCTACAGTGAACTCACCGTGCCCGACGGCAAAGATCCCATCGGCTCGTTCTTCATGGCGAACGGTTTCGGCGAAGGCTATTTCGGCATCCAGGTCAACGGTCCCACGGAACGCCGCATTTTGTTTTCGGTCTGGAGTCCCTTCCGCACCGACAACCCGCGGGACATTCCGGAGGACCAGCGCGTGGTGGCGCTGGCCAAGGGCGAGGGCATCCGTATCGGCGAATTCGGCAACGAGGGCTCGGGGGGGCAGAGTTTTCTGGTCTATCCGTGGCGTTCCGGCGACACCTATCGCTTCCTCAACCGGGCCAAACCGGACGGAAAAGGGAATACCATCTACACCGCTTGGTTCCACTCGCCTGCGACGGAAGAATGGCAATTGATCGCCAGCTTCCGCCGGCCCAAAACCGACAAGCACCTGACCGGCATTCATTCGTTTCTGGAAAACTTCTCCGACCGCAATGGCTGGATCGAGCGCCAAGGCCACTATGGCAACCAGTGGGCGCGCGACATCGACGGCAAATGGCATCCGATCCGCGAAGCCCGCTTCACCGGCGACGACATCGCCCGCCGCGGCTACCGGCTCGACTACGCCGGCGGCGTGGTCGGCAACGACTTTTTCCTGCGTAACGGCGGGTTCTTCGCCGACACCGTGAAACTTGACAGCCGCTTCACCCGCCCGTCCGACGAAAGACCGGAACCGGAGATCGCGGTGGACAAGCTCGATGGCGTTTTCGCGGGCCTGGAGTGAACGGGGCAACGACGTTTCCCGGACGCCGAGTTTGACCATCGTGCAAGGAAAAGTGAGCGGAACGGCGCTAGCCATCGGTTCTGGACGGTCCACAAACCCGGCGGCTAGGAGCCCGTGCGAAAATCAAACGACTTTACCGCTGTAGGAGCGAACCAGAATGCAGATCAACCGACGCACGTTGTTGGCAAGTGGAACAGCTTTGGCGGGATTGTCCGTCTTGCGTGGCGAGACCCTCGGCCAACAGCAACTTCCAGTTCGATGTGCAGGGGCAGGTGGCGAAGTCCACCCACGCCGGGAGTCCGTGGCTGTACCGGATTCGGCAGGCAGTCGGGAAGAAGGTCCACTTCTGGCCGTTCGACGAATGAAAGGTGCGGCATGGGAAATCGTTGATCGCCGAGGGGCTTCCCATCAATGCTGCGGAGATGGTATCTTGCTGACGGCCGCACGGTGGACCAGCACGACGCCTACGCCATCGCCCGGTGGCTGAGGCGACGGTCGCTAAACGACCGATATTTTGATCCCGCCATGACGGAGAGGGATCGAGAAGCTGCCCACCTGGAAGGCTGGATTATGGGAGTCATGTGCTGCAGCGGGCAGACGCTTCAGCCCGCTCCATCGCAGTAAGGAGGCCGAAAGGCAAACGAATACATCCAGGAAGTACGAATTTACGCCTATGGCTACGAGGGCTTTAAGAGCGAGCTTTCGCCGAAATCCCAGCTGACGCGGGCTGAGCAATACGAGCAGGCACAGAGATCTGGCAAGATCGTCGTCTTTGTCCGAGACAACGACAACCGGAGGCTGATGTCGTACTCAATCGACTGCTAATCATTTGAGCGAACGCCGACATGAGACTTTCTGGGACACGACATGACGCCCCGAACTGGAAAGCCAGCTACCGTGTGGCTGAGGCGGTTGTCACCCCGGAGCGTATCGCTTTGGATTGGATCGAGAATGGGGTCCGGTATCACTTGCTGGCACACTCCAAGGATGGCGGGCTTACCTACCAGGGCAACTACGGCATGTTTCGCCCAGAGGCGCAGTGGACCATCGAGCTTACCCGCTACACGGCGGTCGATGGGGCGGTGCTCCTGATGGCCAAATGGTACGAGAAGGACAGCGGAAACGAGGGTTCCTCGATGTTCGAGTTGAAGTTATCGTAGGAAGCTACCATCACCGCCAAACGCGATGCGATCGTCCTGGCGGGAATCTCTGATGTAAAGGGTACCCCAATCAGCAAAGCACAGGCAATCAAACAGTTTCTTGCCGAGCATCCCGACGCGTCCCCCAGGGAGGTCGCCGAAGCCCTGGTCGCCCAGGGATTTCAGATCTCACCAGCGTCCGTGGCTGGGTTGCGGGCCACGCAAGAACCGCCGCCGGTCCCGGAACCGAGGATGCCGCCCACGCACCTGTCATTCGGAGAAGGGATGCTGTTCTACAAGCTGTACGCAGCGTTGTGCTCGTATGCCAACGGCAAGCTGAACGTCGTGCAAGGGCAGTTTTCCGACCCAGAGCAGTTCACGTCGGTGCCGCCGGAAATCAGATTGAAGGTGCGGGATGCCCTTTACGCCCAGCCCGAACTGATCGACCAGTTCGTGCAAGAGAACCCGGCCCAATTCCCCGCCGAAGACCTGGCCATCGTTGCCAGTTGGAAACATGCCGTGATCGGCGACTTCTACGTCTTCCGTTACCTCAAGCAGTACGCCGTGTTCCTCAAGGCCGAGGCCCCAATGAAAGCCTACGGGGTATTGGCCCTCGCCACCCCCTTCGAGGAAGTGGTCGGGGCGTACCTGCCAGTCTTGGTCAAGGGCGTCCTGCTGCCGATCAACGGGCGGATCATCTACGACGGACTGCTGTCCACGTACCGAATCACCTTTGGCCCCGGTATTAAGAGATCGCTGAACGCAGATTTCAAGCGGACCAAGGAAACCTATGGGATCATCACGTCGCTCCCGGAAGCCTCGGCACCCTCCGTAGTCAAGAAGAAGGCCCCCAGGAAGAAGTCAGCAGCCATTGGTGGGCTGACGGACCCAAAGGCTGTCATGAACATCCTTGTCGAATTGACGGATGCGTTCTGTGGGGAGCACCTGAACGGGGAATACGCCGACCTCTGCCGCAAGCTGGCTGCGGCGTTGGCACGAAAACGACCGTCACCGCTGCTGCGGGGCAAGTTGGAAGCCTGGGCCTGCGGCATCATCCGCACCATTGGCTGGGCCAACTTCCTTCACGATCCGAGCCAGACCCCTCACATGAAACTCTATTCCATCGACGAAGCCTTCGGCATAGCGGAAAGCACCGGGGCAGCCAAGTTGAAAGAAATTCGGACGATGTTCAGGATTCTTCAGTTGGACCCGAAGTGGACCCTGCCGAGCAGGCTGGGGGACAATCCGCGGGTCTGGATGGCCTCGGTCAACGGCTTCATCATAGACTTGCGGTATGCCCCACGAGAACTTCAGGTGCAGGCGTTCCAGAACGGACTGATCCCGTACATTCCCGCAGACCGAGGCAAAGCTCCAGACGAAGACGAGTGAACCGTTGGGCAAGAGTGGCCGCCTGGCGAGTAGGGCTGTTCATTGTTGTTAACCCGGCTCAGGACGTCATGAGCAAACAGGTCCAGGAGCAATTCGAGCTGCGCGACCCGGGCAAGCGTGCCGAGGATGCTCGATGGCGTCGTCCTTGACCCGTTCTTCCAGCGAAGATTCTGTCGACGAATTCCGGTTGGATGGAAATCGGCAACATGATTCACGTCTCCTTCTTCCCCTGCCATGTTTCGTTCCCGCAGGCGAATCCGGCTGCGATGGAACCTAACGCGGCGAGGCAGGCTTTGGGGCCAGTCGCCATGGGCAGGGCCACCGAGTCGATAAGCAGGGGCATGCCACCCACGGTCGTTCGCAGCAATTCGCGGGTCACAGCGTTTGAGGCGGCGGTGGGGTAGACCAACGTCACGCGATCAGCGTCGAACGCTACGGCGTAGGCGCACATCTGAAATCGGTCGGCCCGGCTTTCGTCGGCGAACTCGCGTTTGTACTTGGCGTCGAGCACCCACCGCCAGCCGACCCGCTGGACCATCACGTCGGCGATCAGCCAGCGGGTCCGATCGCGGTGGCCCGCGGGATCATCCCAGCGCCGCAGGCGTTCGGCATCGCTGACGCGGTGCCAGCCGGTGCTGTTTGCCAGATCATCGCACATCCGCCGGACGGCACGTTCCCATACGGCACCCAAAGGTAGCGTGAATGATTGGCCGCCCATGCGCGAATCCGGGTCCAGCGTTGCTCCGGCCAGGATGAGCCGCGCCAGCTGAAGAGCGTCTCGGTAGCCCGGGGGACATGCCCATTGAGCCGCGGTGATAGCGGCCGCCGGGTCGTCGAGATGGCGACGGATAGATCCCCACTGCTCGCGGAGCTGGGCTAGGCGCCGGCGGTCCGTGTCGCGCACGTCGCGGAGCATGACGGGCAGGCGATCGAGCGTCAGCGCCAGGCGAGCCATTCCAGCAACTTCAGGCTGGGAACCTTTGAACGCATCACGAGGCGGCGGCCGCTGGGAAGTACGACCAAACCGACCCGCGTCGCGCCGCGAATGGTGATCGCGTCGCCGGACACATCGACTTGAATCACACGCCGTGCGGCTTGTCTTTCAATCGCCGGCCAGTCGTCCCCCAGCTCGCGGCGCGAACCGATCCACGCCGGCGCGTCGTCGCTGCCGACTTCGAAGCACAGGATTTCGTCATCCCGAAGGCGGGGCATCGACGGGCTCCGGGGGCGAAATGGCGATCCGATCGTAGACACACTTCAGCAGCAAGTCACCGATCTGCTGCTCCAATTCCGTGTCCGCTTGGCCAAACTGCAGCGTCATCAGTTCGCGCACGTAGGGGTAGCACGCTGAACCGCACGATCTGCGGGAGCTGCCTGTTACTCAGCGGAATGCCCAGACTCGGCGATGCCTCGTCGTCCTCCGCCCTGCGTTGCAGCATGAACAGAGCATGGCCGATCTGCTGTTCAGGCGGGATCCCACGTTCCGCCAGTAGTTCATTGCAGCGGACCAATGCCGCCGCCTCAAACCCCAGCGGATTGTTGCCGGGCCGCTTCAGCCAACGGTCGAGCGTCTCCGCCTGGGGATGCAGCGCGAGCCACAAGAACCGACGCCGCAACGCCAGGTCCATGCGGCCGATCGAACGGTCGGCGCTGTTCATGGTGCCGATGATGAACAGGTTGTCCGGAAAGACGAAGCTGCGGCCGGACAGCAAGGGAACAGTTGTATTACGGTATTCCAACAGCTGGAGCAGTTCGCCCAACACGGCGGCCGTATCGCAGCGATTGATCTCATCCAAGACCAGCACGTGCCGAGACTCGACGGGATAGCTTCCTGCTTCACGTCCTCCGCAAACAATCGCACGACCGTTTCCGACGGCGCGTGCCGTACGTAGTCGGCAACCGCGCGGCGATTGCTAGCGAAAACGGTCTGTAACCTCTCCGTGTACGGACCGCAGTAGTTCCCCATCGACAGACCGTAGCGCCAGACACGTTCGTTGCCCAGGAACCGCAGGAATAACTGCACGGACTTCGTTTTGCTCCCGGCGGCGGGGTCATGGAAGGCGAACCAGTAGTGATCATGGTAGCCGCCCTTGCCGTAATCGTTCTTCTTCAAAATCGACAGGTGGCGCTTACCGCTTGCTACGGCGGGACTCAATCGCTGGATATACTGCGTCCGAAGCTGGTCGACGATAGACTGGCAGGGATCTCGCAGCACGAGTTCGTATCGTCGTTTGTTTCGCTCGTGCCATGCGCCGTCATCTGCGTGCTCGACGAGTTCCTCCAAGAACTCTACCGTCCGATCTGTGAGCCCGGGACTTGGTTCCCCTTCTCCTTCGATATCGGCCGCATTCTGTTCCGTAGACGTAGCTTCGGGGTCCTCTTCAGCTGCCTCTTCTCCCGCCGCCAAACGTTGCTGCTTGATGTTGTCGTCCGTCTTAATCGCTTCCATCAACTTCGCTACCTCGGCATCGGTCAGGGAGGTTTGTACGTAGTAGGGCGCGAAGCTCGGGGCGTCGGGGGCGTTTTTCAACTGGTGGTTGTCGAGGCCGACCTCGACAGATTTCGAGTCGCCGCTACTGTGAGCGGGCAGCCTCGCGAAGGCTTCGAAGGCAACGTCTTCAGGCAGCGCCCAGGCGTGCAGAAGACGATCTTCGATAGCCCAGTAGGTCAGCAAGTAGACAACAGGGCGACCAACGCCTATTTCGTGAAATTGTCCGACCACCGTGTTTTGAGCGGTCGACCAGTGATGATCCGTAATGCGTGAGTTGCGGAGCGCAAACACCCCGCCGTGCCATTCGAACGTCGTGTGCCGCAAGTGTTGGGGCGGCTCGCCGCCTTGGCCCAACCGATGACACGCCAGGGCCGTCATGCACCGGCCGGCGTTGTTTCGCCGCGATTCGTCGATCCGGACCGGTGGCAGCGTCGCCGGAGTCTGTGGCAAGACAGCCAGGATCTGCTGGGCGTATTGTGCGTGGTTCATACTTCTCGTGGGCTCACGTGTTTCTTGCGGTGCGAGTTTCGGAAAACAGGACACGAGCAAATTCGAGATATACCAGGCACCCAGCGATGCGGATTCGCGCCACGGGAAAAATGTCGCCGCTGCGACTCAAAACACCGGACGTTCTCGATTTCCAGCTCTTCTACCCACATGGTTTGGTCTCGCGTTCATACGACAATGAATGCCGATCACCGATCGACCGGCAAGACCCCCTGAAGCGGACTCCGGGGTCATTCTAACCCTTCACCTCAGGTTCTGCACCATCCCTTGGCAGGTTGTCTTGGCGGGTTGTCTGAAACGGGCCGTTGATCGATCGCTGCTTGACCGCTGGCCCGGCAGCCGGTCAAGCTCTCAAGTCCGTTGTCAACGGCCCCATGTCTAGCCCGTTGTGGGGCTTGTGCAATCACACTGTTGCACAGCCTGTTCAAGCTGGATTAACTGGGCTTCGACGGCGCGGACCGATTCCTCCGGAAACTTGGCCGAGCCGAACCGGGCGCAGTAAAACGCCTCGACGATCGAGGCCGGCAGTTCGGCGACCGCTGTCTGCGGCAGCAAGGCCGCCAGACGCCGGCCCGCTTGAAACGCTAGTTCGCGCGGCGTCTGTCCCAAGCCACGGGTCAGTCCCAGCAGGCTCAGCGCCTTTTCCAGCCGTCGATAGAATTGCACCGTCGGCACTGGTGGGGATCGTTGTCCGGCGGACAGAACGCCGTTTCGCAGCCAGGGCCACCGCGACGGCACGACGCCGGGCTGCGGTCCTTGCCGCCAACGCCGCCAGGACAGCGCAAGACCAGCTGAAAAAACGATCGCCAACACGATCCCCAACAGCATCGACACGCGCTGCACCCAGTGCAACAACCGCTGACGGATGCCACGGAGCCGCGCTAGCGTGGCGGACCACGTCTCCGGATCGGTTCGGTTGGCCACCGGCTCGTAAATCGCCTCGCGCTGCCGTTTGGCGGTCAGCCCAAGGATGTATTCCGTCCAAACCGTGCTGGCGTAATCCAACACATCATCGACGGTGTCCATCCAGCTCTGCTGCAATTGCCGCGCGCGATCGATATCGGAACCGGGAGTCGGGTCCAGTCGCAGCCAGCCGCCCAGGGGACTGAGATGCGCGTCCGGCGGCGATTCCGCCCGCGCTTCGTCCGCCGGAAGGTACGCCTCGACCCAAGCATGCGCGTGGCGCTGCAGGACTTGATAGTAATCCCCCAAGGCATTGTATTCGCCGCCGCGAAAACCGACCACCATTCGAGCCGGGATGCCTTGGCTGCGAAGCATCATGACCAGCGCGCTGGCGAAATACTGGCAGTGGCCGGAACGATGGTTGGCCACGAAATCCTCAATGGGGTCCAGGTCTCGATGGCGGCGAACTCTCGAAAGCTCCAGCGTATAGTTGTAGGCATCGGGCCGGAGGAAATGATCGCGAATCGCCCGGGCGACGTCCGCGCGACTGGAGTTGGCCGCCCGCCGTCGGGCGGCAATTTCGTCGGCAATCTTCTTGACCGTCGGCAATTCCGCCGCGTCAAACTCCAGCAGCGCAGGGTCCATCAGATGCGTCACTCGCCCGGACAGCGGAGTCACGTCCAACTGGACGCCTCCCAGCAGTCCGGTGGTGACGACCGCATAGCGGTACTCCATTCGCGAGCGTTCCTCCGGACCGGTCTGACAAAAAAGCTGCTCCGTATGGGTATGAATACGAACGTCGTCCGGCGTCTGCGGGCTGGCAAAGACGGGGAAAATCGCGAACAGGACTTGCTCGCTGAGCGGCTGTAGAATGACGTCCTGTCGAACCAATCCGCGATAGGCGGGAGGGTCATCCAAGAGCCGATAGGAGCGGACGATGGGTGACACGAAGAGGGCTTCCAACCCCGCGTTGCTGGGCTGCCGCCAATGAGCCTTGCCGTCCTCGAAGCGGTATTCCGTCAACAGCGATCCGCGGAAATAAGGCTCGCCGTAGACGCGATAGGGCTCGCCGCTAATCGCATCCCGAAAACTGACACGCATCACCGTCTCGGTGCTCTCCAGGATCGACTGCAGATCGTTCAGTGTCACCTGGCTGCTGAAGCCGACGACGCGGGTCAGGCGGACTTGATAATTGCGGCGCGTGGAACTGTCCAGCCGCGGGGCCGCGAAAAACAAGACGAAAGCGAACACCAAGGCACTGCCGCCGATCGCCGCGATTTGCTTCAGCAAGCCGCTGCCGAGGGCTTGCCGACCCAGTCGCGTGGGACTGAGCAGGGGCCGGATGATCGGGTCGCGGCGCAAACCGCCTTTCCCGCCTCGAGCAAGTTCTCCCCCGGGCCGGTCCGACAAGCTACCGCCGTCGAGAAGAAAGGCACGCCCGCGACGCGTGAACTCCAGGACGCGCAAACTCTCGCGATGCACGTGCAATACGGCCAAGGTCGAAAACGCGGTCACGGCGTACAACATCAGCACCAGGCCGAACTCGAAACCCACGTTCAACGCCGCCGAGACCACAACCTGCAAAAGGCTCAAAACCGTCAACTGCCAATATAAACGCGGGTTCTTCCGCTGGTAGAACAGGACGATCTGCAGATAGATCAGCAGGTTGGCAATCGCCAGCAATTGGGCCCGCATGTCGGCTTGAAAGAACTCGTTCAACGAAAAGAACAGGGCCAACAGGGCGGCGACATTGGCCACGAAGCGGTTCAAATGAAACCAATGCAGCATGTCGGTAAAGATCACGGACGTGATGGCGGCAAACACCGCCAGCAACGGCAACAGCGAACTCCGCTGGCCCATACCCAACAGCACGGCCCCCAGAATGGCCAAAGCGGCGACGTGGATTTGTACGATCCGCTCCAGTTTCATGATTCGTCCCAATCGAACACGCGCCGCACCTGGTCCGCTCCCACGTCCAGCCAAACGACGTTCCCCAACGCCCGCAGGTGCCGGTGCCGATCGACAAACGGCTCGCTGCGGCCGATCCATGCCACCTGGCTGCTCCGCGTGCTGATCACCACCACCTGCGCGCCCGACGGATTGCCGGCCACCACCTCGCTGAGCACCTCGGCCAGATGGTTCTCCGTTGCGGCGTCGACCAGAGCCAGACGTTCCAACGTTTGCCGGGCAAACAGCGGACTGGCGGTGGCAGACCAATAGCCGCGTTGCCGAGCGGCCAAGGCGACCGTCAGGCGACTGCTTCCGCGCCGCGTCAATTCGTCGGCCAAAGTGGCGGCGAAGCTGATCGCCACTTCCACGCGCTGCTGGTCCTCGTCGCGCGGCTTCGCGGGCAACCACAAGTCCAGTACCAACGCGAGGTCCTGGTTCTGCTGTTGTTCGAACTGCCGCACGGCTAGTTTTCCCAATTTAGCCGACGTCCGCCAATGAATCCAACGTTTGCTGTCGCCGGGCCGCCATTCCCGCAGTCCAAAGTAGTCTCCGTCGACAGGCCCCTGGCGGGAATGGGCCGCGTGCCGCCCCAAACGGCGGGAGTCCAGCAGATCGAGCCAGCTGGGTCTGAGCCGGCCCAGACGCGGCCAGACGATCACGCGCTCGAACAGCTTCAGCTTGGCCGTCGACTTGACCAGCCCCATCGGAAATCGCGTCGAGACCCACAGCGGGCCAAACCGGTATCGTCCCCGCTGCGGCAGGGTAACTTGGTACGCAGCCGCCCCCATGCCACCCGCCGCGACGTGGGCCAGCACGACGCTGGCATTGGGTCGAGCCTGACGCTTGTCCTCCTCGCGATCGGAATTCTCCGGCTGGACACAGTCGTCGACGGCGATCATCCAACTGCCCAACCGAGGACGCTGATTCTGACCGCAGATCTCCACGCGAAACGGGCGTCCGGCGAAAATCTGCTCCGGCAGACGCCGCGAAATCGACAGCTGACGCAGCGACTGGGCCACGAAACGCCAGTTGAACAGCAGCGGACCCACCATCATTCCCGCCAGAATGAATAACAGGTTGATATCGCGCGCCGTCGCCCCGCCGACGATAAACGCCAGCACGAACAGGTAGTACACGCCCTCTCGGCAGATTGTCACCCTACGGCGGCCAACCATCAACCCGCGCCTCGTGTGTCCATGCTCCCAAAATGCGATCCCGTGATTCCACGACCGGAAAAAACCGACTTGCCCGAAGGGTTAGCAAGGGATCGGCTTGGCGCCGCACCACCTGGCGAACGTTTCGCGTCGACTTCCTTTCCGGTCGTTTTAGTATACCGCCTGGCCGCCGCTTGGGCCATTGCCCAGCCAGAGGCGATTCATGGAATGGAAGGCCTGGGACCGCGATACGTTGGGAACAAACATTGTCTCGTCCATATCAGCATGGGGGGCGGGATTGTCCAATTTTGTTGTCGGGGTGGTTGAGAACTGGTTCTGGTGTGGGTAGGCTACTGCCGATGGGTGCTTTTTGTTTTCGCGAACCGCAGGGCTGAAATCGGCTTGCGGGGTGTTCGTATCTTTCCCCGAGTTTTGACGGATGAATGCACCGTTGTTACGAGCAATGACTGCCTCGGAGGTGGATCGCCTCGTGGGCTGGGCGATGGATGAGGGGTGGAATCCGGGGCTCGATGATGCCAACACGTTCTACGCCGTCGATCCCGACGGTTTTATTGCGGTGGAATTGGATGGCGAGATGGTCGGTGGCGGGGCGATTGTCCGCCATGACTCTGACTTCGGATTCATGGGGCTCTTCATCATTCACCCCGATCATCGCGGCAAGGGGCTAGGGCGAATGCTGTGGTACGCTCGCCGCGACCGCCTCGCCTCGCGTCTGGCCTCCAGCGCCGCGATCGGACTCGATGGGGTGGAGGCGATGTGTGGGTTCTATGTTCGAGGCGGGTTTCGCGCGGCTACTCGTCACATTCGCTTCCAACTCGCTCGCCTCGCGCCTGCCCCGGACGCTGCTTTCCATCCCGTGCCTGTCGGCTTGGTCCCCTGGGAGCAACTCGCCGAGTTCGATCGGACGTGTTTTCCATCGCCGCGTAATGCGTACCTTCGCGAGTGGATCGCTCAGCCGTCGAGTTGCTCGTTCGCGTCGATTGAAGACGGGACGTTGCGTGGCTATGCGATTTCGCGACGCTGTCGTGTGGGCTGGAAGGTTGGTCCGCTCTTCGCGGAGGACCGTGCGGTGGCGACGGGACTCCTCCGTCGATGCTGGGAAGCCGCCGGAAGCGAGCCGATCTTCCTCGACGTGCCCGAAGGGAACCGGGAAAGTCTGGCGATGGCGGAGGAATTCGGTATGGAACCGATATTCCACTGCACGCGAATGTACCGTGGGCCGTCCCCTAAGCTCCAGCTGGAACGAGTATTCGGCATCACGACGCTGGAACTCGGTTGAAACTTCAAGAGATTAGGTCACGGTTGCAGGCCGTCTCACGCCAAGGCGCAACGCCACAAAGTGGAGCTGCACTTCGCGGCCACCGGCAGAACCGCAGCCGAATTGATCGCCGGGCCCGCACGGGATCAAGGTGCTCAAGAACGTCAAAGGCGAGCCCGAAGAGGCTCGCCATAACGTCATTCGCATTGCGGACTTGTGCACTGACGTGCATTGCGATGCAACGACATGCGACAGTAGCCGGGGCGGGACTCGAACCCGCACGTCCCTAACGGGACAAAGGATTTTAAGTCCTTTGCGTCTGCCATTCCGCCACCCGGCCTTGGTGCGGTGTTTTACCGCATTTTTGTTGATTTCCCACGTCCTGTGCGTTTGATCGTTGACACACGTTAGGCTGTTCCTTGTCAAGATTGACACCCGCAAGCGGCGACTCGCGGATGGCAATCACACCGCCAAAACCCCTGTTTACCAGAGGTGATGCCATGAGGCAACAGTCTAGTCGATCGGCTCGTTCGCGGAAAGCCAGGCGCAAGCCGACACGGACGCAAGCCGGACACCCATCATGCTTGTCGTCGCCGTCCACGATTTCCGCTTGCCAAAACCACCCGACCGGATCGACTTCGACCGGTCGCCGACCATCTCCGTTGAGAATTGCGGTATACTGACGCCATGCGCATCCCCCACGAGCAACTGTTACCCGCGGCGCTGCGGGCCGTTGTCCAGGAATTTGTCACCCGCGACGGCACGGACCATTCGTTGGTCGAGCGGCGGATCGAGACGGTGCTGTATCAACTCGACGCTGGCCGTGTCGAACTGTATTTCGACGGCGAAACCGGGACCTGCAACATCGTGCCGGTGGACGTGAATCCGCCTGCGCATGGTGAGTTGAAATAGCGGCGTCACGGGGCCGTTGTCACGAGTGTGGGAGGCACCCTTTTCAGCAGGCTCGCTGAGGGGCGAGGGACCGTCCTTGACGTTGGGGAGCATCGAGACATCAACAAAGCCCGGACCTTTGTCCCGATGGGCAATTCGAAAACCCGCCGCGACGGTGGGCAGGGAAGGTCGCTGGACAGCCAGTGCGGCAGCCTCGGCTACTGCACCCGCAACAGTTCGACCAAAAAGTGGAGCGTGGCCTTGGGGGGGACGGCCGCGCCGGCACCGCGATCGCCGTAAGCCAACTCTGGCGGAATCTCCAATTCAATCATGCCGCCTTGACCGACCAGTTGCATGCCCTCTGTCCAGCCCTTGATCACACGATTGAGTGGAAAGGAAATCGATTCGCCACGGTCGTAAGAACTGTCAAAAACCTTGCCGTTCCCGAGCCAGCCGTGGTAATGCACGGTCACCGTGCCCGTCGCGGAGGGACGTGCTCCTGTTCCCTTGCGAAGGATGCGGAATTTCAGCCCGGACCCGGTGACCTGGAACACCTTCGGTGCGTCCTGGTCGATCTTTCCAGCGTTCTTGGGAAGTTTTGGAAAAGCAACTTCGTCAAGTTTGTCAGCGCTCAAAACAGCCTCCGCGAGTAAGAAAACAATCCCGAATAAGGTGATGCCGACCCAACCACGAGTCTCCATGAAGCCACTCCGTGACAACTTGTGCCCTCACCGCCAAGGCGATGAACGAAAAACACCAAACAACGCGGGAATTGTACCGCGTGGTGATAGACCGAACAAGGTGCCAGATCGTCAGATGTCCGCGTCGCACCCGTCAACAACTCAACCCCGGCCTCGCGAAGCTGTACAAGCGTGTCGTACAAGCGTCCTTGCCATCGGCTGTGGAATCGACGACATTGTTATCCATGACAAGCGAACCGGACTTCGACGCGGTGGTGCGTTTCACCTTTGAGCTGGCAGTTGTAATCTGGCAGTTTTGAGCTGGGCCAACTTGGGCAAGAAGCCCGTCACGGCCGGCTTCGCATCTGCGAGATCCCGGAAAGCGTTCGGCGAGAAGCGCGGGACGGCCGGCCTCGGGCGATGGGACGTGGACCGGGTACGGGACTTGAGGTTTCGATTGGCGTAAATCCATGCACCTTAGACGGGATCAACCGAAGGAAAGGATGTGTGTCATGCCCAGAATGGTCTTATCGCTGCTTGTTGGTCTGGCGGGACTCGGCCCGGTGTGGAGTCAGGAGCCGGTGGTCTGGGTGGCTTCTCCCTGGCAGCATGTCTTGCGCAGTACGGAGCCCGGCGAGGCGAAGTCGGTGGAGATCGTCGCCGCACGCAACGAGTACGAGCCGCTGCGGGTCATCCTCCGCGCCGGTTCGCGGGCATTGGCCAACGTGCATGTCGAAGCCAGCGCCTTGACCGGGCCCGCGGGGCAGATCGAGGCGAGCAACGTGGCCCTGTTTCGCGAACACTACATCAACGTCTTCGAGCCAAGCCACCGCTCCACGGCGCCAACCGGATGGTATCCGGACGCGCTGATTCCGATCGCTGGTGGCGACGCTACGGCCAAGTATCCGCCGATGCCGGTGCATGTCGAGCCCGGTACGAACCAGGGTGTCTGGGGGGATGTGTACATTCCTCGCGATACCGCCCCCGGCGAGTATTCCGGGACGATCACGGTGACGGCCGACGGCGCGCGGCTCGGCTCGGTTCCCGTGAAGCTGCGCGTGCTGCCCTTTACGCTGGCCGACAAGATCGCGATGCGCAGCAACTTTGGGGGCCTCGGAGGCGGGTTGGCCCGTCACCTCGGCATGGACGCAGGCTCGAAAGAGTTTGCCGCTGTCGAGGACCAGTACATTGATACCCTGCTGGCCCATCGGGCGATTCCTTCGTCCCTGGGGAACATCTGGCCCAAGTGGACTCTGGAAGGCGGCATTGATGACAGCAGCAGCGGCGAGCGGCTGCGGGCGATGGTCCAAGACCGCCACGTGAACTCGCTGTGCGTTCCCTTCGCCTATCGAACCGAACCGGAGAAATGCCGCGCCTACTTGCGCGACATGGCCGCTTACCTGCAGAGCAAGGGCTGGCTCGATCTGGCCTACATCTATCTGGAAGACGAGCCCAACGATGCCGAGCAGTACGAGACCGTCCGTCAGCAGGGCGAGCTGATCCGCGAGTCGGGTATCAAGCGAATGTGTACCGAGCAGACCGTGACCTCCAATCCCGAGTGGGGCACGCTGTACGGCGCGGTGGACATCTGGTGCCCGCTGTGGTGTCTGTACGACGAGAAGACCGCGCGCGAGCGGCAGGCGCTGGGCGAGGAGATCTGGACGTACACCGCGCTGTGCCAGGGGAAGGGCACGGCGCCGTTTTGGCAGATCGACTTTTCTCCCGTACAGTTTCGGGCGCCGTTCTGGGTGAGTTGGCACTATGGCGTGAAGGGGTTCTTGTACTGGTCGAGCATCTACTGGACCAAGGGGCAAGATCCGTGGACGACACCGCACTTCCGCGAACGGTACTGGGGCGAGGGGATGCTGCTCTACCCGGGCAAGGACGCCGGCCTCCGCGGAGCGGTGCCCTCGATCAGGCTCAAGCTGATCCGTGAGGCGTTGGAGGACTTCGAGTACATGACGCTTGCCGGACAGCAAGGGCACAAGGCGCAGGTGGACGAGATCGTCGCCAGCCTGACGCGATCCTTCGACGACTGGAGTCCCCGTCCGGAAGCCTACATGGCCGCGCGGGCGAAACTCGCCGCCCTGGTGGCTGCGGAGTAGCGAGCGGCCAAGCGGAAAACGCCGTTTACGGGCCGTGCAAGGCGAGCCCGCCAGAGTCCAGCCGATGCGTCAACACGGGCATTGGCCGATGCAAGTGCCCGCTGGAAACCGAGGAGGACACCTGCGGTCGGAGGGTTCGGCGGGGTCGGGACACCCGCGCCGAACGACGAACGATCGCGGAAGCGTGACGCTCCATGCCTTGTCAAAGAACCGGGCCGCAGCGTGAACTCCAACGAACCTGGCACCTGTGCCACGTGATACACCGTGTCCTACCAGCGGCGTCCTTTGCCGGCTGGGTAGCGGCCACTGGGGCGCGAGCCCTTGGGTTTGGCGCTCGTCCAGCGGCGTGCCGGAGCTTGCCGTGGTCGTTCCTCGGACGCCGGCGACGGCGGGGATACCTCGGCGGCCATTGTTGCGGGTGCCCCCACGGTGTGTTCGACCAGCAGTTTTCGCCGGATCAGCCGTTCGATGGCTTGCAGCAACTTGCGCTCGTCGTGCTCGCAGAACGACACGGCGATGCCCGACGCGCCGGCGCGGCCGGTCCGGCCGATCCGATGCACGTACATCTCGGGCTCGTGTGGCAAGTCGTAATTGAACACATGCGATACGCCGTCCACGTCGATGCCGCGCGCCGCGACGTCGGTAGCAACGAGGACCGGAGGCCGATTCGATTTGAAGCCGGCCAACGTGCGCTGCCGAGCCGATTGGCTCTTGTTGCCATGCATCGCTTCGGCGCGGATCCCGACTTTGTTCAGTTGCTGGGCGACGCGGTCCGCGCCGTGTTTGGTTCGGGTAAAGACCAGGGCCCGGGCCACGCCTTGTGCCTTCAACAGATCGGCCAACAACTGGGGCTTGCCCTTGCCGGGCACAAAACACACTGACTCGGCGATCAGCGCCGTCGTCGACTCGACCGGGGCGATGCGAATCCGCACGGGTTCTCGGAGCAGCGAGTCGGCCAACTGGCGGATGGCTTCCGGCATGGTCGCAGAGAAAAACAGCGTCTGCCGCTGTGCGGGCAGTTTGGCCTGGACCCGCCGCAGATCGGGCAGGAAGCCCATGTCCAGCATCCGATCGGCTTCGTCCAAGACGAAGATCTCGACTTTGCTCAAGTCGATCAGCCGCTGATTCATCAAGTCGACCAACCGGCCTGGCGTGGCGACCAGGATGTCGACGCCGCGCTGCAGATCGCGGACCTGAGGGTGCTGGCTGACGCCGCCGAACACGACGGTGTGCCGCAGTCCCGTGTGACGCCCATAGGTGCGAAAGCTGTCGGCGATCTGACCGGCCAGTTCGCGAGTCGGGGACAGAACGAGCACACGGATGGGGCGGCCCCGGTCCCGCGGCGGCGTTGCGGTCTGCGTCAAGCGGTGCAGGATGGGCAAGGCAAACGCTGCGGTCTTGCCCGTTCCTGTTTGAGCGCAACCGAGCACGTCGGAGCCGGCGAGGACATGGGGAATCGCCTGGGTTTGGATGGGGGTGGGAGAGGTGTAGCCTTGGGAAGAAACCGCCCGCAAGAGGGGCGAAGCGAGACCGAGTTGTTCGAAAGTCATGCGAGGTCCTGTTGAGAGTTTCCAGGACCGTAGGCGAGAAGCGCGTATCGCGAACTCAAAGAACCATTGGACCTGGCAGTGATCCAATGGGCATTTACCGACAGGATCAAACGTTAACGGAATATATCCTATTTCCCCAGCAAGTCCAGACCGGTAGCAGACGATTTGCTTTGGCCCGTGGAAGGGGGAGTGGGAAAAGTGGGGGAAAAATCGCGAAAACACCCGCAAAACATGGGACAAAACAAATTTGGAATTCTGCCCCGACGTTCGATGGGATCTGCGTCGTAAGTTGCTTGTTCGCAACGACCTGACTAGAATGCGAAACGCCTGAAGAATGCAGGAGCGGGTTATCAAAGAGGGGTGAAACGATCCCCACCTCACCGCACGCAGGCTTCTATGAAATGCTCGAAAGGCTCCCGCCATGAAGACCGCCTTGGCCGCAATCTTGATTCTGGCCGCGATGTTCGTCCTCCTGCCGGTGTTACGCGCCCTCGAAGGGCCGCCGTCGCCGGAACCGCTGCCCAATCCGGGCAACGTCTTGGTGAATCGGGAGAAAGGCGAGTTGATCGCTTGTGCCGTCGTCCAGCGTCCGGAGGACAAGCCCTGTATCGACGACTGGGGGCAGCGGGTCCAAGCCTTTGTGGGCTGCAGCCGCGCGGCTGGGGGAGATGCCAAGATGGCGGGGTACTTTGTGTTCCTGGTCGATGTGCCGACGGAGGACATTTACGAAGGCCTGATTCAGTTGGGGGCCAAGACCAAGGTCCACTACAGCATTCAGGAGGGCCAGAAACGCTCAGGGCTGAAGCCAACGACTCAGCCGGAAGACTACCTGCAGGGTGATCCGGTGGTGTTGTCGATTTTCTGGCAGGAGGGCGACCGATGGATCGAGCGTCCGTACCAATCGTTCGTGGACGAGCAGATCATGGTGGACGGCCAGGCGGTGACGAAGCCGTGGACGCCGCATTTCGTGTTTCATGGCAGCGGTGCGATCCACCGCGCCGGCACGGGCTGCGTGGCATGCCCCTGCGATTGCCCCGGCGGGATCATCGCGGACAACCGCTATCCCATTTACAATCCCAAACCGACGGTTCGCTTCAACTGGAGTGTCGCGCCCCGGCCAGGCACGCAGGTGTACGTCCGAATCCGTCCCCTCGCCAGCCGCTAAGAGGCGGTAGACAAAGGGCAGAATGCTTTCATCCATCTGGCAACTTCATCGCGCGTACGTGCCGGAACGATCCTCTCGGTCTGTTCGCCGCTTGGTCGCAGCCGGGCTGCTGTGGCTGTTGGCCTCCGTCGCCACCCCGCGTGCGGCGGCCGAACCGCGGACGCTGCTCGGCCACGAGTACAATATCTACTCGCTGGCGATCTCGCCTCGCAACGACCTCCTGGCCTCGGCCAGCGGCGACGAGACGGTAAAGCTGTGGAGCGTCGCGACGGGACGTGAGCAGCAGACCCTGGTCGGCCACGAGGGGCCCGTCTACGGCGTAGCCTTCTCGCCAGAGGGCCGCTGGCTGGCTTCCGCCGGCGGCGACGGGACGGTTCACCTGTGGGATACCGTCACCGGGCAAACGCGACACGTCCTCCGCGGCCACGAAGGCGCCGTGTACAGCGTCGCCGTCTCTCCCCTCGGTGATGTCGTCGCTTCGGGCGGCGAGGATCGGACCGTGCGGTTGTGGAAAGCGCCCGACGGTGCGCCGCTTGTCGCACTGACGGGACACGACGGCGACATCTACGGCTTGGCGTTCTCGCCCGACGGCCGGCTGCTGGCCTCCGGCAGCCGGGACAAGTCGATCCGCTTGTGGGAGCCGGCAACAGGCCGACTGCAGCGTGTGTTGACGGGGCATACCAGCGACGTGTATCGGCTGGCGTTTTCGCCGGACGGATCGCAGTTGGCATCGGCCAGCCAAGACAAATCGGTTCGCCTGTGGAAACTCGCGCGGGATGACGAGGCGACGGTTTTGCCGAGCCACGGAGGTCCGGTCTACGGCTCGGCTTTCCTGCCGGACGGACGGGTTGTCGTCTCGGTCGGTGATGACAAGCGGATTCGCCTGTGGGACGTGCAGACAGGCGGCCTGCGGACCTCGTGGCGAGCACACGACGTGCCTATCTATGCGGCCGCGATCTCGCCGGACGGCCGTGTCCTGGCCTCGGCCGGAGGCGATGACGACGTGGTCAATCCGCTGAAACTGTGGGACTTGCCGGCCGTCCTGACCGACGCCGCGGCCGGGGGAGGGTCGGCGGCGGATCGGACGGGGACGCAACCGCAAAGCCCATGAACCCAGGCAGGCAGCCGGTGCTACGAGCCGGGCTGCTGCGGCTTGAACATCACGGCGGCCAGCGGGGGCAGCGTGACGCGGAGCGTAAAGGGACGGCCGTGGCTGCCCGGTTGCTGGGCGAGGATGCCCAACCCGTTGCCGGCGTTGCTACCGTTGTAGTGCTGCGAGTCGCTGTTGAAGATCTCCTGGTATCTGCCGCCCTGGGGAACGCCCACCGCATAGTCGTGGCGGAGGACGGGCGTAAAGTTGCAGCAGACCACGACGAAGTCCTGCGGATCGCGGGCTTTCCTCAGGTAGCAGAGCGTGCTTTCCGCCGCATTATTGCAGTCGATCCATTCGAATCCCGAGTGGTCGAACTCCAGCTCGTGCAACGCCGGTTCCCGTCGATACAGGGCATTCAAGTCCGCCAGCACCCGTTGCATGCCCTCGTGGTTTGGCCACTGCAACAGATCCCACTGCAACTGCTGCTCGTGATTCCATTCGTGCCATTGGGCGATTTCGCCGCCCATGAACAGCAGCTTCTTGCCGGGGTGCGTCCACTGGTACGACAGCAACAGCCGCAGGTTGGCGAACTTTTGCCACAAGTCGCCGGGCATTTGGCTGATCAGCGAGCCTTTCATGTGCACGACCTCGTCGTGCGAGAAGGGCAGGACGAAATTCTCGGTGAAAGCGTACAGCAGGCTGAACGTCAAGTCGTTATGGTGATGGTGGCGATGAATCGGCTCGCGGCGCATGTACCGCAGCGTGTCGTTCATCCAGCCCATGTTCCATTTCATGCTGAAGCCCAAGCCGCCGGCGTCCGTCGGCCGGGAAACGCCTGCCCAAGCCGTGGACTCTTCGGCAATCGTCACAATGCCCGGAAACTGGGCGTGCGTCACGCGATTGAATTCCTGCAGCAGTGTGATGGCCTGCAGATTGTGGTTGCCGCCGAACTCGTTCGGCACCCATTCGCCCTCCTTGCGGCTGTAGTCCAGGTACAACATCGAAGCCACCGCGTCCACACGCAAGCCGTCGATGTGGTACTTGTCGAGCCAGAACAAGGCGTTGGCGATCAAAAAGTTTCGCACCTCGTTGCGGCCATAGTTGAACACCTTGGTGCCCCAGTCGGGATGCTCGCCCAGCCGCGGATCCTCGTGCTCGTACAGCGAAGTGCCGTCGAATCCCGCCAAGCCGTGCGCATCGTTGGGAAAGTGAGCCGGCACCCAGTCGACGATCACTCCGATCCCATTCTGGTGGCAGTGGTCCACCAGGTACATGAAATCCTCCGGATCGCCGTATCGGCGGGTGGTGGCAAAGTGGCTGATGGGCTGGTAGCCCCAACTGCCGTAAAATGGATGCTCGGAAACCGGCAGCAGCTCGAGATGCGTAAAGTTCATTCGGCGGCAATAGTCGACCAGGCGATGGGCCAGTTCGCGGTAGCCCAGCCAAGCCCCCGCATCGCGCTGCCAACTGCCCAAATGCACCTCGTAAATCGAGATCGGCTGATGGACGAAATTCGTCTCTCGGCGCCGCTGCAGCCAATCGTCGTCGTTCCACAGATAGCCGTCCAGGTTGCGAACGACCGAAGCCGAATGGGGCGGGATTTCGGCGCCGAATGCGTAGGGATCGGCTTTTTCAAGCGTTTGACCGTGTCGAGTCTTGATGCGGTACTTGTACAACTCGCCCGGACCGATGCCGGGAATGAACAGCTCCCAAATCCCGTTGGCTTGATGGTGCCGCAGAAAGTTCCGGCTCTCGTCCCATTGATTGAAGTCGCCGACCACACTGACGCTGACGGCATTCGGCGCCCAGACGGCGAAATTCACGCCCGACACGCCGCCAAAGGTGCGGACGTGAGCCCCCAGACGTTCATAGGCCCGATAGTGCTTGCCTTCGCCCAGCAAGAAAAAATCGTAACCGGAAAACAGGGATGGAAAGGCGTAGGGGTCTTCGATCATCTTCATCGCACCGTGCTTATCCGCAACTCGCAGTTGGTATCGCTGCTGCTGTTCATCGCTGGTCCAAGGACAAATGGCTTCGTACAGGCCCGCCGGATGCACCCGCCGCATCGGCAGCGCTGTCTCATGCCCCGGATGCACCACCCAAACCTGACGCGTCTCGGGCAGGAATACCCGCACCGCCGTGACCTTGCGGCCCTCCGCCTCGATCTCGTGCGGTCCCAATACCTCCGACGGATCGGCGTAGGTTCCGTTGACGACCGCTCCGACGTGACTCAACGACAACTGCGTGCGCACTGTCAATGCCTCCATGATGATACTGTTTCGTCCCGCGCTATGCAGCTTCGAGCCGAAGAAAATTGCCACGAAGCCGAGTGCGGCAGTTCTTCCAGAACGCGCGGACCATCTGCCCCCACGACGCGGCGGCGTGCCGGCCTGGCTTCGCCCGCTGCTGTCGTGGATGCGGCTTGGGGCGTTGTTCGGGAGAGGTGACGCAACGCCGCGACGCCGCCGGAGAGGATAATGCCGATGAAACGGGCGCCGGCGTCTCGGGCATATCAAAACGCCATACCCGGCACTCGACCTGATGATATTGCATGGCCCGGTCGATCCGTTGCCACAGATCCCGATTCTTGATGGGCGTCATCTCGCCGAAACGTTCCCACCGCCACTCGTTTTCGCGCCATTCCTCCAGACCGAACAGGAAGCCGCGACTGACGTAGCGACTGGTCGTCACAACCGTTACCCGGGAAGGTTGCTCCAACGCTTCCAACCCGCGAACCACCGCTAGCAGTGCTAACCGGCCTTCCTCCGATTCGACTTCCTCGTCGGCTGCTTCGAACCGGACTTTGCCATCGACGGTCTCCAGGACAAACCGCCACTGGCCCCGACCGTTTCGTCGGGCAAGATGGCCGTCTTCCGCTGGTCGCGGCGTCTGAGATTCCGAAAACAGGAGGTAGTGTGGTGCTGATACGGTCATCGCTGCAACCTGTCCATCCAAATCAAAAAACCCAAGGCAAAACGACGGATGATGCACCCTCCTGTTGGCGCCCGCTAAGCTTCCATACGATCGCTCTTTTCGTCATTTGGATTCAGCTCGAATCAGAAGACTTTTCCTAAAGTTTTTTCCAAATCGGAAAGTGCGACCTATACTCTCCAGCTTATCCACCTAAACTCTTGCCGCTTATATCGGAAAAGCAAACAAAAGGCCACGCTGAATTTCTCCCAGGCTGGCTGCCTGGGCTACGGTGACGTTCCATCGAATTGCACGCGGCACAGGGACGAGTCGGCGGTGAGGACCAGCGATTTCCTTGCCCTCATGTCGTTCGGTCCAGGCGGCTTTGATGTCGATGCCACGTACGACGAGCCGAACGACCGGATTCGGTGGCAACCCTTTCGGTGGCAATCTGTTGACAATCACGGGCTTGGCCATTAGGTTGCGAGGCGATGGGAACCCGTCGAGTTTGCTTATATGGCTGCCATATCAACCGTTCTTAACGAGGAGAAGCATGATGTACATCAGAAGTCGAATGTGGATGGCGGCGGTTTGCGGTTTCGCAATCCTGCTTGGCGCGACAGACGCTACGGCGGCCGACGCCAACACCGCCAGCGATGCCCAGGACCAATGGGTGTCGCTGTTCAACGGCCGCGACCTGTCCGGCTGGGTGCCGATGAACGTTGGGCCGGGGACGTTCAGCGTGCGGGACGGGATGATCGTGTCGACCGGAATCCCCACTGGGCTGATGCGTACGCAGCGGCAGTACGAGAACTTTGTGATCGAGTTGGAGTGGCGGCACATGAAGCCGGGCGGTAACGCCGGCTTGTTCGTCTGGGGCGACGCGCTGCCGGCGGTCGGATCGCCGTTCGCCCGCGGCATGGAAGTCCAGATTTTGGACAACGGCTATGACGCCAAGGGCAAGAACGAATGGTTCACAACGCACGGCGATGTCTTCCCGGTGTTTGGCGCAAAGATGACGCCCACGGGGCGGATTTCCCAGACGGGCCACCGCAGTTTTCCGATCGAAGAACGCTCCAAGAGTTCGCCGGAATGGAATCATTATCGCGTCGAAGGGCTCGACGGAGTGTTGCGGCTGAGCGTCAACGGCAAGGAGGTGACCGTCGGCAAGGATTGCTCGCCGCGCAAGGGTTACCTGTGCCTCGAGTCGGAAGGCTCCGAATGCCATTTCCGCAACATCCGCATCCGCGAATTGCCTTCGACCAACCCCCAGCCGGACGAGGTCGCGACGGTGGCCGAAGGCTTTGTACCGCTGTACAGCGGCGCGGACCTCAGCGGCTGGAAGACCGACCCCGGCCATGCGGGACATTGGCAGCCCAAGGACTGGGTCTTGTCTTACGACGGCCACAGCGAAGCGGAAGACAAGAACCTGTGGACGGAAAAAGAGTACGGCGACTTTGTGCTGATCTGCGATTGGCGTTGGACCCGCAAGCCCGTGCCGACGTTGCGGCCGGTGCTGTTGCCCAGCGGTGAAACGGCCATGGACGCCGACGGCCAACCGCAGCAGGTCGAAGTGCCCGATGCGGGCGACAGCGGGATTTACCTGCGCGGCAGCAGCAAGAGTCAAATCAATATCTGGTGCTGGCCGGCGGGCTCGGGCGAAGTGTACGGATACCGCACGGACCCCAATATGCCGGCGGAAGTCCGCGCCGGTGTAACGCCCAGCAAATGCGCCGACAAACCCATCGGGCAATGGAACCGCTTCCTCATCACCATGCGCGGCGATCAGCTGACGGTCGAGCTGAACGGCGAGACGGTCATTGAGAACGCTTCCTTGCCAGGTGTGCCCGCTCGCGGCCCGCTGGCGCTGCAACACCACGGCGACCCGATCGACTTTGCCAACATCCTCATCAAGGAGTTGGAGTGAACGGCCCGCCGCAGGCTGCGCGGATCCCCCAAAACAACTCTCAGGCCGACCGAATCAGCTGCGGAACGGACCCGCCGCAGCTTGCCGGAACTTGACTCGGCAGCGGCTCGTTCTGCGGCAATTCGCCCCGCCAGATGGCAACGCCGCGGGGCGCCTCGATTCCCAGACTGATCATATTGCCGCTAATCCGCAGCACTTTGATTTGGATGCCACCGTCCAGCATAATGGTTTCCGACGTCTTTCGTTTCAACACCAACATCGCGTTCCCTCCTGCAACGAATTCGATCTGATTTCCGTGACGCGGCTAGTTATCCAGGCACTCGGTGACACGTTAGGTCACAGCGGTTTCGTTTTTTTTGCCGACTAGCAAACCACGGCATCGGCAGGATAAACTACTGACGGCGGGGTGGAGTGCCTTGTGGGGCCAGGCAAGAGTCTGGACTCCGCAAACGTTTGCGGGCGAAGCCCGCGTTTTGAACTTGGAGCGCAACGTTATGCAAACCTTCGATTCTTGCCGCGTAACAGCAAGCAAGCCAAGCGGGATTCAAGACTGCCGGGCATCGGGCGTAACGCCAACTCGGGGCGGACCTGCCTGGGTTTTTGTTCTTGTCGTAACGGCCGTCGTCGCCGGCTGCAGTGGGCAAACGCCTCCCGCCGCCGATCTCGGAGCGCCGTCCACACCGCCGTCGGCTGCCGGGAAACCGCAGATCGCGCTGATCATGAAGTCGCTGGCCAACGAGTTTTTCTCGACGATGGCGGACGGGGCAAAAAAACACCACGCCGAGCATCCGGATCAGTTCGGCTTGATCGTCAATGGGATCAAGGACGAGCGCGATCTGGCTCGGCAAGTGGGATTGGTCGAGGAGATGATCGCCCAGCGAGTCGATGCGATCGTGATCGCGCCGGCCGATTCCAAGGCGTTGGTTTCGGTCCTGAAACGCGCGCAAGCGGCGGGCATCGTCGTGGTCAACATCGACAACAAACTGGACGAAGCGGTCTTGCGGCAGGCCGGCGTGCAGATCCCGTTCGTCGGACCGGACAACCGGGCCGGCGCACGTCTGGTCGGCGAGTACTTGGCGACAACGTTGACCCAGGGCGACCCGGTAGGCGTGCTGGAAGGCATCCGTACAGCGTTCAACGGTCAGCAGCGGCGGCTGGGGTTCGAGGATGCGATGAAATCGGCCGGGATGAAGATCGTCGACTCGCAAAGCGCGCAGTGGGAAATGGATATGGCCAATCGGGTCGCTTCGGCGATGCTCAGCGAGCACGCCGACATCAAGGCATTGCTGTGTAGCAACGACAGCATGGCGCTGGGTGCGTTGGCGGCGGTCAAGGCGGCTGGCCGCGGCGGACAGATTCAGATCGTCGGGTTCGATAATATTTCGGCCATCCAGGCAGCGATTCGAGACGGCGCGGTGCTGGCCACCGCGGACCAGCACGCCGATCAGTTGGCCGTGTACGGGATCGAATACGCCTTGCAGCTGCTGCGCGGCGAGGCGTCGCCCGCGGACAAGCAGACGCCGGTCGATCTGATCACGGCCGCATCGCTGAAGTAAGGCGAGGCGGCATCGCATGGCCGCGCGCTTCCGGACTCGCCCGCCGACCACCTGCCTCGCGGTTCAACCAGCACCTCAAGCTGGGCATCGAGTCGCAAGGCGGCTCTTTCCCGCTGCTGGGGATCTGGCCCGCAGCGCGCCGTTGGTTGGCCGTTAGATGTCGTTGGGGGCGCCGTTGGGGAACAAGTCTGAGGACGCGAAGAATTCTCGCTCCCAAGCACCTAACGCTGCGTCGACTCGACGCGTCCAGTCCCGGTCGGCCAGCTCGTCGTTGCGAATTCGATTTATGGAGAGGATTGCATCCTGAAGCCGCATAGCGAGCCTTGTCACAGCGGGTCGAAAGCGGCGTGACTCGACGTACCCTGCTTCTCGGTGCTGCTCGGCGGCGCGCGGTGACATCGTTGGCGATGCAGGCTTGAGGGGCACAAGACCATTGGACCTTGCGTCTTGCTGCGCCTCGACGGCAGCCTTTGCACGCAACTCGCTCGGGACATACGGCGATGGAGCCGTCGGCTCGGCCAGATCGCCCAGCATCGCTTCGCCCTCCCCGCCGACGGCGCTGAGGCTGTTCAGATAGTTGATGACCATCAGCACGTCGTTGGGCATGCAGAACGAGTCGCCGTTTACGTCGTAGTAAGGCGGCGGCGCCGCAGGCGGCGCGGGCAACGACGGGTCGCTGGGATGCGAATTCAAGTAGTTGATAATCCGCAGCACGTCGGCCGGATCGACCTTGCCGCTGTCGTCCACATCGAACCGGTTCCGCGGATTCGTCCAGCCCACGTCGTCATCGAACGTCGCCACCCAGACGCTTTGTGCGGCCACGGCCGCGAAACGACTGTCCGACTGGTCGGTGTCCACCGCAACCAGGATCGACGTGATCTGATCGCCGTCGCGGTCGGAATCGTCGATGCCGATGATCGTGACCGTCTGAGGCGAATTCCATGTTTCGAGCGTGAATGTTAACGCGCCCGGACTAGCCGCCGCCTCGCCCGGGTCGCTGCTGGTGACGGTCAACACCACGTCGGTGGCCGGCTGCGCCGTCAAGACGACCGTGAACGAGGCCGTGCTGCCCGCCTCGGTGACCGTCAAGCCGCCGGTCGGGCTGACCGTGAAGCCCGCCGTGTCGTCGTCCGCATTGGTGACCGTCACGTCGGGGGCGTTCAGCCCGTGATATTTCGCATCGCCGCTGACCGCGGCGGCGATGATGATCGTGAACGCGATGTCTCCATCGTCCATCAGGTCATCCTCGCCCGTGACCGTAATGACTTGCGGCATGTTCCAGTTGGCCGCCGTGAACGTCACGCTGGCGGGCGACACCGTGCCTTCGGTCACGTCGCTGGACGACAGTCCGATGGTCACGTCCGCCGTGGGCTGGCTGTCCAGTACGATCGAGCACGTCGCTGCCCCGCCAGCCTCGCTCGTGTCGCCGCTGATGGCCGAGACGGTGATGCCAGCCGTGTCGTCGTCCACGTTGGTGACCATCACGTCGGAGGCGTTCATCCCGTGGTATTTCGCATCGCCGCTGGCCGCCGCGGCGGTGATCACGGTGAATACGATATCTCCGTCGTCGATCAAATCGTCCAGGCCGGTGACCGTCACCGTCTGGGCGGCGTTCCAGTTGGCCGCCGTGAACGTCACGCTGGCGGGCGACACCGTGCCTTCGGTCATGTCGCTGGACGACAGTCCGATGGTCACGTCGTCCGTAGGCTGGCTGTTCAGCACGATCGTAAACGTCGCCGTGATGCCAGTTTCGGCCGTGGGGCCGCTGATGGCCGAGACGCCGATGCCAGCCGTGTCGTTGTTCCGATTGGTCACCGGTACATCGGGCGGGTCCACGCCGTGGTAATTCGGGTCGTCACTGACCGCCGCCGACGTCGCGATGGTGAAGCTGATGTCGCCGTCGTCGACCAGGTCGTCCACGCCGGTCACTGTCACCACCCGCGGAACGTTCCAGTTCGCGACGGTGAACGTCAGACTCGCCGGAGCCACCGTGCCTTCGCTCACGTTGCTGGACGTCAGGCCGATCGTGACGTCGGCCGTCGGCTGACTGGCCAGCCGGACGGAAAACGTGGCTTGGCCCCCGGCTTCCGAGGTAGTCAGGCCGAAAACCGGCCCGACCAGGAAGCCGGCGGCATCGTTGTCCGTGATTCGGACTGTGACGGCGGCGATCACGATCCCCTGATAGATCGGATCGCCGCTGGTCGCGGCATGGTTGATCGGGTTGAAGTGGATGGCTTCCGCCACCGCGTCGTCCACGGCGGCAACGGTTACCGTCTGCGGCGTGTTCCAATTGGCGGCAGTGAACATCAGGCTGGCCGGATGGACACTCACCTGGCTGTCTGCCGTAACCCCAATCACCACATCGGCTGTTGGCTGGGAAGTCAGTTCCACCGTGTACGTGTCGGAGCCCCCGCCCTCGGTCACGCGCGTCGTACCGCCGCTTTCGACGATTCTCACCCCCGCGGTATCGTCGTCCTGATTCGTGACGCTCACATCGAACACGTTCATCCCGTGGTATGCCCCGTCGCCGCTGTCCGCCGGCGCCGTGACGATCGTGAACGTGACATCGGCGTCGTCAACGAAATCGTCCACACCGGTGACCGTCACCGATTGGGGCAAGTTCCAATTGGCAGGAGTGAACGTGACGCTGGCCGGCGCGACGGTGCCCTCCGTGAGATCATCCGATGCCAGTCCGACCGTCACATCGGCGGTGGGTTCGCTGTTCAACGCGATCGTGAACACCGCCGTCCCGCCCGACTCGGATGTCATCAATCCAGCGACCGGCTGGACCACGAACCCGGCCGTGTCGTTGTCCGTGATCTGGACCGTGACCGCTGCGATGGCGATCCCCTGGTAGTTCGGATCGCCGCTGGCCGCCGCGTGTGTGAGCCGGCCCGAATGGTCTCCTTCCGCCACCGCGTCATCCACCGCCGTCACCGTGACCGCGTGCGGGGTACTCCAGTTGGCGGCCGTGAACGTCAGGCTGGTCGGGTTGACGTTCACTTGGCCGTCGGCCGCGACCGTGATGACCACATCAACCGTGGGCTGCGTGTTCAACACCACCGTGTACGTGTCCGTGGAACCGCCTTCGGCCACCTGCGTGAAACCGCCGCTCTGGACGATCGTTACGCCCGCCGTGTCGTTATCCGTGTTGGTAACCGACACGTCCGCCGCGTTCAGACCGTAGTAATTCACGTCGCCGCTGGTCGCCGCTGCGGTGATGATCGAGTACGCCACGTCGCCATCGTCCAGGCTGTCATCCACGCCGGTGACGGTCACGATTTGCGGCGTGTTCCAGTTCGCCGGGGTGAACGTGACGCTCGCCGGCGAGACCGTGCCTTCGCTCGTGTCGTCGGACGACAGGCCGATCGTCACGTCGGCC
>Ga0351891_1005_pt1 | contig 109560 bp, 94 predicted proteins | sample TotcelFGM3001K13_FD_206768 | JGI IMG/M metagenome (GOLD analysis project Ga0351891, IMG submission 206768) | Enriched cells from coal bed in the Powder River Basin, Montana, United States - Total cells FGM rep3 HSBNCT.FGM.300.1.K13 ... | reverse complement strand
AGGCAGTCCAGCGAAAGATCAGGGCGTGGTCGGTCTGATCGTCGGTCTGGTACCGCTCGGCCTCCTCGAGCCAGCTACAGGCTCGGTGAAAGCGGACCGCCGTGGGGTGGCCGCTGCCGGTGGCGTTCAGCCGCTCCTTGTGGGGCAGCCATCGCTCCCGCAGTTCCGGGATGGTCAGTCTCGTCGATGTCGCGATCGTCGCCATGGTCGGTTTCCCTTGTCTCGTGTCCGCTGTTGCCGGCGCTAGGTTCCAACGGCTCCGCCGAGAAAACGTCGTCTGCTGCAAGCTCGGCGTTGTCACCAATTCTATCACACGCCCTCGACAATCACGGCGCGGTAGGCGACGCATCTCAGTGTTGCCCTGGACCTGACCGACGCTCGGGTGCGGCAGCGTGCTCATCTGGGGTTGCTTGCTTTGCCTGGAGCCGCGGTTTACAACAGACCGTGGCTCATCCCGCGAGACGCCATAATCGTTAGGAGAACAATGCCGTGCGACATCATCCATCCGTTGCCTTGTGGACGCCCCGTCGTTGTACTTCAACCTGGGTGCTCCTCGGTCTCGTGCTTTATGCGTGGCCCAGCCTGAGCCTCGCCGTGACGCCGACGACCGAGTTGGCCAACAATCATCGGGCGCTGTTGCCGGTGGTCGTCGGGACCAAGGCATCGGCGGCAACCAAGGCTGCGGCGGCGGAGTTGGCCCACTGCCTGGGGCGTATGAGCGGAGCTGAGTTCACGATCGAGACCGGGGACGGAAACCGAGGTCTCGTAGTGGGATGTCCCAGCGACTTCGCCAAGCTGCCGATCTCGGTTCAGTTCGGCGGTGGTCCCTTCGATCGCGAAGAATACGTGCTCCGCTCGCACCCCCAGGGACTGTGCTTGCTGGGCGCGACGGACTTGGCGGTCAGTCATGCCATCTGGGACTTGCTGCACCGTTTGGGCTACCGCCAGTTCTTCCCGGGCGAGACGTGGGAGGTCATCCCGAACGTAAGCCACCTGAAGATCGCAGTGGACGACCGCCAGAGTCCTTCCTTCTATGCCCGCCGCATCTGGTACAACTGGGGCCTCTGGGGCTACAACGACGAGCCCTATCGCCAATGGTGCCAGCGCAATCGCGCAGTGAAAGGCTTTGATCTCAACAGCGGTCACTCCTACGAGAGCATCATCGCGGCGAACCAAAGTGAGTTCGACAAACACGCGGAATATTTCGCACTCGTGGGCGATCAGCGCAAGTCGCGCGGGGGCGACCTGAAGTTCTGTATCTCGAATTCCGGCCTGCGCAAGCTGGTGGTCGCTCACGCAGTGCGATTCTTCCAGAACAACCCCGGAGCCGACAGCATCTCGATGGACCCCAGCGACGGCGGGGGTTGGTGCGAGTGCGAGTCCTGCGCCCGGATGGGGACCGTCAGCGATCGGGTGGTGACGCTCGCCAATGATGTCGCCCAGGCGATTAACGGCGTGGGGCTCGGAGCGAAATACGTCGGTATCTATGCCTACAACCAGCACTCTGCTCCGCCCGGCGTTCGGGTCCACGCGAATGTGATTCCCAGCGCGACGACCGCCTTCATCCGGGGCGGCTACACCTTTGACCAAATCGTCGAGGGCTGGCAGGCGAAGGGAGCCACGCTGGGCGTTTACGACTACCTGAGTGTCGTGGCCTGGGATTGGAATCTGCCGCGCGGCGGAGCCGCCTCGCGACCGTCCTATGTCGCGGAATTTCTCCCCCGTATCCATGGACAGGGCATCCGCTTCTACGATGCCGAGTCGGGCGATTGCTGGGGACCGTGCGGGCTGGGGTACTACATCGCCAGCCGCGTCCTGTGGGACATCCGGGAGGCTCAGAGGCTTGACGCCCTGGTGGACGACTTTCTCGACAAGGCTTTCGGCTCGGCTCACGAGCCAATGCGGGAGTTCTACCGCCTGATTACCGAGGACACCCAGCGCCGCTCCCCTTCGGACCTAGTGGGCCGGATGTATCGTCAGCTCGATGCCGCACGTCGAGCGACGGCCGAGGCCAAGATCCTGGAGCGGATCAATCACCTGATCCTCTACACGCGGCACGCGGAACTGTACTACGCCTACGCGAATCGTAGCGGTTCGGTGGAGGACGTCGCTCGGCATGCCTACCGCATCCGCAAAACGATGATGGTCCACAGCTACGGACTTTGGTGCCGGCTCATCAGCCAGCAGGCGGCGCTCACCGCCGACCATCCCTTGAAGAGCGAACAGCCGCTCGGCCCGGAAGAAATCGCCGGAATCCTCTCGGAAGGGATCGCCAAGAACCAGCCGGTGGATTCGGGCTTTGCCGGCGTAGAGTTCAGCAAGAAGCTGGTGCCAGCCGCCCAGCGACTCCAACTCGCCAAGGTTCCCTTGGGGACGTTCCCGGCGGAGCCCCAGGATCACCAGCAATACTGGGTGTGGGTTCCCGAAGGGCTGGGCGCGCTCGACCTGAAGATCAAGGTGCAGAAGGTCTGGGTGAACCGGATGCCCAAGATCAGCCTTTACTCGCCGCTGGAGGTTACGCTCAAGGCCGTGGCCAGCGACGAGAGCTACAAGCCCGATGGCAAGGAGTACCAGGTCCGGCTGAAGACGCCCTATGCCGGACTGCACCGCGTGGAGACACTCGACGGAGGGGATTTCACCCGGATCGAGTGGCCTGCCGGGATGCCGGTGACAATCGAGTCGGGCATCGACACGCCGGACGTGACGAGCCACTTCCGCGGTTCGTGGACGATGTACTTCTACGTTCCGAAGGGGACGAAGGTCGTGGGCGGCTGGGCGTCCCGCGTGGCCAACTGGGCGCCGCGGATCTCCGGCAAGCTCCTCGACGCCGAGGGAAGAGAAGTCTTGGACTTCGGTAAATTGGAGGAGGGCTGGTTCAAGGTGCCTGTGCCGCCGGGCCAGGACGGGAGACTCTGGAAGTTCGAGAACAGTCAGGGCCAGCGGTTGTTGATGACGGTGCCTCCCTACGTCGCCCGCAGTGCCGACGAGTTGTTGTTGCCGCAGGAGGTTGTCGAGGCGGAAGCGAAGCGATGATGGAGCATCGTAACACGACCATGTCCGCAGCCTGAAATGGCACGGAAATCAATCCACGAGGGACGAAGGTCAGCTCATCGACGATGATGGCCCGGAGATCGCCAAACAGGCTGCGGGCCTCGATGTTTGGCGAAACCAGCATCAGTTCCAGCGAGTCGGGCGTTGTCAGCAGAAGGTCGGGGGGATCGCGGAGCACGTGACGCTGAGCGGTGGTGGTTACATCGCCATGCCAAATCGCCGACCGCCTGCCGAGCAGTGTACTGTACCGCTGGAGCCGCACGTCGAGGTTGTTCAGCAGGGCCTTGATCGGACAGATGTACAGGACGCTGAGGCCCGTCCAGCCCTCGGAGAGCATCCCCGATGCCAGCGGCAGGAAAGCCGCCTCGGTTTTCCCGCCCGCCGTGGGCGCCAGCACGATCATGTGCTTGCCGGCCAGGATCGGCGGGATCACGGCTTCCTGGAATGGCCGCAGCTCTCGCCAACCCAAGCTGTTGACGACGTGGTGCTGGATCGCTGGGTGGAGGTAGTCGAAGTTGCTCACAAGTCCAACTCAATTTGATCCACATCGGTGGCGCCCATCGCCTGCCGCTCGACCGGCGTCAGTTCGGTCTCGGTGATCGTCAGGGCATAATCCCGCCGCGGGTTGAAGTCGGGGAACTGGTCCACGCAGTCCAGAACACCGGCGACGAACTTCTTCAGGAAGATCCGCGGGGCTACGCCGACCTTGCCGGTGACGGCCTGGGCCAGTTCCCGAACGTAACCGTCGTCGCAGGCCGCAGCGATCCGTTCCGGTGCCTGGGCGTGTTGCTGGTAGATGTTACGGATCTTGCAGCCAACGAGACAGAGACGTTCCAGGTCGAACGTCGGCAGGCGGATTTGCGGGGCACGGGGATTGTCGAACCGGGCCTCCGTTTGGAAATCGACATGTAGCCGCTGAGCCAAAGGTTCCAGACGCTGGATGCCCTGCGGTCCCTCGTAGAAATGCGATGTATCCGCGGTCGCCAGTCGCTCCATCAGGCGACGATATACCGTTTCCAGACGATGCAGTGGCGTTTCCGTCTCGGAGATTTGCACCTCGGCGGACGCAAAGCCCAGCTTTCGGGCACGATCAGCAAGCCAGCGGGCGAAGAACGTCTTGCCGCAGCCATATTCCCCCCGCACCGCCTTGAAGACGCTGCCCCCAGCGGCCACTTTGCATAGTTCCTCGTCCAAGGCCGCATCGAACCGATCGAGGCCAACCGCCAACGGCGGCAAACCCGCCAGCCCAGGGTGAAGCCCTGGGTTGGCGGGTTCCGCGCACACTATTCGTGCCCTGAAGGGGCACCACTCGTCTCAGTCCCACACATAACGTTCGTCGTATTCAATGCCGTGTCGCTCCAGCAACAAACGGAATTCGTCCTGGAACGAAATCTTCCGATGATGTTCGTCTTGGTTGGCAATGTATTGCTTCACTTGTTCCACGTTGGACTCGCTGACGGAAAACGCTCCGTAGCCATTCTGCCAGTAGAAGTCCGCAGGGCCTTGCTCTTGCTTCTTGACCCACTCGGACGAACTTGATTTCACCTCCTCCAATAACTTGGCAATCGTGATCGTCCTGGACAAATTGCATAAAATGTGAATGTGATCCTCCACCGAACGCGTGATGATCGACGGGCACTTCAGGTTTCGCAACGTCCCTACAACGTAAGCCTCCAACGCTCCGCGGAGTTCTGGTGACCGCAAGAATGGCTTCCTGTGTTTCGTACTGAACGTGATGTGCAAAACGACTTTGGCGAGGGATTGCGGCATAATGTTGGTCCTTCCGGCAATTAGCCGTTGGTGAGTTGTCCGTGCCTGCTGACGACTGATGATCATCCACCTCTATGCACATTCTGTAACCAGCTTTCCGGGATCCGTGTCTTCTGTCCCGGCCCTATCAGCGGAACCGCTTGCCCATCGATCAGAGCCTGGTTGTCGCCCGGCAACAGCAGCCAGCAGGACTTCAGACGACGCGCACGGTTGACTTCCTCCCGCAACGTCTCCAGAAACCCCATCTGGCCGTAACGCGCCAGCAAGCCCGGATACACCACCAGGATCGACCGTCCGTTTTCCAAATGACCACTACTTCGGGTCGACCAGCAAGGCCAGGAACGAACCTTGCTTGATGGACCGCTGCAGCCGTTCCTCAAACTGCCGGGCATCGTCTTGTCCTCCGGAAGGGGCGCAGGGAATAATCAGAACATTACCAGACAACGCCCCCGAGACAGTTAACTCCAGTTCTTGACAGACCTTGCGGGTTAGACCGACGGGCGCGCGAACCCCCTGACAGAAATTCCGGCTACGGTGTCCGCAAATCGGGACGATCCGCCCGCAGGTCGCCGTGCGTGAACGTCAGCACCGGGGCGCTGTGGCGGGCCGTCATGGGACGGGACTCCCGCAGCAGCGCCGCGGCATACGCATTGGGCCAGCGTTCATTCAGGATCTCGAAGTAGCTGAAGTAGGTCACGCCGGTTAGCCGCTTCGGATCGCCGTCCCAGTACGGGAACGACGCCGGATCGCGGGTCCAGCCCGCCAGGGGCTCGAACGCCTGGCGAAGCGTGTGACCATCGGGAGACCGCCAGTCGAACAGGTCTCGGCCGGCGACCCGCAGAATCTCAGCCGCGATCGTCTGCGGTAACAGGGAGAAGTGCGAGTACCAGATGCCGCGCATGCCGCCGCTGCGCCGAACTTCGTGGTGCAGGTGCCCGCGGTCGTCGATCTGGCGGTCCAGCAGTTCCTTCCACCGTTGTTCGCCGCGATTCAGCAACTCGTCATCGTCCAGATACCGGGCACAGGCGAGCACCAGGACCAGGCCCCAGTTGCCCCAGTTGTTGCTGCGGTCCATCGTGTTCAGCGGCAACGCCGTTTGGCGGCAGAAACGCCGGAACGCATCCTGGCGAGCCGCCGAGAACCCCGGCCACGATGCCAGCAGGTCAGCGCCGAACACCATCGCCGGGAAATGATAGCTGAACGAGAGCGTGGAATCTTCTTCTCGGCTGGTCGACTGGACGGTGTTCACCCAGCCGTCGATCAAGCGGACGGCAGCCTGGACGTAGCGTTCGTCGCTGGTCATTCGCCAGCACAGGGCCAGTTCGTAGACCGCGTTGGCATCGTCCTGTAACCCCTGCTTGGCCTGCGAATGGCCGACCGCATCCCGGTAGTAGCCTGGGACGTACCAGTGTTCGGGCGCGTGGGGCCGACGATCAAGCAGCCCGTCAGCACGGGATTTAAGGTCGAGCCATGCGGCGTAAGTCGGCTCGATACGTTTCTCGATACGCAGTTTCAACGTATCCAGACGCATTTCGCTCAGGAAGATTTCCCGCGGTGCTCGGTCCTCGGCCGCTGCCGAATACATGCTGACGTCGACAGCCACGAGGCCGACCGTAAACAGCACCAGAGCGGTTGTTGCATCATGTCGTCGCATCTGTCACCTCGATGTTCCATGCGGCCGGCGGAACGGAATGGCGGCCATTCAGCTCAGGCCACCGGGTCCGGGAGTCGGAGCCAAGCCTCGAAAATGTCCAACGTCTCGAACACCTCGCCATCCCAGCGGCCGAAACCCTGTTCGTTCACACGGACTTCGTCCCACAGTTGCCAGCCGCGTTCCTCGGCCTCCAGCATGTGGTCCAGGGGCGAGGCGGCCTCGATCTCGGCCTGCTTGTCGCAGGTCCACTGAAACGCCATGACGGCGGCCTGTTCAACGGTGGAGGCATCAAAGATCAATTGGATCGGTCCGGATTCAACGTAAAATTTTGGCATAGCTAATTCCTTTCGTGAACTTGGGCAGTCCCTTGTTTGCGTCTCGATGTCCTTTACATCGCCAGGTGCGTGACACGGTTGGTCAGCGGCGGGAATAATTCGTGCTGGGCTGTCCGCAGTATATCCTGCCAGCTCAGCGTTTCATTTGCTGCCTACGTGGAAGAAGCCATGCACGTCCTTCGCCTGTGCAGACCCCATTCCGTGTCGTACTGGTACACGTCTCGCCCGGGGTTGTACAAACGCAGCAGAGCACTCGTCTGGAGGATTTCATCGAGCGTCTGAGCCTGGCACGATGTTGTAACGTGTACCCAAACATCATGGAAGCTCCGAGGCAATCTCAAGCAGTTGATGTGGCTCTCATTCTAACCCCGCGACGGGGGCGTCGGAACCGGGCGACCGTGGACAAAGGCTTGAGCCGGCGGTACGCTGACCGTATTGATGCGAAATGACCATCTGGAGTTGCGAACCATGAACGGACGAGACTGCCTCAGAGCGGCCGGACTTTTGACAGCTTTGTTCGCTACCGTGATCGTGGCCGCTTCCTGCTGCTCGGCGCGGGGCGAGGAGCGAAGCGGGATGGTCCTGCTCCCCGCGCGCAAGGCCATCGTCGGCACCAACACGTCTCAGCGCGGCGAACTGGCCAAGCGATTCGATTGCCACCCGACGTGGCTCGGTGATGACCTGCCGAGGCATGAAGTACAACTGGCCGCTTTCTGGATCGACCGCTATCCGGTCACCAACGCCCAGTATCTGGCGTTTGTCGAAGCGACCGGGCATGCGCGCCCATCGTGGTGGGCACGTTGGGGCGGCGTTTTTCTTGCGGAGTGTGCCGATCATCCCGTGGTGGGTGTCAGCGGCCAAGACGCCGTCGCCTACAGCGTCTGGGCCGGCAAGCGACTGCCCAGCGCCGAAGAATGGGAATGCGCGGCGGGGAACCCCGACGGTGCCGTTTTCGCGTGGGGGGATACTTGGCCGGGACCGCCGAAGCTCCGGCGACACCCACACGCATCCTGGGAGCTGCCTGGGACTCGCCCGGTGGGCAGTGGAGACTGCGGACGCAGTGAGGCTGGCGTCGAGGACTTTGCCGGTCAGACGCTGGAATGGGTTTCCAACACGAGGCCGCATCATGGCGTCCAGTTCCAGTTGATGAAAGGGGCCAGTTGGTTTCATGTAGATCCGCTGAGCTACCGCACGGCGTCGGGTTGGTATGCCTACGAGGGCTGGCGATCTGCCTTCACAGGCTTCCGCTGTGCGCTGGACGGAAAACAAGACCCACCGCCTGCCCGCAAGTCGCAATCGGCCAAGGCCGTGTCCACTCAGGCTGCCCGCGAACAGTTGGCCGCAGCCCCCACGCGCGGTCCCATCGCTTTGAGTGCCGCCGGCGGCACTTCTCGCCATCTCTCGATCCGCATTCCGAATTTCGGTCCGGAGGTCTTGAGCCTGGGCGCGCCGGAAACGATCCTTTGGAACGGCAGCGGCGTGATGACTTGGCGCAAGACACCCGACATGACGTGGACCGCCCAAGCTTCTGAGCGGGCGGCTTACGAGATGCGATTCGAGGAACTGCGGGTCGAAGCGGAGTTTGTGGCAGGCGACGACTGTGTCCTGCAGCGATTCACGGCCGTCAACCTCACGCCGCGACCTGGCAGCTTTCACACGAGTTCTTGCTTCAACCTGCAGGGCCACGCGATGTTCTACGATTGCGAGCAGCTCCGCACCTACGCCCTCGATGCGACGGGCAAGTTCCTGCCGCTCCGCCGCCTGTCCCGCGGCGGCGATTGTGTGCGTTGGATTACCGGGCCGACCATGCGCGAGCTGGGCGGCGATCTGCGCTGGGCCGTACTGGCGGTCGTTTCCCGCGACGGCCGCTCGCTCATTGCCTCCGGGCGCGCCGGGGAAAACACAGGCATCTCGGTAGCGACCAACGCCATGTTCACTTGCCTGCACACCGACTCGACCGTGCAAGTGCCGGCCGCCGGACGGGTCACCACGCAGCAGTTCTTCTGGTTTCTGGAAGGAAGCTTGGATGACCTGTTGCGGCGAGCATCCCGCGACCTGAAACTACAGATCCCCCGGACAACCGATGAGGCGAACGGGGCAACGCCATAGAAGCGGCCTCTTGGCCCAAAATCGGCTGCCGAATGGTCCTGCCGTCGGGCCGCGAGTGTTTTTCTTGGAGAATTGCAGGATGGCTGTTCAGACTACATCGCGGCGGAATGGTCGGCACGCTACGGCGACAAGGTCACCCCTTGGTGGTTCGAGGGCGGCTACCAGCATGTCCAGTTCAACGAAGCGATCGCGGGCATCTACGCCGACGCGGTCAAGCGGAGGGTGATTGTTACCTTCAACCCGGGCGTCAGACTGGTACGCCACACCCACGCGGGTGTGCAACACCGCAACGGCGACTTCATCCCAAAATGGTCAACGCGGTCGCTCCGGCAGCAGCGGCCCGTTGGTGCGGATGTGTTCGTCGAACTTCCGAATTTCGGCGGCCAGCTCGGTGCTGCGTTTCAACGTGAAGCTGGGCGCGTAAACCTCGCAGTATGTGGCCCGGTTTTCGTAGAGCGTCCGAAACATCTCAGGCCACGCATAATCGCCGGGCTGGATGGCTTGCTGGCCCCGGCAGATCGGCTTTTGCCAGACCCGATCAAAGGCCGCCTCGACCTGCGGGCTCGGCGCGCCCCAATCGCCGTTCGGTCCCCAGCCATTGGCTTGGCAGAAGAAGACCGGGTTGCGTTCACCGATCTTTCCGACCACATGATCGGCCAGCGAGCCAGCCGCGTCGGTCAACGGTCCGTAACCCGAAAACGGGAATTCGATCGCCAAGTCCTTCCCGGCGTGTTTCAGACCAATGTCAAGGAGGCGTTCATGCGCCCGCAGCCAGTTCGCATAGCTGTATCCCACCTGAGAACGAACCTCCTTGCCGTGGTTCAACTCGGCCCAATCCTGACCGTACCAAGCCAGATGCAGGAGCTTTACCTCTCGACTGCGGCACCATGCGGCCAAGCGGCTGACGTACGCCTCATACTCGGCTTCAAACACGGAGTTGGGCGAACCGTCCGCCAAGAATGGCAGGGGGACTTTTTCGTTCCCGCCGCGGCCCCCAAGGTAGAACCGACACCCTTTGCCAAACACTCGGTCAGGCGTATGCCGTCCGGCCATAAACCGGATCGAATAGGCCACGCCATGATCGCGGGCGATCTTGAGCCCTGCTTCGATCAGCGAGAAATCTTCGTCGGCCGCCTTCCAGGGGAACCGCAGACAGAAACCACGGATCTTCGGAGTCTCGAGCGCCTTGGCGAGACTCCTGCGTAGTTCACGCTGCAGTTCATCCGGACTGGCAGCCTGCTGTAGAACCCACGTCCCGGCGATGGCTTCCGGAAGGTTTGTGTCTGCCGCCATGAGCGATTCACGGAAGAGGCATACCGTAGCGATCGCCAAAACAACCAGCAATCCGTTTTTTTTCGGCATAAGACACTCAGTCCTGTCAAGTACGAACCAGGAAGCAACATCCGCCAGCGCTCCGTAGCGCTCGCTACTTCCCGCTCGGCGGCCACTCGGTGCGTCGGCAACCGACCTGGGAAGCACCAGGGAGCACGGCTCGGACCTCGTCCGGTAGCGGCGCAAGGCTGTTCAGTCCTTGGCCGTTCTTGATCACGAATCTCGTCCCGGTCAGCTCAAACGCGACGGGCAGGAGCGTGGAGTGCAGATCCTCCTGGAACCGCTGCTGCCACTGGTGCAAAGCGTTATCCGGGTTCCAACTGTGTCGCAACGTCGGCGTCCAGCCGGTGTTCGCGTAGACATTGTAGTCGGCATGGTTCGAGGTCACCGTGCGCTGGTAGGGACCGTATTCGGGACAACCCATGAAGATCGTCAAGTCACAGCCGCGGGTCGTGGTATCGGCCGCGACATAGTTGCGAATCAGCAGGTTGTTGAAGACACGGACGTTCTCCAGCGGCCAGTCGTCGCCGCGGGGCATGCAAACGATGCCGCCATCGTTCCCGGCTACCGTATTGTGGACGATCCAGGTGTTCTGCGAACCCGAGATGTAGATCCCCCGACTGCGGTTCGCATACACCAGGTTGTCGGCAATGATACCGCCCTTGTTGATCTCGTAGAAGATCCCAGCGCAGTCCCGTGAGCGTCCTAATCCCAGGCCGCAGAAATCGCTGCCATAGATGCGGCAGTCCTCGATGACCACGCGTTCACATTGCCCCACGGACACCATCGGCCATTGGCCACCCGGCTGACGGTTGTGGCGGAGTTCCAGACCGCGGATCACGACGTCCTGGACGCTTTCCGCAGTGAGCACGAAACCACGCACGCCCACTTCGATCGAAAATCAAGCCGGCTCGCCGGCGATCTTGATGTACAGGCTCTGATCGGACGGATCAAAAAAGAACGAGTCCTCGATCATGTCGTCCAGTCCGCGGCCGACAGTGGCCAACTTCAGGTACTCGTCGTTCTTGTAGATCGGATCAGGGCCGATCCGCTGCAGCGGCTTGTTATCGTTGCGCCGGCCTTGTGGTCCGCAGCGAGCTGCTTGGCGTGTTCTAACTCGGCGGCGATCCGCGGATGCGGCAGCCGCTGGCGGAGCCGCGGCAAGTCTGCCTTGGTGAACAGCAGCCGGGGATGTTCATGCCGAGCCAGAGCACAGTCGACGGGAATCTCGACGCCGCCGATGGTGACCGTCTCCCCTGCCGTCGATGGATGGCACGAAACAACGGCCGTCATAATTCCAAGCGTTATCGCTACAAGCTTCCACATCTCGCATCCTCGTGTTCGTCGAACGATCCGCTCGCGCCTTGCTGTACTTGCGACTCCGCCGGCTACTGGCTGGCCAGCGGATGGGGATAAGCGTACGGGCGGTAGCCCGGTTTGGGAGTCCCGTTAAAGAAATCGACGCCTTCCTTTACGCGCGGGGAGCCACTGACTAGCCCCCCGACGCGCCCGTTCAGTGTGTTGTTCCATACGTAGGTGGGGTCGGGCTCCTGTTCCGGCCATGCCGCCGGGGAGGGCACATCGCCGGAGATCAGCCTCCCCTTGCCTCGTCCCATCTGGTCCAAGGCAACCAGGCACCGTTCGATCTTGAATCCATCTCCTGGATTCCAGGCAAGGTTGGCCCCACCGTAGCTGCTGTCGATGCGCGCCGCGAGGGTATCCTGGGTATTGGAGATGATGACGCTGCTCTTGCCCGTTGTGGTATTGAATACGGAATATCCCTTCCATTGATCGCTGCTCCACGTCTTGCCGGCACAGTCCAGCACCGGCGTTCCCGAGGGGCCGGTGTGCGTGCCGGTCTCATAGATGACCGGCGTTCCGCGCTCGTCCACGTCGTTCTTGTCGAACGGGCTTTCTCCCGTGGCGATGCCCCACGGCGAAAACGAGCGCCAATCGCGGTAGTTCTCCACTCGCATCGCCTCCTTGAAGTCGCCTTCAATGCGGTTGTTGAACACGACTCCCGTACCGGATCGGAAACCGATGGCGTCAGGCCAACTCGGCCCTCTGTAGCGGATGAGATTTTCGTAAATCTCGAAACTTCGTGCGCCGCGCAATCGCCCGCTCGACTCGGTCCCGTGATTCCCAATCAGGGCGTTCTTGAAGATGTTGTGCCGGACGACGACACGTTGGCCTTTCCAGCCATCGAGCGCGAACGACCGCTCGGTGGCCTCGAACACGTTGTCCTCGATGAAGAAGGCGTTGTTGGCGGTGCCAAGGTCGGTTGGCTCGGCCCAGGCGGCGTCCCCATAGGGTCCTCCGCCGTTGAAGCCATAGATCCCAAAAATCCAGCCGACGAGCACGAACGTATTGCGGTCGATCACTCCGCCCGACGCCGACACGTGCATGGCGCAGGTCCGCGTTGCGCGGACACGGAGGTGATCGACGCGCCACGTGGTCGAAGGGCCTGCGACGGCAATCATGCCCTTGTTGTAGCCGTCCTTCGCTCCCGTTCCGCCATCGATCGTCAGGCTCGTGAGCCGTGTCAATCCGCCCGCCTTGGCAGTGATCTCGAAAACACGATGGGTTGGATGTGTCGTGCTGGGCAAGTAATCTCCGCCGACGATCGTGGTCCTATCACTTCCGGCGCCTTGGATCGTGATGAACTTGTCGGCCACCACGACGCCGGCCGACCAGGTAGCGGTCCCGGCTGGAAGCAGTACGGTATCGCCGTCCCTTGCTGCGTCCACCGCCTCTTGGACATCGGCTTGCGAAAGGCTCGCAGCAGTGCGAGTCGCTCCTTGGACCGCCGAGGCAAACGCGAGCACAGACCACCAGGTGGCCGTCAGACTGAGCATCATTCGCTTGTTCATGGTTTCCTCGGTTCCTCTGGATTATGTCTCGTTGACTCCGTTATCCTTTTCAGCTGTACACCCGCAAGCTAGCACTCCCGATGGGCCGATGCAATAATGCAATACCCCGCCGTCCACCGACGTCGGTTTTCTATTGGAGCTGGCGACCCGCTGCCAGGTTCATGCCGTGCCCCCCGCCCCCGCAATCGGCCCGCGGCTTCCAGCCAACCAGTATCTGACAAGCCTCTTGCGTGCTCAGGTCTGACAGATCCAAGTACGTTGCCGTGTGTCGCGAATCGGATTCGCGGGTCAGCCGGAGCCCATCGCAGCGTGCCGTCAAAATAATGACAATCACGATCTGGCTTGCGTGGTTTTAGGGCTTGGGGGGTATTTCGACCGACGCATGTTCCCGACAAACGTATGGACGACGTGACACACACCGCAAACGACCGGTTCTGGTACACGGTCAACGGCCTTGAGACCGGCCTCTTGCCAGAGCCGCGTTCTGACGGTCGCCTTCGGTGCTACCCGCGTTCGGCTGCCGATTTCGACCCTCCGTCCACCGGATTTCATTCAATTTCCAAACGCAAGAGCGGCCCATCCAATATCGCGCGGTAGTCGTTTAGCGCGTCGCGCCCCAGCAGAACATAGGGCTCGTCGCGGCTGGCGACGACCCGGATGACTTTCGGCGTGGACTGCCTCAACGCCAACTGAACCAGGAACGTGGAAACCCAACTGACGCGACCGTCGAATCCGCCAATGGGCATCTCGTCCAAGGGGATCAGTTGCAGTTCTTCCGCGATTCGATCAGGGATCACCGTGATGTCAGCCGCCGTGTCCCAGAGGGCCGGCAAGTCAGAGACGGCGATTCCGCGCTCGGGCGGCCGGACGGTGACATGCACAAACGGCGCCGGAGGCGTGAGCTGCTGGTTGTAGCTGTATCGAATCATACTTTACGGGCCTCGCCAAGGACCCGCGGGGAGGGCAACCGGAACATTCGCCACGGCTCGTCCGACACGAGACCCACATAGATCGGCACGTACCCGAACTGCCGGTATACGCGCAGGGCTAATTCGACTTGATTCGTTCCGCTGGCGACGACTTGGCCTTCGTGAATGGCAACGTATTGGTCGCGGTATTGAGACACCAGCGTGGGCAGCAACCGCCAATAGGACTCCAACGCCAGTTCGACAAGATGCTGCGTCTGGTCCTCCTTCCAGGCGGTTCCGTAGAGGAACTGCGGCACTTCAACCCCATCGATCGCCAACGTGCGTTCGGTCATCGAATTCTCCCGGCAGTGGTTCTACGGTGGGTCACTTGTGACTGACCGCGTTCCAGATTCCGTCGGCGTTTTGCTCGAAACGAAACGTCCAGGTAACCGCGGGTCCCGGAATAGTCGCATGCTGGAGCGAAGCCGTGAGCGTGGCCGTCTTGCCCTCGATCGTCGGACCAGCCTTGATTTGCTTCAAGGCCATCGCCATGTTGTTCTGATCCAGATAACGGGCCACCGCCGCTTTGAATGGCTCCGGGTCCGTTGTCGGTGACGCGGACTTGCCGCAGCCCTGAGACAGGCAGACGAGCAGAGCAAGTATCGCGAAGGCGCGGAGCAGATGGTTCAGACTTTTCATGGCAATCACACCGAGTTTGTAGGGCATCGCTGAACCGAGCATTTTCGCGGAAATCGTCAAGGCGTGCCGACTGGCGCCGTCATCACCCAAATCCGTCGGCAGCTTGTTTGCATGCCGCGCGCCCGTAGTGTAAACATAACACCGCGACGTCACCAGACCTGGACCGCAAGCAGATCGGGGCACAGAATCGGACCGCAGCAGTTCGACTGCTGCCAGGCCAAGGGTTCGACATTCCGGTTTCCGCGTGACTTCCGGCTGAAAAGACCTCGCTGATGGAGAGCTGCCCGATGGATGCGTTTTCCAGCAATGCCTACGGGATCGCCAGAGTGACCAAGAACGCTTAGCATCGTTGGAGAAACAAGTGAGCGGAATGACGCTAGCCACCGGTTCTGGGCCCGGAACAGTTTCAAGCGGTTGCTGGAGGAAGCCATGAGAAAAAGCCACTTTCGCTGTTCGCAAGCCTCGAAGGCGGTAAATCGTCGCCTCGTATTCCTCAACGGCTTGTCGTTCCTCGTGACGGTGTTCGTGCTGCATGGAGCGTTCACCTGTCATGCTGCGGAAACGACTGTCTTCCCCGGCGCGAAATGGGCGGAGGCCACACCTGAGTCGCAGCGCGTGGACAGCGCGAAGCTAAACGAGGCCGCCGAGTTGCTGGCACGCACCGTGGGTGCCGACGGCGCGCGGGAACTGGTCGTCATCCGTCACGGACGAATGATCTGGAAGGGCGACCACGTCGACAAACGCCACGGCGTCTGGTCGGCGACCAAGTCGTTTACCAGCACCGTGCTGGGACTACTGATCGCGGACGGCAAGTGCACGCTCGACACGCGCGTGGCGGACGTGCTGCCGGAGTTGACGACGCATTACCCCGACGTGACGCTGCGGCATTTCACGACGATGACCAGCGGCTATCGTGCTGTAGGCGACGAGACGACCGGCGGCTACAAGCACGGTCCAAGCAACACGCCGTTCGTGCCCAGTGCGAAGCCTCTGTTTACGCCGCCCGGTTCGCAATACGCGTACTGGGATTCCGCGATGAACACGTTGGGGCTCGCGCTCACGAAGATCGCCGGCGAGCCGATCGAGCGGTTCTTCAAACGCCGCGTCGCCGACCCGATCGGCATGAAGAACTGGGACTGGGGCGATTATGCGATCGTGGACGGCGTGATCGTCAACGGCGGCTCCGGCAACGGCGACAAGCATATCTTCATCACTGCACGCGAGATGGCTCGGTTCGGCCTGCTCTTCCTGAACCACGGCCGTTGGAACGGCCAGCAGCTGGTGCCGGAGTCGTGGATCGCCGAGGCCACGCGCATTCAAGTGCCGGCCGATATGCCGTGGGCGCAGCCGGAAAGCGAGATCGACGGCCGAGGTGTGTATGGCTTCAACTGGTGGCGGAACGGACGGAAACCCGACGGTAAGCGTAAACTGCCCGCCGGGCCGGAGGGCATGTTCTGGGCTTCCGGCCACAATAACAACAAGTGTTTCGTCATCCCCGAGTGGGACATGGTCGTCGTCCGCCTAGGCCTCGATGGCAAGGCGAAGGACGAGGTGTGGAACGGATTCCTGGCGAAGGTCGCCGATGCTTTAAAAGGACCTGTCCAGCCATGAAGACAACGTGCATCCTGCTCGTGTCATTCAGCCTGCCCCTTGCCGTCCGCCCCTTGGCAACGTCGCTCGCCTATCCTGCGGATGCGGCTCTTTCCCGGCTGAAGGTGGGCATCGTCCAGATCCCTGACAATCCCTCGGAACCTCACGAACTGCGGCACGGACACAGCGCCATCATTGCGCCCGACGGCCGGATTGCTGCGGCCGCCCAGGATGACATGGAAACCATCGTAGTCGCGGAATTGGACGTCACCGGGCGACACGTGCCGAGGCGCAGGCCCGCGCGAGCCATCCGGTGCTTCGCCCATTTTGGGAGGCGGGAATGAAGCTCCATGGCGGTCAGACCACCGAGGCGCCGCCCCTGAAGCCGCTGAAGTCCGCGGAGACGGACATCACCCTCGCCGCCGCGCAGATGACCGGCGATCTCTCGGATCTGGAGCCGATGATTGGCAAAGCCCGTGCGAAAAACGCCGACGTCGTTGTGTTTCCGGAGCGAGCGGTCGCGGAAAGTGCGCGCGTGGCGGACCTGCCCCGAGCCCGGCAGACGTGCCGCCTCGCGCCACAGGACCGAGCCCTTGGTCTGCTTGCCGGTCTCGCCGTGCGGGTCGGCGGGATCGAGGAATTGCCACACGCCATCCGCGCCGTAGCCGTAACCGGCCGCGCCATTGAGCAGCGCGGTCCAGACTTGCCAGCGGGCGTGGTAGGCGGTTTCCGGATCGCCAGCGCGCTCGTAGTAGGATTCGGAGCAAAAAACCGGCATCGCCGGCCGCAACGTCCGATTCTCGTCCAGCCGCGTGACGATGTTGAACATCCGGTCCACGCTCTGACCCGTCTGCAGCCAGTGATGATCCAGCCACGACTCGCCGTGAAACGGCCGCGACGACTGCACGTGGTGCGGCGGGCTCCAGGTGATCTGTCCGCTGGGGTGAATCGACAGCGGGTGCCGGTAGGGATTGTGCCGCTGCACTTCTTCGCCCAGCGCCGTGAAATCGGCCGGCTTCCAACCGCAATCCTTGAACGCGTATTGGTATTCGCCGCTCAGGCTCCAGATCGCGTTGAAGGCGCCGTAGCGCACGGCACAGTACGCACTCATCCGCCGTGCGTCCTCCGGCTGGAAGACGCAACGATCCGTCTTTCCCCACCACGTCGCGGGAATGATGGCTACGAACCCGCGATCCCAAAGCGCTCGCAGGCGGACATCGAGCGATTGAAAGTGCGCCGGATTGAGCGTCTTGCTACGGATATCGAGATACGGCTTGCCGCCCTCGTTGCGATGACCCGGCGAGTCCGGGTAATCGCCGTAGCCGTGAAAATACTGCATCAGAATAGCGGTGAAGCCTTTGTCCTTCCGATCTGCAAGATGTTGAAAGAAGGGCCCGTCTTCGCGGCTGCCCAGGCCGCAGCGCGCCGTGTTGCCGGCCCACAAGGTGTCGGCCAACAGCAAGAACGGTGTGCCGTCGGCATACTCGAAGTGCTGGCGACCCGAGTCGATCCGCACTTGCCCGCGCAGATTGGGGTTGGCCGCTATCTGGTCCGGCGACGGCGCGACGACCTCGATCGTGCCCGACTGACCTGCCAGACCGGAATCGTCGGACTGCGTCTGCCATTTCCAGATTCCCGGCTGCGGCAACGCGACGCGCACGATCCAGCGGCGACCACCGTCCCAATACGGTTCGATCGCCAACGATTCCGTTCCGCCCTGGCGCTGAAAGCTGGCCCTACCGGGGAATTCCCACCACGGGTGCTCACGCGCGCCCGTCAGGGCGATCTCGTGCGGCTGCCAAGCCAACCACGACTCGGCATGCACCGCCGCGCCCGCCGCGCAAGACATTAAGCAAAGCACAAGTCCCGGCAAACGCATCATGGCCATCATCTCCACTCCAAGAGTCTCCGGAGATTCTATTTTTCAAGCAACCACGGCGAAAGACCACACAACACGCCAGTGGTGCGTTCGCCTCGTCGCTACCGCCTGCGGAGCCCCGGCGCCGAATCCCGCCGGCTCGCCCGGCGGATCGTTCGGCTTCTCACTACCACCAGCGGTAATCGGCTCGCGGAGCGAGCCGTCTATGGTGGTTCGCCCAGCGTCGACGCGCCGGACTCCAAAAGCATGTGGCGCTGGCACCTGCTGCAGGGAGTTTCCTGACCGGGCATCTGGTGGTATCGTAGTGCGGATGCATCTTGTCCTTCCAACGACAGCGAGGTCATCGAAATGTGGACACGTCGATTCCCGCCAGCGCTGACGGCGTTGGCTTTCGTCGCGCTGGGCATGTTTGTCGAGGCGGCCGAACCCGCGCCGGTCGAGATCGGGTCGCGGCGCGAATTGTTCGTGGACGAACTGCTGATCGGCGAACTGCAGGGGACTCGGCTGAAGCTGCACGAACCGAAGCGGTTGCCGCGGAACGCTTACCCGGCTCGGCCGACCGGGCACTACGCGACCGTCATCCACGATGGCGAGCTGTACCGCTTGTACTATCGCGGCGACAAAATTCCCGGCGCCCATTGGCGCGACGGCTGGACGCGCTACCACGACCAGGAAGTGACCTTGTACGCCGAGAGCCGCGACGGTTATCGCTGGACAAAGCCCGACCTGAAGCTCTACCAGCTGGCCGAGTTTCGGGACGGCAACGTTGTGCTGGATGAAGGGTTGGTGGTGAATCACAACTTCAGCCCGTTCATCGACGCGCGTCCCGGCGTGCCCGCCGATCAGCGTTACAAAGGCCTCGGCGGTCTGAAGTATCCCGACGAAAAAGCGAACCGGCCGGGATGGCAGACACCGGCGGAGCGTGCCGAGATGATCGCTCGCTACGGCCTGCCCGGCCTGCGGGCCTTCGCGTCTCCCGACGGCATCCATTGGACCAAGATGCAGGACGAGCCGGTGATCACCAACGGCGCGTTCGACTCGCAGAACGTCGCGTTCTGGTCGTCCGCCGAGCAACAGTACGCCTGTTACTACCGCGTCATGAACAACGGGGTGCGGTCGATCGCCCGCGCCACCAGTGCGGATTTCCTCCACTGGACCGAGCCCGTCGTGATGCAGGCCAATCAGCCGGGGGAGCACTTGTACACCAACGGCACGCATCCGTACTTTCGCGCCCCGCACATCTACATCGCGCTGCCGACGCGTTTCATGGCCAACCGCAGCAGCATCACGGATGTCGCTTTCATGGCCGCGCGTCCCGGTTCGACGTCATACGCCCGGCTGTTCAAAGAGGCGTTCATCCGTCCCGGCTTGGGCAAGGACGGTTGGGGCAACCGCTCGAACTACGTCGCCTGGCACGTGGTGCCAACCTCCGACACCGAAATGTCGATGTACAACTTCAACGGCGACCATCTTGTGCTTCGCATCGACGGCTTCATCTCGATCCATGCCGGGGCCGAGGAAGGTGAATTCACCACCCAGCCCTTCACGTTCCAAGGCAGTCAACTCGAAATCAACGAATCCACCAGCGCCGCCGGCCGCATCCGCGTCGAAATCCAGGACGCCGACGGCAAGCCGATCGAAGGCTACACCTTGGACGACAGCGAGACCATTTACGGCGACCGCATCCGCCACTGGGTCCGCTGGGGCCAGGAACAGGCCAAAAGCGCGGACGTCTCTCGCCTGGCCGGCCGGCCGGTCCGCCTGCGGTTCGTGATGCAGGAGGCAGACCTGTATTCGCTCAAGTTTGAATGAGCGTCCTTGATCCGACCAGCGTGGACGGATTGCTGCTGATCCTCGGCCGACGGTGAAGCACAACCTCACGGGCCGCGTACGCTCGGTTGCTCCATACTTGACGCGCTGCCTTCCACGATTGAGAATCAGATCACTCGCCGACGGCATGGGCCGCTGTCGGCCGGCGTGCCGGCTACCGGTTTTCCCGCCGCGATCGGCGCCGGTCTCTGACCTCGCCGTAGCCGCCGGCCGCAGGTCAGGCCGCTGGCTAGGTCGGGAGACCGGCCACAGCACCGCGTACTGGCTGCCGGTATTTGCCACCGCCCTCCCCACAACCTTCCTCGGAGTCCCGCCATGAAACGCCTCACCCGCCGTTCGTTCCTGAAGCAAACCGCGTTCGCCGTGGGCGCGGCCGTCACCTTGGCCCCGCACGCCAAAGTCCTCGGCGCGAACGACGACCTCCGCCTGGCCGTGGTGGGATTCCGCGGTCAAGGTGGGCTGCATCTTCGGCTCCTACGGGAACTGGCCGGGGTGCGTGTGGTAGCCCTCTGCGATGCCGACCGCGGAGTTCTCGAACGGGGTGTGGCGGAGGCCGCCCGGCAGGGTCAACCGGTTGAAGGCTACGCGGATGTCCGCAAGCTGCTGGAGAGCAAGAACCTGGACGCCATCACCACCGCCACGCCTGACCATTGGCACTCGCTGGTGACGGTTTGGGCCTGTCAGGCAGGCAAGGACGTGTACGTGGAAAAGCCGCTCTCACACAATATCTTCGAGGGCCGCCAGACCGTCGCGGCGGCGCAGAAGTACCACCGCATCGTCCAGTGGGGCAACCAAAATCACGGCCGACACACCGGTCCGATCCACCTGGAACGGGAGAAGCTGGGCCAGATCCGCGTCGTGTGGACGTCGCTGAACCGGATGCGGCAGAGCATCGGCAAGGTGGCCGGCCCCCAGACCCCGCCCGCCGGGCTGGACTACGATCTTTGGACCGGCCCGGCGCCGCTGCTGCCGCTGACGCGCCGCAACCTGCACTACGATTGGCATTGGGTCTGGCCGACCGGCACCGGCGAGATGGGCAACAACGGCATCTATCCGCTGGACGCCGCGCGGCTGCAACTGGGGCTGAACACCTTGCCGCGCCGAGTCATGAGTCTGGGCGGCCGGTTCCTGTTCGACGACGACGGCGAGACCCCTAACACGCAAATCGCCCTGTTTCAGTACGAACCGGGACCGCTGGTAATCTTTGAACTGCGAAACCTGCCGTCGGAGAAAGGGCCGAAGACGAGCGGCACCAAGGTGCGGTACGAACAAGGCGATGCGGGGCTGCCGGGGGCAGTCGGTACGGAAGGGGACCGCGGCGGCTTCTCGGCCCACAAGGGGCATCTATTCAATTTCCTGTCCGCCGTCCGCAGCCGCCGGGAAAGCGACCTGCGGGCGCCGCTGATCGAAGGCCACTTGTCCAGTGCCTTGGTTCACATGGCCAACATCTCTTATCGCCTGGGGACGCCCTGTTCGGCGGCGGCCGCACGCGAAGCGATTCAGGATCGAGGCCACGAAGCGGCCGAAGTATTCGACGGCTTCCGCGAGCATCTGGCGATCAACGGCGTCGATTTCGCGAAAACCCAAGTTATCGTCGGCCCCTGGCTGGAACTGGACCCGCAGACGGAACGCTTCGTCGGTAGTTCGGACCTGATCGCCAAGGCGAATGCCCTGGCCCGCGGACAGTACCGCCCTCCGTTCGTCGTGCCAGAGGCGGTGTGAGCGAACAGGATCCTGACCACCACTGAAGATCGGTTGCCCGCCGCTCTGTTAAGGTCATCGCAACACTGCATCGCCGTTCCCCGTCCGTTCCCCCTCAAGAATCCAGGACAGATTGAAGCGCGCGACCTGCATCTGCGTGTAGGCGCCGTCCGGACCGCCTTCGAATAGCAGGTAGATCTGACCTTCGCTGGCAGTGCCCGGGCGTCCCGCCACCAAGGACGAGTAGGCGCCGGGCGGGGCGTAAACGAGCCGTTTTACGGGCCACGTCTTACCGCCGTCGAGACTGGCCCAGACGGTCATTTTCTTGCGATCTCCCCCGGCCGTATCCGCGTTGCTGAAAATCAGAATGTCCCGGCCTTTCACGGGCAAGCGCGTCAACCCGCCTTTCATTCCGTAGCCCCGGCCGTATCCGCCGCCGTCGGGAAGCACCTGGCTGACGTTCAAGTCCTCCCAGGTCTGGCCGCCATCGTTGCTCCAGGCCTCGCGTCGCAGGCTTTCGTCCGGCCGGAGCGCGCGCGCCAGGTCCTTGTCGTAATACCCACTATGGCTGCGCGAGTTATAGTAGACCCGGCCATCATGCAACTCCACCAAGGCCGCCTCCTCGGTGTACCCTTCCGGAAAGAAATCGCTGACTTGCCAGGTAGCTCCACCGTCGTCACTGAAAATGGCGCAACTGACAAGCGCATCGGCGGGCTCCCGATCAGACGGATGGGCTGGGGCGTGCGGCCGGAACGTGGCACTGACCAACAGCCGCCCTTTGTGCTTTCCATGCCGGAGCGTAACACCCGCTTCGCTGGCATTGGCGTGCAGGAAGTACGTGCCGGTCTCGTGCTGCTGTCCCTTCGTGACGCGCTTCTTGACGCCCGTTTCCTCAAACTGCTTCATCAACGCATTGGGCTTGACCGTGATCGTCTCTTCCCGCCAAGTCTTGCCATGATCCCTGCTTCGGAACAGCTTGTCCGTACCGTCCCACATCCGCACGGACATGACGTCGCCGGTGTTTTCATCGACAATCAGGTTGCTGTCCGAATGGGTCATGGACACGTCGATGATTTCGCCCCAAGTCCGGCCGCCGTCCTCGCTGCGCCGAAGGTGCCCCTTGTTGTTGCGCACCGCCAGAAGGGTGCCGTCGACCGCAAGCGCAAGGTACGGCTCGCGGACGGGCCCGCCTCCCTCGAAAACGACCTGCATGTCGAAGACGGACTCACCCAGAAAGGCTTCCAACGGCCCTTCCGCCGGCTTCCCCGCGGTGGTAGGCAGTTCCTGCCCGGATGCCTCGGCAACAAAGCCGCTGCCGAGCAATCCCGCGACAAGAGAATAAACGATTTGTTTCCAATTCCGTCTCATGCTGCACATAATCGTCTCCTTGGCGAATGATGGGTTTGCTACGAACCTACGCGCCTGCGAACTGCAACGAATACAGATCCGCGTCTTTCAGTTCGAACCGCACCCGGATCGGCTGGCCGGCCAGCTTGCTCAGGTCCCGGCCGGACTTCCAACCGACCGCGTGTTCGATCCGGTCGCCGATGATCTCGGGACAAGCTTCGAGCGCAAAGCCGTCGATCGGCTGGCCTTCGGCCGTCTGCAACTCGACACGCAAGCTGCCGGCTGCCGAGCTGGAGTAGTTAATCGTCAATCGGTTGCCGGAGAACCGCAGCGGCTTGGTGATCAGCTCGCCTCCGGCGTACGAACCGGACACAGAGACGAACCCGTCCGGCCGCAGCGTGTACCGTCGCACGTGATTGCTCGGATATCCGGAGTGGTGTTTTACGAACAGCGACAGTTCCTGTTCGCCGGTCTGGACGATCCCGCGGGCCGCATAGTTGGCCCGTGACGTCCAGTTCTCCAAGTCCAGTCCCGGACGGATGTAGGCTTCGAGAAACGTGCGGCGGAAATCCGTTCCCCCGCGGGCGGAAGCCAACAGGATGTCGGTACAGTCGTTGACATAGTTCCATTCCTTGGGCGTGCCGATCCGGCGAGCTTCCTCGTCGGTCACCACGCGGCGGCCCGGCAGGTAGCGTGTGGGCAGGCCCAGGTAGATGTGCGGAGCGCGCACATAAGCGTCGATCTGGTTTGTGTACAGGTGCTGCCGCGGCTTGTCATCCAGATCCAGATCGACCGGCTCGCTCCAGTGGATGAAGTCCTCCGAGGTCGTGCGGGCGATCCAGCGCACGCCGTCCCGGAAGACCCGGAAATAGCACACGTACTGCTGCTCGCTCGCCGACCAGAAAGCATTGTTCTGCGAATCGAACGCACCCTTGGTGATCACGGGCTCCGGCTGCAATTCCCGCCAGCGGATTCCATCGGGCGACGCCCAGGCGATCAGGCCCGGGGCCCCGGTTCCACCCAGCGCCTTGTAACGCTGCTCGGGCGGCGCCGCCGGGTTCGCGTCGACAAACGGCGCCAGGTTGTGGCAGCCGCGGTGAGCCGCCAGCACAACGTTGTTGTCCTTGGTGCCCTGCACTTCGTACAAACCGAGCTTTGGACGGGTCCAGTGGATCCCGTCGCGGCTTTCGACGACGCAGGTCACTTCGACGTCCAGCGTATGCCGCGCGACCGGCATGCCGCGATAGTAGAAGCGAAAGATGTCGCCGTCTTTCAACACCGTCTCGTACCCGCTGTACAAGCCCTCCCAGGGCTGGTCGAACTTCAGCACGACTTCGCGCGGCTGCGGCGGATGCAGTTCCAAGCGGGCTCCGGCAAGCCGGTCGATCAGCAGGTCGTCGACAAACAGTTCGCGCCGCGAGCCGATGTCGACGACCGTCGCCCCGCCGGCTTCGCCAGCACGAATCGGCGAGGTGAATCGCCAGGAACTCGCGGCCGTCGCGCCCAGCGCCGCCGCTTGCAGCCAATTACGCCGTGACAGAGGCATCGCATTCATCGGGTTCTCCTTGCCCTGCCGGAGCCCGGCGGGCCACTTTGCGCCAGTGTTGGTCCCCCGGGCCCCGCGCGGACGCGTTCAAAGGGTTTCACACAATCCTCCTGTACCGTTCCGCCCAATGCCGCCGATCAGCTTCCGTCCCGGGGGCTCCGTTCGACGGGCCTTGCCCGCCGCCACGGGTCCTCGCGCAAGCCGATCTGCTCGACCGGTATCTTCCGGAAGCCCAGTTGCCAGGCGGGCGAGTCGGGACGGAGTTGGAAGTTGCGTTGGCCGGCATCCACGAAATGCGGATCCTGGTCGACCAGGTTGTGCTCGAGCGTTACGCCCGGTTCGGCAGCCTTCTCGAGGTTCAGCCACGTGCCGCCGACACTGATGTTGCGCACCACGCGGTTACCCCAAGGCGCCGGCGGGTTTTCCTCCAGGATGCGGACCAGTCCGGGATATCGGATGCTCCACGGCGGCTGCTGGTAGGGCATCGCGGCCAGCCGCTGGTGCATCAGTCCGCCGGGCGCGACGGTCGCGTGCATCCAGCCGAGTCCTCGGGCGTCGACATGTACCGACGGCCGGCATTCGACGAACACGTTGTTCTCGATGATGTTGTCTCGCCCCCCGCCAATAAACGCCGCACGGGACGCCCGATAAAAGATGTTGCCGAAGACCGTGGTTCCGCTGGCGGCGTCGTCCAGATACACGGCCATCGCCCCGTGCAGCCCCGGTCCGCTGATTTCGTGAAAATAATTGTGCCGGATCAGATTGCCGCGCATGGTCCAGTCGCGGCCCATGTAATAAGCCCCCACGTCTCCCGTCTCCTGACAGACGCGGTGAATCTCGTTGAATTCGATCACGTGCTCGTTGCCGCCCAGCATGATCGCATTGTGCGGGGCGTCGTGGATCAGGTTGTGCGACACCCGGTTGCCGACTCCGTGGAGCCCGACCGCCGGGCGATAAGTACGTTGCAGGCGGGCGTAGTGATGGATGTGGTTGTTCTCGGCAAAATGTTCCGCCGGAGTCAGCGTGGCGCGATCGCCACCGTCAAGCGAGACGCCCCCTTCGCCGGTTTGCGTGATGTCACAACCGATCACGCCGTGGTTCGCGCCGCCGCTGACCGCCACGCCCCCGCCGCCGACGTTGCGGATCAGACAGCCGCCGACACGCACCCCCTCGCCTCCGGCGATCGTGACCGCCGTCGTCCGCGTGTGTTCGAGCACCAGACCGCAGATCGTGATCCACGAGGCGTTGTTCAGGGAGATCAGCGCGGGCAGCACCGACAACACGGCCGATTCCAGGCCGTCTTCCAGAGGCCAGAAGTACAGCACGCCGCGCTGGCGGTCCAGATACCATTCGCCCGGCGAATCGAGTTCGGCGAGTACGTTGAAGGCATAGTAACGCTGGCCTTTCCGGTAGCCGTAGTTGTGATGCGGCGGTTCCAGTTCGATCGTGCGCGTGGCCGAATCGATCGACCGGATGCGTTGTCGGCCGTCGGACCAATCCCAGAACCAATACCCCGACAGCCACACCTCCGGTTCCCCGGTCCAGCGCGCCGGTTGATCTTCGGCATACACGAATTTGCCGACGGCGTCCCCCGGGATGCCGTGGATCTTGATCGGCTTGCCGCCCGTGACGTCGATGATCCTCGCGAAACCTTCGTTGGGCCAGCGGGCGAGCGTCATCGGCCGGCCGTTGCAGAACAGTTCGATCCGTTTGCCTGCGCCAGCCACTTCGCCGAAGTCCGCGATTCCCGCCGCCCGGATGTCGGCCTGCAAAACATTTCCGCGGGCCGTCTCCGGCAGACGCTGCAGCACATCTTGGGCCGTCACCGGTTCGAAGCCGCCGATTCTGCGTCCGCCGGACAAGGCGACCCGTTCGGACGCATGGTTCCGCCACACGACCGGCGCATCCTTGGTTCCCGAATCCTCGGCGCTCAGCGCCAACGTCTCGGTCAATTCGTAAACGCCGCCGCGCAAATGGACGGTGATCGGACCGCCCGCGTCCGCCGCGGCGCGCCACTGCCGCACGGCATGCCGCGCGCGCTGAAGCGTGGCAAAGGGCTGGGCTTCGGTCCCGGGATGTTCGTCGTTTCCGTCCGTGGCAACATAGAAATCAGCGCCCCCGGCCGTCGCAACGCACAGCCACGCGGCCATTGTCAAGATGTTGTGTTTCATAGTAGAACTAGGAAGGGTTGGGGGTCGATCTCGGGCGGGGCGTACTACGGCAGATACAATATGATCCGCGATGATTCCCGGCATGGTGTGGCTCGCTGGCTTTCGTGGCCCGCAACTCGGCCAGCTTGGCCTGGAATTTCTCGCGAGTTCCGCGCAGACGGTCCTTCACCTCCGCAGGATACTCGAAGCTGCGATGTCGCTGGACGATCTCCTGGTAGTCCGCCGATACCTGATCCAAGTGCGTCTCGATGTAGCGGACGGCCGCTTGGATATCATCGGACGGCAGGCGAAACAGGCCGGCAATCTGGTCGTGCTGCCAGCCTTTACGCCAATAGTCCATCACGTCGTAGACCGTGATCCGCGTTCCTTCGATTTCCGGGCTCCGCCCCCGGTCGATGATCCTGGCCGTCACGATACCGCTCCGCTGTGAAAAAATTCGATTTCCGTTTCCCTATTCTACATCCGACGCCGCTCGAAAGCGACAACGGCGACCGGAACACTTGTCCTCGTAGATGATGCGGCACTTGACGATCCGCCGATTCACGACGTCGACGACAAACAGCCGGTCTCGCCAGACGGACAGTGCGGCGATGGTTCCGAAGGGCAGTTCGGGATGCGGGAACTTGCTGCCCTGGCCCTGGCAATCCAGGTTGCCGTAGCTGCCGAATTCGCCCACCAGTTCACCCGTCGCGCCGTCGATCACCTGGACGCTGTATTTGCCGGCAGCGTACAGATAGCCTTTTTCGTCCAGGCTCTGATGCAGCCGGAAGCCGGTGCAATGGCAGGGAGGATTCGACACCTGGGCAAATCCGTAGTAGCTGTCCCAGCGGCGACTCCACAGCGGATCGCCCCCGGAAGGCGAGAACTTCGCCAGCGCCAGATAATCCTCCCACGCGCGCTCGGCCGGCCGATGCAGGACATACAAGCATCCCTCGTCGTCCACCTGGATCCCGCGCACGGCGTCCAGACGCAGCAGGCCGCGCGTCTTCATCTCTCCCCGTGCATCGTAAACGTTCACCTGCCGGCGCACGGCGTCGTAGGCGCTCACCGGGCGCGTCTGAGCATCGACGTCCGCCTTGGCCACGTAATAGATACTCCCGTGCCGGTCCACGTCCATGCCGTGAAACACGTCGTGCCAGAAGCCGACCTGCATCGGGTGATCGACGAACAAAGCGTTCGTCCCGGTAGCGGCAAACGGGACTGGGTTCCCGTCCCGGTCGAAACGCAGGATCTCCACGCCGCCCTGGCCCAGTTTCCAGCGATACACCCGGCCGTCCTTTCCGAAGATCGAGTCGATAAACAGCGGCTCGTCCGGACGGCGGAAATGGCGCGCATAGTCCAGCGTCCACCAGGGCGAAGTGGCCTCCAGAGCCAAGTCGTTGAAGAAGGCCGAGGGCCACGTCTTGAGCACGTTTCCTTCCTGGTCGATCCGGTGCACCGTCCCGTACCGCTTGAGGCGATAGTCGGAATCGTCTTCGACGTACAGATGGCCCGTCTCGGGATCGATGTTCAAGATCGGCTGCCCGCCGCTCTGCCGGGGACATCGCAACGGTGCGACGTCGGTCCCCCATTGCTCGCTCATCGCCAGATCGTCGCCCGCCAATTGCAGCAAGCTCCCAAATCCCACCCCATTAGCGATCCACACCAACGGCGGAGAGACAGCGGAGTCGACGGCGATTTGCAGAACGTCCTGATGCAACGGTTCGAAAGCGGCCAGCAGCCGAGGTTCCCGCCAGCTCTTGAGCTTGATCAGTCGCGTGAAATTCTCGGTGGGCGTCCGCGCCTCGCGCAAGTACTCTTGCTGGATCAACGGCAGCGTCCGCTCGATGAGGGGCCGATCGGCCGATTTTGCCCGCGACGCAGCCAGCACGTACAGGCAGTGCCCGCGATCCATGGCCAACGCCGTGGGGCCGTGAAGGGGATGCTGCCGGCCGTCGTGTTCGTAATGCGTGATCGTCGCCGCCAACCGGCCGTCTGCCTCGAAGACGCGCAGCCGGTTATGCCCACTGTCCGCCACGATCAGATGCTCGCCGTCGTGGACCAGTCCGCTCGGCTCGGCGAAGCCTCCCAGCACGTCTTGCTCCTCCACTGCAGGACCCGGCTGCGGTTGACACTTCCAAACATACGTCCCTCGTCCCTCCTGGCCGGGCAACGGGCGGTAGTGATTCACCTCGCGATGGCTGACTTCGAAGTGGTAAGCGTACTGCCTGGTCGGCCGGCTGCTCTGACCGGCCGAGACATACAGCATCCCGTCCCGACCGAAGCACAAGTAAGGATAGTGCAGTGCATGGAACGGCAGATAGTTCTTCAGGTCCGGGACCATCCACAGATCCTGGGTCCAGGCGGTGCTTTCGAACGGTTCGTTTCGTCCGGCATGATACGCGCTGGTCCAGCCGCGGGGCGGCAGACTGCCATCCGGTCTGATCCGCCACAGGATCCCCTTGTAGATGTTGGCCATGACGAGATCGCCGGTGGGCGCCAACACCATCTTCTGCGGGTGGTGCCACCAGTCGCCATAGAAAGAAGGTTCGCCCCAGGGCTCGAACAGCTTCGGGACCACCAGCGGCGTTCCCATCTCCCGGGCTGTCGTCCGGCAAAGATCGCGGACTGCGGAGGCAGGAAGGATCGGAGGGAACGGCATCACGGTCCGCAGATACTCACCCCGCCGGTCGAACACGCGCACTTCCGCGACGCCTCGGACCGGCCGAGTATCGGACAGCACGTACAGTTCGCCTTTCGCTTCATCGACGGCCAAGTCCCAGATGATGCCTCGGGCGTGCGGGCCGCCCGCCAATAGGAATCCCTCCAGTTCCAGCCGCACCGCGCCCGTGGTGCCGGGATGAGCCGAACCGGGACCGAGTTCGATCGGCCGCTCGACTTGTTCGGCCAGAAATGCTCGACGGGCCTGATTGGGAGGCCGATAGAACCGGTTCAGCCCGCGTGTATCATATTCCGGCTCCGGCATCCGATCGCGCGCCGGGATCCCCGTCAGAACTCCCCATGAGTGTGCCCCGCCGAGCCTCGGTGGAACTGCCGGCGAAGACTCGGCCCCGCCTCCTGTCCCCGGCCAGCAATGGATCTCCTGGCCCGGCACGTGGTACCGCCGCACGTGAAATCCTATCTCGCCCGCAAGCGTCTTGTTCTTGGAAAAGATGTCGATGGGCAACGCCAACTCGGCCGTCCAGCCGTCGATCTCCTCGTCGAAAGCCATCGTGAACTCGAACTGCGGCTGCCACGTCCGGTCGTGCCAGGGAGGCGCATCTTCATTGTACGCACAGACCACTCCTCCTCCTTGCCCGGGCGTCATCCGAATCAGGTAGCACGAGTTTCCGTCGGCATTCGAATCGATCAACAACTCGACGAACTCGGAGGAGGCCGATGAGCCGACGATGCGCCCGTGGCGGCCGTGCGAGGAACAATCGGCCATTCGATTCCCCGGCTTCTCCGGCGCCGGCCAGCATGCCAGCACCGTGTCGCCCGTGGCCGGCGTGCGGCCCCGATCGCTATAGCGGTCCTGGATCTCGTCGGCCGACAGCGCTTGGCCGTAAATCACCGGCATGGCCAAATCGCCTTGCAGATGGTTCACCGCCGGTCCATTGTGCCCGCATGCTCCCAGCCACAAGGGCGCGGCGCCCGGCAAGACCGGACCCTCGAACGTCTCCTCGGCGACCCTCCGGCCGTCGATCCACAGCGACTTGGTCTTGCCGTCCCACGTGCCCGCGACGTGCTGCCACCGATCCAACGTCAGAAGCGGGCCGTAAAGCACCCGCTCGGGCCGATAGCCCTTGCCATCGCTCAGGTATAGTTGCAGCCGACCGCGGTTGTCGATAAACAGCCCGTAGCCACAGGCGATCGGATAGTTGTGTTGTGCGATCAGCGTCTGCCAAGCGTCCAGTCGTCGAGGCCGCACCCAGCACTCGAGCGTCAACGCGGGAAGAGCTTGCTCGGCTGGCATGCCCTTGGCGACCTGGATGAACGAGCCCGGAGGCATGGCCAATCCCGTCGGCGACGTTACAGGATTCGCCGGTTCGTCAGCCGGCCGGGCCGTTCCAGGTACAGCCAGATCGCCGGCACAACGGAGGCCGACAACCAGATGGTCGGCGGCGCGCAGGAGGAACACCTCCGTACCGGATGTCGCTGCGACGTCCTGAGAGCTGGCTCCAGGAAAGATCTGGAGCGGACCTGTACGGGCCGCGTGCTTCCAGGACGGCTCGTCGAGCCTGCCGTCAATCGTCGGTCGCGGCTTGGTGAAGGGCACGTGCAGGACCGGCTTTTCGCGCCTGCCTTCCACATCCGGCGCTTGAGCGGCGCACAGCACGGAAGCCAGCAGGCCCGTCAGAACCCAAAACTGAATCAGATTTCGCATTCGTCATCTCCTTTTTGCTACGATGACGTTCGTCAAACGCCTTGCTCTGCGCCACGGACCTTCAGGCTCCTCCGCGCACGTCGGTTTCGAGTTTCGCTTTGACATCCAGCTCGACAGGTTCCGGGGGCGCCGGCGGAGGGGTCTGGAGCCAAGCGAGATTGAACGCATAGTGTTGTTTTGACGAGATCAGATGGACCACGCCGTCGGCCGCTTGGCAGATCGAAAGATAGCCGCGCGGTTCGGCCGACAGGGCGCTCATCGTAAACCGCCCCGTATTGCCGCCTCCGTCGACGGCGCGCGGCGGCCCCTCGTCGGTGACCAGCCGCTTGATCTTCCAGGATCGGCCTTCGTCGGTCGACAGGGCGGCGAACAGCCCCGAGCCGACCTGCTCGTTGCCCGCGGCGTCCACAAAGCGGACTTCGCGGCCGAACGAGCAGAACAGGATCGGTCCTTCCCGCAGCCGCAGGACGACCAAACGCTGGCCGCCGCCGATCGGCGGGAAGGGGCTGGCGCTGTAGGTCCAGTTTTCGCCGAGGTCGTCCGAGACGCTCATCGGCATCCGGCCGTCGATAGTGTCGCCTCGGCCGAAGGCCATCAGTCGTCCGTCCACCAATTGCACGAACCCGGCGTGAATGCCCGCGATCCAGGCGCCGTTGGCGCCGGCGGAGAAATCGGGCGCGCGCCGCCCCTCGCCGGGGTCGCTCCACGTCCGGCCATCATCACGGCTGACCAGGACGGCCGACCCGCCGCTGCCGCCGGTCGCCGCATCGCAGGGAACCAGGATCGCGCCTTCGCGGCTGCGGATTACCGACTCGATCGGCATGTGCCGCAGACCGAACTCGGGCCTGATCAGCTCGGCTCTCGACCAGCTGGCGCCGTTGTCGTCGGAAGTCCGGAGGATGGTCGCCAGACTTCCCCAGGTTGCGGCCGCGCTCAGGCCGTTGAAGTGATACAGCGTGCCCTTTTCGTCGACCCACAACGCCGAGGCATGATCGTTGCGATCGGGGGCGTCCCAAAAGTTCGAGGCGACCTGCCATTCGCTTTCGCCGTACGGCAGACGGCTGGCGACAATCCCCAGTTCCCGCCCGGGCTCCGTCCGGCAGGTGTACCAGATCGCCAGGAGGTCGCCGTTGGGGCAAACGGCGATCGCCGGGCAATGGTTGTGGCGATCGAAGACCGGGCAGTCCTCGGGCGTTGGCTGCTGGACGTACTGCCGCGGGCCTTTGAAGTAGGTCTTCGCCGGATCGGGGCCTTTGCTCAGATCCGTTGGCGTCTGCTGCTTTACATCGCAGGCATTCAGGGGCGGTCCGCACGCGGCCAGCGGTCCGGTCGCGGGCATCTCGCCCTGTACGACACGGAAACCGGTCAGCCAGTTCCCGGCGCCGGGCAACGTGCCGGCGCGGTTCGCGGCACGGAGGAATTCGAGCGTGGTCGAATGACTGCCGCCGCGGGTGACTCGAAAGTCCCCCGCGGCGCGGCCGACCGGGTCGGCTTGGGCGCCGGCTTCGTAGGGCCCGTACCAATCCAGACACCATTCCTCGACGTTGCCGTGCATGTCGTACAAGCCCCACGGGTTGGCCGGGGTTCTGCCGACGTGCAGCGGGACGACGTCGGTTTCCGTTTGCCGTGCGGGAAACCAACTGATGCTGACATTCTTGTGAAAGGCGGCGGGGAGCGTTTCACCCGTGTGGAAGGCGCTCGTAGTACCTGCCCGGCACGCGTATTCCCACTCGGCTTCGGTCGCCAGGCGATAGGCCTTACCTTCCTTCTCGCTCAGCCATTTGCAGAAGTCCACGGCTTCGTGCCAGGAGACGAACACGACGGCCTCGTCGTCCTCGCGAGAGAACCCCAGCTTGCCGCGCAGCTGCTTGTGCTGCGGATCGAACTGCTCGTACTGGACGTTGCTCACCTCGGTGGCCGCCATGAGGAACGGCCGGCTGATCGTGACCGTATTCGCCGGCCGCTCGTCCCAATCGCCGTTCCCGGATCCCCTCGTAAAGGAGCCCGCTTCGATCCGGACCATTTTCATTCCCAGCAAGTTGGCGACCGGCTCCTCGCTAAAGCCTCGGCTCTGGAAGTTCGCCAAGAACACGGCGACTACCAAGACCGAGATGTTGTCGGGTTTCATTGTGGGTGTTCCTTTCCTCCGAGTCGTGTGTGTTCACCCTTCTTCATCCGCGGGTCCGTTTGCCATCCGTAGACCTGAATCTGTTTCTCAAGGCACAATTCGGATCACTCTGCTGCCGGTTCATGCCCATGTCAAGGACCCCCCGGAAATGACGGCCGCCGCGGGATCTTATCTGCGCGAACATTTCGGAACAGTTGCTGATGTCCGATCCCGCCCGGCACCTTGGCTTGAGCCGTGCGCGGATGTTTCTGCCGTCAATCTTTTTGCCGCTTCCGCTTCCCGAAATGAAATCCCAGCGCCTGCGTCAGCTTGACAAAGCCCGTGCCGGGCGTCAACATCACTCGGCGACGCTACCCCCATCCGGCGAGCGGTTGGCGGGCAGAACGTCGGAATGTTGGACGGCTGAAAACGCGCGACCGAAGGCGAGGCCCACTCCGCGGACAAGTCCATCGAGGAGGTGATCTCTCGAAGACGTTCCAGCAGTTCGGGTCTATTGGAGAGCTTCGAAGAATACTCGGCAATTTGACGCCGGGCGCAGTGGGATTAGGCTGAGCAATGTTGTTGCAGCTGCCCGAACGTGTTCCCAAGGAGTCCATCCACATGAAGGCGATCAGAGTTGGGTTTGCGCTCGTTTGCGTCCTGTCGGCGACCGGATTGTCCCCAGGAGCGAAGCACTACGTCGCGGTTGACGGCAGACCGGAGAATGCGGGAACCGAGGCGGCTCCGTGGGACCTGGCTTCCGCTCTCGGCGGGGCTCAGCCGGTCGTGCCTGGGGATGCGATTTGGATCCAGGGCGGGACCTATCAATACCCGGATCGCCAGCCCGGGACGAACGGTTACGCCGTGAAGCTCGCCGGCGCCGAGGGCAAGCCGATCCATGTCCGTCCGGTTCCCGGTGATCGCGTCACGGTCGACGGGGGCTTGCGCATCGAAGGTCCCAGTAGGTTCCTTTGGATCTGGGACCTGGAAATCATTGTTTCGGAGAATCTGACCATGACGCGCGTCGCCAAAGACAGCGGCTCGCATCCCAAGGATCTGGCTCGGCCTTGGGGCAGCTTGAATATTCTCGGGGGCGAACACTGTAAGTACATTCATCTGGCCATTCACGATAATGCGCAGGGCATCGGATTCTGGAAGCCGGCCGTCGACAGTGAAGTACATGGCTGCCTGATCTACGATAACGGCTGGATCGGGCCGGACCGCTTCCACGGTCCTGGTATCTACGGTCAGAACGAGACGGGGATCAAGGCGGTCACCGACAACATTTTCTTTGGCAACTACTCGAACACGACGCAGTTCTACGGATCTTCGCGGGCATACGTGGACAACTTCCGCATCGACGGCAACATCGCGTTCGGCCCCCGTCAGCAAGGCGAACGATCTACCTTCTTGATCGGCGGCGGCAGGGGCAGCCGCGGTATTGTCGTCAAGAACAACATCCTGTACGAAATCCCGCTGAGTGTCGGTTACACGGCCAAAGACAGCGAGGATTGCGTCGTCGAGGGCAACACGATCCTCCGTAACGGCCTCTCGATTCATGGCTTCAAAACCGTGACCGAGAAACACAACTTCATCTGGCCTGGCCGCCCGAAGGACACCGTCCCGGAAATCGCGACCGCGTTCGTGCGGCCCAGCAAGTACGACCCGAATCGAGCGAACCTGGCGGTGGTGAATTGGCCGAAGTCAACGACGGTCCATGTCGATCTCGCGAGCTTTCTAAGGACGGGCGACGCGTTCCGCATCCAGAGCGCCTTGGACTTTTTCGGACCGCCTGTCGTCGAAGGGGCCTATCAAGGAACGCCCGTCGCGGTCCCGATGCCGGTCGAGGAACGCACGGGCCAGGGTGAGTTTTGCGCCTTTGTCATCCTCCGCCAATCCCAGGACCGAATCGATCGTTGATCTGTGAGGCGGCTACGGCTCGCTTGCTCCGATGCCCTGCGAATCGGGCGGCCTCGCGCATTCGGGCCACTCCTTCGGTGCCAGCCCATCAGCTCGCCGGTACATTTCGGATACCAAGGACGGAAAGCCGATGACACAAAGATGACACGAAGATCAAGGTCTTCTTGGCTTCCCGAGGAACCGTCTCCTGTCCTTCATGTTTCTGTCCTTCTGACGCTAGGCCTTGGTCCCGCCGCGATGCCCGCGAGCTCGATGTTCTCCCGATAGTAGGCGCCGTCGTGTTCAAACCAGGACTTGGTGATCGCCGAGTCACACCTCGCCCAAGGATGCGGTGTCCGCGGCGGATCGGAGAGTTCTCGAAAGCCGCGGACGCTATCAGCGGGATGTTTCGCCGGTCATCTGCGGGCCGATTTCCTTGAAAAGGTCGACCCAAGAAAGCCAAATTGCGTTGTGGATCGTGGCCTTGCCGGTCTTCTTCAACTCGGCCAGCGTGGCGGGGGATTCATCCGGCCAGTGGCCCATCCAGCCGTGGGCGAAGTCGCGGCTCTTGAGGAGAAAGTCACGCTCGTCGTCCGCGCCACACTGCAGGGGAAACGTCTCGCCGATCACGATGGGCTTCCCCCAGTCGAACTGCTTGAGGAGCTTGATCTCCTCATGGACCTTGCCGGTCTTGGGATACAGATGCGGCGAGACAAAATCGAGCTGTTCGGCACAGGCTTTGTACGCGCCGGGGAACGGAAGCATGCCCATCGTGATCAGGTGCGTCTGGTCCTGCTTGCGGATGGCCGCAACCATGCGCTTTGTCCACTCGCGGAAGATGTCATCGCCGTTGCGTTCGCCGGGATCGAGGCTGAGCCGCTGGCAGAATTCGACCTCGCCCATCCTGCCCATGTACCATCCGTCGGACCGCTTGCCGGCTGCGCCGGGCTCGTTGACCAGGTCATAGGCAAAGACGGCCGGGCTGTCCGCACAAGTCCGAGCGATGGTTTCCCAGAAGAATTCCTGCGTCTTCCAGCGATCCTGCTCGTCCATCGAATCATACCAAGCCAGGCGATCTTTGATCTGGTAGCAGGCCAGGCCCGTAATCTTGAGATGGATGCCCGAAATCTCAGCGATTTTGAGGAGCTTTCTGAGTTGGTCCAGGGACTTTGGATCCGCCTTGTCCGCCCCGGCCAGGATGCGGGGCAGTTCGGGGTGGATCCGAGCCACGGTGGTGCCGGCGGCCTTCATCTCGATGAACTCCCGCTCGACACGGGCCGGGTTATTGGCCAGACGTTCCATGATGTCCACCGAGGCGTAGTTGTGGCCCCAGGGAATGTAGCGGTCACCGGACGGATGGAGGATGAAGCCTTTCCCGTCAGGAGCGATCTTCACCGTCTCCATGCCGGCCGCCCAGGCCCCGCCGGCGAGGAACATCAGCACGCATAGAAGCGAGAGTTGGATCCAAAGACGGGAATCTCGAAGCGTCATTGCGGAGTCCCTATCGAGAACGCGTCGTGCTGCGTCCATCATCGGCTCGTGGGAACGGCCGGTCGTTTGGCCTGAAGACAGCTCCGCGCCCCGACGTTGAGCTTGCGCGACGGCATCTTGTTCGTCTCCGTCCGAGATTGGTACGCCCTCGTCACTGCTGGCCCACAGCGCCTCCGCCGGAGTCACGCGGTCCAACAGCGGCAACGTCATCGCCGCCCGCAGCACTTCATCGCTGGACATGTTCAAAGCCCTCCAGCCGTATTATACCGGCATCCCTGGAGTTCCACCAAGCCTGGTCTGCGAACTTCTCGCCCCGAACTCCGTTCACGAAGTGTGACTCCTGTCGAGGCAATCACCTTTGCTCACGACGACAGCTTTCCAGGAACTCTAGCCGCATGGTACGTCGAGTTGATTTTGCCGCTGCCCCAGCGCGTTCGCCGACAAATCCCCAGGAAATCTCGCGCCACGTCAGGAAATCTGAACTTGCCCCATTCAGCCGATCCCTGTTACCCTTGGCAATGCATTCGCCTTCGGTGAACGGCGTTTTCGGCATATCTTCACAAGGAACCTATCATGCGGCTACCCCTCCGCCCTGGATGGATCTGTCTGCTAGCGGTCGCCATCGCGGGCTGCAAACCGTCGCCCGAAGTCGTGCCGGAACCCGAGCGCCCGATCTCCGATTTCGGCCGCTTTGAAGGCGAGGTCGTCGCCGTTTGGGAGCCTGACGGGCGAAAAATGACGCTGCGCGAGGATTTCACCTACTTCGACCCGAGGGGACACCGCTGGCTGGCGCCGACCGGAGCGGCCGTGGACGGGGCCTCCATTCCCCGCCTTTTCTGGACCGTGATCGGCGGTCCCTTTGAAGGGAAATACCGCAATGCCTCCGTCGTTCATGACATCGGCTGCGTCGAAATGCAACAGCCGTGGGAAGACGTGCATCGCATGTTCTACGAGGCTTGCCGGTGCAGCGGCGTCGACGAAACGCAAGCGAAGATGATGTACTATGCGGTGCACCATTTCGGGCCGCGCTGGCAGCGGATCGTCGAGAACGTGATCGAGCAAGTGGCCGACGCGACCGGCAAAATGGTGGATCAGGAAGTGACCGTGCAACACACGGTCCGCATCGATCCGCCGCCGCCGACGCCGGATGAACTGGAGCAGGTCCAGGCGTTTATCGCGGAGGACGATCCCGAGCCGCTCGCCATCGAACGTTTTAATCGCGACTCGCTTCACCGCCGTCCGCGGCGAGGCCGCGAGGGGCCGCCGCGCACGGCCGCGGATGACTCATCGCCGGGCGAGCGGCACGATTCTGTCCACAAGCCGCATCGATCCGCAGACGCTCCACCCAGCCGTCGCACCGCGCCGGATCGGTCCAGCGAAAATCAGCAAGGCCGATGGTCCTCCAGTCCCGGGGCACCGCCGCGAGGTGCGCCGCCGCTGGGGCAAGACGAGCAGGAGTGGGCGACGCAAATCGTCCGCCAGTATCTCGAGCAGCAAGCCGGCGCCTCGCGTCCGGCAGAATATCGCGTCGAGCGAGGCCGCGGGGGATTCCGCGTTCTGGTGCAATTCCTTCACGAAGATGACCAAGGCCAGATGGTCCCTTACATCGGCGGAACCTGCATCGTTCGCATCTCCCGTGATGGCCAAGTGCTGGAAAGTGTCAGCGGATCCGAGTAAATGTCTTGCCTAACCAACGCCCTCTGCTTAGACTAGCAGTCTTGCCACGTTCTGCAGGAACCACAACCCACGATTCGTCATCTCAGCGGAATTGGTTGAAAGAACAGGGGGGAGTTTGGTTATGATGCGAAACACGACCCGGCTGGAATTGGAATCTAAGGCAAAGCGGCTGGGTTACGAGCCCGATCGTGACGATACGGATGCGGACCTGGTTCTGGCCATTCATACGCGTTCGTCAGGAATGGGCAGAAATCCGCTTCACGACGACGAGGCATTACGATCAACGCCAGCCAACCGCGTCACGCCTTGATCAGCTCGATTCCCTCACCCGTCCTGAGATCCCGCGTGTATTGTTTCTGCTCGCCGTTGTTCCAATGCTCGTGGACGCCTAGACTTTGAAGCGATTTGCCGTCGCCCGCAAGAGCGTAATGTGTGCCCGAGGGCGGCTGTTTGGCCAACGCGGCTTCGTGCAAGTAATTGTCGACGGCGCCGACCATCTGAGCCACACCCGGTTCAGCTCCGAAGAAGTCCACGGCGACGGACTCGATCGCCACGGGGTCCTGGGATGCCAAGACGCTGTTCGGCCAATCGCCGCCGAACGGAAGCGACTGCCACCGCTCCGGCAGCTTTGACTGATGCGGGGCCGCGTACAGGCCATCGAGCAGATAAAGGATCGTCTTGCCTCCAAGATCCGGATGTCCCATCAGGTCGACGATCGCGTTGTAGCTGCCCTGGGGCTGGCGAGTGCTGGTGATCGACGGGTGCAGATGCGCGGGATTCCAACCGCGGTGTGCGTCGGTCGTGCCGGTAGTGTCGCGATAGAGCGAGCCGAAATGGTTTTTTGCGCACAGCGTCACGCCCGCCAGGCTGTGCCCTTTCCACACCGCCGCATTGATCTGGTAAGTCGCGCCCGTCAAGCATTCTGGGAGATAAGTCTTATCAAGGTTCGGCGCGGCGGGGTCCGCAAAAGAGATTGCCTTGCCCAGGTCGGGCAGCGCGCGAAAACGGCCTTCGCCGCCATCGCGGTCTTCGAAGCGGATCGCGGGGAACTCAGCGTGGCAGCGGTCAAAGATCGAATCGGGAACGAACCGCGACGCATCGACGACAACCAGATCGGCTTCTCGCACGCCCGCCTGCTGGACCAGTTGTCGCAGCAGGGCTTGGGTCAACTGGGGCGTATTGTAAAAGCCCTGCGTTGGCAGGACGCGCCGCTGGCAGCAGTTCAGATTCAGCTTGACGACAACCTTCTCCCCGGGTTGATACCCGATGTCGCCGCGCCCGCGTTGCCGATTGTTGTAGCAGAACAAGTTCTTCCACGCTGCGGCGTCGGTCCTGGCGCCCGTCACCAGACGCAGCGTTTCGCGGAGCACCTGCTCGGCGCGTTGGGCATCGACGAAGCGGTCCTCGTACCAGCCGCCCGTTTGCGTATCGCCGTCCCAGCAGGCGGCGCCCGCGTCGCGAACCCACACGACGCGACCGGGAAAGACGCCGCGCGCCGTGCCGACCGGCTGGTTCGGCGGCTCGACAGGCGACCAGCGAGCCGGCGGGGCGCCCGCTTCGGCCGCCGACACGTTCCAGCCGGCGGGCGAGGCCGTCAATAAGGATAAACTTTGATAAGCGCCGGCGGCCAGCGTTCCTTTGAGAAATTCGCGTCGACTCATGTCAGGTCTCTCGCTTTTCGATAAGTCTCGAATCCAGTTTGCGTCCTCGTTGCATCCCTCATCCGCTCGCGAACAATGTAGTAGGCACACTCCGTGTGCCGTAACGACGGACGGCACACGGAGTGTGCCTGCTACGATTTGTTCAAGTTGTTTCTGCGCGGTCGCCCACGGCGAGCAAGCGGGACAGGGAATCGGCGAGTTTGTCCAGGGCGGCGCGGTCGGGAAGAGTGACGGTCAAACGCGGGGGGCCGCCTTCGTCTTGTTGGATGCATTCGGACAAGCGGTTTCGCAGGTCCCCGGCCAGTTGTTGCGAAGCGGGCGTTTCGCGGTACTCGGCCATCAATTCTCCCAGGAAGTTAAACGCGGCGCCCAGCAACTCGCCTCCCGCCGCCGCAACCCGCTCGCGGCGGGCCATCAATTCGGCCTCCTGCCGACGCTCCGCTTTGACCGACTCGTCGGTCGGCGCTTCGGGCTTGGCTCCCAACAGCACCTCCAGCCGCCGCTTCAGCTCTTCCATGCCGGTGGCCATGTCGACTTTGTCGATCTCGGAATTCACGTCCAGCGCGGCCAAAGCCAATTCGTGCTTGGCCGACAGCGTGTACAACAGTTTTTCTTCGATCGTGTCTTCCGTGATCAGCACGAACACCTGAACCGGCTGGCTCTGGCCCATGCGGTGCGCCCGCGAGATGCGTTGTTCCAGCACGGCCGGATTCCACGGCAAGTCGACGTTGATGACCGTGTTGGCCGCCTGCAAGTTCAAGCCCGTGGCGCCGGCGTTGGTGGTCAGGAACATCTGGCATTTCGAGTCGCTCTGGAAACGGTTGACCAGTTGCTGGCGCTTACCCTGGGGCACGGAGCCGTCCAGCCGCACGAAGTCCACGCCGCGCTTGTGCAGCATCGGCTCGATCATGTTCAGCATCGTGGTCCACTCGGAAAACAACACGCCTTTGCGATTGTCTTCTTCGAACAGCTGGTCGAACAACTCTTCGATCCGGTCGAGTTTGCTGGAATAGGAGGGCTTCTGCTTGTCCACCAGGAACGTGGCGTTGGCCGACATGCGGCACATCAGCAGCGCTCGTTGCAGCCGCAGCAGATCCATTTCAGTAAGGTACTTCTTTTGCGTGATCGTATATACGGTCTGCATGTGGGCGCCGTGCAAAGCCCGCTGTTCATCGGTCGGCGGGATGCGGACGATCTCCGTACTCCGCGCCGGCAGCTGCTGCATCACCGAGCCGCGGGTTCGCCGCAACAGAACCGGTTTGAGGTTTTGCCGCAACTGGTCCAAGTTCCGATAGCCCAGCACTTTGCCATTCTCGTCGACGACGCGATGGCGATTGAAGAAGCGAAACGCCGGCGCCAGCCGCCGGTCGTCGATGAATTGCACGACGGAGTACAACTCGTCCAAGCGGTTCTCCAGCGGCGTGCCGGACAGCACCAGCGCAAAGGGACTTCGAAGACTCTTGATCACGGCGCTGGTCTTGGCTTCCCAATTCTTGATCCGCTGGCCTTCGTCCAGGATGATCAAGTCCCACTTGACTCGCTCGATGGCCAGGATGTCCCGCAGGACCTGCTCGTAATTGCAGATCGTGAAGAAGCAGTCGTTGTCGTACTGGACGGCGCGGCTGGACGCCGAGCCGATGATCAGCTGGCAATCGCGATTGCTGAATCGCTGGATTTCGTTCCGCCATTGGGATTTGAGCGAGGCGGGACAGACCACCAGCACCTTGCGGATCTCGGCCTCGCGGGCCAGCAGTTCCGCCACGCCGATGCCTTGGATCGTCTTGCCCAATCCCATGTCGTCCGCCAGCACCGCGCGGCCGACGCCGACGGCGAATGCGATTCCGTCCAGCTGGTACGGCAGCAGTTCGGTTCTCAGCAACGTCTTGCGCAGCGGGTGCTTGGCCGGATTGCGGCGGATTTCGTCCACGCGTTCCTGGATGCGCTCCTGGAACAGCCGCTGGTCGATATACTGCTGGGCGTCCGGTGCGATCGTGACATCGATCTCCAGACGCTGCAGGCGCTGGATTCGCCGCATCAAGTTGTGAATCTCGCTGATATCGCGGTCCCGCAAGGGGCGGACGATCGGCTCGGCCGCGTCCGGAAGCCGCTCGGGTACGTCCAGTCGCAACGTCAATTGGTCGCCGTAACGCATGTGGACCAGGATCTGGTCGCATTGGTACGGCCGTCGGCGGGCCGCGGCGGGGAAGCGACGTTTGACCTTTTCCAGAGCGTGCATGAGATGTTTGCACGTGCCCAGCGTATTGGTGCGGAAATCCGGGCACGAGCAAAACGACTGGCCCCGCTGCTCGCCGCGCAGCGCCAGCCGGTACGTCTTGCCGGACTCGGCGCTGGTGATCGTATACTCCGTCCACGGCTGGGACGGGTCCTGGGATTGCAGAGTCATTTTCTCCGACAGGGCCCGCGCTTTGCGCTCGCGGATGGCCCGCCGCACCAACTGTTCTTCGTTCAGACACTCCAGCGGCAGTTCTTCGGACGGTATCTGCGCCAGGCCCAGCGACATCTTGTCTTCCAAAATCACCGAGAACGCCGCACCGACCTCGGCACACGCCGCGTTGGAGCGGTTGCAGCGCCAGCGGAGCCGCTTGCGGGCATCGTCCTCCAACCAGATCGTGACGGTCGTCTGATCGGGGTCGAAAAACCGCAGTTCGAATCGCTCGTCGTTCAAGCGCACTTGGCGATCGATATCGATCGTGAACTGGGCCCCCTCTTGAATCCACTTGGAACCTTCTTCACCGATCAGCTTGCAGGCATCCAGGTAGGTGAGTCGCGAGAGTTTGTCGCGAAGAGTTAACTCGGTGCTTTTCTTGGTCGTCATGACGGAAGATCCTCTAAACGCGGCCGGAGGCCGCAACCAAAGCAGCATGGCTCTCTGAGCCGTGCCGTTCAAACCTGCACGGCTCGGAGCAGAGCCATGCTACCAACGGGCGCGCACGATGCGATCATCTTACAGGCGGAAGGACCTAATTTACCTGATTCCCGAGCTGCGCCAACCAGAACTCATGAGATGGCGAGCTTCCCAGAGGAGCGGCGGTCTGCCATCCAGCCGCAGGCCACCGAGTTGATTCGACACTCGCGTCTTCTTCCCAATTTGGAACCCCCGATCTATAACCCACGTTTTTCCTTGTGGGCAAAACGATTTCCTGCCGCTCGGCGACAACCTGCCAATCCCAACATTCCGGAATCCTATGGACCTGCTGGTTCTTGTCGTCTTCGTCGTTGTCTATCTGGGCATGATCGCCGGTGGAATCCCCGGTTTGGCTTTGGATCGTACGGGAGTGGCCTTGCTGGGCGCGATCGTGCTGGTGACGGCCGAGCGGCTGACGCTCGCAGAGGCCTGGACCGCCATCGACACGCCGACGATTGGCCTGTTGTTCGGCCTGATGGTCGTTTCCGCGCAATTCCGGCTGGGCGGGTTCTACACGCGATTCACGACGGGAATGGCCGAACTGGACGTTTCGCCGCCGGTCCTGCTGGCAGTCGTCATCACCGCAGCCGGGGCGCTGTCCGCGGTGTTGTGCAACGATATCATTTGTCTGGCGATGGCTCCCGTTCTGGCCGAAGGCTGCGTCCGGCGGCGACTCGATCCAATTCCGTTTCTGCTGGCCCTGGCCTGTGCCGCGAACGTCGGTTCGGCGGCGACATTGATCGGCAATCCGCAGAATATGCTGATCGGCCAAGTGCTCCGGCTGCGGTTCGACGTCTACTTGTGCCAAGCCGCCGTCCCGACGGTGCTGGGACTGGCGGCGGTCTGGCTGGTGATCTGTGTCCGCACCGCCGGTCGCTGGACCCGCCATACGTGGGGCATGGGGGGCGCGGGGCGGCCGTTCAACCGCTGGCAGACCACCAAGGGGTTTTTGATTCTCGGGCTGTTGGTCGCGGGATTCCTGTATGGTAACGTGCCGCGGGAGGTTCTCGCGCTGGCGGCGGCGGGCATATTGCTGATCAGCCGCCGGATGCGCTCCCACGAGATATTGCAACTGATCGATTGGCAGTTGCTGGTGTTGTTCGCCGGATTGTTCATCGTGAACCACGCCATGTCGGATTCGGGCAATCTGCACCAGTTGATGGGGGATCTGCATCGCATGGGAGTCGATCCGGCCAAGCCGGGTTGGTTGTTCACCACCAGCGTTGTCTTGTCCAACTTGGTCTCCAACGTGCCGGCGACGATGCTGCTGTTGCCGGTGGCCCACCATCCGTTGGCCGGCCTCGTTCTGGCGTTGTCCAGCACTTTGGCGGGTAATCTGCTGATCGTCGGCAGCATCGCGAACATTATCGTGATCGACCAAGCGGCGCGGCAGGGAATCCGCATCAGCTGGCGCGAGCATGCGGTGGTCGGCATTCCCGTGACCTTGCTGACGCTGGCGATCGCGGCGATTTGGCTGGTGGTTTTAGCGGCTTGGCTCGGGGGAGGATGACGCGCAGAACGTGCCTTTTCCGACCGGCGGCAATAGCTTTCGCCGATGAACGCGAAGAAAACAACACGGCCTTGGGCAAGCTCGCCCGTCCCAGGCTCGCCGGGCGTGCGATTGCTCGTCCTCGAGATCTGCTACAATTCACCGTGCCGGGGCAAGGACTATAACGTCGGGGGATAAATCAAGACGATGCCGCTGGATTTTACTGGAAACTCGAACGATCAGCGATTTCGCCGCAAACCGCCGCCGGATTATCTGGCTCGGCGGACACAGTACCGGATCTTTGCGCTGGTGGGCAGCTTGTTCCTCGTCTTTTTCTTGATGGAGCAGGCCCGCAAGCCGGAGAACTGGCGCTGGATCTGGACTGCCGGCGGCGTTCAAGCTCCCGTCGAGGTCGATGTGGACACCCGCCTTCGGCCGCCCGGATCGAATGAAGGCGGCGACCGCGTGAGCCCTCTGCTGATCTCGCCCGAGGGCGAAGCGTCACTGCCCGCGGCAACGGAGCCTGATGCCGAGCACGCCGTTCGACCTGCGCCGGCGCGACAAGCGGTCGGCGCACCGAAGCCGGAGACCAGCGAGCCGGTGCGTACCGCGCGGCACGATCTGTGGTCGAGGCTGCTCGAATCGTTGGGTGACGACCAGCGAACCGAGTTTTTGTCCGGGCTGAAAGCCGCGCGGGATAAACAGGCCCTGCCGGCCGCCGCCATCCCGGCCTGGACGCAAATCATCGAGCACTTGGAATCCGGTTGGCAGAGCTACGTTCACAAAGCATTTTTGGCGGTGGGGCAGGATACTGCCGGGCTGACGGACGCCGAGAAGCAGAGTTGGCTGCAAGTGATCGAGACGTTGAAACGCGATTGGCAGGACGACGTGCAGCCGGCTCTGCAAGCGGTGGGGACCGGCCGGCCGCTGGAGCCCCGGCTGCAAATGATCGTCGACGATGTCCAGCGGACGCTCGACCAGGTTTTCCTCGACGCCGTCCGCGATAATACGGTTTTTCGCAACGCCGAAAAGGACGCTTGGTTTCGCATGCTCGAACAACTGGACCAGCGTGATTTGTCCGTGCTGCAACGCCAATCGACCGGCTACGCCGGCTTTCTGCAACTGTACAAACAACCGGCCGCCTACCGCGGAAAACTGGTCACAATCGCCGGGACGATCCGCATGGGCTACTATCGCGAAGCGCCGGAGAATCTGTACGGAATCCGCGGTTATTACGTGTTCTGGCTGAGGCCCGCGGGCGCCAAGTCGCCGATCGTCGTGTATTGCCTGGAGATTCCCGACGGATTTCCCGACGTTGCCAAGCTGGAACGCGACGGGGAGCGGCCGCAGTTGGACGAAGAGGCGGAGTTCACCGGCTTCTTCTTCAAACGGTGGGCCTATCGCGCCCAGGACGATACGCGGCTGGCCCCGCTGGTCTTGGCCAAATCCCCGCGCTGGGAGCGCCCGCCCGATACCGGCGACGCCGCCGATCGGGCAGCGAGCCCCTGGTTCTGGACGGCGGTCTTCGGCGGTACGGGCGCATTTGGAATCGGCTTGGCCGCGATCTTCTTCTGGCTCACCCGGCGGTCCCAACCGCGGGACGTGCCGCTGCAAATCGAAATCCTCGAACGAGCGGACAGCAAGCCATGAGCCGTCTTTCAACGTTGGCAACCAGCGTGTGGATCGCGTTGATCGTCGTATCGTGGTGCGCATCCGTAGCGAGATCCGCGGACAGCGACGCGCGCACGAGTCCGGGGACCGAGTCTTCGCCGGGCGCCGAGCCGGAAGCCGAGCCCGAAACGGGGCCCGTGTTGCCGTGGAACCGGCCCTCGGCGGACGACGTCCAGCCGCCAACGCCCCGGTTGTCCAGCGCTCGCGAGATGCTGGAGCTGTTTTCCATTGATGCCAGCCAGATTCGTCAGTTGGAGGACGGCGTCCCCCTCTCGGGCGGCGAAGAGGAGACCTTGTTCAAGATTCTATATCGCCTGCCGTTCTTCGGGTTGGACAAGCTCGCAGCGTGGTGCCGCAGCGACGTGGATTGGGCGGAGCTGGCCGACCATCCGGCGGACAGCCGCCTGGAGGTCTACCGCGTCCAGGGTCGCGTGACGCAGGTACAACGTCTGGAGGTGCCGCCGGAGACCGCCTCCCGTCTGGAGTTCAGCAGCTATTTTCAAGTCCGGCTGCAGTTGACCGACGCGCCTTACGCCGTGCTCGTGTGCTGCCGGACTGTGCCGCAGGCTTGGGAGTCGGCCGTCTCGTTGGACGAACCGGCCAGTTGTTTCGGGCTATTCCTGAAAACCGGCGGCGCGGAAGACGGGCGTCCCGAGTTGGTCTTTGCCGCCGGACGCGTCGCTTGGCTGCCGCAACGGGCGGAAGCGGCGCTGGGAATAACTCCGGACCTGGTGTATTTGGCAAGTTTGGGCATGGACGCCGGCCTGTTCGACGTGGTCCGCAGTACCAACCGCAGATCGATCACCGCCGACGACCGCGAGTCGTTTTATCAACTGTTGGCCGCGCTGGGGCGCGCCGAGCCGGCGGATGTGTTCGGCCGCGCTGACCCGTCGCCGGACCTGACGCCGATGCTGACGCAGCCGGAGACCCAGCATGGCCGGATCGTTTCGCTGCTGGGCACCGCCAAACGCGTGCAGCGGATCGCCGTCGACGAGCCGGATATTCGACAGCGATTCGGGATCGACCATTACTACCAGATCGACGTCTTCGTTTCCCTGGACAACACGGAGATCCGGTTCGAACAGAAAGATGGCAAAGAAGGGGCCGTGTTTCGGCACAACTATCCGGTCACGTGCTGTGTGCTCGAGCTGCCTGCCGGCTTGCCGGCGCGGGACGACATCGCCGTACCGGTGCGGTTTGCCGGCGCCTATTTCAAGCTGTGGGCCTACAAATCGGAATACGTCGCCACCTTTGACGATCGCCAGCGGCAGGTCAGTCCGCTGTTCATTGCGACCAGGCCGCGGGTGGTCAAGTTCGACAATTCGGCCAGTCAGCTGCTGGGTTGGATCGGAGGGATCGCCTTTGTGGTGCTGATCCTGATGGCCGGATTCTACACGTGGTATCCCCGATCGAGCGACAGACGGATCGAACAGCAGGTGCTCCGGCCACGGCTGGAACTGGGATCGGCCAAGTCGCTGAACGAGTTCGATTTTCTGACCCAAGACAAGCCGGATTTCAGCGGTTTGGCCGACCGCGACGGCGGCCCTCGAAGCGACACAGCGGAACGTTCGCCGGACGGATAGCCGGGGGGTGCCACCTGTCGCGCCGGCAGCTTTCGACGCCCGCCGATATCGTCTCGCCACGCGTTTTGGCCCATCATCCTGCTGCGTTCCGGCAAGAGGGGAAAGTCCTCGGTTGGTTTTACGGGGCTTGCTGGACGATGAATTTGTGGTAGTCTTAGACACGATGTCACTGGCACAAAGAACTGGTATTTCTCAGCCAAGCGCCCGTAGCTCAATTGGATAGAGCATCGGTCTTCGGAACCGAGGGTTGGGGGTTCGAGTCCCTCCGGGCGCGCTTGTTTTTGCCGTGTTTCGACGCTTTCCGCCGTCGTTCGGCACCTCATGGACTAGGTGCTGGACTAGGTCAGACCTGCCGAGTCCAAGTCGTCGGACTTGGCCGATGGCTAGTCCATCGTCTAAGAGCTGGGCCGATTGGCGAGCCGTGGAAAGATCGGCGCCCGTCTCCGCCTTAAAGGATAGGCCAGCTACCTCCGGGTCCGGCCTGATCATCGTCCGCGGCTCAGGAACTTAGTAAACGGGCGCAATCCATGCACAACGTCGCCAGGACGGTGGCTTCGAGCACGGTGACGGTCTCTCGGCCCCGCTGATCCTCGGAAATGACCTCGCGGTGCAGATCAACGCACACGTACTCGGTGCCCTGCTGGATTACGCAGCCGCACTGATCGCAACAATTCACAGTCTGCTCCTTTGTAGCGTTTAGGATATCCGCCCACGTGGCCCCGTCTTGGACTAGGTCAGGCTGGGGCAGTCCAGATCGTCGATCAAGGCTGCCTCGTTGGCCCGAGGCTTGGCGTACTTCATCGTCAGCCGCACATCTGAGTGCCGGGCGAACCGCTGGACTTGGTCGATCGTGAGTCCAGCGTCGAAAAGCTGGCTGACGTAGGTGTTCCGCAAGGCGTGGAAGCACCGGCTTCCCACTTCCGTCTTGAACGGCAGGCCAGCCGCCTCCAAGTCCAACTTAATCACTTTGCGGGTCCGTTTGTCCCGTAACCCCGGAAAAAGTGGTCCCCGGACGTCCGCCAGCCACTTCTGAAGGTCCGGAATCATCGCCTTGTTCAGAGGCAAGACCGCCGTAATCTTGGCCTTGGTGTAGGCGGCTGCGACCGTGACGGTACGGGTCGCCAAATTGAAGGACGACGGTTTTAGGGCCGCGAGTTCGCCACGGCGCAGGCCGGTCATGCTCCCCAACAGGTACAGCCAAGCCCGCGTCTGGCCACAGTAGCCCTCGATGATCCGGGGGGATGCGTAGGCAGTGCGGACTAGAGCCGCCAGTTCGTCCGGTTGCAGCCGGTCACGAGGGCAGCGTTCCTCGACCACCTTCTTCAGCTTCCACTTCCGGAGCGGGTTGTCGTGCCGCCCTTCGTTATCCAGCCACCGGGTGAATTGCTTGATCGCCCTGGCGTAGTGGTGTCGGGACCGCTCGGACAGGAGCGGATAGTCCTCCGGCTTCTTCTTCGGCTTACGCACCGCGCACCGGATTCGGGCAATGGCCGTGCGAACCTTCGCGACGGTGATGTCAGACAGGGCCTTGATCCCGGCCTCGTTGACTACGGACTCGACCCGCTTCCTGACCAGCCCTGCTTGTTTCGGCGTGGCAACCGTCACCATGTCCTGGTAGAAATCCTCGATGTGGTCTGCCAGCGACTTCTGCAGCTGTTGGACCACTCTCGCCGAGTTTCCATTCAGCAGTGCCGCACCGAGGCGGATTCGCTCCGCGTCGATGTTGTTCTGGTCCTTGATGACGCGATAGCGTGGCTTGCCGCTCACGAACCAGCGGAAATGCGGCTTGCCTCGGTGGTTGCAGACGGTGATCTTGGGCAGTTTCTTCATTGGTCGTCTCCTGGCGAATTGTGGGCAGTTTCCACCGCAACCACCGGATCAGGCGCAGAGACGGGAGTTAAGTTTTTCGGTCGCGAATGGCGTGGCCGGAGCGTGCGACGTTGACAGCCGTTTTCGACCCATGCAACGATCTCGGCTCGTCGCCAGAGAGATCGACCGTTGGGGCTGACGGGCTTTGGCATCAGGCCCGCGCTGACCCAGCGCTGGATGGTCCGGGATGACACGCCCACAAGGTCGGCTACGCCCGCGACCGAAATCAGGAGGCTCGTACGGTTTCGTTGTGATGGGTTCCGCACCATCGTCGTCGAATCGTTCATCTTTTGATACCCCTTATGCGGCATTTGTGGCAGGTCAATTGCTCGCGATAACTTCGGCAAAGCTACCGACGATGCCGCGGGTGACGTTCAGTCGGTCGGCACTCAATGGCCATCACCGGCCTCGGTGGGTTAACGGCCAGACATCCCCCGCTGTGCTTCCAGTGCGCAAATGACGCATTTAGTGCTTCTTTTGCGACCGACTCGTCCACCTGGGCGAAAGATCCGTCGGAAGGCTCGAAGCTGAATTCTGACATGGCAGGTTCCTTTCCGTATGGTCACGTTTGTTCCGTGGTACGTGTGCTCTGGACGCGGGGGACGCTGGAGTGGCTCCTGCCGACGTTTTCGCTCTTCACGACGGCAGTAGGCCCGGCTCTGTCGGCCGACGAAATGGCACCAATTTTCGTTGGCCGTCATCGCCTCAGGACTGCGCAGAAACGTCGCAATAACAATGACGCGCGTGTGCGCGTACGCGCGAGAGCCTGCTTGACGTAGCCCCAGAGGTGTTTCCACTTCGGCGACCACCAGCCGTGCCACAGTCTGTTCCACCAGGAACCTGCCGAGTCCAAAGGATCAAGGGGCTTCAAGTCGCCGAACCGCTCACCGGCCTTCGGCTCCACGACGATCGGCACGCGAAATCGGTCAGTCGGTGGTTCGAGCAAGGCCCGCTGCATAGCGTGCGTGAAGTCCCGCGCCCGGGATTTCGGCACCTCGAAGACCAATTCGTCGTGGATCTGCAACAGCAAGCGGGCGTCGAATTGGCGACACACGGACTGGCACCGGATCATCATCGTCTTCGCGATGTCCGCCGTGCCGCCCTGGGCGACGTGATTGAAGAGTTGCCGCCACGTCTTGTCATACCCCTCGTAACGGGCCTCTTCCCGCTTCGTTCGCACCCGCCGGATCATGCGCCACGGGACGTTGCGAACCGGCAGTCGGAAGACAAGGTGGCTGTCCTCGAAGAACTTGTATGGAGCCTGGCTGATCCGCCCGGCCCGATGATGGTAGATCTCCTTCCCCTCATTGCGGCTCCCGTACTTCGCGTCGATCACCCGCAACACCCAGCACGTCAGGGTGAACCTGTTGGGGCGCAAGGGAACCACGCGGAGCCAGAGCTTGTCCGCTCCCTTGTAACTTACGAACAGGTCGACCACTGACCTCGTGACCATCCACCAGTGCGGCGTAATTCGCCGATGGTGTCCGCCGAACGTCCATGACTCGCCGGTGATCGCATAGGCGTGGCGCGTCAGGTCCGTAAATGCATTCACCTCTGGGTACGCCATGGCGAAGGCGGACAGGTAGCCCTTTGCCACCCCCTCGTCCACGTCGAGGCGATTCGCCAATCCCTTGGCGCTCATGCCATTGACGATCCCCAGGATCGTCTGTTTCATGTGGTTCCGTTCCGTCTTGTCCGCTGGTGGACGACCCAGCATGCGCTGCGTGGCGACCGTGTAGAAATCGGTCCCGCCCGTGCGGAAATCGTCGGCGAGGCCACACGGTCGAGCAGGGTCAAAGTCCGGGTATCGCGAGGGGAGCTCCACTGGACCCTGGCAGGTCGGGCAGGAAATCGTGATACCGCCCAGTGCGGCTCGGCGATCGATCATCGCCCAGCAGTGCGGGCACTTCGCCAGCTTCCGGTTCTGCGGCTGAAAGCAGTCCCACATCCGCGAACGGTATTGGTGGACTCGACCGTGCAGTCGACGGAGGCGTCTGTCTTGAAGGCGTTCTAGGTACTCCGCGCCGCGGTATCGAAAAGACTCGACCGCGTGCGCCAGGACCCGGATGTCGGCCTGCGCAATGTCGAAGGCCACCAGTTCGTGACCGGGGCTGGCCACGAGCGAATTTCGACTCTTGATTTCCACGTCCCCGAAGGCTTGGCTCACGAACTCCTTCTTCGCTTTACGAGCAACAAGACCTGCGATCTGCTGGAGGTTGGGCCGCGTGGATGACACTCGCCCCGATGATTGGAAGTCGTTGAACGTGGAGTAGATTCGCGTCGTGTGCCGGTCTACGTGCTTCACCAGAGACCGCAACCGGACCATGAGGCTCTGGGCGAGCTTGTAGTCGTGAATCAGGGCCAGCGACTCCTGCTTTGCAGGATCCCGTTCGTCGCCCTGCAACTCAAGTAGATCCTGGGCTCGCAGGGAAAGCTGCCGCTTCTTACCCGAACAAATCTTTCGGCATCGTAGTCCGCGGTAATACACCCAGCCCCTCAGGTGGTAGTCGCCCACGTCGAGTCGCTGTCCGAACTTGGTCTCGTGCAAGGCGGACGCTTCCGCCATGATACGCAGAAGACGCTCTGTCTCGTCCTGGATGAAAACCGGGTCAGCCTGCACGCCCAGCAAGCACATGCCGACGAGGATCGGCGTGATTGGGGCGATGAGGGCCGCGTTGTACTGCCAGTACCGCCGGCCGAGGCGACGCAGAAGGAAGGCGTACAGCTCCCGAGTCACCATCAGGTCGGATTTTAGATACCGGATCAGCTCGGCCGCATGCAGGGTCGCGGCATGGCCCGGAAAGTCGATCGCCTGCACACTAAGCAGGTGCCGGGTTACGTCCTTTAGTTTGTAGTTCAGACTTTCTTTGTGCCGTCGCTCGTACCGCGGCAAGTTTCCGCCTACGCCGGTGCCGTCATCCTTCTCTCGGCCCCGGTCGCTGTCGTAAAGCTTCAGAAGCTTCATGGTGTCGTGGATGGTGCAGTTCACGGGAATTCCTGCCCGTTCGAGCATGGGCACGTCAAAGATCGCGTTATGAAAAACGGCTATCAGGTCCGGACGGGTAGCCAACGGCGCCAGGGCCAGCTGTAAATCCTCTTGGCTTATCTGAAGGGTTAAGCTGGATAAGTCGAGATGCTCGTCGGTCAGCATGATGTGGGCATCCGGGTCGACGAGGATCCCGGCCGCCACGATGCGATCGTGGCGGCCGAGTCCCGTCGTCTCCAGGTCGACAAAAGCAACGGAGGCCCTCGCAAGTGCTTGAGCACACTGCCGAGGCTCATGATTGGTGTGGCGGATGCGAAACACGGCCTACTCCTCTTCCTCGGCTGGTGTCGCTTCGGCATCGGCGTCGTCCCCGACGTCCAATTGTTCGTCTTCGACTTCCTCGGCAGGCGGCGATTCGGATTCCTCATCCGCTTCATCGTCCGCGTCGATGACCTGCAGCTCGGGTGCCTTCACCTGTGCGAAGTCGGCGGCGGGGCGACCAGCCTCGGCCGCTGCCTTTTGTTCCTCGCGTTCCCGGCGCAGGGACCGAATCCGCCCCCTCTCCATCTCCATCTCCTCCGGCGAAACCTCGGTGCTCTGCTCCACTAGGCGTCGCTGTCGCATTAGCGGCACGAACTGTTCCACTGTGTATTCCAGTTCACCGATCATGGTTTCGAAATCCGCAGCGCTGAGTTCCGTGATCTTCAGCTGCGCCGATGGGATGAGGATGGTTCCCTTGCCCGAATCCACGCGGATGCCGAACCTGAAACCCACATTGTCGTCGAAGCGGCGGCCAGCCTCGATGCACTTCATCCAGTGCTTGACGAGCTTGGTGATTGCATACTTCTTGACGTGTTCCGCCGAGCCGCTCAGCTTCTTCCCGACCTTGGCGAGTTCCTCACGTTCTTGCTCGATGAGAGCCCGGTGTTTAGCGACCCACTTATCGAGGTCCTCCTCGAACTCCTTGACGCGACCTTTCTTCACGGCCGCCTGGATCAACTCGGCTGCGTCGCTCATGCCGATACAATTCTGGACAACATACTTGTGGAGCCACTCCTGTTCAGTGACGGAAACAAAACGCCGGTACTGGGTGTCCGAGATGGCAAGCGCGGAAGCCGCCCGGGGGTCAGGGACCTTGGCCGTTTTGAATCCCTTGACGATTTCCAACTTCTCGGCCATCGTGAAGCTGCGGCGCTGCTCGTTCTCCGCCACGCTGCGGATCAGCAGATCCTTTCGGTACTCGTCTTCGCTTTGGTCTTCGCCGCGGACAACCTCCACCGCATCGATTTCCATGTGCTGGTGAATGCGAGCCGTGTCGAGATTCTGCTTAATTGCCTTCTGCAGGGCGTGGTATCGACGAAAGCCGCCGATCAGGATGTAGACGGGTGATTCGGTCCCATCCTTCTGCCCCGAGTCATGGACGGTCATTGGCGTCTGCTGCCCCTCGGCGACCAAGTTGTCCGCCAGGGACGCCAAGTTGTCTGCATTGAGCGCCTCACCCAAGCGGTGGCAGTAGTCTTCATCCTTATTGAGGCGAACCTGCGAAAGGCGAATGCGGATTGTCCGGGAGGTCGATTTCGCCGAACGGGAAACTGCTTTTTTCGATGTAGTCATTCTTACGTCCTTCCATCAGTGAGAAACGGCGAGAAACGGGGGCAACTCGCAACGTTGCGGCTGCCCAATTTGGAACCTGCTGGCGCAGGGCCCTGCGCCAGCACTTGGAGATATCACGGTCAATCAGGCAGCCAGGCCTGCGCGGTCGATCATCTCGGACAGAACGTCACGGCTTCCAAGGCAATCACCCCGCTGAATCGCTTGAAGCAGTCGCGGGTAGCACTCACGCACGGCTGCGAAATCCGCGGTGAAGTCGGGACATTCGTACGCTCGAAGCCGGACGTACCCGGCCATCACGCGAAGAATCCGGTACGCATTCTTGGCGCTTCGCTCTCGGAGGGCCTGTCCGAGATAGAACACCTCCTGTCGCAGAAGCGACAGTCGTCTCTGCCGGTCAGCCTTCACCGGGAGGACCATGGGCTCGGGATGCGTCGGAGGCGAGGCCTTGCCTATCCGCGAATAGGTTCCGAGTCGACGATGCGGGCCAAGCAATCTTCGACGGGCAATCCCCGGGCGATTTTCCACCAACAATGACACAGGCATCTTGAATCTCCTTCCAATCAAGAGTAGAATCACCGAAATCCATACTGGTACAGATTCGATACGGTATAGACTCCATACCGTGTCGTGGGTTCGGGGTCGACAGGAAAAAAACGAAAAACAGGTTCTTGGACGACAAGGAGGGTTGTGCCCTCCCCTTGCGGGCCGAGTCAGAATGGCGCCGATGACGACGCCACGGGTCTCGATCGCGCAGTTGTGACGTTCAGCCGCGCGGAGTCCGTTTGACTGTTGTGGCTGTCGTTCCCGTCCTCCGGCAAAATCGAACGAACTTAGTCACGCGAAAACTCGTTGCTTTGCTCCGCACGAGAGAGAACGAAAGGCGAGAGATGACGGAAGGAATCGAACGCGAGTCAATGACAACAAGGCTGGACATCAATCCGCAAGTTGTTGCCAAAGCGAAGGTTGCGTACGCTCGCCAGAAGCCCGAAGAAGTCCGGAAGAAGAAGGGCAAGGTCCATTTCCGGGACGTGATGGATCACGCCATTGACGAGTACCTGCCCGAAATCGAGGCGGCCTTGGGCAGGATTGGCCTGGAGCGCAAAGATGTGCAGAACCGCCAGCGGCCCGTTACCCGCCGGACGTGGGAGCGTCTCGATGCCGTTACCAAGAAACTCGACATCAGCAAGGTACAACTGGTGCGTTGCGCCCTAGATATGTTGGGGCGGTCGGCAGACGACGCACCACCAATAAGCACCGATCCTGGGCGATGTGAAGCGTTACCGTCGGCTCCAAATGGCGACGATGGCGGGACCTGATACCAAATGGTCCCGATGGCGGCGGGTATCTCCAAATGGCGACGATGGCGGTTTTCAGTCCTCATCCCCGGGCGACTCTTAGACGGGGTGCATGGCGTTTTGCCTAGGTAAGAGTGCGGTCATTTTATTCACAGTATCGTATGCCGCCGCCGACTTGGTTGTGTCGGTGAAGAAGACGGTTCAGCAATAACGATTGCATGCTTGGGAGAAGATAATGTCTAGATTATTTCGGAGGCCGTGGACCGAGAATGACGTGCGTGGCTTGATCGGTAGTAGTGAAACGATTCGGCTCGAGTTCAAGTCCGGTTCATCGCTTGAGACCGCCGACAAGAATGACAAATGGCTTGGAACAGTTACCGCGGCAATCTCTGCTTTTGCCAATACGGAGGGTGGTGAGTTGGTCCTGGGAATAAGGGAATCCGCGGCGAGAGCGAGGAAGAGCATCGCTGAGGAAATCGATGGTGTCCCGGCGACGATTGATCGTGAATGGTTGCAACGAAAAATCGAAGGGCATATAAGTCCGTACCTTCCCGGAATTCACTTCGAACGTGTAAGGCTTTCGTCTCCCAACGATCGAGTCGTGTTCATCATCCAAATTCCACAGGGCAATACCGCATATCAGGCAAACGACAGGAAGTACTACGGACGTTCCGAAACCGAATGCATACCCTTGCCTGATCATGAAATCCGCCTGAGGATGAATCGGGGTAGAATACCCGAGCCAGAAGTCAGATGTCACGTTTGGTTTGGACGGTCTGCTGCAGAAGGCAAGGACTCGCCTGCCTCGACAATTGACTCTCTGGAATCCTCTCTTGCACTTACGAAAAGCTTGGCAGATCGGTATGATGAGATGAGATTCAAGTTCTTCCTGAAAAATGTTGGTGGAGTTACAATTCGATCTCCCGTGGCACACCTTCGCGAATCGCGCAGAGATGAAATCTTCAACGGCTTCAAAGTCCGCTGCGACAACATAAGGACACGGTCCGAGATGCGAGACCAAGTGATCTACCCAGGGGATGAGAGGCTGATTCAAGAGTGTTCGTGTGAGGTCAAGCCTGGAGTAACCTTGGCTCTGGGCGATTTTGTCGTTGCGTGGACGGTCTTTCTTGATGACTCCCTACCGCGAGACGGAAAGATCGACATCGGCGATGAGATACAGAAGTCCCGCTGCCATGATCATGAAGTCACCTGAGTTGCACCCGATCTCTATTGTGCATGCGCCAACCCCTGCAAGTAAAGAATCGCGTGCGTGCCGCCAAGACGCACGTTGTTCGCCAGCGGAACGATTGTGCGTGAACCCGTAGCGGGTACTGATTTCTTGAAACTCCGGTGAACGGACCGGCATGCGAAGTGGGCATTTATGTTTACCTAAATCCGGGACCATTGCCCAGCCTAATGCCAGACTGCGGCATGAATCCGGTCACGCCCTTCAGTAGCAAAGACTCGATGTACGCGTCGAACGAACTCTGGAACGCTGTGCAGGAAGGCGGAGTCAATTGCTGCAAGCCCATGCACCGGACCGGCGGGGTGGCCTTCCTGCATATCGGCACACTCATGACGACGTGCATGGAAGGTAAGGGGTTTCCTGTAACTAACTAGTTCTTCGGCGGCCAGTCGTCAAATTCACATCCGCAGACGATCTCAAAATACCTTGGAATACGGCCGAAGTCTTCCGGTATCTCTGGGTGTATGTGATCGCGAATCAAGGTTGAGATGGACAGGGCACTACCTTGGGAAGCCGTCCTGATGGCAGTAGACTGAAAAAGCCCTCGGCCATGCACCTGCACTCTCGGTGTTCCATCTTTTCTGTAAATGGCTACGCGCCAGATCCAATCTTTGCCTTTTGACGGTCGCTTCTGTAGCCACTTCTTGATGGCTGGCAAAACGTCAGACGATCGCCGTCCTGCCATTGGGAGTTTGCGGGGTAGCCGGACTCCCTGAGTCTCAAGGAGCTTTCTGAAGCGTTCTAGGTCTTCCGGGACCGTAGGATTGATCTGCATGTCAACGTGTCCATAGAGGATCAACTTGCCAACTTGCGAATTGCCGACCAAGTCGATGCAAAGGGTACCGCCGTGGAAAGACACAACCAGTCGGGAAGAACCCAATTTTAGTTTCGTGATACCGTCCCGGCCCTTTGATTTCCGCGTGTCCAGCCAATATTTAAGTGCCTCAATCATGGGCTAGCCTCTTGAAGACATGCGTCAGCTTGCCGTTATCGCGGGCGATTCTGTTGGTGGAGCAGAGGTCTTCAGACGGAACCGGCGCCCATCCAACCTGGGGTCGTTATACGAGAAAGCCTTGCTCGCAGCAAGGCTGCGGCACGCTTGCGTACCGCTGGTGCACCACCTGCGGCTGAGTTGGTCTGGCGAAAGCAACGGAAGACGTGGGCGAGGATGGCGATGCGACTCCGCCATCCGGTGGGATACATTATAGCCGTCCCGATAGTGGCAAGACAGCTTTTGCGGTAACAGGGAACCGTGGACCTTGGGGCCGTGGCGGTGACACAGTTGGCCAGTGGAACGAGGACGCGGGAGAGCGGGCGGCCGCTGAACAACGATTTGCCCAGCCCGTTTCGAGGCGACCACTCCGCTTGAATCGAATTCGTTTGTTTTGAAGACCAACCGTGTCATGGCCCGCGGCGATAATTCCGTTGTCAGCTAACGATTGCGGGAGGCCAACCATGCGTCAACTGATCTACCGAGCCATGCACCAATCCGACGATCTGGTCGTCACGTTCGTGTACTGCGACGCCAAGGGGGCCAAAACCCACCGGGTCGTCAGCCCGATTCGCTTCCTGGGCAAGGACCGCTTTCTGGCCTTGTGCCTAAGCCGCGAGAAACCGCGGCAGTTCTACCTGGATCGCTGCCGAAACGCTCGGCTGGCACGGGCGGCGGGTTTTTTGATGCCGGTGGCGATGGCGGGATAGATACTGAACGCGGGGTAATCTTCCTCATTTCACGTGCCCCCCCGGTGTTTCACGCCCACATAATTTAACAGTCCGATTACAAACCGCACTGCTGCGTCGACTGGCTGGGAAATCCAACCCTCGGCTTCGGAATCCTCTGGCGGCCCCTCAGCGGGAAGCAGTCGAAGCATACCCTTGATTGACTCATCTCGTGCGCAGTTTGGCCCATCCATGGTCCACTTCAACGACGGGTCGCGCATGACGATGTCCTCGTCTCCGAACGACGGATGAATGAGCCACAACTGGCGCACCACTTGCCGACGAGTGGAAGTCGCACGAATCTCAAGGTATTTATCTGTACCTTCCCAGTGGTGCTCCCGAATCGCGGGAGCGTACTTCGCATCAAGCACAACCGCGTAGTCAACATCTGCGGGGCCGCCAGGCGTTGCCTCTCCGCTGAGGAACTCGATCAGAATGTCGGGGCTCCAGGCTGCCTGGCCTGTTCTTCCCCTATAAACGGTATCATGAACTTGCTGCGCAGCGGCCTCTGGGAGAATCCAAGGTTCGTACCGAAGGCTTACCGACTTATTGTCGTCAGAGACGAAGGTGACGCGGGCGCCTCGGTCAAAATCAAGCGTGAAGCGAAACCTCCTCGTAGTGTGGAGCAAGCCCTGCCGGTTCACACATCGCAAGCCAACATGGCGAAAAGCTGCAGCAAGTTGTAGGAAGGACCATTGCTCATACATCCGGCTTGTCGACTTTACTCGATCGTCTGTGCCCTCATCCAGGATCAATAGCCCGGCATTTAGGTATCGGTCAATCTCGTGCCGGATGCGGTGGTATGGGCCAACATTCTGAAAGACGGGGGTGTTGACTATTCGGAAGTCCGGACGTACCCCGCGCAGCGGCGCGATGTGTCGTGACCGACGTATTTGCTCTCGCAATCGGACAGCACGCTCCTGCTGGACCTCCAGGCGACGCACGCGAGGCATATCCTCAGTCTCATAAAGGCTCCGTCCAACCACCGAAGCGTGCTGCCGGAGAGGGCGATCTCTCTCGATCGCTTGAATTTGCCGGCGAATGTTATCTTGACAGTCCTCTAGCCGCTGTTCCAAGAACGCCAAGTACCCGGCGATCACGCGATGCTCCACCGTGTCGTTTGATTCCGCGACTCGCTCCACCGAAGCCGGAAACGGCACAATTACCCCAGGCCGGCGAGGGTCAAGGCCAAGGCCTGCCAGTCGCACAACTGTGCGTGGGCTGAAACGCTCGCTGCCCCAGCAATTGCGCAGTTCCCGCACAATCTTGAGGCCCTTAACAGGCTCCGCGGCGAGCGCATCAAGCGCATTGGCCAGCGGCGGCCACGATCGCTCCAGCAGACGGAGTTCCATGAGGTTGGAACGTACTGACGGTCTACCGGCTGCCTGCGAAAGATTAATTGAACGGAACGACTTCGAAACCAAGTCCAGAACTAAACCACAGGCCAACCCCTGCAGTTCCTCGTACATGGTGCGGAAACGGGCTTCAGACAGTTTCGTCGATGTTACGACGAGCGGCAACAAAACGCGATCCCGCCAAGATTCGGAAGATCCGGCGCTACGGCTAGCCAGCCGTACCCAGACAATTCCGCGGGCTCCCTCGAAATGAGCGGCATCATCCCAGAAAACGGATCGCCCGCGTCCGAATCCCACCACCGTGCCATGAGAATCTCTTGTCGAGCCCTGCGCCGTCTCGGCGGCAATGTCGCCGATCCACACACCATATTCAGTTTCGGCCTCACGGCTGTTGACCTCGAACCCATAGAACTGCGATTCGTTCACATCAACGAGTTGCTCAGCCCGGGTCAACGACGCGCCAAATTCTACTGTCTGAATAGGCGTACCGTTGCGAGTCAAACTGAAGGAAAGTTCTTGATTCATGCTGATGTTCCCTCATCGAAAAGTGCGCTAGGGTACTCACTGTTTCGCACGTCCTCCAGTACACGCAGCGACTCGGGAAATGTAAATCGGTGGTTTTCTAGAGTCTTGCGTATGCCGTCCATTGCCTCTCTCGCACCCGGCCGGAAGAGGCCACGCATCTGTGGCAGAATGCGCTGCGCAATCTGTAGATCTAAAGCCTGTTCAGGGCTGCCCAATTGTGGTGGAACACTTGCGATGAACTTTCGAATCGCGCTAAAACGCCTTGGGTTCATCGGGCAGCCGAGCACGGTTAAGTGGTCTCTAAGCGCGTCGATCAATTCACCCAGCGATGGGTCGAACTGCGCAGTGGTACTGGTCCAATCGCGGAACGTACGAAGCGTAATCGGAGAACCTTGGGGCTTAACAGGAAGTGCTTCTTTCAGTTGCAGCGGCAACGAATCCGAAGGAAGACGGATTAAATTAGCACGATCTAACAATCGTTGGCTTAGCTGCCGTGTCGTCTCGTCGAAGTTGACCGTGCCCACAAATCTCAGCGTCCTTGGCAGATTGACCGCCGGCCATTTCGCGAAAGTGCTCGCCGGGGATACCGCGTCTGGCGCGAAACATCGCAGCGTCCTGACCGATTCGGTGCTTTCCAGGACTTGAAGAAACCCACTGAAATAGTGTTCCACATGAGCTAGGTTCATCTCGTCAAGGCAGATCACGTACATTCCCGACTCTTGTCCACGCTGTGCTTCCTCTTCCTGCGCCCACAAAATCTGTTCGTACAAATGCGATTCAGCTGGCTGAAAACACCTATCCAGCGCATTTATGTGTCCCAGTAGATCACGCATGTCTAACCAGGAGGGACTTACGTTGATTTGCAGGTAGCGCTGCCGACACATGTCATAATCGTCGCCGACGAGCACCTCTGCATAAAGACGCGGTAACGAGGACTTGCCAGTGCCTGGAAGGCCGCCCAGGATGGTGAGATCGCCGCACTTAACACTTACGTGGAAACTGAGCAGGTCGATGTCACGATACTGGAAACCGGCGTCTTGAACATGTCGGCACAACCGTTCAAAGAAGGCCGTCTCCTGGACTTGCGGCGACTCTTGAAGCATGGGACGGGTGATGAAGGCAGGCAACAAGAACTCCGGGCAGGCGAGGGGCGGTGGCGGAGTTGATCCCGTGGATGAAGGTTCTGAAGCCTGTTTGGCTCCAGGAAGCAGGCCAAACTGTTGAAGCAGAGGCGAAATCGCCAGGAACTGATTAACCACCTCGTCACGGTTCACGCCCAAGTCGTGAGCGACCTTAGTCAAGTTCTCACTCAGGACATGTCTTTGGCGGCTAAGCTCTTGGATTTGTTTGTCCAACCGCTGCCTTTCCTCGGCGCACTCCCTTGAGCAAGCCTCGCGCAGAGCATTCAATTCGACATCAAGTTCTCGTGTTTGCTTGCGTTTAAGGACATCGAAGGCATTCTTCAGTGACTCGATCTTCTTCTCCCACTCCTCGCATTCGCCCCTAAGCGTTCCGATCTCTCGATTGATTTCGGTCTGGAGGCGTGCCGCATTCTCTGCAATATGTTCCTTTGTCTTGCGTTCGATGGCATCGCTGATCCTGGCGTCCAGAATTCCCATTTCGAGAACTGCAGCTGCCAATCTTTGACTGTACGCATCCTCACTGCGAACCAGTTCCGCCAACTGAGTAAGTGGCTCCACTTCTTCGCGACGGAGTTCCTCACCCGACGCGGCTATCTTTTCCTGAAGCTCGGTCATCAGCGACAAGAACTCCCTGCGCTGCGCACGACTCAAGAAACGTTTTGCTACGCGTTGGATGATTAGGTCGTCAGTTTGGAAGACGACACGTTTCGCGTCGTGCGGAATCGCAGTCTGGAACTCCCTGGCTGAGATCAAATGATATTGACAAGTGTGCAGCCATGCGCTCTCGACCGGTGCTCGACTGTCCAGCGAAACTCGGACGGCCAATCGGTGCTCGGCACCTGGCGGCAGATGTCGCAGGACCTCGTCGGACATCTCTAAGACGGTGTTGTCTGCCTGCACAGGCAAGAATCTAACTCGCCATTGGCCGTCTTGCGTGCTAACAGGTTCACTTCGGGTGCGCAATGGCCCGTAGAGCCGACCATGCCATCTCACGAACACCTCATCTTGAGGGACGTGGTCGAGGTCGATCTGAGTTTTTCGAGCGACCAGTTGCCTTGGTTCCCCGATGCTCTCCGTCGCTACATCAAGGATCTCGACGTAATCCCGTGCCCGCAGCGCCTCGACCGAATCGACAACAACTTGGTAATGAGCCTTGGTTGGGTCACCCGAATATAGCGATTCCTCCAGAATACCGATCAGCAACCGCCCCGGCTCGGCCAGCCCGCGACTTCCCGGCCGCAACATCCACCAGACATCACCCTTTGCCGGGAATTCGTCGGGGTTGGCGGGCACCCCTTCCTCGTCCAATAATGGCAACAACGTGCAGAACTGGTGGAGGATCCCACTTCCTGACGTTAGTGGCTCAAACGGCTTTTGCGCAACAGCCAGAACCACACGTCCTCCAATATGCTCTAGCATGGGCCTTCGTTCTCCTTACGAACTGGTTCTTCTACGATAATCTTCTGGTGGCGACTGCCGGGCGAGCATGTCGCTGTCGGCGAACAGAGTGGATTGCCCGCTCGCACCTGCCTGAACTTGCACGCGAGGCGTCAGGGCAGCGATGTGGCCCACCGGCTTGAGCACCACCTTGACCTTGCGGGCCTTGGCCGGCCACGTAGCCACCACCACCGGGATAATCAGTTCCTGCAGCGTGGTACCGCCGTGAAAGAACTCCAAACCGCCATAGGTCTTGAAGGAGTTCATGCCACGGGGCACCATGACTTCCAGTTCGGAGCAGGGAACCTTCAAATGTAGCGCATGGGGATGCGATAGATTACGCCCGACCATCGCCCGCCGGGAAAGCCATAGCAGTTCGCCGCTGGGCTTCTCTTCGATCTCATGCTCCTCCGGGTCCCAGTGGAAGAAACCGTGGTCGGTGGTCACGATCACGCGGCTGTATCCGTAGTCGCGAAGCCGGCGGATTGCCTGCACGTAGCGTTCGAGGTGGTCCTCCGCGCCGGTCAGTTGCAGTTCGCCATCGTGCCGGTCGAAATCCGCACCATGGACGGCGATCATTCTTCTGGCTTTTGTCGGCCGCTTCAGGGATTCCCCGTCCAACACCTCATCAATGCCAAGATGGTCTTTGACCCCCAGTTGCTCCTCCATAACGGCCACCTTTCATCAAAGGATACCAACCAGTGGAAGGCGAGCAGTCTACCTCCCAATAACGACGATAGAGCCGGCCGTTGTCAACCGCGGAAAGGCCAAGTGACACAACCGCAAAGTTGGAGACACTCGGATAACGGCTATACTTCTCCAGCAGGCCAGATGGAAACCAGTACGCGAATGCGCAATTTGGCAGCCGCGAGAACAAGCTCTGTTCCACGAATAAGCAGTGCTCTCGTTTGTGTAGCGCGTTTGGCTTGTCGGACTCGTGATCGCACCGTATAACGCAAACACGTTGATTCGAGGCGGGCGGCATAACCTGGGCAATCGTCAACAAGCCGTTTACGTGATCGCGCATTTCTTGAAACGCGTATGTACCGATGTGTGCAAGGACCTGGATAGTTGTCCGCTCCAGAAGTAGTTCTCTCAATCGCGCGAAAGGAGGCAGGCAACTGTAGCCGTACATGGTGACGAAGGCGATGCAGCCCCCAGCTCTGGCCAATGTCGTGCTGCGCTCTAGGAACGCCGCATAGAGATCCTCATTGCTTGCCTTGTACTGAGTAGACAGCCATTTTCGGACTATGTCGCTTTGCTTGCGTTTGCCCATGTAAGGAGGGTTGGCGGCCACGACATCGTATCTTTTTCCAAGCACATCGAACCACCGCAGTCCCGCCGCGGCCTCCTGAGCAATTAGCCGGCCTGGATGTCGCCCTGCCCGTTGGGCTGCCTCTGTGAACGCGTCCATTGCTGTGCGAGCACGGTAGAGTAGTCGATCACCGAATTCATCATCCGAGATCTCGTGAAATGGCAACTGGCCGCCGAGTGCATCTTCAGCCATCTCCGCAAACAAGTAATTGGCTTCCTTCTTCTGCCGTACCTGTCGCTCCCAGGTGGCGTGTTCCTCGTGGATGATGGCTCGGAGTTCTTCCTCGGGTCGAGCAAGACTTCCCAGTTCCTCGATATGCTCCATCGCTTGACCGAACTTGCGCAGCACGCGGGGAACGGAAGGTTCGCGATCGAAGCTGGCGAGGAACTCCTCCCATAGGGGGCCTTTCAGGTGGCTGGCCGCGGCGGCGACAAGGTTGATGGGAAATCCGGAGAATCCGAAAGCTCGCTCAGCCGCCTTCATCCAAAGGGCCGCTTCGGCTATCTGCACGGAGCGTGCGTCGATATCGATGCCGTAGAGATTGTGCTCCAGGATTGCGCGGCAGATGGCCTCAGGCTCAGCGATCTGGCCTTCCTCAAGGTACATGTCGTAGAACAGGTCGAAGGCTTCCAGCAGGAAGTGGCCCGAACCACAAGCCGGGTCGAGGAAGGTGATCTCTGCGACGGATCTTTTCTCCACCGTTGTGCGGTCGGCCTCGCGGACGTAGTACTCCCACTTCTTGCTCAGCTTCGACTCGGGGTGCATGTCCATCCAAGTCGCGCCCAGGGAGTTCTGCACCAGAAACTTGACCATGTAAGGCTCAGTGTAGAGCTGTGTAGCAGGGATGATGTCCGCTCCCTGGATTCTTGCCCCCTTCTGAGTGCGGACCTTCTCGAAAATACGGTCCTTCTCCTCAGCGTTCCAGAACTGGTAGGCCCAACCGAACGCGTCTGGTGCTTTGAAGATTTCGGTAGTGGCCGGATCCTGCGTAGCGACCACTTGGGTTCCGGAGAGTAGCGCCATGCAATGCTTGACCGCCGCCGCCGATGGACTTAGTGCCACCCCTGGGGCCTCGGGGTCAAAGAGCATGGGCAAGTGCAGGGATTGCTCGGTAAAGACTTTGTACAGCATGGCAAGGAGCCCATCATCCTCGCCCGCGCACAACTCCGGTTGCCGTTGGGCCAAGCGGTAATGCTCCAGCGACCGGCCACCGTAGGCCGGCTTCTGAAGGATAACCTCGTCGATCAGTTCCCGTGCTTCCATGCAACGAAGGGCCAAGAGTCGGTTCGCCCACGTGTATGCCGTCTCGCGGACAAACTCGGCCACCGCCTCTTCCCGAGCGATGCCGGCTTCGACACGGAGTTGGAGATAAGCATCGACCACCTCTCGCGCCTTCCGGTCCGCTGTCGCAAGGTGAGGCAGGTCGTCGGCTTTCACGGAATCGCGATCTCGACGTACTCCGATGGCTGCCAGCCGCTGCTCCAGGTCGCCAGGATGCCAGTGTCCGACACCGTCGTAGGAACCTTCCAGCAAGTGCCGCAATTCCAGGCTGACGGCCTTAAGGATCTTCTTGTGCTGTGCTTCCATCAGGTCAACTCCACGTCAAAACCTTCGTCAAGCAATTGCCGGACTCGCTGATCTAACTTGGCTCGCAGCGTCTCCCATTCAGGGCCGCTGGTCACTCGCGTAACCGTGGCCACGTCGCTGGGCCGGACTTGCCGAACCTGCTTCTTGGGGGTGGCGGTGGGAACTGGCTTGCCGGCGTTCTCTTTCTTCCTCACCTCCTCCGCGATTCGAACACCGAGCGCGCGGATCAACTGGCCGGCCCGATCGGGGAACGCCGCCACACGGACTGGCAAGTTTGTCGCGTCCAGCCCTGCCAGCAAGTCGTTCAGCGGCTTGGCAAGGTCCGCTTCCAATGCGGAGTCAAGCCCGCGGTCGGCCAAGTCCGACGGCAGACGCTGAATGGCTTCGACGAGGCGTTTCCGGGCCTCGTTGCGCCAGCGGTCCAGAAGCGAGGTCAACTCCAACGCGGCTTGGGCCTTGCACCCTTGGAGCCGTTTCCAGACCTCTTTGTCGGCGAAGCACGCCGACGTCTGCGCCGTGCGGTATTCCTGCAAGAAAGACGGAATACAGTCCGCGGTGTCACAAAGATGCTCAATCGCCGTCAACTGGTCGATAGTCGCCGTTAATTCGGTGAACGGGGTGCCACTCTGTTCCTGAAACGTCGCGTGGCCCTCGATGGCCTCGTGACCGCCAGCGAGCGTGTCTCTCGTCGTGTGGACTTCGCGGACTCGGTGAACGGGGTTGGTAAAGTCCTGCACTTGACGCCAAGCATCTTCGCCATCGGTAAACGCCTTGGGCAGCGGCATGCGGGAACCATTGGCCCAAAGGTGGACGTTGTCGGCCTTGGCCAGGATGGCCGTCGCCACGTTGCCTGCTGTTTCGCTCAGCGCGGCGGGGGTTTCGTCGATCTTGCGGCTGCGGGTCAAGCGGATGAGAAACTCGCGGACCTCGGTCAGGACGATTGGGTCGATGTCCTCGTCCTCCAGGACGAGTTCGGCCTTGTCGAATTGCCGGCTGACGCGTAGGCAATCGACCAGTTCCCGGTCGTTGGGGTTGGTGTACGTCTTCCCGCCGATAACCACGCGAACCGCGGCTGAGCGGACCAATGCGGCCACTCCGACACGGACGGTGTTAGGGTCCCAGCCGTACGGCGGAGCGGCAAACATCTCCAATAAGTCCTTGCCCAACACACGGCGACCATCACGCTGCTGAGTAGCCAGGTGGACGCGAATGGAATCCAACAGGGGGCAGTGGCGGTTGATCTTTCCCGCCTTGTCGTACAGCTTGAGTTCCTGGATGTCTTTGGTGGTGCTGGTGGCTCCGGCCAATACATCCTGGATGGCCCGCTGGTCGTTGGTGATTTTGACGGGAACCTTGTCAAACTTCGGATAGAGCGTCGGCCAACAGGAACCCATCTCCGTGCGCAGGGCATCTCCGGGGGTCTGGTTCGGTTTGATGGTCGGCTGACGGGTCGAGCCGCGGAAGACCAAGTGCCCGGTGCGGAGGCCCTCTTTAAGGCCGTCGATGACTTTGCGGTGAAGCTTGGGTAAGTCCTGTTCATCCCGCTCCTGTGCGAGCTTGCGAGCCTCTTCGGACTTGTGCGGGTCGCTTGCCCAATTGCCGATGACTTCCTTCATGGACAGGTATCGCGTCAGGTCACGGTCAAAGCCTGGAACTCGCCCGCAGAGGAACAGGAGGGTGGCTTGCTCATCAGGACGCAGGCTCAGGTTTTCGAGGTCGGCCAAGGCAACGCGGCCGAAGCTGAGCGGCGTGTACAGCTTGAGCGTGACGTCGCCCTTGCAGCCGGGCACCGCCGTGTCGTCAATCCGCAGCTTGAAGCCGAAATCCTGGTCGTGGTAGCTGACTACGTCGGAACCAAACCAGATCCGCCAGTGGGCCTTGCCGGCGTCATGGACAAACTGCTGGGCCAGGCCCCGCTCCTTGTCCTGTTGCCGGTACTGCTGCTCAACGGTGGTGACCTCCTCCTCGAAGCTCCGCCGCTCCCCGGTGAGGAACTCGTATTCTTCGCCAATCTGCGCGACAAGGCCGGCGGCGATCAGACGGTCCAATTCCGGCTGCACTCGGGCTAGGATGGTAGGCAAGTCTTCGTCGGCGTTCTCGACCATCAGCCGGGCGATGTTGTCGCGGGTGCGTGGAATGAAGGGAAGTTCGCGAATCAGGTAGAGCACCTCGGCAACTCGCGGCGTCAGCGGCGTCGCGCCGGGCACTGTTTCTTTCAATCGGGAAAGCTCCGTGCGAACGTCGGGGCTGATCTCGCCCTCGCCGGCCAGATTGCAGTAGAGTTCGTCAAAGCTGACCAGTGCGCCAAGACCTTCGTCCAGATACCGTCGCCGACCTGCTCGGAGAATGTCCTGGGTGATTGCCAACAACGTACGAGTGGACCCGGACATTTGCTCGCCGCGACCGCCTTTGGACCGCAGAGTCTTGACGATTTCCGGGATAAGGTGGATCTGGTACGGGAAGAAGGGGTAGTAGACCGAGAACTTTTCCTGGCTGCACGGGGGCAGGATGCGACTGGTGTTGGCGAGTTCACCCAGGCCGCGAAGGACGCCGGCGCGGGAGTCGTAGAGCCCATCGATGGCCTGCGTGCCGGAGAGCTTCTTCTTGAACAGACGTCCCTCCAAGACGAGTTCGATGTTCTCCGTGGTCAGAGCGGCCCGGAAGCGGAACCGGTTCTCGATCTTTTTCATGTCCCCTTCGAGCGCCCGGGCTTCCTTGTAGATTGAGCCCATGTCGCCGTGCGTCGTGACGATGAGCCACAGCTTGCCCTGGCCGCGAATGGCGGCTTCCTCAACCAGGGCCTGCAACTGCGACAGTCGGTTGGCGTCGTTCTCAATCCACTGGCCCGATTCGTCGAGCACCAACAGGATTCGCTGCGGCTTCTTGGTCTCGGCCTCCCGTTTCTTCAACCCCGTGAGCATGGTATCCACGAGGAACGCGACATTGTGGAGTTCACCTTTCTGGGATTCCTTGAGGGCCTGATCAACATCCTGAGGGGACGAGAAAACATCGGGAGCGACCTCGCAGGCGGCTGCGTAGAGGTGGTTTCGATAGAAGGCCAGGTTTTGCTGGATTTCGACCCAGGGCTTCTTTGCCCGGGTCTCGACCGCCGCATGAAGGGCCGGCAGCTTGCCTTGCGTGTCTAATTCAGCCTCAATGACGCGGGCGTAGATCAGGTTGCCGCTGTAGCCGCAGGAAAGGTAATACTGTGACAAGAGCAGGCTGGCCAGCGGGCGGGTCCGGCTGTCGGACAGGGTGTTCAGGTTGAAAGCCAGCACTTGCGTGGCGCACTGGTCCATTCGGCTGAGACTGCGGACAATCGAAGACCGTCGTGGAGCGTCAATCGGAAGCCGGGCCTCGAATCGCTTGCAGGCTGGGATGCCTTCCAGCGTAAGGTTTTCGACCAACAGGGCGATGATCTTGGCGAAGTGCGACTTGCCAGAGCCAAAGTAGCCGGAGATCCAGGCCCCGATCTCCGTGGTCTTCGCGAGGAAGGTGTCGGTGAAGTGTTCGAGGATGTCATCCAGGTACTGCTCGATCATCGGAGTGACGACGTAGCTACCGATTTCGCCGGCCAGTTTGTGCTGATCACCAGTCTCGCCGACCTTGATGACGGGCTCGATCCGCTCCTCAACTGGAGTGTCGAAAAGTTCTGCGATTCTCATGATCGTCTTTCCTTCCCGGTGTTTCAGAGCAGATCGCCCCGATACATGAACTCGTCGTGCTTGCCGACGAAACTGAACGTCCGCGGCCCGACAACATGCCCTGGGATGAGCACGACCACAGGACCATCGAGTGTGGATTGGTTGCTGTCCCAAAGGCGCTGCATTACGTCGCGTGGGCCGGCTGCTGGATAGAGAGCCGCTAGGCGTTGAAGGCTTGCCACTGGTCTGCCCATGCCAGACTTCGACAGGGTGGCCTGCACGGCTTCGGCCACAGACTTGACCCAGAGTTGGCCGAGTTCTGACTGCGGGTCGGAGCCCGGCATTGGGTCGTCGAGCGACGCGACGACATTATCGGCACCGATGTCGGACAGGACTTTCTGGGTAACGTCCAGGGCGTCGATTTTGCGCACGTCGAATTCAGGGCGAAGGGCGCTGGCCTGGGTTTGCCACTCCTTAAGGGCGGCGATTTCAACATCGGGTGGATAAACCAGGGCGAGAAACGGCGCGCCCGTCTTGCGGCCGATATAGTCGTATCGCGTGCGAATACGTTCGATCGCCTCGCCAATTTTCCAGCGCCAGTCGTGGCTGCTCACGGCACGCCCTCCCAGTGTTTCGGCGTTTGAAGGACCACGGTGGTCCCGACCTTTTCAAAGTGAATTTCGCCTTCCCTAGCCAGATTTGCCAACGTGGCTGCGACCTCCTGCTCGGACAGCAGGAACAGACGCCAGGTCGAGTCCTCTAGAACCTGCCGACCGCGATTTCCCTCGGCGGTGAGTATGCGAAGCAGGTGTGCGGCCGTACTCAAGGGCAATGCGGGACGGACGAGGAACTTCCTTTGAATGCCTTCGAGGACGCCGAAGTCGCGGAGCGCAGAAAGCATGTTGCCCGCAAGCTTGACCCGAGAACTCTCCCTCCAACGCGCGATTTCGAGATGGTTCGGTGCCTTCGCGTCGAGCAGGTCGAGCACCGCGTTTCGAGCCACGAGCGGTCGGGTCTGGTAGCCCGTGTGCCAGAGAACTTCAGTCACGAAGTCATACGTCAGCCGGTCGCGTAACGCATAATGGAGGTAAAGCAGAGAAATGAATTCAGGAGCGTGGGCGCCATTCTTGAATGCGTCGATCAGCGACGACATCACCCAGTCCAGTCGGTGCGTCAGGTAGCGGTAATGAATCCGGTCCCAAATCCCCTTGCGGCTGTTGACCGACCGTTGTGTCAGGAGGCTTCCGCTGAGCACGGCATCGCGGACTTGATCGACGGTCATTCCGCGGGCCAGCGCCGCTACCACCTGCCCGACCTCGGTGAGCAACGCGCCTTTCGCGGTGTTACGCGTGCTGTATGGCCCGACGTCGCGAATCGCGGGGGGAGACGGGCCTAGACAGCGAGTGTTCTGGTCTTTGTTCACGGTTTGGCGGTCGTTCTTTGCTTGACGGTAAACTTACCTCGGTTGCCGGGGCAAGCGACCGGTGTCGGCCTTGTTGACCACTTGTTCAGTGCTCCGCAGCAGTTGGTCGAGGTCGCTCGCCTTAAACAGTCGGTAATTGTTGACTGGGTGTCGGTATTCGGGGATCTTGCCTTGACGGCACCAGTTGCGGAGCGTGTTGCGGCAGACGCCCAGGTAGTCTGCGGCCTCGTTGATCCTCATGAACTCGTCCAATTTCAGCATGGTCGGCACCCTTCGGCAGGATCGCTCGGGTCTTGTGTCAGGGGTGTAGTTACCTTACCAAACTGGGGTAACGCACGAAAGTACCCCCAGCAGAAACCCTGAACAACGGGAAGCCTGACGCCCCGTGCAGCATCGCTTCGCGTGAGCAGCGTGGGCAGGATTTGCGACGTGGGCACGGCCACACGCTCACCGCCGACGTGCCCGGCAGCCGCCTGACCACGATCCCGTAGGTGATGGCCGCCGCCACGCGACCCGCCGTTCACCCGTGTCGCGTTCACGGGCGGAACTCGCGGTTTCGGCTCGGCGTCGCGACGTAGACGCCTGGCCGCGATCCGGCAGATGATGCCCCCATCGCCACATATGCGGCCCCAACAGCCAGCAGTCAATCCGGCCGACGCTGCTTCGGTCCGAGGGCCAACTCCGGCAAGCGGTTTTCGCCGGACCTGCTCCAAACCTTGTTGTTAACCGAGGACTGTAGCGATTTGGCCCAGCCATCAAGACGCGGATTTCTGCCTGGAATTTGTCGCGACGGAACAGCCCAGCGTGTTGAGCAGTTGCTCGATCTGCGGCCACGCGACGGTTTGACGCACGGAGTCAAAGTCGGCGTCCGTAGTCAGCTCCGTAACGAACGTAAGCAGCGAGTCGCGCAGACGGCGTTCACCACCGGTCAGCAGGCTGTCGAATCGACGGCCGACAAGCAGATGCGCCATAGTGCGTGTTTTCATGCTCAAATAGTCCAGGAAGATTTCCAGACGCCGAGCTGCCTCTGGGAGCGGAAATCCGTCGCCCGTCGGTTGGTCGAGCATTCGCACGCGATGCAGATCATGCTCCCACAGCGACTCCACCAAGCCGCCATCCCCCAGCGACAACACGGTACCCAGACGAGAGTTGCCCGGTACCTCGGAACGCATGCGGCGCACCGCGTCAACAATCCTATGGAAATTGTCGTCCGTCAGCGAGAAGCCGACGAATAGCATGTGCCGGGTTACCAGAAAAGCCTGGACAATCCCCTCCAATGCGGGCAGATACTCGTTGTAACGGGTGTAACTGTCGCGGGTCAGAACAAGGCGATCTGGCTGCGAGAGGCAGCCGTGCATCTTAAGTAACCAGTGCGGCGTGTCCGCCAACATCTTGTTGGGCAAGATTGAAATGCCTCGCGGCACGTTATTGCTCCACGCCGCTTCGAAGAGTTGGTCGTAGTTGGTAGTGATCACCTCGTGGATCGGCAGCGCCGCCAGGAGGGCATGGGTAAGGGCGTAGTGCCGCCCGCGCTCGAAGATGCGTTGGAGGGCTGCGCCGAGCGTATCGCTGCGGTCCTTCAGGCGTCTTTCGACGATGGTGGCCTGATCCAGGGAGCTGCGGACCTTGGTCAACGCCTTGCATTCTGGATCTGAGAACCCGGCTTGAACCGCCAGATCCTGCAGCATCTTGCCCCAATCAGGCAAGCCGGCGGCTGTGCCGACGCCAGCCCCAAGGAACAGCGCCAGTTCACCTTTGACCGCTCTGTCGGCCAGCCCCTCCGCCGCTTTCTGCAAGGCCGGCGTTAGTTCGTCAGGCCACGTATTTCGCCCGGCCCGCTCCGCCTGAGCCGCTGCATACGAGGAAGTATTCTTCAGAACCAAGGCGATGTCCACATCGCGTTGCTTGGCCTGTCGTTCAAGTTCGGGCAACAGTTCGTGGATTACCTCGCCGGCCCGCTCTGCGGCGCCACCGGCTCCGGTCCCAATCAGCGGCATCGCGATCAGGCGTTTGGCCCGTAGAAACCTGGGCGGCCCGCTTGCGGAACGGTGGACAGCGTCAAAGAACTCCCGCACTCCGTTCAGGTACCAGGAAAGGTCCAATTGCTCGAAGCCGCCCACGTCGACCAACCATGGCGTCGGGCTGTCATCCGGCCAGCCGGGCAGCCGCTGGACTCGCTGACCGTCAGGAAACGAATCCGCGTGGCATGGTCCGGAGTAATCACATGGGAACCAGCCCGCGCCCGGACGAGCTTTGTAATCACACGGCATGAGCCAAGCGTCGCACGCCAGTTTGCGGATGTCACCACGAACGACGAATACATGCCCGGCCATGTCGAACTCCTCGGCTCTGATGTTGCCTATCGCGTGAATGCGTGAAGTGGATCGCCCTCCGATCCAAAGTGGTTCCAAGATTCTACCCGCCGGGCAGAAACTACATCACTCCCTGGAGCTAATTACGGCCAACGCGACGGGACAACCAAACAGCCTCGCGCGATCGCACGCCAAAACACTCTCCCAAAAGGGTCAAAAAACATCCCTCCTCGTGGAATCGTCAAGCCCGATTTTGAGCCTCTGCGCTCGCGCCTTTGGCTGTTAACCCACACGCACGGCGAACGATCGACTGGCGAAAGGTTTGGATGCCGAAAAACGTGCTCGGAACTGGTTGCCGAGTAAGGACTTACGCGATGGCGTTCTTGATTCCACCAACAAGGTGTCCCTCAAACCGCTCTCGACCCGTTTTCCCCTCTTTTGTGCCTGTTAACCCCCGGGTCGCCTGTTAACCGAGAGCGAGAGAGTTTCCGCGAAAAATATTAGCACCCCGAGCCAAACCCCTGGGTTTGGTCCGGGGTGCTAATTTCTGATTTGCGGAAAGAGAGCGCGGCTGCAATCGCGGTCGTCGTCGCAAATCCCTTTACGCCATAGGGATATACGAAAAAAGCCGAGAGGTACAACTCTCGGCCTGGCTCGTTAACCCGCGGGTCGCGGGATTCCGTATTTCTAGATTCTAGCTCCCCGAATGGAACTCGAAACGGCGACTCGGAGGTTAACGGCGGACTCTCACCCGCAACACACGGCGGGGGAGTATTCCTGCAGAATTCTTTTGCGCCAGTTGGCTTCGTGCTCCCCTGGGTGTGGTTTCCGATCCAACACCACCCCACTATAGGAGAACGTGCTCATGACCACCGCCAACTTGACTTATCGCGTGATTCGGCTTCCCGACGTGCTGCGCACCGCAATCCGAGCCACGCGCGACGCGAACAAATTCACCAACGCGGAATTCGTGGGCAGGGCCATCGAACAGGAACTTCCCAAGCTCATCGCCAGCCTGCAATCCCTTGGCTTCGCCGGTCCTCGCGGCCAGACGCGACCGATGCGACTGCCATTTCCGGATGATGGTAGCCTTGATTTGCTGCGCGAAGCCAGCGAGACGGTTGGCCTTCCTGCGACACAGTTGTTGGCCCTGTGTTTCGTGGCCGCAACCAAGGACACACCAACGGCTTCGGACGCCGCCCACGACGAAAGCCCGAAGGCGGCCAAGCGGCGGTCGCCCCGACGATTGCCCAAGGGGGAGCCGAAACGAACGAGGGTACGGCGGGCCAAGGGGCAGGGCGACCAACCCTAGCGTCTGTCGCTAGGCGGGCCGTTCTGTAAGTGGCCCCCGTCGGTGGGGCGGCAAAAGGCCCTTAGGGGAACTTCCCATAAGGCCCGTTTGCCGCCCCGCCGCAGAAACCGCCCTCGCGCCCGCCCAAACGCAACGGCAAAGCAGCGAGTTACCACCCAATTCTGCCACTGCAACAATCGGGCGAAACTGGCGCTCGCAATTGCGTCACAGTCAAAACTGAGCCGCACGGCAGCCATGATCGCAGGATATTCCGCCCGATCGGCGTTAGACTGTTAGCGGTGGTTGACGATTGCCCCAGAGAAGACAAGCACGCTCATGCACGGATTCACGAAGCAAATCTTTCTGGCATCCCGCGACTGCCTGCGGCAAGGCTGGTACCTCCAGCATGGGGAGTCTACCGAACCGACCTCGGACGCCGACGAGTTCCGGATGGAGCAGGGACAATTGATCGGCGAACAAGCTCGCCTGCTCTGCCCCGGCGGAGTCCTGGTGGACCAACGACGCCCAAGCGATGCCGCAAGGCTAACGGCCAGGCTGCTCGCCGACCCCGAAGTGCCAGCCATTTTCGAGGCCGCGTTCCAAGGGGATGGCTGCACCACCAGAGCCGACATGCTTGTTCGTGGGAATGGCGGATGGACCGTAAAGGAAGTCAAATCCGCCCTGGTAACCAGCGAGCCGCCAGTCGAACTCGTCGACGACGTGAGCTACACCGTCATGGTCGCCCGGAAAGCCGGACTGCCGGTCGCGCGATCCAGCCTCTTTCTGATTTCCCGGGATTATCGACTGGGCATGCCGCCGCAGAATCTGTTCGTCGAAATCGACGTTACGGAGGCGGTCGAGGCACGGCTACCGGAATTTGCAGCCAAGCTGGAGCAGATCCAGGCCATACTCAGCCAGCCCGAACCGCCACCGGCCAGCCTGATTCCTGCCTGCCGCAGTTGCGAATTCTTCGCGACGGAATGCCTTGGCCACAACCTGGAGCACCCGATCACCGAAATCCCCCGTCTCCACCGGAATCGGTTGGCAGCATTGGCGGAACAGGGAATCTTTGAAATCTTGTCGGTGCCGGACGCCTTCCCGCTTTCGGACGCCCAGCGGATCGCCGTCGCCAGCATCCAGACCGGTCGCGAATACGTCGGACCGTCATTGTCCGGCGATCTTACCAACGTCGATTTTCCCGCCGCGTACCTGGACTTTGAGACCGTGGCGACGGCCATTCCTTTATATCCTGGCGTCGCTCCATACGAACAGGTCACGACGCAGTTTTCTGTTCATATTTGCGACCAACCCGGCCACGTCGTCGCCCATCATGAATTCCTGGCCGACCCGTCGCGGGATTGTCGTCGCGAATTGGCGGAGAACCTGCTGGCAATTCTCGGCAACCATGGTAGCGTCATCGTGTACCACGCCGCGTTTGAACGCGGTCAGCTTGCCAGGCTTGCTGAGTTGTTCCCTGATCTCGCACCAGGACTAAACGTCGTGATCGCCCGGCTCGTCGACTTGGAAGTGGTGATAAGACGTGGCTACTACGCCCCGGCGTTCCGAGGCAGTTTTTCCATCAAGCGGGTACTGCCCGTGCTGGTCCAGAATCTCAGCTACAAGGGCTTGCCGATCGGCGATGGCGACACAGCAGTCGCCAAGTTCGCCCGGATGTCACTCGGGCAGTACGACAGCGATCAGGCCGCGGAAATCCGCAGCCAGTTGCTCCGCTACTGCCGCTTGGATACCCTAGCGATGGTCGAATTGCACGGCAAGCTGTTGGAAATCGCGGCTGCCCAACCGTAGGCGACGCGGGGGAGTGATGCTCTGCCGGTTCGACGTATTTACGGGAAGGGCCGTGGTGCAACACACTGGCACGGCAATCGGCAGGAGCGGCGTCAAAACCCAATGAGCTGCGTCGCGATTGTGGACTCCGACGCCGCGACAGTCGCGGCCTGATTTGCACAGCCCTTTCTCACCGTCAGCGGAACGCTCGGCAATCATCGTTTGGAGATCGCACATGTCCCGTTTGGTAACGCCACGCGAACTGTCCCGCCAAGCCCTTGTCGAAATCGTGTCCGGAGTTCAAGCTCTGCTCTACCTCGACGTGAAGGGCGAACGCGAGTTCTGGAATCCGGCCAAGGAATGGAGCGGCGCGGACGCGTGCTTCGCGATCCACGACCTTCTGCACCAGCACGGCCTGGTACCCGGTGACGAAGAGCCAAGCGATGGCGGCCCACGTCCCGATGTTCGGCAACTGGTGGACTGGGCCAAATCCCAGGACATCCAACCCGATGATCTGGATGACGCCGTCCACGACAACGCCAGCGCACTCGCCTCGGGGATCAACAACGGCGGTCTGGGCGAACAGATCGAGTTTCTCGTGGACCAACTCGGCGTCCCAGACACGCAGACGCTGCTGACCGGAATCGCCGATGACAAAGCAAGGGTTTGAAGCAGCACCCGCGAAATGCCGGAGATCATCCATGACTTCTGCCACCGAAACAACCGCAAACGTGTGGGTCGTCTGTCACCGCCACTTCGACGCCGGGCAGGTCGGTCATTACGCATTTTCCAGTCAGGAAAAGGCGTACCTCCACGCCACTCGCCTGATCGCCGAGGAGCTGCCCGTGCTGTTGGAGTTGGACGAACGGGCGACATCGCAGCTGATCGATGCCCTGCAGTCTGGAAACTACCAGGGAGCCGTCCGGCTGTACCATGAGGTCGAAGGCAATCTAGACTTAATCAACGTCGACTTGCTCCTGGTCGACCAATGCCACAAGGACGGTCCCCTGGCAATTCCCTCGCCGACGAGAGAAACGTGTCGAAATGCCCAACCGCCACACCGCAGATGATCGAGGCTACGACCTGATCGAAGCCTGTGCCGAAGCCGCCGCCGAGTCCGGCGAATCCGGCCAAGGCGACTGGGAGCAGCGATTCGAGGACCAGGGCTCCCTGCCGATTCCAGAAGCCGTGGACGTGGAACAGTTCGAGCCGAAACGTACGGAATGCGACCAGCAAATCATCCGGTGTGAGCATACCGGGAAGACCGGCAGCTTCGAGGTCGCCTGGACAATGATCCCGAAGCACACCGACATCTACATTACGACCAAGGCTGTCCCGGTCGAGCGGTTGGCGGAATTCACCCAGTAGGAAATCCTCAGCGGTTTGGGACATCCTTGAAACCGAATGGTAATCCGTGTGGCCCTGGCAGCGCGGCTCGCCGCGCACACTGACGGACAGAAGGACTGCGTGTAGACCCGCCGATTTGTCGTCAGATTGATGGCGCGATTGGTTGGTGCTGCGTCCGAGCGAAAGTGCTCAGGTGGATGTGACCTGAGCGCGCAAGTCGGATGCACTTCGAGGCGTCGCTGGAGGCGACCTACGCCCGCCGGGAGCTGGGAACGAGCGTTTTCGATGGCTCCAGGCCCCAGGAGGTTCAGCCCCATGCCCGTTCCCAAATGGGTCGTTTCGTCGAGCACGGTGAGGATTCTTCAAAATCGGATATGCTTATCAACCGCTTGTCATCTGGGGCCACGCGTGCCGATCTACCAGCCCGGCGTTCGGTCAGCTCTCGACACAGCGGGGGCGACTCGGCGATCCCCGGCCAGATGTCCAGTGGTCGAGTGCCAAAACCGGTGGTATTTTGAGACGTCTCGCAATACGCATGAGTTGATGCGACCACAGCCACGAACGACCAAACTGACCCGACCGCCGCCAATCAGCGTGACCTTGCAATTCCTACCGGATCGGCGGCTCCGGACCAGCGTCTAGTTCGGATCACTTACTACACCCGCTCATTCCTTTCCGTAGTTCGCCTGAATCGCTCATGTCGGTTTATGGGTGATTCATGCGTCTCCATGCTGCAGCAGATCGTGATAAGCCTTCTCATCTCCCGCCAGCCATGCGTCGACTAGCAAGGTGCCTTATTCTCCCCAGGCCTGGTCTCTTCTAGAAACCGACTGACGAGTTCTTCTACCTGCTTCCTGTCACGACAGAACGTCAAAGCAAGTTCGTACCTGTCTGGTATCAGCAAGTACTTCTGGTCCTGCAATAATGCCCGAAACTTTACTATCAATCCGTAAAGAGCCGCAGCGCCGGCCAAGTTGGGCGCAGCCACCCACAGCACCGCTTGCTGGTAGATGGCTAGTCCCACAGAGGCCGCAAAGCCGACTACCAGCACTGAGAATGCCGCAATTACTACCTTGTTTACCGGGCCATAAATCTGCGCCATCACCTCATTGAAATTTTTGCGGATGCGATCGAAGGTGTCTCTCACGCGACGGATATACTCCTCGTCCGCAGCTTCCGTAGATGGTGCGGCCTCCGCGGCAGCCAGTACCCCGGGCAACCCCTGTTCCATCAGTTCCCAATCAATCAATCGTGCCGTGCTGCGTGAGACTTCCCTAGACATTCCTATTACCTCCTAGACCCTGCGGCTTTTTTATTACGCACCGAGTACGCTAGCGACAAGTGTAAGCTTGGGTCTCCGTAGAGTACCAGAGAGTCGATCGACTTGTTCCAATCGTCCGTCTGTAGTCCGCCCGCTTGCAGACGCTCGTAATACGCTCGGCATTCCACAGAAGCCTCGCGGACGGCAGCCGCAACCTCCCTTCCCATGCTCCCGCGGCGTGGAAGGAAGGCGCGGTAAAACGGCCCGAAAAATCGGGGGCATACGTTATCCGAGATTTCCTCCGTTGCTGCTAACACATTGACCCCGCGTTTGGTTAGCCCGACCACAAGCGCCTCATGACCTTCGGTGAATGGGTCTCCCAGTCGGCAGCCGCGTAGCACCAGAAGGCGGCAGCGCACCTTCAGTCCTTCCAGATGTTGGCAGGTGAATTGGCCATTCTGTAAGTCGATCCAGTCTGGGCTTGCATGGGCGGTGACATGGACGATGTCCGCACTCGTTAGGCATCGCTGAAGGTTTTCAACGGTTGCCTGGCCAGGCAGCTGGAAGCGTAGCAACTCTGCCCTCACACTGCGGAGATGCCGTGTAATTTCAATCACTTCATCCTGAGTGGTCCGGAAGGGCGCGAGCCCGGACGTCGGCCGGTCGTTAACTACTAGGCCGAAGATGATACGCTTGCTCATGGGTGGGCGTCGACTAGGCTCTGTCCATGCACTAGTTACCTGGCCAGCCACAATAGACGCCCGATCGCTACCCCATCGCGCCCCTACAAAGAGGGACCAGGGTCGGTCGAACAGAGTTTCCTCCACATCCACTCGGACCATCTCGAGTGGCCGGAATGCCGCCCGGAGGCGTCTGAACTCAGGTAAGTCCTCTGGGAAGGGCCGTTGGAGGTCTGAAGGGAGTTCAAATGTCGGTGGGTTTGAGACTGGATTCTCACGGGAACGTAGCTCCAACTCGATGCGGTTGCCCAGCCGACGCACGAATACTTCGTGTTCACATTCCCGAATCTCCAGCGCCCAGCGCTGTCCCAGTCGAACCTGGATCCACCGCCTGATCGACGGCATGAACGCGCCGACTAATACAAGTCCCAACAACAATAGGCTGCTACCCAGCAGAAGATTTCTTCGCCAGAGACTCCGTCCCGCTTCCACCGCGGAGACGGCTCGACGCACCGGCTGAACGACCCCTTCTTCAAAGACCTTGCGATCAAGGTTCGGCCAATCTTCTTTGTACAGCAGTTTGAGGGCAGTTACCAGATGATCATAATATTCAATGCCGATGTCGGCTTGGACTCCTGGGGTCACCTTGCCCAAAGCTACCGCTGCACCATCTCTGACGGTTGCGTAGCGAGGATCGTCTCGATTCGGGTCTTGAGGGATAGGGCGATCATCTTTGAGGGCCTTGACCAAGCACGGGATAGCTGCAGTCGCCTGGGGCCCTGCCTCGGCGATGGCTTCGCAGATATTGGACCGAGCAAAAGGCGGCAGGCTCGTGTTCGCAAGTTCTTCCACAAGGTCCGGAACGGCAGGTGTTCCGATTCGCCCTATCGCCTCGGCTATGGGGCGACGCCCGTACGTAGACTGCTTCAGCAATTCAACCAAATCAGAGGTCGAATCCTTTGCTGCCGGGCCAAGGCGTCCGAGCGCCTGCACGGCCACTTCGGGAACTCGCACAAGACGCTTGGATTTCAATTCATCACGAAGCTTGGTGACAAACCGCTGCTTGTCGATCTGTTCGAGATCTAGCTTAACCAACGTCTGAATCGCGGCGGCACGAGTGTAACTGAAGTAGGTCGCCGTTTGCTCACGTTCCAGGAAGTCGAATAGAGCGTCCACTACTTTCTGTTTGGATGAAGGCGGGATAGGGACTTCACCTAATAGCGTGGCGACTTGAGTAGAAACATTGGGAAACTCGTCTGGGCTGCCGATCACATCGACTAGGTCTGGAAGAGCCACGGCGACAAGCTCCCTGAACAGCGGAAGTGCTGCAATCGCATCAGCACGCACGGCGGCATCGTACTCTTGATTGTGGATAATGGGCAGGAGATCCTTCATCTGGTCCATGCCCAGATGTCCTTCCATCCCCCGAAGTGCTGGTTTTACTAGGACACGGACCTGACTCTCCTGGTCCAATAGGGCGCAAACCAGTGCCCCGGCAACTGCTTCGGACGGGCCGAAGGACTTCAAGGCTGAGACAGCTGCCTGCCGAGTGACCCAGTCAGGATGAGTGCGAAGGGTATCGATTATCGCTGACGTGACACGGGGATCAGCATCGCCTACGGCGGTAAGTACCTTCACTGCGGCTAAACTCACTTGTTGGTCCGGGCGCTTCGCCGCAACGATCAACCTCGGAACCATGTCCGCGTCAGTCCTCGCAATCTTGGCGAGGGCCTTTTCAACTTCCGGCGCGACCATGGGGTTGTAGATGCGCATTTTGTCGAGTAGTTCCGCAATCGCCCGCACCGCGGCTGAACTCACTTGCTGGTCCGGCCGCTTTGTTGCATCGATCAACACTTGCACCACATTGGGGGCATGTACGCCGATTTCACCAAGGGCTCTCACGGCCTCCGAAGCGACCGCGGGAGTGCGGTTCGCGGCCGCGGTGATCAGCTCCTGAACTACTTGCGGGCCCCCACTCCCCAACGCACCCAGTGTCTGTGCAACCGCCCAGCTTACATCTTCATTAGAAGAGCGGAGGGCAGCGAGCAATGCTTGCGTAACCTCCTCAATATCAACGTCGCGGCGCATTTCCTTGCCGTGGAATATGGCGAACGACCGCCAGGAACGGGCCGCCTCTTGCTGGACCAAGGGATCATCATCCTGTAGTGCTTTCAATAGTGAACTGTGCGTTTTCTTCGAGAGATGAGCGACGTTCCCCAATGCCTCGATGGCACCCTGCCTGACGGCAACATGACGGTCCTCAGCCGCCGCCGTTAGCGCCTCGATTGAGGCAGGCCGTAGGTCACTACGACCAAAGCCTTGAACTGCTGCATTGAACGCAACTTTAGCCAAGGCCCGAGCCGCCGCAGCCCGGAGTGGTGGAGGGTTCTCGGTGCTTGCGAGAGTATCGAGCAACGCGAACACCGCTGTGTGGGTATAAGGCCCAAGCTGTTCTAGAGTGCCTATCGCCTTCTGTTGAAGTAATGGATCTTCACTGTGGAGACACGTAACCCAATAGGACACTGACTTTGCCTCGAACGGGTAGGCCGGCTTCGCTTGGACCGGTTCACCGGAACAGAGGCTACTGGTGACGAGGCATAGAAAACAACAACCGTTCATCATTTCTCAGGCCTCCACCTGCAACGCGAGTACCACCGTCCCCGCATGAGGCTACCGACCGTCCGCCACCCAGCCGCTGCTACGCATCTAGCACAGCCAAGACACGCGGGCTGCGGCCGAAGGTGGCACGATCGTCTCCCCACCCTGCAGTCTCGGACGACGACCGGCAGCCGTTCATTGTTAGCCTTCACGCCCAGCCGGCAACCGCGGATCTCGTTTGAACTGGCATGTCCATCGATCGGATGACATTGGGGACGCGGTGCCGACGGGGCTGGGCCCACGCTCGCAAGTTACCCAGCAAGTCCTTGCGGTGGATCGTCTGGGCCGACAATGAGAAGTGCGATCGGCTGCGTTGGTTTCACGAGCACGGACCTGGCTGGCCCCGCCACGACAGCAGTCCATACCTTGGACTCGCTACATGCAATCCTCAAACCGGCTCTTCATCTACCAGACAAACAGGATTAGCGCTCAACGACCGCAAACTCATTCACGGTTTCGGGGGGTCTTGTTCGTCTGGCAGACAGTTCAGTGGACTGCACCAATCGGGTGAACACGACATAGCACCCTCCCCGTCCTTCTTCGCAACACGGTCCGAGTTTGCTACTCCCCAGTTCTCCGTCGCGCCAACATCAACGCGCGTAATTTCGGGTTCGCCTTCTTGTCCGTTCAACTCTGCCTTTTCCGCCATTGCATCTCTCCTATTAAGCAACACCCGCCGGTGCGCGTACGGCAGCCTCAGGAAGTAATTCCACCGCTGCGCCTTCAGTGGAAATCTAATTGCACCAAGAGCTCTGCCGGAGAGCACCATTTCCCGGTGTAAGGGTCATAAGTGCACCTCGGATTGCTACCATAGAGATCGCCGAAAGCAGCCTCCGACAGTGGTCGGCAGTCCTGGCACGCATAGCGATACTCGCAGTCCCTGCAGACAGCCACACTATCCTTAGTTATTCCCCACAACTCAACGACCTTTTGGCCCTTAAGAACATCGGAAAGGCTTTGCGTTCGAACATTCCCGACGATTTGGTCCCTTGAAAATATGCAAGGTATCACATCACCGTTCGCACAAACCGCAATCCGGCCCGACCAACAGTTGTTCGCGGTGATAGACATGGCAAATGCTGCGAATGATGTCTTAAAAGCCGGCCTTGTTGCGAATTCGTAGATACTGCGAGTTTCAATGCTGGGAACCAGCGAGTTGCGATTCCCGCGTCCATTCCTCCGAAGGACGTCAACTCGGCATCTCAAGCCTAGCTTCTGAACGAATGTTGCTGTTTCGGTGCAAGTCCGCTCGTTAAGACTCATTACAATCAACCCGATTCGTGTCGGTACTCGGTGCCAACGGAGCAACTCGATGCCATTCATGGTTCGACAGTAACTACCCGGCACTCCGGTAATGGCATCATGGGTCTCGGGATCAAAGGAGTAGAGCGAGACTGCGGCCCTGTACTTATACCTTTCGAGCAAAGCAGCTAGTTCGCCCGTGAGCAACGTTGCGTTCGTGAAAACTTCAACACCGTCAAATTTCAGTGTGTGGATAAACTCGAGCAGGTCGGCAGAACCCGGATACAAAAAAAACTCTCCGCCTGTAAGCTGGATTCGCCGACATCCGAGATCCTTGGCTTGACGAAGGATCGATGTCCAATCCTCAAGGTGGAGGACATTTGACGAACAGGAGGTTGCGCCGAAGGAGCCGTAGCAGTGCCTGCAGTGCAGATTGCATTTTGAGGTAATCTCTAGCCACATGAACGTGAGTTGATACGATCGTGTATCGGGGACCTCCGATGATTTTTGACGTGTTGAGGCAGCGTCCGCTAGGAGGCCGAGCCCTCGGAGCTTTTCGATGAATAGCGGATTCTGCCTATTGCCGCGGACCACTTCACAGGCGGATTCATTGATGGAGTAGACGTTTCCGGTCGCGAGATCGTAGATCGCTCCACGTAGCGCCCCGTACACCGCGCGACAGTTGCCGTTCAGCTCAACCCCGGCATTTGAGCAAAGCGAGTCACGATTATCTGTCGTCATAGGGTTCATTGGGTCACCAGCCATGGAATGGCCGTGACAGACAAAGGGTAGGCGGCGGCCGAGCGACAACGGCCGGAACAGCGGCGTCAGGCCGGGGCGGGGCCAACGATTCGCGAACCTCCCCGCCTGACTCCTCGTCGGAAGGTTGTGCGTGGTTTGCCAAAACACGTTTTTTTTTTCGCTTTACGTCCACCGAAACTCCGCCGCTTCGCGAATCCCCGGACAACCCACTTCCAAAAACTCATCTCACAATTCAAAACGCCAAGAAGTCGTCAGGGAACTGGTTTTTGGCACAGCACCTTCTTCCCCCCAAACACTCGGCAGACTAGCATAAGTACGTGTGGATTTCAAGCTGTGCAAGGCACAATTTGGAAACTCACAAGTGGGCCGCGCAGCCGGCTACTGGGAGCCTAGCACGGCTACCGAGGCTCGCGCGCATCCCCTGCGGCCAAGTCCGGATATTGGTGTCCGGATTTCGGGTTTATGCAAGGTAAACGCTGATCGCCCCGTGGTTCCCGCGCCTAGCGATCGACCATCGGGGCGTCGCCTTTGACGTGCCGATTCGGCTGCCACTGCCGACAGAAGGCATCGTTCAGTCAAAGCCGGCCGCGGGGGATGTGGCGGCAGTCACCATCCACTTGCCACGGCAGCGACGACCATTCTGCCGAGTGCCCGGCGATGCACACCGATGCAGATTCTGCCAAGTTCTTGCGCGCACAGGTCTGACAGACCCAAGCAGGTTGGTGTGTGTCTCGAATCGGATTGGCCAGATCGGGTGGACTTCATCGCGGAGCGCAGTCAAAACGACGACAGACGCGACTGAGCTTGCGGCTGACGGAGACTGCGACCTTGGCCGCATCCCGACGGGATTGGGTCATCCCGTCACCAACGCACCGCCGCGCTCCAGGGTAGTCCCCAGGCCACGAGTCAGAAGGCGGGGGACGGCAGCCTGCCCACTCGTCATCAGCCCCATGGGCCAGAACCAGGAATCATGACTTCCACGCTGTTCGCCGAGATCAAATCGCCAATATCGTGGCGTCCAATGGCAGGCTCCCGGTCGAATTCACCCATCTTGAAGTGAGGTTCCAGCCGACAGGCCTGGGGCGTGACGAGGTTCGTTTCGCTGGATGGTCGAGACCGGGCAGCGGCTATCGTTGCGTGAGCCGAAGCGAACAAGGGCACGAAAGACCAAAGAGGCGGGGCAGACAGCCGAGTAGCCAGGACGAGGCTCTTTCTTGGTAGCCCCTGCGAGAGGGGTAGCAAAAGAGCCTTTAGGAAAAGTTTCCCACAAGGCTCTCTTGCCGCCCTGGTGCCCCAGCGGGACGCCAAAACAGCAACTCCATCACAGCAACTCCATCACAGCGACCCCACCCCAGCAACCTCCGGAAGTCGCCATTAACCCTGGCTTCGGCCCTGTAACACACTTCGGGACACCCATTGAAACCCTGTAACGGAGCCCCGAAGTGACGCCAAAACCCGCCAAAAGCAGGAATTTCGTCGCCTATTACCGCGTCTCCACCGACCGACAAGGGCGATCCGGCCTCGGCCTGGAAGCCCAGCAGGCCGCCGTCCGCCAATACGTCCACGGACACGGCCAACTCGCCGCCGAATACACCGAAATCGAGACCGGCAAACGCAGCGACCGCCCCAACCTGACCAAAGCCCTAGCCCACGCCCGCCGCCAAGGAGCCACCCTGGTTATCGCCAAACTCGACCGTTTGGCCCGCAACATGGCCTTTACCGCCACCCTCATGGAATCCGGCGCCGACTTCGTCGCCTGCGACATTCCGAACGCCAACCGGCTGACCATCCACATCCTGGCCGCCGTCGCCGAGGACGAGGCTCGCAGAATCTCCGAGCGGACGAAAGCCGCCCTGGAAGCCTACAAAGCCCGTGGCGGCCTGCTCGGCGCCAACCATCCGAAATGCCGCGAGATCAGCCGGGCCGCAGCCAAGAAAGGCGGTCCGGTCGGGGCGGCCCAAGTGGCAGAGCAGGCCCGCAAGTCCTACGCGGACATCCTGCCAATCATGCAGCAACTCCGTGATGCCGGTCAGTCCCTCCGGCAAATCGCCGCCTACCTGAATGAAAGCGGCCACGTGACCAGGATGGGACGCGACTGGAATCCGACCCAGGTGAAGCGGGTCCTGGATAGGCGGAACCGCTGAAGTGGGGACACGAAAGCCAACCCGGCGACGGTCGGAAGCGCAAGAATCAGGTACTCGTCCCGCAAGTTCCGTCGCTCCGATCAGATGGCCGCGCCGTCCCCAAACGCAATGACATCTTCAGCAGTTCCAGTCATAGCGAAGCCCCTTGCCTTTCCACCCCTTGCATCAACAATCCGCTTTCGTTAGCCTCGCTCCTACGGGATAATTGACCCATCTGCCGCCTTGATATGCATTCGACCTGATGGACACTCCCACACACGGACGTGGTGGCTGAAAAACTGAACGAAGCAACCGACGGTGTTTCTGCGGAATTGAATATTTTAGGGGTAGACCGGCATGAGTGGCACTAGCGACACCGACACGCGGACGAACGGGGCACCACGAGTGTTCGTTTCCTACACACACGAGAGTCCAGATCACAAACGCTGGGTGAGCGATCTAGCTCGAGAACTGCGTGATAAAGGCGTCAATATCGTTCTTGACCAATGGGACCTGGGGCTTGGAGGTGATGTAACTCTCTTTATGGAAAAGGGAATTCGCGACGCGGAGCGAGTATTGCTCGTGTGCACGCCAGCCTACTGTCGCAAGGCAAATGAAGGCATGGGTGGCGTTGGATACGAACGGCTCGTCGTTACCTCTGAGATCGCGTCGAAGATCGACACGAACAAATTCATCTGCGTCTTACGAGCTGGAACGAAGGAGGATTCGATTCCAGCGTTCGCAAAGACGCGCATTTACGTCGACTTCACAGGCACTGCCGACTTCGAATTGGCATTCGACGCCTTATTGAGGGACATCCATCAGGTGCCCGCCAACCCTAAGCCGCCGCTTGGCCCTAACCCGTTCAAGTCAGGGCTTGCTCAAATTCCGGGTTGTGACGAGCCTATCGCCGAGTCCACGGAAACGGCACCAATTGCAGATATTGAAACCGTGTATGCGCAGTCTGTTCGGCTTCTCCGCATGGATGACATGTTGGGATGGAAACATTTAGTGCGCCAGCTGCGCCGAAATGTGCCTGTTCATTTGGCTCAATGGCGGGACAACGTGGAAAAAATCGCGGGAAGGAGAAACGATGACGAGTGGCGTGAAGACTTGTATCGGGCGATCTCAACGGCTTCACCCCTGATTTGCGCCGCATTGGTTGCTGTTGAATCAGATCGAGAAACCGTCGCAAATCAAACCGGAATCCTAGATGATTTCCTTCAGTTGTCCAATTGGAACCGAGCCGGTTATCGGCGGGTCGTGGAAACGCCGCTTTTGATTGCACATTTCTTTCACCACGTCATGGGTGCCATTTTTATTAACGAGCGCGAGCATCATCGCGCCATCTCACTGCTGTCCAGTACCGTCCAAGCAGAGACGCGGCTGGAGCCGGGACCACTCTGGGCCAGCCACGAACTTATGTTCGCATCGGAAGCACTAACGACTTCTGTCACGGAAATGTGGCGGTTCCTACTCGGTCTTTATCCGAAGCTAACGTGGTTATCACATTTCTTCGTCAACGAGCGAGAATATGTCGAAGGCGTCCGAGCCTACCGAACAGTCGCTTCTCTAATCGAGCTTGGGAAACAACTTGTTTCTGGGCAGGATGTCAGGGAACGTCCAGAGTTTTTCCCCAACGTTGCACCGGTTTTTCTCGCTAACCCGCTCGACCTTCGCGAATTACCCTCCGCAGCCGCTCTGATTTCCAAAGCCTTGCCAACGGTCGAGGTGCTGAACGATATCTGCACGGCAACCGGATGCAATCGGGGTCAAGTCTACAAGGCTTGGCCCGACTGGTTTGGAGTCTTGGTTCGCGGCTTTTTCGAGCTTTACAAGAATACGATTGCAGGCCGGTCCGCAACGTCGCAGTGGACAACTGTGCCACCACTACCGTGCTAACAGGGCGAGCGCACTATGCTAGCACCGGTTTTCCAGTGTTTTAGGCTATCTATTCGTTGAGGGGTCCCCGCGCAGTGACACGATTAAGCACCTGATGCCGAAAAAGCCCGAAAAGTACGGGGTTTCGATGTGCTAGCATAGTGCGCTCGCCCTGACCGTGCTAAGTGGAGGTTCCCGACTGAAATGGCGTCACGAAGCACAAGAGAAAGACCACCATCTCCTGGTGACGAATGTTGCATCGGTTTCTTGACGAGGGATTTTGGTGGTTGACGTCGGGGACCCAAGAAGTGTCGCCAAGACTTGTGCCACTGACCTGCACTCGCCTTGCGAGTGCCTTTTCCCTACAGCGGCTTTTTCCGCCGCGAAGACGGTCACCGACGGTCTAATGCGTTGCGAGACGCAACCTGTTCGTCCACGAATCCGCCGATGTCCACCCCGCGTGGGCGACAGTCCCAGCAGACCGGAAACGGTCCGATCGTCTTGATCACTTCGCCTTCGATGAACGGCTCGATCGGGTCCACGTTCCGCGTATCCACGAAGCCGATCTCAGACGAGTCCGGAATCCTGCCTTTCAGATCAAGGTCGAAACCGTGCCCAGTGACGGAGACAAAGCAAAGCGGTCGAAACAGGACCTTGCAGTCCTTGGCCGTGACGATCTCCTCGTAGGAGGCAAAGCTACCGACCTTGAAGCAGGCAATGGACCGATTGACGTTGGGAAAAAGAATCGCCAGGTACCGCCCCATCTGTTCTGTGAAACAGAGGGTAAACCACTCACCCGGTTTCCCTTCCGCCCATTCGCACAAGTGGTCCGCGATGGCGTGGGCCTGATCCATCATGAAGATGGGCATCACTTCGCCCCAGGTCATCGACCGACTCGGCAGCCACAGGCAGCCCTCGACGTGTCCACGTGGGCAGTTGTCCGCTCGCCGCAACAGTTCCGCGATCCCTGGATCGTCGGCGGAGACGGTGCGACCAGGCTCGCCGGTCAAAAGCGGGACGTAGGACACGACGATTGCCGTTTCCGGGTTCGGCCTTCCGCGCGGCTCGTTGGGTCTCGCTGACATTCGAGCGACTCCGTTGGTCGGGTTACGATCAAGGTGCTACGTCGTCCGGGGCGGTCGCCGGATCGAACAGGTCATCCACGATACTGCCGATGTCAAAGCCGAAGGGCTTGCCGTCCCAGCACACCTGGAACGGACCCAACATCTTGACGCGATCAGAATCGGTACCGCACGGATTCTGGCGGTCAACATCCGCGGTATCCACGAAGCCCAGCATGGTCCAGTCTTGAATCCTCGACCGAACCTCCCCGAACAGATGCCCAGGATTGGAAATGAAGTGGATGTGCCGGAAAATGATGTTGCAGCATTCCGGGGTGACGACTTCCTCGAAGCGATCGAGCCAGCCAATCTGGAAGCGACGGAACGACTTGTTTAGATTCGGAAAAAGGACTGCCGCGTAACGATCACCCCGCTCGACGAAGCACAGGGCGAACCACTCTTCGGGCTTCTGCTCGGCCCAGGTCAGCAGATGATCGGCGATGGCCAGAGCCTTGTCCATGATGAAGACCGGCACGACGGCGTCGCCTTCCGCAAGCCAAAGACACCCGTCTACGTGCCCGTCCGGGCAACGATCCACTTCCCGCAGCCGATCCATCAGTTCCGGATTGTCACAATCTGACACCGTACAGGCGAAGAAGGCGTCCGACTGGAGGAGCGGGACGTACGACACGACAATGGCCGTTCCCTGCTTCTGTTCCCCGCCTGATTTTTTGGATTTGGCAGGCACGCAATCGCCTCCACGGTGTTTTACGGGTCCGCTACTGGTATGTTGCAGCCAACACATCCGCAGTAAACTCGGCGGATCGACCTGTCACAGCAAGGAATCCCCGAAAGGGCAACGTGCGGAAGGGGTATCGAAGCCAGGGTGGGGCCCCACCCAATAGGTTCCATAATACTGTGTGGGTCCGACCAATACTTAGGTTCGGTGCCCCACGGTTAACCAACGCGACCGTCAGAACGGAAAACAGGCATGCAACTTGACGACGCTATCCAGGCAGTCCGGACTTTCCACGAAAAGACGGCCTCGCCGATCGCGGACCACCCGCGACTACTCCCCGGCGGGAAAGACCGGGCCGAAGCCCTCGCCCGGCAACTGCTGGCGATTAAGGCGGAAATCCGAGCCGATGGCGACGATCTGCTGCTGCAACGGGCCGCGATGGTAATCGAGGAATTGGCCGAGTGGCTCCAGGCCCATGCGGATGGGGAACTCGTTGCCGCCGCCGATGCCTGGGCGGATCGAGCGTACGTCCTGTTCGGCGACGCGGTGGCTGCCGGTCTGCCAGCCGCTGCCCTGTTCGCGGAAGTCCACCGGAGCAACATGACCAAGGAGCCGGTCGCCGGAGGATCAGGGAAGGCACGGAAAGGCCCCGGATACCTCCCGCCAGACCTGGGAACGATCTTGGTCGCGGATGCCCACGCCTGATGCATTAGCGAACGCGCGGCACCCGGAGATCCGTGCCCAATGCGTCCGGTAGCGGGAGAGCGAGCAACCAGGCTCCGTGCATGACGAAACTGCGTCGGTGTGTCGGACCTAGGCGCGCAGCACAACCCAGCCCCTTCAGCATTCTTGCGACTAGCTGGAGTCGCTGGTTTGAGTCATCCGCGACCATTACAATCGACAGTTCTGAGTGCAAGGCACAGCTTGAGAACCACTTCGAGGGAGGTCAACATGTCCAAGATCTGGAAGATTGCTCCTGGCGAACATGCCGAGGACTGGAGAGTTTTCCATCAGGCGGGGTGCATCGGCTTGGGGTGGCTGACAAACGACAACTATCAGAGCTTCGCAACCGAGGACGAGGTGCTCCGGGAACTGGAGCAACAGCACGGCAAGAATACTCGGGGTTACGGGCGCGGGGCAGCCCAGATGATCTGGCGTTTCGTTCATGATGTTAAACACAACCACGTCGTCGTCGCCAATGACCGCTACAACAGGGTCGTCGGAATCGGGTTGGTAAAGAGCGGGTATCTCCCGCCGACGTCTCCTGAGAACCCGATGCGGGACGACGAAACCACCCACCGCCACCACGTCCGGCGAGTCAAGTGGATCATCGACGATCCGGTCGATCTCACTGGCGATCGTTTTTTCGTTCAGTCCACGCTCGGCCATTGAAACCCTATGACGTGGACAGAATTAGGCAGGCTTATCTGGATGCCTATCCGAGTGACGCGGAGATCCGCACAGCTCTCGTGCGGTTATTCGAGGCGGCCCCTGACGGCGAAGACGAGGCGATAAGTCAATCGCTGGCCGAGGCAGAACAGCAGCTCGAAGAAGCGAACGCTTTTGACCCGACAGGGATCGACGATGCGCGCGAGCGGGTACTGTCGTCGATCGTGCGTCGGCGGGGGCAATCCGGCTTTCGCAACGCCTTGCTAGCAATATACCTGGGCAGGTGCGCCGTCACCGGCTGTGCGGTCGAGGATGTGCTGGAAGCGGCCCACGTCACCCCCTATAAAGGGACTCAGACGAACCATGTTGGCAACGGACTGCTCCTGCGTTGCGACTGGCACACCCTCTTTGACCTCCGGCTGGTGACTGTGGATCCGGAGACGATGCGTCTGTTGGTATCTCCAAAGCTCGCTGGCACCGACTACCATGAATCCCACGGCGAGCTGCTCAGGCTTCCGGAAGACCCTGAAAACTGGCCGAGTAAGGAGGCGCTCAAAGAACATCAACAGGAGAGCGGACTTCGTTGGTGAATGTCGGAGGGAAAACGCGTGTCCGTCGGCCACATCGACCGCGGTGTGTCGGACCCAAACGCACAGCGGATCACCAGACGTACTCTGTTGCTAATCGGAATCATGACACCCGGGCCGACCGAAAAGCGAAACGGCCGAGCCGCGTCACTACGTATTGTGAGAACCTTCTGGTGGTGATTTGTTGTCTAGGTCGGTAAACTGCTGGTTCGGAGCGTATGATGGGAACTACCGAGAAACAAGAACCAACGACGCGACGGGAGCAGGCGGACTATATCGTCGAGCGTCTGACGGCGTTTGGTGTGCGGATCAACCCGTCGTCGCGGATCGGGCGAACACAGCGTGTTCTTCACCGACCCGACGTCATCCAACCCGACGATCCCGACTATCAGATCGTTCTGGAATCGATCCGCGACAATTACCAACTGCGTCTCATTGTGGACACGATGGACGCACACCGGGAGAGCAAAGCGTTCAATGACGCGGCCTACCTCTTGCGGAAAGATTTGGCACTACCTCAGGACGAGTTGAGGGATACCCCAGGTCGAAACTACCAGTTCCAACTCTATGTTGCCGCTCTCTGCACCAATGCCGGTCTTCCAACGAGACACGAGGAACCCGACATCACATGTGACGTGGATGGAACGACGTATGGAGTCGCGGCCAAACGCCTCAAAACGATTGATTCGCTGGAAGCCAACGTCAAAGAGGCGGCGGTCCAGATTGCTGGCGCTGGGTTTCCGGGGATCATCGCCCTTGACTTGACGATCGCTCAGAATCCCACTAATCGCCGTGTGATGTCGGCTATAGAAAGCCGGTGGTACTCGTATCTCTCAGACGCTCGTGCGCGAGAGCTTTTTAAGAAGCACGGTAACCGCATTCGAGAACTGGTCGACAGCAAGAACGTCTTAGGCATTTGGACTTACGTTTCGACGTTGCGGCTGATGCCCGACCTGACGTGGAGCCACGATTGCTGGTCGTTCTGGTTCGACACAACGCATAACTCGCAGGAACACGCGTTGTTTGAGCAGTTTCAGAAGGGGTTTTTGAAAGGCGTTGCCAATCTCAATGATCTGACGTAGAAGGCCATGTCAGTCGAAGGTCGATCCGAAGGAGGACCTCAGCGTATGCCCGCCTGACCTTCACGTGGTCCATCCGCCGATTCGCCAACGCTCTTGAGTCCACCCGCGTTGCCCGCGTCGGTCACATCGACCGATGTTCAAGACAGGCGGACCGATGGCAAGTTAGCCGCCGCGAACTGAAGCTGCTGGTTCCGGCTTTGACTATTCCCAAAGGCTGAAAACTGGCCCGGTATTCTCGGAGGTTCGTCGCCGCCACCATCAGGACACGGGGGCGACAGGTATTCCGGCGGTTTCTACTGCCCGATTCCCAAGCGGTCCCTTGGGAATACAAGAAACGGTTCCGCTCAAAGCCGCGTGGTTTGAGATGTTCTCGTTTTACCGCCGGTAATAGACCACCTTCAGCCGAACTCAACTCCGCGTTGGCCGGAGCGATCAACGCAAACACCTGCAACGACCGACTCCTGAGGGTCAACTGTCCGATCGCAAACAAATGAACATCCATTTTTCCAAAAAATTCTTCTATTATTTTCTTGAAAGACTGGCTTTTTTTGAGCGCGACCCGGTCCTGCGTACGGGGCATCGAGAAGACCAATCTGCATTTATAGAGCAAACCCCCAGTGGCCCTACCGAGCCAATCCGAAGACGGATGCCTACCTGAATCTCAGAAAAGTCATGAAAATCGACGTAAGTCGTTTTCATTAAACGACTTACGGCCATTGACGATCTCCCTTGGCAGCTGATAATGCAGCCATCTCACCAGAACCATCATCCGGTAGCTTTCAAGGGAGGTCCGTCGAAGATGTGTAAGTCTGCTTTTACAGAGGAGCATGCACTCGCTTGCCTCCACCGCGTGGAACAAGCCGCGGATGTCAGGACCGCAGAGACGTGCTTGGAACGTTTGATCCCTGAGACTCTGCCGAACGAACCCGAACAAGTCCGGCTCGAAATCGAGAGCCGACTCGCCCAAAGGCAGGAAATCCCGGCGCGTCAACAGCTGGAATACGCGAGCCGCGCTTGGTTACTCGACTGAAAATCAGATGGAACAGTGCCTGGACCGGTCGCCCGTGATTTTCCATGTCGATCACAGGCCCCATGTTCTCAATAAGATGAGCCGTCTGGCTACTGGAAGCACCAGTTGAACTTGCGGCGGTGCTTCATTACCGTCGCGAACACGTCCGTCTGCATGGCCGCGAACGATTCGTCGTGGTAGCGGAAGCCTAAACCGCCGTGGACGAACTCGTGGGCGGCGATGGCGATCAGGCGATCCCGCTCCGTCAGTCGGAACCGCTTTCGGAAGGACCGGCTACCGCTGGATTTCTGCTCCACCACGACGACCGGGTTCAAGAAGTAGACCTTCCCGTACCGCCCCTCCTCGAACTGGGCCTCCTCGTCCGAATTGAAAAGGAAGCCGATCGCAAATTCCGCCTCGTGCTCGAAAATCCGATGCAGGGTCAGCAGAATCCGACCCCAGGCCCGAACCAGCTTGCGGCTGTACGGGCTGAACTCGCCGGTGTCCGGCAGGAAGTATCGGGGAATCTCCAGCCCCGTCTCGTTCTTGATCAGGAATTCCTGGCCGATGCTGGCCGTGGGACGCTTCGGATCGTGCCGAGCGGGAGCAAGAGCAGCAACACGAACCGCACCTGGAACGGATGCACCGTCGTAGTTGGGCGGCTCCGTCGCGGGAACGGCGCCGTCTGGCCCTGCTACCAAGTCGCGGACATCGACCGACCGCTGGTTGCAGTGCCGCAGCCGGTCGCCCGCGTAGTACCGGTAATCAGGGTCCCGACTCTTCAGAGCCGAGCGTTTGTCGACCGCCAATTCCGTGACAAACGCCGATAGCTGGCTGCTGTATGGCCGTACCAGACCATCGCGGTTTGCCGTCAAGACTTCGTTCGACTTGCCCTTCAGCTCGACGATGACGCCGCGATCAACGCTAACGTACTCCGTGAACATCGGGATGCCGCCGATCCGGACGACCATCGTGTGTGGATGCGTCCGGTTTGTGTAGACCATGCCAAAGCCCAGGTCCCGACGCGGCTTGCCCTTTTTCAGATTGGGCTTGTGCGACACTCCGTCCAGGATGATTTCACAGTCCAGTTGGGCGTAGGCGATGAAATCCCGGACCGCCCCGCGGAGAGCGGCAACCTGGTCACCCTTCATCAGCACCTCGGTTCGGGTACCGTGGAAGAAATCCCGTTGCTCGACCTCGAAATCGCCGCCGGAGCCCACAACCCGGCAGCAACCCGTGTCGATCCGGTAGGATTTGTGGGCGAGAGCGATGACAACCTTTGCGACCCCGAAGCCGCCCACCGAATCGCCAGCCTGTTTTGTCGTCCCGCCCAGACAAAGAAACTTGTTCAGCAGCGTCTCCTCGTCCATTGGCGGTCCGTCATTCTCGGCGACGGCAAGAGTGTCGCCATCCGGCGTCCTACTGAACTCGAATTTGATCGTCGACGCGCCGCAGTCGCGCGAGTTCTGCCCTGTTTCACGTACCCAGGCATCCCGCCAGGACGCATAGTCCTGCAGTCCCTTCTCGAAGAACTCATGGCTAATCCCAACTCGCATCTGCCGTTCCTCCGTTTTGGTGTCCTTGCCTTCGGATGTGTGGCAGACGAAAGCCCCCTGGTAGATAGAGCAGATGCCCAGATGCCCAATCCACCGATAGGACGGACCGATGTCCAAGCTGCTCGACCTAACAGGACAACGCTTCGGCAAGCTGCTGGTGTTGAACCATGCACAGAACGTCAACGGACGGACCACTTGGCTCTGCCGATGCGACTGCGGAGCCGAAGTCGTGAAAATCACCAAGTACCTGCGGAACGGCGAAACGACGAGTTGCGGATGTGCTGGAATGCACGTTTGCGAGACGAAGCATGGACGATCGAACAAAATCCCGGAATACGCTGTCTGGAAGCAACTCCGCAGACGCTGCAACAGCCCGACAGCCAAGGATTACGACCGCTACGGCGGACGAGGCATCAAAGTCTGCCCGCATTGGGATTCCTTCGCAAACTTCCTGACCGACATGGGACGAAGGCCGTCACCAAACCACTCTATCGAACGCCAGGATAACAACGGCGGCTACAGCCCGGAGAACTGCGTCTGGGCCACTGACGCGGAACAGCGGCGAAACAAGCGGACCAGCGTCGTGCTCACCCGCCCGCGAGACGGCAAGACGATGAACATCAAAGACTGGGCCAGAGAACTTGGTGTTGCCACGGGCACCATAAACCGCAGATTGCGGAACGGCTGGAGTCTAGACGATACCCTTGATCCCGCGATCAAGAATCCGCACTTGAGGTACCTGACCTTCAACGGCAAAACGCAGACCATGTCTGAATGGGCAAAGGAATTGGGCGTCCGAGTGCAGGTCCTGAAAAACAGACTCGATTACTGCAACTGGCCGCTAGAACGGGCACTGACGACGCCAGGGCGAATTATGCAGCCGGATCACTCGTCGTCAGGGATTTCGAGTTCCACGCCCCTATCATAGGGGCTGAAGACCGGCCCCACTTCTTGTTCCAAGTACGATCCATCGACGCCCACCATCGGCCCCGTTTCCAGCTTGCGGACCTCAACCGACACATCACCGCCGCTATCGGGATCAACGACCGTAACGGTCTGGACGTACTTCGTCTTGATCGCCTCGGCCACTTCCACCCGTCCGCCCGTCGGATCCCGCTCAAGCATGTACTTCTGCCCCGCGTCATCGACCAGGACGGCCTCGATGTCGTCTACTTCCAAGACCGTCAGAATATCACCGACCTTCATTGGATGGCTCCGAAATGTTTGGATCTGACTCGCATTCATGGTTACCAGGATCGTCCGGCAAGGCGAGAATGAAGGCCCGCCCGGCAATTTCTGTGGCCCGGATGACGGCCAGTATTCGGCTCGGAAAACTGCTCAATCGCCGTCATCGCGTCGCGCATCGCCTGTTCGTTCGTCCTGCCACCGGGCAGAATCGGTTCGTCGGACGGACCACACTTGACGCGGCAGATTTCCAGCAATTCCCTGCAACTATCCAGAATCGTCATGTTCCCTCCGGCGTGAATCGCCAGATTTCCGGTTTGGCCGGTCCCAAGTCAGTCCCCTGTGGCACGGAGCGAGGCCGCGTCAAATGGACGCGACCGTCGCCGACGCCGCGTCGGTCAGGTCGAAGTCCTCGAAGATGTAGATGTCACCGGCCAACGAATGAATCGCCAGATCCAGACCGAGCCGACCGACCTCGTGACCGGCAGCATCCTGGAACGCCACCCCCAGGCAATCCAGATTTCGGCCCCGTGGCGGCTGTCCCGCAAGGCGCCGAGTTCTGTTTCCCGCGTCCATTTCGCAGAGCTGCGATCCGATTTCTTCCAGCAAGGCCAGACGCCTGTCCTTATCCATGCGATTCTCCGGTTGAAGTGCGATAACCCTCTGTGGCGAGGAAGACCGGAGCATTAACCTGGTATTGGGACCGGTACAGAAAAAGGGAGCCGCTTTCGGCAGGGAAGCGGGGACCTGGAGGCGGTTGCAGGATGATGGGGGCGTAGAATTTCCCTATGGCACTAAGAGACTGGCCGTAAATTCGGACCATTTATGTGTTTCCAAGAATCCGCCTGTAGAATACCCAGCATCAACAGATCGTAATCTTCCTGGAGGCTCCGCAGCATCAAGAGTGCCTGGTCGTCCCTCCTGTGGTACTCCTCCTCCAGCGTTCTTATGATCGCCTCCAGGACAAGAAGATTCTCTTCCGGTCTGTAAGCGTATACTTGAAACTCTCTTCCGTAAACGACGACCGGAATTCTTGGAGGGTTCCTGAAGTACTTTTCCCGGTACAACGCTGCCGCCTTCTTCCCCGCCTTGCTCAACCAGACTTTCTTGGGCAGGCTGATACCCATCCCGTTCATCACGCCCTGAATGTCCCGTAGCGTTGGCGTCATTTTTTGTCTCCTTGATTACCTGTAACAGAAACTCAGATGGCCTATATACGGAAGGCTTGCCCGGCGTCCCGCATTGCTGCCTGATGAAGAGTTCCTTCTCAGTTGCTTTGAAGCCCTTCTCTGTGGAGAAATACTTACGCTTGAAGTCCATCAATTTGTGGTCATCAAGACCACCGCCAGTCTGCTGCTTGTAGCCATCAGATAATTGTTTGTTTGTGACGGTCAAAGATAACAACATCAACACACACACATCCAACGTTGGGTGTGTGTGTGTGATTGTGTTGGTTTTCTTCCCATCTAGGAACCATTCCTTCATTACGACCTTCAGGAACACAATATCGTCATCAGAATCTGCCAGTTTGTGGATGACGTGCAAAATCTCGACAGGAATTTCTATATCATCTGGATTGGGGTGGTGAGGTTTGAACGTTTTACTTTCCCTCGTCTGTTCGACGCAGATATGAAGTGCTGCAAGGGAATCCTCGAAGGATAGGCCGTACTGTCCCTCATACGCACGGAGCCAGCGGGTACCGATGTCTATTATTTGTTGTTCTGTGAGGGTCTTGCAGCATAAGGAGGCAACCATCCTGACCATGGGATCATGCCGACAGCCGCGACTTGCTGGAAACCGATCAATCATTTGTTGGGTGAGAGCTTCAAGTCGGTAGGTCTCCGGCTCTGGAATGTCTGTGGGTGTTGGTGTGCTTAATCTGGGGGTCGTCTTGCACAGTGCGACGAGCCAGGCCGGTGCGTCCTTTATCGCGTCGGGTCCAATGTCCTCGATGTAGGGCTTGCCTGTCTTGTGTATTGATCCAGGAGCCAGAACTTGGCCCGACATGCCGCGTACGTCAAGCTTTGGCCCTAATCGGCCTTGGCTGTTGCGTACATCGGCGGATGATGGCCCACGGAAGATGAGATGGTAGTGAGTGGGGTCATGCGAGGAGACGGTTCGCATGGTACAGGGGAGCTTGTCGTACTGCTCTTCTAATTTCTGTAGTGACTCGATACCGGTTTGGCCGTCAACATCAATGACAAGTAATCCCGTGGTGCAGATGCCAACGTTGTGGTCGGGGAATTTCTTAGCCCACTTCTCGATCTTGGCGGGATTCTTGGTCGCTTGATACTGCCAATACTTGATTGCTGGTCGTTTGCCTATTGGTTCTTTGGAATTATCCCACGGGACGATTGGGAAGACCCGAAGGCCAGCATTAGCGTAGCGGGTGGCGACAGAGATAAAGTCGCAAGAATGGAGAGTTTCCATTGCCTTATCCTGCTTTCGTGATGGATAAGGCACGACCCATGGGGGACGCCCAAAAGCAAAACGCCCCCCATGGGCCTAAAAGAGTTGTCTCTTCTGATTGTTAAAATACATGCGACCATGCCTTTGAATTCCAACCAGTGCTGGTGCCTTGTGTCAACAACGGGTCAGTCACGTTTATATACACAACGGCATTGACCTGGAAAAATGAAGGTTTACGGGTAGCGGCAACGCGAAGGTCGCGAGAAAGGGAGAGCAGCGGCGGGAACGCGCCCCCGCCGCCATGTTGCTCATCAAGTCGTAGACCGCCTACTCGCCAAGGGGGCCACTTCGCAGGAATCCAGGTCGCGGGACCTGGCCGTCAATCGAGTTCATTCATCCAGGCCGCCAGGAATTGACGCACGACTTCGGGATCGGCATCTGAGGGGATCGCCGTTTCGACGAACACGGCGATTTGGGCATCGCTCTCCGGCGGAAAACCGCCGCTCCATGTTAAGAAGTCCTCGCGGACGGAATCACTGTCTGGACACGAGCCTTTCCCGGCTTCCGTTGCGGGGTCTTGGATGTCCGGATCTTCCTCGCCGTCCTCGTCCTCGTAGAAGCCCGGATCGTGCTCGCTGATCGCCTCCACGCCGTAGTGCCCCTCGAGTCGTTCGAGGATGACTTCCACATCGGGCTGTATTCCGTACCGCGTACAGTACGTCGCCGTGCCATCTTCGGTATCGAACCAGAGGCCGCCCTCGTAGTCCGGCGCGGCTTCTTTCAGCTGGATAAAGCGGTTCGTCTCGGTGGTATCGGCCGTTTGTCGTTCTCGAAGACCGGCGTCCCGGAGGCCATCCAGGAACGCCTGCCAGGGCAAATTCGGTTGCAGGCGGTAGCAGGTGCTCATGTTCTTTCCTGGTTCAGCGGTGTGGTGGATGGCGGCTGGTCACGCGTAGTCGCCGTGCAGGTCCATCAGTTCCTCACTGTCCCGCAGCAGCGCGACCACCATCTCGGCCTGTTCGGCGGTCATGTTGCCCATTAGGTGTTGGACCTCTAGCTTGGCCAGTCGCTTCCGCTCCAGCTTCTTGCTGTGCTCCGCGTCGGTGGTGACCTCGACCTCGTCTAAACGCATGCCGCCCTTAACCGCGTTACAGAATCCCAGGAAGTCCATCTCGCTGGTGCCGTCGTGGCTGGTGATGAACAACCGGGTTTTGGCCGTCAGCAGCATCAGTTTCTCCCTGGTTTCAGGTTCTGGCTCGGGAATCGGTCTGGAGGATGTTGCGAGTCAACCCTCGCCGTTTAATGGGGCAGGTCGAACTCGTCTAGCAGAGCTTCCAACGAGCCGAACTCGTAGGTGCTGTTTTCGGGATCGACCAGCTCCTGCATGATCTCGGCGAGTGCCTCGTCCACCGTGTAGGCGGTGAATCCCCGGCAGCCGACCTGTGCCCAATCGGCCAGTAAATCGACCAGTTCGCTTCGCTTGTACTCGCCGATACTACGAACGAAGCTCGCCATCAGGATCGAGGTCAGTTCGCGGACGTGCGAGTTGGGCTTGGTTTCATCGACGTAATCGGAACGATCAGCGTCCCACCGACGTTCCGTGTAGGTCGGCTCCTGTTCGACACGTCGCTTGGCCCATTCCAGCAGGTTTTCACGGGTAAGTGTCGTCACTGTTCGACCCTCTGGTGAATTGGGATTTGACCGCCATCATCCCCATAGTGTGGCAGGGAGCGATCAGGCATTAACAGACTTCGTCGAACGCCCGGCGCGGACCATACGGGCTGGCTGCGTGGTGGTGACCGTTAGCGACGATGTACACGAATCGCTCGTCGTCCTTGCCGTCGTCCGGTGTCCAGCCACACTCCGGGCATTCGCCTTCTGTCAGCGAACGACCGCACTCGCCACAGTGTCCCATCGGCTCGTCTTCGGGTGTCCATACTCCGCCGACCGTTTCTTGCAGCGGGTAGCGAGGCTGATGGACAACCATGACCTCGGTGTCGCCGCGCCCCGCGTCCGCAAGTTCCTGCAGTCGTTCGATCAATTCGCGGACGATCATCACCCGTCTCCTAGTGGTGGTCGGAAAACTCCAAACTCTGCCCATGACCGAGTTTGCCCCAATGCTAATTCCGTGTGGCAACCTTGCTGGCACCGGAAAACCGGCCGCGAAGTTGCTTCGATTCTCGGCAGAAATGCTCGCGAAGATCCGCCGCTCAGATCGTCTGCCGCAGGATCTCGGTGCCGCCGCGACCCTCCTTGCCAATCACGTCCACGGCCACCAGGCCGGTTTCCCGGTTTAGAGAGAACTGAACGGCTCGGCCATCGGGCAGCTTGGCACCGGCGTAGAAGACTTCCGGCGGCGGCAAGTCGCCTGCCGTCGCCACGGCGTAGGACGCCCAAACGCCATGCTTGGCGTTGAACACGGTGGCCCCGCCTTTGGCTGTGACGGCGTTGATTGTCATCCCGTTCCCAGCGATGTTCTTGTCGGCCATGTCGTTTCCTCCATGACCTTGTGGCAGACCCACGCGGCTCGTTCACTGCGCCAAAGCCGACCCCCCCCCCGCGCAACAAATGGCTCGCCAACGTACCTGAATGAAAACAACCGCGCTGCCACACTGAAGAGTTGGCTTTCCCTGTTCTTCCTTCAGGAGAAATCGATGGCAATTCTGACCGTCTTCACCGCTACGAACGAACGGTCCAATTCCTTCTGGAACGAGCACGGCGTCGGCGTCGTCGACAAACTTGGGGAGGTATGGCGCACGTGCGGTGACATCCTCGACTTCATCGAAAGCAGCAGTAGCGACATGAACCAAGTCCGTATCGAAATCAAGGACGGGGAGGGCTGGTGCTCCGGGGACGAAGAGTCGACGCGCGATGTCGATATCGTGATCTCCGCACCCTACGACGATCTGGTGAAACTGCTGGCCAACAACGAGTTCCGGCACGAATACTTCGACGTTGACCTCGATGAGGCGCTCGAACTGATCGCCAAAACCGAATAGCCGCGGCTTCAAGCACGGGAAACGCGGTGGTGACGGAAAGGCCAACAGCAGGTCAATGCTGGGTCATCCTTTCCAGCAATTCATCGACGCTGGCATCCGGCAGCAGAAACGCGTCGGTAACAGTAGCCAAGCCCGCGCCGGCCTGATCAAGAATCCCCAGCAACTGCGGGCTGGCCCCCGACTGCCGCTCGATCTGCTGGATAACTTGGCGGCGCCGGACGGTCAGCGCCAGGGCTTCGCGGACCAACATCCTCGGCGGCAGCCAGTCCGCCGGGAAGCCGAAGAACCCCACCAGCCGATCGGCCAGTCGGTGGATTCGCGGCAGGCAATCAGCCGCACCCCGCGACGGCGCGAGCGATTCCAGCAGCAAAGCGTTCATGGCCACTACCGCGAAACCGCCCTTGCCGCAGGCCATCACCAGCGATCGGACCGGCACGATCCCCCGCTGCCGCAGCACGTCCTCCATCCTGCCGACAAGGCTCCGGCGGTCCGTCCGCTCCGTGATTAGCCGAAAGGCGGCGTCCATGTCCGAGTCACTTTCAAGGTGGAACTGCGGGAAGAATAGAGGTTCGATTTGGGACATGGCCATCGCCCTTCGGTATGAAAATGCACGGTCGCTGAATACTGCTGTTTGTGGCACGCCACACTCGCCCAACTCCCTGGAGCCATTTCCTACTGGGCGAGCCAGCAATTCACGGCCACAAAGAAACGCCGCACAACTTCGCCGGTCTCCGGATCAGAAAGCTCGACCACTGGGGTATCAGTCCACTCATCGACGATCAACGTCGCGTCGTACACTTGGCCAGTTCGGCTAGTCACCGACCATTTCGTCGTCTGTGCCTTCTGATCCGCCGCTTCGACCAGCAAGTACTCACACCGCTGGGCGATTTTCTCCATGAATGTCGAACCGCCAATCCTTCGCCAAAACATACCCCCTCCAGTCTTGATCGTAATTGCACAGGCGTCCGGGTCGCCACAGACCCGGACGCCAACGCCCCGCCCCCGCCACTACGCAGTAACCTGTTGCAAATCCAAGGAAATTTCGCCGTTCAGCTTGCGATCCAGGAAGAAGTCTTGGAAATCATCGAAGTCGCCGACGGAGTTTTCGAGATCGTACTCGCTGCTGATGAGCGTGCCCAACCAGCCCTGAGCCGCCCGAGCGCCCTGCTCGTCCAAGTGGTGAGTGGCCAATTCGCTGGCGAAGTTCACCAAATCGAGCACCTTGGCCTTGACCGGGAGCGTCCGCTGTCGCTTGACCGAAAGCGCGTCCATGTTGGCCAACCCGTACAGCTGGGACACGTCGCCCGTCATGCGATGGAATGCGGAGATAATCGGGCTGCCCGATTCCACGACCTCAGTGGACAACGAAAGATCCGACTGATCCGCCGGAAGTCCCGCCACACCAGAGGCGTCAGCCATCGCGGCACCATCCCAGCCCATTTTCCTGCGGGCCAGCATCCGAACCAGATGCCGATAGAGCGACTGAGCCTCGTAAACGCTCGCCCACGACACAGCTGCTGCCTCAAAACGCTGCCGCAAAGCGGCGTACCCCTCGTCGTTCCCGAACCCGTCCAGCGCCCGAACCATCGAGAACATGACATCATCCTCGCCGCGCCCCAGAGCTAGGGTGCTGCGAAACGCCGGAGCGAAGCCGATCATCCCATTGCTGCAGATCTGCCGCAGCAGGGACAGGAAGATGCTGGGCTGCCCGTAGCCGTCGATGGGCGACGAGATTACGAAGCGGTTCGCGAATTCATCGCCGCCGATCTGAAACGCGTTAGCGCCGGCACGTGGGATGTGCGTGGACTGGACCACGCCATCGCAGTAGCGGATCTTCTGGCCCTCGTACCGTCCCAGCATGTCGACCAGGGCGTCGTGACGGACGACCGGCTTCGCCGGATTCGAACACGCCAGCAATCGCGACTCGCCGCTCTTGGCGTCCCGCTCGATGCACAGCCGCAGCCGATCACGCGGTTCGACGGTCGAAATCCGCTGGAAGACCTCTTCGTGCCCGAAGAACTTGAAGATGTTGCCGCCAAAACCAAACCGGCTATAAAGGCTCTGCCAGAAGCGGTCTGTCGACTTGACCGGCTCGTCATGCACCAACACTTGGTCGACGATGGTCCGCCCGGACTTCGGATCGGTAACCGTCTTCACGGCCAGATCGCCAACGGTAGCGAACCTGTAATCAATCTGTTTGCTTGCCACCATCGCATTTCCCCTTATTTTGATTGTCCCGTGAAACTGCGATCCTCTGTGGCAGAAAACTGGGCGGCGATAAATCCCCCAGAGTCTCCCCCTACCGCCGTGGCACCCGTAGCGGTCGGCGGCTAACCGTCCTGGTCAAGAACTTCGGGAGCGTGACGATTGTTTGGGCGATGGACCGCTGGACGTTCTGGTTGCAGAGATTTAGCTTGGGGTTCACATTAAGCGACCGCCACTCGCCGGACTGCCAGAGGTAAGACTGCAGCGGTGTGGCTGTCTTCTGGAACGGGTGCCGCGTATCCCGGCACTGGACGATTTGTTTCGATTGGTCGCCGTACTTACGGAGGACGCGACCGGCCATCTGAACCGTTGGCCCTCGTCCGGAAGGTCGCACCCAGACCGTGCGGAGCGTGGGATCGTCGAACCCCTCAGTCAGCACGCAGCAATTGATGAGCGTCCGAATCTGGCCGTTGCGGAAGGCGTCAAGCTGCCGATCACGGTCACTGCTCCCCGTCACCACATCCGAGACCACACCCCGATTCCGCAGGATCGCATTCAGGGCAAAACACTCCTCCAGGGAATGGAAGAAGAAGATGGACTTGCCCCAGCGGTCCGGCTCTCCGCAGTAGAAATCGGCCAACTGCGACACGTCCCATTTCGGAACCGTGTAGTGCTCGAACTGGCTCAGGTACCCGTCGTGAATAAGCTGATGGATTCCCGCGTCCCTTATCACCTTGTCGAAACACAGTTTCACGCAATCGGTCCGGTAGGGCGTAGCCGTAAGACCGAGAATCCATTTGGGCCGGATGATGTTGTGGAGGTGAGCACAGGAACTGGCCGCGTCATGCTGGGCTTCGTCGATTACCAGCAGGTCGATGTTGGTCGGCGGAGCCTTGTCGAACATGCTGATCGTCTGCAGCTTGACGCCGATCTGGCGCCGTTCGTTTTCGCAGCGGACCTGCTCCAGGAGATTTCGACGCATCGCAACCCATCCGACCCTAACGCCTTCGTGCCGCTGCAATACTCTGGCGATCGACAGGCCCATAACCGTTTTCCCGCTACCAGTGGGCGATTCGATCATGACGGAACGAGCGGCAGGCTCGATTTCGCCCGCACCGTTGCGGTAGTCACCGAGAAACATGTCCAGGGTCTTGCCCACGATGCGGGTCTGGTAAGGACGAGGCTCGACGCGGGATTGGCGGAGGATTTCGCCAACGAGGGATTGGGTATTCATGCGGTTCCTTGCACTTGATTCGATTGAACGAGCGTCTGCCGGTTTTTGTGGCAAGGAGCAGCAGCAAGGAAAACGGATATGACCCGCCTCAGATGCTCAGAATAGCCACCTTTGTTCCTTCGCAAGCGATTGCCCCAGGGAGGCGTCAACCGCCGACGTTTCTGCAGCTAAAGCGATGTCATCATCGTCCCGATCGAGTGAGGAAAGCGGCGGGATCACGGTCAATTCGGTCAGGATTTCGGCAAGCGATCTTCTGGTCCGATCCTGATTCGCAAGCATTTCCGTCATCATGGCCCGCGTTTGCTCGAACATCATGCCAACGGCGATGTGGAGCAACTCGGTGCAGGGTAATCCCGTCATGTTGCCCATGATTCGGAGCCGCCGCATGTCGTCGGCAGTAAGGCGAGTTCCGGGCCAGCGGTAGCCCATGCTGCCACTGTCATCAGGGGCGGACATGGGGAGCCAGAAACCGCGAAGCTTTGCCCGGTTTTCGTCGGAAGGGCGTTCTGCGGCAGTCGGTCGGGCGTACAGCATCGGCAGCCGCTCGATGATTCTGCGGCAGACGAGCACGACCCATTTGGTACGTTTCATCGGCTGGACGTACACCTCAAATGTTTCCCTGATGCTCGACACAATCGGTTACGCATCGGTCTCGGTTTTCCATGCGATCACTGCCCGCCTTACACGCGGAACCGTTGCCGCGGCCAGCAAGCCGTTGCCCGCAATTCTGCCGGACGGAGGCAATCCTGCTTCCTTGTTTCAGGTCGGTGCCGGGCGTAAATGTCCCGCATCTGGACGATGAAGGCATGCCATTTTCCTACGCGGAAACCGGAGATCACGAAACGGCTTCCGGAACGAGGGCAGATGGCGGCAGATGTTCTTCCGGTCTATTCCGATCGGCTTGGGGGGTCCTGGCAATGGCAACGGTTCGGATCGCCGGTCACCGGATTTCCTCGCTGGAAAGGTCTGCGAGGAGCGAATCACCATCGGGGAAGAGTTGCGGCGAAACCACGCCCACAAGAATGCCGTCCCAAATCCAGGTTCCTTTTTGGTTGCATGTCACGTCGTCCATACGTGGGAACATGTGTGGACCGAATCCCCCCTTGAACGTAAGGCACTCGCAAGTCAGACTGTGTTTGTCATCGTTTTGACGGCGCGCCGCGACGCGGTCCAGCGTACCCCGCGAGTCCGATTGGCGACACACCGCAGCGCGCGGATGTCAGACCCAAGCACGCAAGCAAGCGAGTAGCTCGTTGACTAGTTGCGGTTAATATGGTGCATTGCATGATTCTCCGAAGGATTAATATGCAAGAAAGTTTGAGATAGTGGGACCGGAGCGTCGAATACCTCAGTCCACATGTGTCGATCCAGATCCTGCTTCATAACCTCAAGGTCCCAGATTCGAATCCTGCCCCCGCAACTGAGCCCCGAAATCAAAACTCTCGACCGACCAATGGGTTAACGAACAAATCCGAGGCCACAAGCAGCGCCGAGGCCGTCGCGCTCAGGCCATACTTGCTCGCCAGTGACGCAGCGGTGCTCCACAGCACATCGGGAAAGGGGGTGCCCCGTTCGTCGTGCCGGTGGTGGCCCCAGACTGCAATTTTGTGATGCATTCCTATTCCCTGACGCGTTCGGGCAGCCGTCGTTCCTGGCGTTGGTGGCCCCCAGCGTTGCTTTTCCGCCCGGGCGGGATGTGCTAAGCTATGCCGACGCATGTGACCCTTGGGACTCGTGAGAGATACCTCCCGGCCGCACTGCTTAACCCTCCCAGGACTGGACAAGTCGATATCATGTCTACCATCAAATTGCACGCCAATGAACAGCAATTTCTGGAATCTGAGTGGCTTCGACGAGCGGAGCGCCCGGAAGCGGAGGCTCGCGTCCGCTCAGACTACCAGCGCTGGGTAAGTCGCGTTGGCAACTCGCAGTTGGTCTCGCGAGCCGGCAAGCTGTGGGGGCTGTTGACCTCTGGAAAAATCGCCGGCAAAGAGAAACTTGCGGTCCTGGCGGCCCTGCTGTACCTGATTTGCCCGCTGGATCTCGTCCCCGACTACATCCCGGTCGTTGGCTGGCTGGATGACCTCGGAATCGCCGCCTGCGTGTTGGCGTACGTGCTGCGAAAAGCGGACGATTTTCCGGCCGGCGCGACGAGTCGCGAAACCTCCGACCAGTGCACGCTGCAAATCGATGCCGCAAGTCTCCCAGACAGTGGCGTCTTGGCTTCAGACCAGGAAGACCTTCGTTTCCTGCGGGACCTCAAACGCGTGTGTGCGCTGCTCCGCGCGGAGGCCCTTTTGCCCGCGGTGGAAGAGATCGAACTCCGCTGCCAACGGCCGCTGTTTCGCGTCATGTTCGTCGGTCGTTACAATACGGGAAAATCGACCCTCATCAATCGGTTGCTGGGCGCGGACTACTTGGCCGTAGGACCCTTGCCCACGACCAAAGCCATCACCTTCATGCTGCCGGCCACCAAGCCGCAAGTTTTCGTCGAAGGGTCTGACGGAACGATTCAGGCCCACAAGGACATCGGCATCTTGCAGGATAAGTCCCATCCGGCGCTGCTGGAGGCCGCCCGAGTTTCCCTGATGCTACCGTCCGAAATCCTCCGGCGATCGATCTGCTTCATCGATACGCCGGGTTTGGAGGATCCAGATCTCGACACGACGGCCCTGCTCCGCGAGTACGTGTCCGAAGCTGATGCCCTGGTTTTCGTGCTCGACACGTCCTACACGCTAGGCGATCCGGAGCGGCAGTTCATCCAACGGCTGCTAGCGGACGACCGCCACCGCAAACTGTTCTTCGTCGCGAACAAGATCGACAAGATTGCGCCGGCGGAACTGCCGATGGCCCTGGACAGCATCCGTCAGGAATTGGAGGCTCTCGACGTAACCCCACAAATTTACCCGCTGGTGGCGGATTGCCATCGCGATCAAGGAACTACGGTTGGGTTCCGCCAGTTTCGGGAAAGTCTGTTGATGTTTCTCGACGAGGGGCGCACCGCCGAGCAGAAACGCATCATCCGGCGTGAGATCGGCAATTTGACGAATCAACTAGAGGAGGTTTCCGCCGCGCAAAGGCAGTTCGCCGCTGCGGAGGAGACAGAACGCAGGAGGCGGGTCCGTGAGCTCCAAGAGCAACAGTACGCCGCCCAGGAGACGGTGCAGCGAGCTCAGGCCGAACTTACCAAGCGGATCGCGATCTTGCAGTCGGGGCTCCTGGCCGATATCGACGAATTCTCGGCAGACCTCGCGACCGTCACGTGCCGCAGGATCGATGAGGCGTCCCTGGAAGAACTACGCAAGACCGACGTGTTGGAACGTTCGATCCGTGAGCTGACCAAAAGTTTCCTCGAACCGCGTTTGACCCGTATTCGGGAACAATTGGGCGAGTTGACCAGCGACACAATCCGGCAAATGACGAATGACTTGCGGCGTCTGCCGTTTTCTATCGAGGTGCTCCGCAGCAGGAGTCTGCTGGAGGAGAGCCCCCAGATCGTGACTGCCGGTATCTTGGTCGTGGCCTTTCCTTTTCTCAGTCTGTTCTCGTTCCTGTACGTGTTGGTCGGTGTTCTGCTGGGCCGAAATGTGCTGGAGGACCTCGTCAGGAATCTCATGGGCCGCTGCGCGCTGAACAAACTGCGGGCGGAACTGAAGTCGGCAGTGCGTAGCCAGTTGGAGGAGTACGCGCGACAACTGACCGAGCGGCTCAACGTTCAGTTTCGGGAAGTCGAAGCCGTTCTCAAAGGCCAGTTGTCGACAGTCGCCGACCAGGTCTTGGCCCCTGTCACGGCGGTGCTGGAGACGGGCACCGGTGGCACATCGCCGACCGTGGCTCCCGCGCAACTCTCCGAAGCGCTGAGCATCCTGCATACCGTACGGCACGAGTCGCAACAAGGCAGCCAAGGAGGTGGAGATGTTTGATCGATTTGCCCGTTTCCGGAC